>Ga0307982_1004683_pt1 | contig 10776 bp, 6 predicted proteins | sample OrgLakmetagen989_FD_201847 | JGI IMG/M metagenome (GOLD analysis project Ga0307982, IMG submission 201847) | Saline water microbial communities from Organic Lake, Antarctica - #989 | ecosystem: Environmental > Aquatic > Non-marine Saline and Alkaline > Saline | place: Antarctica: Organic Lake... | reverse complement strand
ATTATCTTAATTCAACCAGCTTCGGATAATATGAGTTGGATATATATATATATATATCTACATTTCATATATCCTGCCTAAAGGTAACCGCACTACGCACTAACAAGTGCTTATACCCCCCCCTGTACCTGAGGATACCTACCGATCGATAAATTGGCTCGATTGTTAAATTACCGGTGCTTCTACTCCTACATTTTGAAGCATTTGGCTGCAGCTGACTGTTGAGCTGGGGTATGGAATCAGGCACATGCATTTGAAAGTTTGTTGCAAGCCTGCAGTAGTACATCCAAAGCGTTACAGCTTCCACTAAAGTTAGAATCAGTGAAAGCGACGAAATTAATAAAGGATTAAAGGTCCCTTTCAAAATTACCTTAGCCTTAAGCTAGCTGACGCGCTTGGGTTTCTGTTTCAAAATCCTACCAGCTTGTCTACTTATTCCAAGATCAAACCAGGCTGAGACTAGCCAGTTCTGCTCGTTCACTGAGAAGAAAGCTAGCTCCAAGAATTTCGCGCGAACAGAACTCTTCTTAGTGCCACTATGGAAGATGACCTTCCCTCGTCGACCATTGCCGTCGAGTCCTCGATTGACGAGCACCCTGCAAAATCGGGGATGGCCGAAAGTGCAGCAGCATCAATCAATGGTCCTTCTGGAGGTGGTGAGGGCTCGAAGAAGAAGCGGCGTGGTAAAAGGCTCTCGAAAGCAGAGCGCTTAGCGAAGCGCGAGGGAAACAGCACCGCCTTCACAGTTATAGCTGCTCCAGAAGGAATCCCTAAGGAAACCCACTTGAAATCTCTGGTAGCAGCTAGCCAGTTCGATGAAGCTGAATGTTTTGCCCATACCATCCCTAATACGGGTGGGACTCTCTTCTTGGCTGAAGTTGCGCGGAACGTGCCCATTCGCCCTGGTAGCAGTGGTAGCGCGAAGCTCAAGACCGTGGTGCATCACGCCAAGCGATTCGCGATTCGGGCCGTTGCCCATGCTCAAGGTGCGAACGCTTTCCTTGACATCTCACGGAAGCTAGTGGGAGACCTTCTGCAACCGTTGCTTCGAGATCAGCGTTGGGATGTCTGCGCAGCTATTTCTTCAGCGCTAGGCACCTCCTTACCTGACGTGCCTTTGCTCTTCCCACCTCTTCGCATTGCAATGCTAGCTCTCGACACAGCTGAACGACACCGCAAAGCAGCTAGAGACTCAAAACCGAAAAGCACGGCAGGGAACGACACTAGTCTTGGGAGCGAAGAAGGAGGTGGAGACGAATTGGGAGATGGCGGCGAAGACGAGCAGGCAGTCCGAGCTATGATAGCGCGCGACGAAAGTCTTCGGGTGAGAGACTTCTTAGGCCATATGTAGTTGTGTGCGATTTCACATCCGCATTCCATTAAAATAATTACGTGTATGTTTGTGCATCAATAATCATCTGACGTGGCTCATTTCTAAGGCATTCTTGCAACTCTTTTATCTTGCTGGCTTCCTTTTCTATCGGTTTGTTCTTCCCAGTTGGAGCTCCTTCGCCACTTGGTGCTGACGCAGACGCACGCGCACCTTTTGCCTGCTTGCCTGCCTGCGCTTGCGTCTGCGCTGCCTTCCCCCAGCACTCTACAGCGCTTTGATGCGTCGCTTCGACTCTCACTCGAGAACTCCGTAGAGGACTCACTTGAGAACTCTTCGAGCATCTCCGCAGCAGTTCCAGCAACAGCAACAATGGCAGCACTTCCAGCGGCTGCTCCGTCGCCCGCTGCACGACTTGAGGATGTCGCCACTGCGCTAGGGGCCCGCTTGCGCGCTGAGGCATGGGGCAGCAGCAGCAGCGGCGGGTGCCGTGTCTACCTGTTCGGGTCGGCCGTGCTGGAGAGTGACGTGTCCGCAGTCCGCGATTTGGACTTGTGCGCTGTCACTGCGCCTGGCTGGGTGCCTCCTGCTCCTCCTCCTTCTGCTTCTCCACAAGATGAAGCAGCGGTACCCCAGTCCTCCCAAGCACGCGTCGACAGTGAACCGAGCTTAGGGCAAGGTAAGCGAGGAGGAAAAGGAAACAGCAGCAGCAGTGCTGCCAAAGACCGTGACAGGAACAGTAGCACTCGACACAGGAAGCTCAATGAGCCAATGGCACGCCTCGTGGAAAGCGCTCACGCGGCGCTCCTTCGCGCAAAGGCAACGACAGCGCCAGCCGCTGGCGATGACGCAGCAAGTCGAGATGCCAATGCCAAGTACGAGGACAGCGCACCGAAAAGCACCACCTTACAGTTGAGCAGTTTTCGGGCGGTGTCGCATGCGCGAGTGCCGGTCCTCAAGTTCGATGCGTCGTTCGGCGGATCGTCTTCATTGACGCGCTGCGACTTAGTAGTGAACAATGGGGCTGCCCTTTTGAACACCGCCCTGCAACAGCTTTGCTTTCAGCGCTCGCCAGCTCTGAGGAACTTGTGGTCCTGCGTTCGCAAATGGATTACTGGCCGCAACCTCGTCGGTGAGTGAACCACTTCATGCACAGGTAGTCGAAGTGTGTCTGACACATGTGCTCACCAAATCTGAAGTCCTTGAAAACACCACCTTCCATGAGGCTCTTATCATTGTTGCTATACTTTGACGCATTTTATGATCCATTTGCTTGACGCTGGCGTACAATTCAATTTTACAGGTGCCATCTCTGGCCTAATGTCGTCCTACGCGTGGCGCTTGCTCGTGGTGGCGTTCTGCCAGCTGCATTGCCACGATGTACCGAAATGGCCGAGCGCTTCCGTTCTAGCTCCGTTGGCGGAAAGCGCCCTGCAAACTGCCCTCACCTCGACATCTCCTCCCTGTGCCGCTTCCTCGGCTCTGTTCGACCTCTTCCCATCGCTGCCTGACCTCCTATGGCCCGACGAAAGAGCTGCTGCGTTTGCTGCGGAGTCTCCAGGCAACGGCTCAAGCGTAGGCGGGGGTGATGGCGATGGCATCAGCAGCAGTGCTGCAGCGACGACCAAGCGAAAGCGTGTTATAGAAGAGGCGGAGCTGTCTCCTCTAATAAACAACAAGCGCGCCCGTGCCGATGCTGCGTCCACAGCACCATCATCTTCAGGCAGTCAAGCAACCTGTGCAGAGCTCTTCAGCGCCTTTCTGCGTTGGGTGGCGTGTGGCATCGACTACAAGGGACGCCAAGTTATCTCTCTGGAGGTCTTTTTGTGGATGAAGTTGTTCGTTCACGATGCTACTGCCTTTTGCATTCCAACAAGAACATCACCAAATGCGCCCCTCCTTTGTTGGCTGAGCCCTCCGCTCTACCGATGCCTCCGTGTTCTTCTTCACAATTCCTGGTGCGTTTGTGTCTGCATGTTGCTGTTGCTGTCGCAGGGCGCCTCCTCATCTGCTGACCGTGGGCCATCGTCGTCATCGTCGTCAGATCAACAACCATGGCTGCTGGCGAGTCGAGGGGCGCACGCATGGGCGCGGCTTCGGTTGGCTGATCCAGTGGAAGCAGGCCGTGATTTAGGGTCGCACTTCACCAAGTAAGCATGGTGGAGGAGAGGAAGAAGAAGTGCTTTGCTTGTGTGCATCTTTTTCCTTCCTTACTGTCTGCTGCCGTTGAGTAAGTGTTTCATTTCATGCTGACCATGTTGCTTTCATGTATTTTTTTATTGCACGTTGCAATAAGCGCAGGCATCCTCATTTGACAGCCCCTTTCTCTCGTTCAAATCTCTACACGAAAACTAGGCGCGGCTTTGCGACTATCCTTGCCGAAACGGCTCGAGCACACTTGCTGCTTACAGACGGTGCTTCGCTTGACGTGCTGGCGTCGCCGCGCAACTGATAAATAAAAGAAAAGGGGGCCCGTCATTAGGCTTGTTTGGTGGCTTTAGCCAGCGCTCATAATCTTGTTCTCCTGTAATCCCCTTTAATCTGTGAATGCGTAGATCAGCTTACCAAGGACCTCGTTTTCTTATCCATATCCATGGCGATTTCGGTTTTTGGTTCTGAATTCCAGTTCCAGCCTTAGAAATGAGTAATTTTTTTTAGGGGGGTGTTAACCCGAAGCCATAGGCCTGCGCTGATAATCCCGATGGAGCGAAAGTAGGGGGATCTATAATTCCGGGATATACATACGATTTGCTGATTCAACTAACTCCTGATATCTTCGAAATGAATTAGGAATCCTCCAGAATTTAAACTACTTTGGATTCTACTTCAATGCACTAGTTATGTGCACTTCCACCAATTCTCCTCATTCAGGTGAATTGCGGTGTATGCCCCCTGCTCTCCGAAAGACAGCTACTCCTCCATGAAAGTTTCTCACGTAGAGAAGCGGCACTTACAGCCACCCCCCGCCGTGTCACATCAACGAGCTTTAGGCGCTTTCCGCAGCAGCTGCGCGCTCTGCTGGCGTCACCATGCGGCCATCGATTTTGGACAGATTGGGGAGCTGCCGCAGCACACTTAAGCGCTGCTCGTCCTCTTCTAAGCCTTCGTAGCACGGGTTCCCTACCAGCAAAATGTCACGAAACTTGGGCAAGCCAGCCAGCTTGTGCAGCTCCGCGAAGTCTGCGATTTGGTTGTTGCCAATGTATAACACTTCGAGATTTTCGCACACATTGATATCGTCCAGCGTCTTCAGCATGTTGTAACTGATCCACAATTCTTCCAGGGTTGCGGACACGTCTTCAAGTTTGGAGATTTTCTTGATTTGGTTTCTGCAAGCACATACCAAACAACCGCCTCATTATTGTACGAACACGTCAATGGGAAGCCTCTCAATCCGAAATGTATTCTATGCAGCACTAGCTCGATTACCTTCCAAGTGATAGAATTCGTAACTTGGGCATTTGGCCGAAAGAGTCTAATTTATCAATCTGCGTGAACAAAGGAAGGCTCAGAATTCGATCGGAGAGACTAGGGTAAAGACAGCTAAACGCTTAGGTGCCTGAAGAGCAACGAACCACGTTTGTTGAGAGCGCCAAGTGCTCGCAATTTTGGAGCTTCCCAAATGCTGCCGGGTCTAGCTTTTTAATCATTGGGCTACATTATTACAACGGCAGCACAGAGGAAGGCATAAGATTTGGACATAAACATGTGTTTGAACATTTCAATGAACTCACATCTGGCAGTACAGCTCAACCTTCGTAGCCTCCGCTGCTACTTGGCCAGACTTTGCTTCCTGTAGATGGAAAAATACACAATTCCGTAAGCGCAGTGTCCATTCTGTGGCCTAGAGAGGCAGGAGACCAGGGTCCTAGTTTAGTCAAGCAAGTTTGCTCGCGTAGGACTTACGAAATTCTCAATGGCTTTGGCGATAGACGTCTGTACATGAGAACGAAAGAAAATGTGTTAGTTTTAGCGCTGTTGAATGATGGCCTCGCACGCAATGTTAACGCCGAGCAAAGGGCACGCACCATCGCGGCGAACAGTTTATGATCTCCAACGCCAACAAGTGCAGAAGAAGAAAAGACGAAACCTCTTGCGTTACTACAGGCGAGATCGCCCTAAATTATCCCATCATTCCAGCCAATCAGCAAACACCGTCGGATCACCCTGACAGTCGGCTTCTTTCAGCTTGGGGCGTGAATTTGTTGCGTGGAGGCGTGGAGGCGCAGGTGCGCCACTAGTGCCAGAACACTCGCTCGAAACGCTCGTGCTATCATTTTATGCTGTTCTTCCTCCTAAGAATCTAACGTCTGCCGATACTGCGGTCGACCTGGTCTTTAGGTCTCAAAGAATCTCGCTTTGACTTGGGGGTTCCAACGTCCAAGATCATGTCGGCGCCGTCCGGAGGGTTTCATCCCCTCTGGGCTGTGGCGGCCATTTATGCCATGCTTTCCATGTCCTTCTGGGTTTATGTGGAAGTTACCGTGGGCTCCTCTGCAGACGAGCGCCCCTCGGACACTGCCAAGGGTGTCGAATGGAGCTCCTTTGAGCGAAGCGCATGGGGTGACATGGTGCCGCCGCTCTCTGTGCACTCGCAGGAGCCCAAGCCTCCTTCTGCGTCTTGGGGCGGCCACCGTGACCTCCTCGCCTTCGATGGTTCGAAGCTTAGTCCAATCGTATACTTTGTTTCTAGGCCCGCATGCACGTGCTATGCTTGAAAACATCTGTTTGTTTCTGACTGATCTTCGCCCTCCTCACAACTTCTTTCTACCCAACGAACTCTCTTTCTTCTTCTCCGCCAGGCGATAACTTCTCGAGCTCTTCTGCTGAGAATGCCTTAAACTCTCTAGGGCACGATTGGGATGTTGCCTCGGAGCTGACTGCGCAAGCACTCACTTGCAATGCCCACGCCACGCCTTATCGCTCGGGTGAGTCTTCCGCAGGGCAGCAGCTCTATTCGTTGGTGGTGCCCCCGGGCCGCGCGCAACGCCTGCACCTCACCACCTGCGGCGACGCCACCAACGTGGACACGCAAGTCGCGTCGTTTCTCGACACGGTAGCCTCGCGCCGCAGTGCCTTCAACGACGACGACGAACACTGCGGCCGAGGAGGCAAAGCATCCACACTCGAAGTGGACGTGAGCGGCGGTGCCGAGTCTGGCAACGGCCGCCTCGTGTTTTTCTCAGTCGCTCACAGCGCGCCCTTGCAGGATGTGTCGATGGGCGACGGAAGCACTTACGAGCTACTGCTGATCTGCGAAGACCTTGATGACCTCTACCATGATGCTAACGCCGACCATGTCGAAGTGTCCGACCCCTCATCCAACGGCTTTTCCCCGGCGATTTATGACTCGGTCGACGAGGAGGGCAACCCACTGGTTGGAGGCGTGGAGTCAGCCGCTCGCGTGCAGCTCAAGCAGGTGCCGGAGCGCCCCACGGACAACGCGCCCTTCTCGCCGGAAGTGTTTTCAGCGCCTGCAGAGTGGAGCGAAGACGAACTCATCGCACGGGAGACCGCCGCCAACCACCCTGTGAAGCCTGAGGACTACATGATGGCGGCGGTGGATTTGGAGGGGCCGGAGTACCGCAATTTGGACCAATCGTTTCGCACTGGCTACGCGTACACCCCAACCTTTGAAAACAGCAGTAAGGTGCGAGACTCCGTGCAGCTACTATTCAAATGATTTTTGGCGAGCGCGCTTAGCTTAGTTGTCGTTTGCTACGTGAGCCATGCAATTCTACCGCCCTCAGCCCCGTCAACATTTTCATTGTTCTCAATCTACCCATTGAATTTTGCAGGTGTACCCGGCCTCCGACGCTACCATAGCTTACGACACGGCTGGGGGCCCTCGCAGTTGGCACAACCTCAACGGCTATAACGGGAGCGCTTCAGAAGTCGCGCAAACCTGCCAGCCCCTGCCGGACCTGCACTGCAACGAAACCCTGTACGGCATCTCCACCTACAACTCCACCGAGGACGCTGAGGTTCTGCCCATGTACGCCTTCAACGTCACTTCCGCGCAGTACGGCCGCCAGATGGACTTCACCCTGTGCACGGAAGAAATCGACGGCTTTTCCGCGTACCTGGCCCTCTACGGGTCCTGTGCAGCGGGCGGCAACGATACCTTCTTTGCAGTGCCCGCCAATGCCACCGATGCCGACGGCTTCTGCGCATCGGACGGCCGCGTCTTGGACATCACCGTGAACCGCGCCCTTCACTTCAACGGTCTGCAGTTTTTCGTGGGCGGCGGCGCGCGGGGCATGGCGTACGGAGGCGAACGAGACGACGTGGATTTGACGCTGGTGGCGGGAGAGACCTACCTGTTCAACCAGAGCGACCCTTCGAACCACGGCTACGAGCTGGGCTTCAGCCTCAACAGCGACGGCGTCTGGGCCGAGAACGGCACCGAATACGACCCCGCGGCTGCTGGGTTGGGCGAAATTGTGAGTGCCCACACCGGGTGTTCTTTGCCTGCTTTTGTTGCCATCATTTTTATGCAGCCTTTCCCGTGCATCCATGTGAGAAGTAGAACTTCTCTGCGGCGGCCTCATGTTAATCCTCTCTCCTTTGTGTGTGCTTATTCTCTTGAACAGGTCTACTTCGTCGACAACTTGCGTGTGAATCGCTCCACTTACCAAAAGGCTATCGGGTATGTGCGCGGGGCCGAATATCTGGACACGTACGCGGGCGCGCCACAGTCCCGGCTGATTCGGCTGAAAGTGCCAGTGGACCTTCCCGATGCGGACACCGCTGCCAACGACCACGTGGGCCGCGACGGGAAAGCTCGGCTGTTCTTCTACTCCCCCGACCGGAAGCGCATGGGGGGTGCGCTGCGAGTGGTTGGCGACGAAGCAATGGAGACCAAGGCCACGTTTTACTTCGCCGCCGCGCCGAGATTCGTGTTTGGTATGGAGGGGAACCTGACCTACCTGCCTTTCTTGCATGGGGACTCGTTCGAGTGGGCGATCCGCTTTGAGTGCGGGCCTGTGCCGGAAATTGAAGCCACACCCTCCCCGACGCCTCTGCCAACCTCGGAGCCTACGGTGGAAGCGTGCACCTTTGCACCCTTCCAATGCTTTGACTTGTTCGAAGGCAGCACCGCGCTGTGGCCTCATGATGGCTTCGAAGCCGACGCCCAAACCTCCATCACGCAATTCACCGTGCCCGAAAGCTACTTCAACACCACCCTCAGCTTCTCGTCATGCGCGCTCGCGAACCTGAACGTTCCCGACGGCGTGTATTGGACGCTGAGCGAGACTTGCCCCACTGGCAACAGCGGCCGCCTCCCAGACGGGCGGCCGCAGCACCGCCAACACCACTACGACGGCAAATCGCAGTGGGAAGCCGACTTCTTTGCCATGGCCTCGGTGGGGAGCCCAGGGATCAACCTGACGGAATGCTTCCGGCACGACGGGTACGCAGTGGATGGGCTGGATTACAACTCGCAGCACGACCAAGAAAACACCACCATGTCGTTCTTCTTTGACGTCGACGCCATTCCGTCCTTCTCGCTGGGCCTCATTGCGCTCACGGACGTGAACTTGACGGCGCCAATTGACTTCGAAGTCGTCACGAGTTGCCCCACGGAACCGTCGGAGTGCCCTGCCGTTGACGTGCAATGCGGGGACACCGTGTTTGACACCATTGACCTCGCCGAGTCCGGCGAGTTTAGGCACAAGGCCGTCTACAGGCTGGACCTGAGCAGCGCCCAGCCTGGCGACACCATCACGGTCTCTACCTGCCACTCTGCCACTACTTTCGACACCTTCTTGAGTCTGCTTGACGACTGCCCTCGTGGCACTACCGGCGCGACCGAGTACGACGTCAGCGTTGGCGTTTTGGACACGAACAACGACGTGGAGATGGGCTGCCACGCGAACCCGCTTGCGTCGGAGCTCAGTTTCTCGGTGGACGATTATTGGTCGAGCAGCCCGGCCGGCGCGGCTGGCAACAGCTCTTACTACGCGCTCCTCGAGCCTTTCGGCAACCTTGAGAACGGCCGCAACGGCTCTTTCGCCTTCACGCTCAGCTGCGGTGTGGTGGTGCCTACCCCAGCCCCCACGACCTTCGTAGCGGACGAGTGCGTGTACACCGAAGTGGCCTGCGGCGACAGCCTGGTGACCAACCTCGAGCTCTTTTCGTCGGACGTGACCGAGTCTCAGTCCTCTTACAGCACCAACACGACGGAAACTGCTGTCGACACCATGTACCATGGTGCCAACACCTCCGTGTGCATTCTCGAGTACGAGTTAGATGTGCCCGCGCCCGTGTGGCTCCGAAGCGACCTAGAGGTGCAAGAAGTGTATGACATCGAGGGCACCTTTGAGGTGAGCGTTGAAACGACGACGGAAATTGTCACCAAGACCACGGTGGAAGTGAACGTGTACGAAACGCAAACCACCACGTATGGCACTTCCGGTCTTCAGCTCTTTACGCTCAACGTCACCGACAGTTTGCTGGCTTACACCGTCAGTTTCTCCACGTGTTCGAACGTCACCAATTACGACACTCACTTGAGCTTGTACGACGACTGCCCCACTGCCAACCGGTTCCTCGACCAAGTGTCGTACCAAGCCCACGCTGGAAACGCGCCTTCGGATGTGCTGCCGCCCGTGAACATTACGCTGCTGGCAGCGAACGACGAAGCCGAGAAGTGCCCTTTCGCTGATTACGGCCCTTCTACGCTGACTTATCAGTTCGCGGTGTCTGGCGTCTACTATTTGGCTCTGGAGCGCTACACCGATGGGCCCGAGCTTCTTGAAGACTTGCTTGGGCGCACCACGGCTGAGATGTCGGTGACCTGTCAATTGCCGAAAGTGGAGATTCCCACCTTCGCTCCAACCGCTGCGGAATTCGACGACGACTTCCCTGTCGTGCCGCCTGAAGTGCCCGAGTTCCCAGTGGACGAAAGCGGTGCTACCTGCGACGCCGTGGACATCGCGTGTGGGGACTGCATCAACGGCTCTCTGCCGTTTCTCAATGCTACGGTGGTGGGACTCGGCGAATACGGCAACGAAACCTTGATGGAGTACGACTCGCCGCTGGCACCACTCTGGAACCGCTCGTGGTTTGACCTCTACAGTTTTACGGTGCCCAAAGGCTTCCAAAACCGCAGCAACATCACAGTGATTGCGTCGACGTGCCACCAGCGTACCACCGCCGACACCTTCATGACGTTGTACGACCGCTGCCCGATGAACGCGACCGCCAACGCCTCGATGCTCGGCGCGAACAACGACGACGAGTTCTGCGAAGACACCATGGCTGGCGCTTCCACGCTTTCGGTGCAAATCGTCGAAAGTGTGACGTACTTCTTGGCGGTGGAGCGCTACGCTTTCAGTGACGTGGTCTTGACCGACCCCAATGCGACGTCGGTAGACTACGTGCTGTGCCTCAGCTGCGACGAGGAGATTCCGCCGGTGCTCCCCACTCCGTGTGAAGCGCAA
>Ga0307982_1004682_pt1 | contig 10777 bp, 5 predicted proteins | sample OrgLakmetagen989_FD_201847 | JGI IMG/M metagenome (GOLD analysis project Ga0307982, IMG submission 201847) | Saline water microbial communities from Organic Lake, Antarctica - #989 | ecosystem: Environmental > Aquatic > Non-marine Saline and Alkaline > Saline | place: Antarctica: Organic Lake... | reverse complement strand
CAGCTGCTGCTGCAAGTCCGATACATTGGCCTCGAGCTCCCCGGCGCGCAGCGCTTCCGTTTGCATCAGTTCGCTTTCCGCCTTGGTCTTCTTGAGGCGAGCTTCTACGCTGCGCAATTCGGTCTCGAGCTGCTTGGCTTCCGCGTTGGCACTGGTAATTTCCGCCTGAGCCGCTTCAAGCGCAGCCGTAGCGCCTTGGCCGCCCATTTGCTCCAATTTCGCGTGCGCTGCAGCCGCTTCGCTGCGGGCCTGGTCCGCAGCATCGGCTGCTTTGCCAGCGTTTGCCTCTGCCTCCACGGTAGCTACCTCCGCCGCCTTGACCTTGGCTTCTGCAGCCACCAAACTGCTTTCCAAGTTGCGGCATTTCAGTGCTACCTCGCTCGCCCTGCCAGCTTCCTGCTTGGCGGTGAAGAGTTCGGCCTCGTACTTTTCCACCTTCTTTTCGTGGGCCGCAGCGCTCTTTTCTGCGCGAGTCTCTACTTCACTTAGTTTGTGCTTCAGGCGGTCGCATTCGGCGGTCAGCTGCTGGATTTGGGTGGCCTGCTGGGCGAGCTTCTTAGCGCTGTTGGCTTCAACTGCCTCGGACTGAGCCGCCATGTTAACTGCGCTCGTCTCCTTGAGCACGCGCAACTGAAAATGGGAACAAAGAATGCCACGATAACCAACCAGTGAGAAATGAAACGCACATACAGTGGTTTGTGGTACAGCAAAAGGCCTTTATCTTCCACGACCTCCATTTCTGCGTGGGAATGTAAAGTGATACCGACTTCGTACAACTACATTTCTTTTTACCTCGCTCTCGAGCGCGTCCTTGGCGGTGGTCAGTTGCCGAATTTCCGCGTCCCGAGTGGTGCAGTCGTCCCGCAAGCGCTGCGCTTCCGCAGTGATGCGCTCGAGCCCCACGCCTTGCTGCTTGCTCGCTTCTTGCAGCCGGACGTCGTTGGAAAGCTGCAACTGTTGACAAACGAAGCCAGACCAACCAAAACAGTGAAAAGAAAATTTCGCAATGCATTCGAGTCTCATTTATTAAGGTTAATGAGGCCATGAGATGTACTAGAACATAGCAAGCATGCATGCGCACACGTGCACACACCTTGAGCGCTTCCACACTGGCCTTGGCCTCTTCGAGCTCTTGCACCAGGGCGCCCGAGGCTGGTCCTGCTGCTGCTTGCGCGGCCTCGAGATCCCCCACGGCCGTCGCCGTCGCCGCGTGGGCCGCCGAGAGCTCCGCGTCCTTCGCGGTGAGTTGGTCGGTCAAGTCGGACAATTCCGCCGAAAACGCGTCCACTTCGGTGGCGTGGCTCGCCTCCATCGCATTCAGCTCGCCCTTGGCAGTGTCAACAGCTTCAGTAAGGGCCACCATTTCACGATCCTTGGAAGCAAGAGCCGCATCAGCCTCCTCAGCAGCCGTCTGCATGGACGCTTGGAACGACACCAGCTGCTCGGCTACAGTCGCCAGTTCAGCTTCTGCAGCGGTGGCGCGAGTTTCCATGGCGGCAATGTCAGCAGCTGCCTTGGTTGCGGCCTCGGCCGCAGCCTCCGTCATTGTGGCAAGTTTTGCCTCGGCTTCCGTGGCGCGAACTTCCGCCTTATTATCGCTGGACGCCTTGGCAGTCGCAGCCGCAGCAGCCGCAGCGACTGCGTCAGTGGCCTCGGCCAGCTCCACTTCAAGGCGCCCCACGCGCTGTTCCAGCTCTGCGGTGTACTCGGGGTCGGCATCGTCGTACTCCAGGGCGGCTGCTTTCGCAGTGGCGGCTTCCAGTTGAGCCTGTGCCTCTTCGGCCGCATTGGTGGCCTCTGCCAGGGTGGCTTCGCTGGTGGCCAAACGGCTCGTCACGTCTTCCAAGTCTTCAACCACTCCTTCCAAGTCCATTTTCAGCGCCTCTTTCTCGCCTTCCAAAGTAGCCACTTGAGCTTCGAGTTCAGCAATACGCGCTGCTGCTGCTGCAGCTGCCTCAGCATCCCCTGCTGCACCCTCCGATGAAGCTGTCGCAGAGGCAGCAGCCGCTTCGAGCGCAGCAGAGTGCTCGGCATCCTTGTCCTTGGCTTCTTGAATGAGCTCCAGTTGGTCGGCTTCGAGCTCGGCCATTTGGGCAGCCAGCGCAGCTTCCCGCTCATGGGCGGCCGCAACCTCTGCACGGTACGCTTCGGCGTCTTGGGCGCGCAAGTCCTTCACGGTGGCCAATTCTTGCTTGCAGGCCAGGGCCGCTTGCTCCGAAGCATCCAGCGACTCGTACATGGCCTCCATCTCCGCTTCTTTCTCGGCGAGCTCTTCGGTGCGCTTCTCGAGCATGGCCTCGAGCGCGGGCACTTGAAAATCGTTCGCGCTGCTCCCACCGCCGTGCATCGAGGGCTCGTCGTTGCTCGCGCCCGACTGCTCCAACAAACTGTCTTCAGCCGCTCCGTTCACTGAGAGTCGGCGCCGGTGCGTGGAAGGGCCTCGCGAGGACGGCGACTGGAACGCACCAGACGATGAGCCGCCGCCGTTACCATTTCCACCGCCGCTGGTGCTGGCCTCCGGCAAGAGCAGGGGAGCTGAGCCGCGCTCCCCCGGGCACCACGTTTCGCGGTGCCGCTTGGGGCGAGCTGCGTGGCGCCGAAACCCGCCGAGCGACTCTTCGAGCAGTGACGCGTCGCCGTCGACGAGGCCGTCGGTCTTGCCGAGCACTTCGGCCGCTATGATGCGCTCGTAGTTGGCCAAACGGGCTTGGGTGTCCGCCAGCTGCTTCGCCAGGTTTTCTTTGTCTCCCTGGGCTGCCAACTTGGCCGCTGCCAGCTCTGCAGCAGAGGCTTGGGCCGCTGCGTGGGCGGCGGCTGCGTCACCGCTGCCGCCACCGGCAGCGAGCGCTTCCATCTTGGCCTGCCGTTCGCGGAGCTCCATCAGCTCGCGCTTGCAGCGCTTCAGTTCCGAGTTCTTGTCCAGCACCTCGTTGATTTCCGGGTTGAGCCGCACGTTTTTGGCCCGCGCCGCAAACTGCAGCGTGCTCCGGGTCTCTTCCGCGAATTGCTCGGCGGGGGTCACGCAGCACACCATGCACATGGACGAGTTCCCGAGGAGCATGGGCTGCATCAGGCGAGTCAGCTTCGAGTCGCGGAAGTTCACATGCCCGCTGCCGCCTTCGCCCAGCTGCTGAATCACGCGGGACAGCGAGAGTAGGGACTGGTTGATTTTGCCGCCTTCTTTCGCCCGTTGGCCCGTCGCGCCGGTGTTTTTCACGGACTCGGAGCCAGCCAAGTCCACCAAGTTGAGAGAAGCCGAACGCACGGACACTTCGCCGTGCTCGTTGGTGACCCGAGACTCAATCGTGAGCCGAAAGATGGCGTGGCTGCGACTCGAGCGCTCGTTCATGGCCGTGGAGCCCACAGCACGAAACTGCTCGCCGCGGCGCACGCAAGCTTGAATGTCTTCGTAACTGTTCACGACCTCTTCCTTGCTGACGATGTGCACGCCGAGGCGCGGGTCTTCGTGAATCTTCACAACGTCTTGGCCGTCCTTGGAGAGCAAGTCGCGCAAGTTTTCGTTGTAAATTTCCATGTAGCACGCGCGGATTGAGAAATCCGTGTGCTCCGAAGCTTCAATGAGCTTGAAGATCTCTTCTGCGGCCAGCTGCAGGACACCCCTTTCTTCGCCGCCACCTTGCATCGTGTGCGTCTTGCCACTGCTCGTTTGGCCATACGCAAACACAGTACCATTGATACCGTTCACCACAGAGCTTACAACTTTGGAGCACACAGAACTGTACAGCTCCTGAGTTGTTGCGTCTTCGCTGAATACGCGGTCCACCTGAAAAGAATCAGGTTAGCTCGAGCTGTGAACAAAAAACAAGAAGTGGCACTTAATATTATAAAGGGGGAAATCATTGCGTCTTATATTCAACGTTCAGATGCGGTAGTAGCGATGCTAGCTCGACGTACATTAAACACCGAGTTTTGCCCTTGCGCTGGTTCTCCATTGGCGTCCAGATGAGTGATAGCGTTGAATTCGGGGAGCGGCCGCCATGCCGATCGCGTTTCACGTGAGTTCATCGGGCGAACTCGGACCTGCCACCCCACAGCAGACATTAGAGGTGAGTGGATGTAAGAAGACATAGGTAGCGACATGCCATAAATACGATCGCAATTCCCGATTGTTGTTGCGTGCATGTATCCGATCGTATTTCGTAGAGCTGTCCTCATAATTTGACTCTGTGGTTACCGCGACGGTGATGCCCTTCGAGCCTTCAGCACTTTGTCCAGTCGGAGCGACTTCGGGAATTGGAGTTTCCTCATTTTCCATCGAGCGTTCTGCTTCGTCCAAGTTGCTCATCGTAGGCGATTTGTCTGTGCTCCTTAGATAGCAGCAGAGCGAGACCACAAGGAGGGAGAAATGGAGATATAAAAGCTCTACTTTTTATGAACAGTTTGTTTTTGGCAACGGCTACTCGTCGGTAGATTTTTTTTCTGAGCCCCCCCCCGAGGGAGGGCTGGGTCTTTAAACTAACAGCCAGGGTGCCATCTAATCGGCGTCTACAGAGTCCCCCGGGCCGGACTGGAAGCCTGGCTCGGGGTTCATGTAACCCTCGTAAGCGGCCTCTTCGTCGTAGTCGTTGCGAGCACGGGGGTGTTGGCTTTGGTCCCGTGGGGCGTTCGGGGCTTGCACGAGGCTCCGGCGATATAACATAAGCGTGCCCATCCACGATGGGAGGTGAGCCCCCACGCGCGATACAGCACCCGGCGGTAATAGGCCTTGACAGTCTTCGAGCCCCTGATACCGTAGTAGGAGAGGTGCTCGGCTGTCAGCGCGTCCGCGATTGCATCGGCAAGGAGGTCGACGTGCGATGACATCTCTCCAAATACGCCAACGATTGGTCCGAGGGCTACCCCGTCTCGGCCGAAGGTGCTCAGTTCCGCGTCGAATCCGTCTTGTTGATCCCCTCCGAGCCGGGTGTCGAGGTCCTTGGCTTTCTTGTGGTTATCTTGGTTGACGCGCACTTGGCGGGCGTTTACAGCTGCGTTGGATTTTTTTCCTTGGGACAATTTGGACTGTTTCTGCGGGGGCGTCATCGCCACGCTTCGCTGCCAGGGTAGCAATAATAGAGCCCGCGCCGAATTGTTTAAAGCTATCACTTCTCCATGCTTGCGACTCCCATCCCGCTCAAACCGATGCGCTGCGTTACTCGCCCTTTCCCTTCATCAATCTTTGCTCTGTGCACTGCGCACTGTGCTTTGGTTGGATCGGATAATCAGACAATCTGATTGGGGGAAGGACAAAACCCTGATAGTCACTGCTATTCCTCGCCAGCCCAGCATGTTGGGAAAATGAATCTGTTTGTGGAAAAATATTTTGAACCCCGAGCCAGGCTTCCAGTCCGGCCCGGGGGACTCTACAAACGCCGATTAGATGGCACCCTTTCTGTTAGTTACTAAATCCAGTCCCCCCTCGGGGGGGCTCAGAAAAATATTACTGATTGGTTAAAAAGTATAGGAAAAATATCTCGCACAACAAATACGAATCTGCACGGTCTCTCGGCGTCAGGTAAGTCCAGTTTTGTCAGATTTCGCGCACTGACGTACTTGCTTACGTACACGTACCGCAGTACAGTAGTACAGTAATACAGTACTGTACTACTTACTACTGTTCTGCTGTTCTGTACTAAGTATAAATTACTTGACAGATCTAAAGTATACTGTACTGGTTAGATAATTGGGTTAGAGGTAAGACATAGAGTACTGGCCGCTTGGACTACCTGCTAAACTTGGCTACGTACCTGACAGGGCCAATAGTTGCAGGTAGCCAACGAAATTACAGGTGGGTGGAAACCCAGAAAATGGTTACGGAGTGTCATGCCATAGTTGATCTCACGTGCTTGTTCTGATACCCCCCTTGCGTGCTTCTTCTGGCACTTCTTTGCACACGTTGCCTCTTACGTTACACTCCCTCCTTGTGATAGTCTCCAGTCTCTTGACTGCACGCATCGCCACATGCTGCATACACACACACCAAGGACTACATGTACTACTGTGTACTGTGTACTGTGATGTACAACACAACTCTTCGTTGATCGTGGCGCGGCGCTCCCCGCGCCGCTGCCGTCTGCTCGTACTTGCACCAATCACCAATATTCAATCATCAACGATGGAAGCTCGTACAATTCCTTTGTTTGGAAGATCTTTCAGTTGTGGAGGAAGCATATTGGGTGCCGCCGAAGGTCAAAGGTCACACTTCACGCTCGACGACTATGACCAACACGATGATCAAATGCTTTCTTATAATTTTTGTAGCTGCAGCGCCAGTACTCGCGCTGAACGACCAATTGAAGACGGTGAATAGGAATTTGGCGGAGACGACACTTCCGCCGACGCCATCACCGACGGAAGCGCCCGAGTTAAATCTAGGATTGGGCTACGTTTGTTGCCTAATATCGGTGCTAGGCTTCGGCTCGAATTTCATTCCAGCGAAGCGGGTTGACACGGGCGATGGCTTTTACTTTCAATGGGTCATGTGTTGCGCGATCTGGATGGTCTCTGTGCTAACCCAGATTGCTCTCGGGAACCCCAAGTTCGAACCGTTTGCCATGCTAGGCGGCTTTTTGTGGTGCACAGGAAATGCACTTTGCCTCATTGTTATCCAATACGTCGGCATGGGCCTTGGGCTACTAGTTTGGGGCAGCACCAACATGTTAATGGGGTAAGTGCTTGATTAAGTATATTCCATAGTACGTACCTGTAGTAGTAATTATGATATAGATCTGTTCCAATTTGCGCGAAACGTCCGCACGCAGCTCCTTTTAACAACGAATATGCTGCGTTATTTCCTCCCAATGCATTTTCGTTGTTGTACCAGGTGGGCAAGTGGCACTTTCGGTCTATTTGGCATCGAGAAAAGTGAAATTACTATTCCCGCGCTGAATTTCGTCGGTGTCGCGATTGCGGTGTTTGCTACTTTACTCTACATGCGAGTCGAGACCGAATCCACGCCGCCAGCACAGTCGGAACCATCAACGCAGAGAGACAGCGCCCTCCGATCTCCTTTCTTAGATGAAGAGAATTCGAGCGGCAGCCTTGTGATGGCTGGCAAGGACCTCGACGAATCCAATGGAAAAGAAAACGATGGAAGCAAAAAGACCATCGGCATTGTCTTAGCATTAACTGCGGGAACGCTATTTGGCTTCAATTTCGACCCAGTGGAATACTTGAAGGTCAGTGAAAGTTACCTGGCAATTTATTTTTGAAATGAAGGTAATGCACCTTTAAGCCTACAGATGAATGCTTTGACTGATCAAAGATTCCACTCGCCTCCATCACAGGCCCACGACGATTCCTTCGGTGGAGACCATTCGCCCAATTCCATCGACTACGTCTTCTCCCACTTCACGGGAATATTTTTCACGTCGACTTGCTACATGATCATATATTGCAGCTACAAAGCTCATCACGGCCAGGTGCGTTTCATAAACTTATGCTTTTCATTTTCAACTCCACTGTTGGAGAGTTTGTTTTAATACCTCATGTATCTAATGAATAGACCCGTCTCGAATTACTTACTCATTTACCGCGCTTACAGATGCCGATGATAAGTCCAAACGTGACTCTACCCGCATTTCTCACTGGTTTTGTATGGGCTATCGCTGACATTTCGTGGTTTGTGGCCAACGACAACCTTTCGCTGTCGGTGCGTCTTTTGACTGCACCTTTCATGACTTTTCTGATCCCCCGAGGGGCACTGGTTTTCTACACCCGAAAACATAGCTCCATTGTCTTTCCTTCTCGCACTCATCTCTTCTACATGCATGATCTGAATACAGGTCTCTTTTCCGGTGATCACGTCAGGGCCAGGTCTTGTTGGTGCTATGTGGGGTGTTTTCCTGTTTGGCGAAATCAAAGGGTCGGCAAACCTCATCAAGCTTGCTGTGGCGTGCTTCACTACTGTGCTTGCCGTTTCCCTGATTGCCGCTTCGAAGTAGTAGTACTCGAACCTTTTCTTGGGTTTGCTACATTTGTTGCTAGAGCTTTGCATGGTTTGCTTGTGTGCGTGGATATGGGATTTGATAAGCAATATTGCAATTACCCCGGTGTCGAGCGCCGAGGATTATGAGTCGCTGGTAGGTGGTGTTTGGAGTTTGGATGTCATAAATAATCAACTGCGCAGGTAGCCAGAGAATTGAGAGCAACAGAGCAGCCCCATTGCGCATAGCCCTGCTATTACTACGGGTTCAGGTTAGGCAGCTCCTTCCTTCCTCCTTCTGTAACATCTGCAACTTCTGTCACTGTCACTGTTACACTGTTAATAGCTTTCAGCTAGAAAGGATTGTGGCATGAATTATTTGGTTTGAATCCCCCCTCTTTTGTCTTTTGTTACTTGGCTGTTTCTTTTGCTTTCCTGCGCACGCGACTTCGGCACAAGTCTGTTCGTACCCCATAGAACTCGATACAGGAAAGCGAACATGGCTTCCTTGTGCGAAGTGCTGTCATCTTCCTTTGAGCTGAATAGAGAAAGCACTTAAGGGCGATTTAGTGTGATGACCTAAGATAAGTATACGAGTACTATGCTTGCGTTGGACGGTAGTTTTAAAGTGTTGCTGCCACGTGATGTCTCCAAATATGTACAAGAATATAAGTAAGGAGATATTCTGCATAAATAGAACTCTTTAGCGTCTTAGCAATGAACTGAGTTCTTCAAAGGTGAAACAATCGAAACATTCTTATAAAATTGCCATTAGGTGCCTATAATTTTAAGATGTACACGCGAATATCAACCAGATGGCCCTTTTTTGTTTTCTAATCAAGACAAGTCTATCAGGTTGACCTGAACTGACCTTAAACTAAGAAATAACCAACTTTGGGGCCACGCTGAACCTGACCTGACCTGACATATTGTGAGGCGCTGACCTGACCCGCTCTGACCTATAGTGACCCCAAGAAGCGCGCGATCTGACCTGAAAGCAGATATAAGATTGCGCTATGACCAGACATAGCCGATCTGACATGCTTGCGCCCCCCTCTTCTTCTAAACCGAGCGAATTAATGTCATGAATTCCTCTTGGATGACTCTTGCGCTCCTAGCGTCTCAAGATGCCTATCAGTTTTCTTACTGCAATAATCATCATGCTTCGGACGGGCAATCTCGGCACGATGCTCTTTCAAAGAACAAAACCCTAGAGAATGCGCCAAGGAGTGCGGAAATGTCACCTTGTTCTTTATTTGAAAAGCGCACGCATCAAGCTTGCGCTGGTCCTTGGGAATCTGTAGATGATATCGATCCGCTTATGCTCACGTATATCGACAAAGTCTATGGAGTAGATTCATTGAACTTTCCGCTTTCGTTGCGTCGCAGTACGTTCTTTTGGGATGATGTACCGTGGAGAGAATCAGCGAGAGTTCACAAGTTTGTCCAAGACATTCCTCTTGGTTCCCTCTATCATGGAGGATTCCACCACAAAAATTCAATGTTATTTGTGCATACTTACGGCAATGGTTCGTATAATAAACCTGATCGAAGTTCAAGTCCTATGTGTGGATACATGCTTGAGAATTATCTTGAGTATATTGACGGTGTGCACATGGAACAGCATGTATTCTCGAATCACATGCGAATTGAAGTGACTCATATGTGCTGTGACGACGCAGTGGACGCGCCTGGGACCTGGTTTTTCTACGCACCTGGGTCTGGGGTCTACTATGACGTTGGCTTTACAGCAGCTTTTGCAAATAAAATTTGCGCTTGTGAGTACTTTAAACGCCTGAGGCAATCATCGTTAGAATTTGATTGTTTTATAAGCGGCCAGCACGTGCATGAATTCCTATTACTATGGGCGAAGGCATTCAAATACGACTCACTCATATTTTATGACTCTTACCCTGGAGGTTTACATGGATGGCCATCGTGTATTGAGGTATGGGACATTCGAGATCTTCGACCGCAGTCAAAGAATAATGGCGCATGTCCGTATGTAAATGAACACAACACTTCTTCGTGCTCTACTTGCTTGAGCAATCATCTGTATGCGGGACACAAGGGTGCGTACCCGTGCGAGTGTGACCGGACCTCAACTACTCTTCGATGCCATTTGCGGCGAAAGTCATTCTCTGACCCACTTGAACGGAGACTTCCTTTACCAGAAGGTGATAAAGCGATGGGCAACGTATTAGAAGACTGGGAACGAAGGCCATTGAATGTGACGCTTATGCTCACAGCCGATATGCATGGCTTTATAGACACAATCCCTGAAATTCTTAAAAAAATCAACGACCTGAAACAACGGCAATCCATCGTGATGCTTGTAAGTGCTGGTGACGCCTTCGTAGGCTCTGCTTTTTTTCGCAAGTACGGTCCGTTAGAATTGGGCCATGTCTTGAAGCAGTTGAGCTACGATGTCATGGGCCTCGGAAACCACGACTTGGAGTATGTGAACGATCTGAAAGCATTCGCTGAGAATTCTCACACTCAAATAGTTTGCTTCAACCTAAATGGATTGACAGGTGTTCAAAACTGGATATCGATGTTGAAGGGGGGTGCTCAGATCTGTGTAAGTGGCTTCACAGTCCTGGATATGAATGTTCTGAACGAAACTCAGTACTCTTACACTCCACCCGGTAGTGATTCCTTCTGGTCGACTATGGATAGTGTTATGCAAGCCATGCAAGAATCGAAATGTGAACTAAGAATTATTCTCGGTCACGGGGGTTTTAAGCTTGATCGTGTCATTTCAAACCGTTATGCTGGCGTCGTTGTATTAGGAGGACATTCACATATCACATATTTCGAAAGCGATTACAAGAACTTGGAGCACGTAGTGAT
>Ga0307982_1004681_pt1 | contig 10777 bp, 11 predicted proteins | sample OrgLakmetagen989_FD_201847 | JGI IMG/M metagenome (GOLD analysis project Ga0307982, IMG submission 201847) | Saline water microbial communities from Organic Lake, Antarctica - #989 | ecosystem: Environmental > Aquatic > Non-marine Saline and Alkaline > Saline | place: Antarctica: Organic Lake... | reverse complement strand
ATCTAATCGGCGTTTGTAGAGTCCCCCGGGCCGGACTGGAAGCCTGGCTCGGGGTTCATATAGCTTTCGTAAGCGGTCTCTTCGTCGTAGTCGTTGCGAGCACGGGGGTGTTTTTTTTCGGATGAAATGCGTTTCGGATCCGCATTTCGGATGTCTATGGGACGGAAATTCTAACACCCCCAGAGGGGGTTTAGGGGAGGTTTTATTGGGTAGCTAATTCCCTGAGGGCTCCCAGTAGGGGGGTGCTGGAACTGGGCTGCCACGCCCCCCCCCCCCCACCTACTCCCTTGATGTTTTGCTGTCTCCCATTCACACAGATATATTTTTACATGCACGTTTATGTACCAATCAGCAATTCCAGTTAACTAAAAACCCGAAACTGAAAATCCTAGTTCATTATTAAATTTTTGTTGGCTTTTGCCCAAGAAGGAGCCACAATAGCTAGCCACGGCCCGCTGCCCGCTTGTGGTACGGAACCTTGGTACGGAGAACATGCGTTTCGGACCGTACCCGTTTTTCGTTTGGATGAACTGCGTTTCGGACCGCACCTGTAATTCACACCCAAGCCCCACGCCCCCGCCTCGAGAGCCGAGAGCTACTTAAATCTTAAATACCATAATCCTTAATCAAGTATCAAAAATTAAACAACAGGCTGATCAGTTAGTCATCTTAAGCCCCCAGATCGATATGTGTCCCTCCGTAGACCCAATTCTCCTGGACTAATTCGGTAGTTCGTGTAGAAGTTCACATGTTTGGGTTTATATTGCTAAATTCGTGGCGAGTTCGAGTTCGCATGTGCGCCTCAAAAAAGTCTTTCGGTGTTGCCCGCGACTATAACTTTGTTTTAATCGAGGTCGGGCACATCGTCCAGATCGGGAAGGTCGTCGTCGTCATCGAGATCAGGGAGGTCGTCATCGTCGTCGTCTTCACTCATGCCACCCATACCTCCCATACCGCCCATGCCGCCCATGCCACCCATGCCACCCATACCGCCCATGCCACCCATGCCACCCATACCGCCCATGCCGCCCATGCCGCCGCCAAACTTGGCCATGAGCTTTTGGATCACGGGCCCCACTTCGGGGTCGCCCATGGCCGCTTGGAGCGCGCCCGGGTTGCCGCCCATGGCGCCTTGCAGCGCGGCCATCACCTTGGGGTTTTGCATGGCCGCCATGAGCTCCGGGTCCTGCATAATGTCGGCCATGCCTGATCAAAAAAAGGAGCGAAGATAAAAACGAAATTTTGAGAAGTGGGTAAAATTAAGGTTACAACTCGGGGCTGCAACGATGAGCAAAAATTGACCCTCTATGCGCACCGGCTAAAATTGGTGAATCAAGCGTATAACGACAGCAAATAAGATGAACCGCAAATTCCATTCTATTCATCGCATTTGTTTTACTCCTTTGGGCTTGTCCATGTTTTTAGTATTCACCTGGCATGCCACCGCCGCCGCCCATTCCGCCGCCCATTCCGCCCGGCATGCCACCCGGCATTCCGCCTCGGCCCGCAGCTTCAGCAGCGTCAGCTTTGGCCTGCTCCTGAGCGCGCTTCGTGGCGGCCTGCTCCTTGGCGGCTGCCAGCTTGGCTTCTTTGGCCGCTTGCGCTTCGGCCAGCCGCTTCTTGGTTTCCTGCTCTGCCAACGCCTGTGAGGTCAAACGACAAAAAAAACGCCGCAAATAGAACTTAGAAAGACCTAAAGGAAGTGAACGAGGCGACACTAAGAGCGAGGAAAATGTGAAGGATCTAGGCTTGGGTGGGAGGGAGCCCTGGAGGGTCTTCGAGTTGCTTACCTTGGCCTTTGCCTGCACGAATTTGAACGTGTCCTGAATGTCAGGGTCGAAGTCCACGGCGTTCGCTTTCGCGAGCGCGGCAAAACTTTCGGCCCATTCGCCCAAGTGCCGGTGCGCTTTCCCTTTGATCTTCAGAGCTTTTGCGCTGTCCGGGTTCACGGCGAGGGCTGCGTTGCAGTCCGCCACCGCGGCCTTCGGACGTTTCAACTTCAAAAGGCAGTCTGCCCGAGCCGCGTACGTAAGCGCGGAAGGCTGGCAGAGCAGCGCAGCCGTGTAGGCTTCTACGGCACCGCTCAGGTCGCCGCTGCTCTTCAGTTCCGCGGCTTTCTCTTTGTGCGAGCCTGCACCTTCCCAGTCATCGCCGCCCTCGGACGGAGGCATGGCAGGCAGCGGCTCGGATTCGGGCTCCATGCGCTCTTCGTCGGCTTCTTCCTCGACTTCTGCCTCAGCAGCCGGCTAGAAAAGAGCACGAATGCATGACATGAAACGAAAAGGAGCGCAAGCGTATAAGCAGGTTCTAGAGTGCACGAGAACACGTGTGAATGCAGTGCCACACCCTGCAAGCTGGAACTAAGGGAGACGGTCCTTTGCTAGCTAGCGAAAGAATACCGTAGAAATATAGAACTACAGTAGAATTTAGCCAATTCATAATTTTCGCGACGCATATATAATTCAAGCTCACCTTGAAGTCGTCACTTGAAGCTGCAGGTTTGGCAGCAGCAGCTTGAGGAGCTGGTGGGAGCTGCACTCCTAGAGACTCGAGCAACTTGGATATAGACTTTACCCTAGGGTCATGGAGAATCTGCCGGTCTTTCTTTACGAGGTTAAGGAACTTTTCTACCTCTGGAATAGAAGCAGCATCAGCATCTGAAAGGGGCATAATGAAAGATACAGGCGACGCTTCCGAAGAATCGCTCCGTACCAAAGTCACGAAGTCACGTGCGCGTGTCACGTGTCATCTCGGAAATCATGAGAACGAAAACGAAATAAGATACTGATTTACCGTGGGTTTACCATAAAATTGTCAGAAGTACGGTATATCAGTGCATCGTGGTCTCTTTTTTAATCAAAACCACCATAAACAAACCATGTGGGTATCACGACGCTGATTGTCTCCACCCTTGTGCTGCGTAAGAAGGAAGACAAGTCCAATTCTATGTATTCTATCTCATTGCTTGTAAGCTCAATCTTTCCACGCGTCTCCATTTCCTTTCGCCGGGTTCAGCCGCTCCCCCAGTGTCTTTTCGCGATCTCTCATCCAATGCTGTGCACACGTTTTGTCTACAGGTCCAACCCCGTTGTGTTCTTCGACATCACCATCGGCGGCCAGCCTGCGGGCCGCATCGAGATGACCCTTCGCGCTGATGTGGTGCCTATCACCGCGGAGAACTTCCGCTGCCTGGTGAGATTAGAGCGCTAAAAATGCTGATTCCTCAATATATGCATTGGTCGCGTGCTTATCTCCGGTCGACCTCCTCTCTGTGTGTTGTTTCTATTCCCTTGATCAGTGCACCGGCGAGAAGGGCATGGGCACGTCGGGCAAGCCTCTCCACTTCAAGGGCTCAGCGTTCCACCGCGTGATCACCAACTTCATGTGCCAGGGCGGCGACTTCACCCGCGGCAACGGCACCGGCGGCGAGTCCATCTACGGCAACAAGTTCGCGGACGAAAACTTCAAGCTCACCCACACCGGGGCGGGCGTGCTGTCCATGGCCAACGCGGGCCCCAACACCAACGGGTCGCAGTTCTTCCTGTGCACGGTGCAGACCGCGTGGCTGGACGGCAAGCACGTGGTGTTCGGCAACGTGACCAAGGGCATGGAAGTGGTCAAGGCCGTCGAAGGCGTCGGCTCCCAGTCCGGCAAGACTTCGGCGCCTGTGGTCATCGCTGACTGCGGTCAAATCGCGTAAGGGCACCATTGCCCTACATGGAGCGCTCGGCTCAGTAGGTCTTGCGGTATCGAAGCGGTGAGAACATGGTTTGCGATTTGCCCTCGGTCCTTGCGCCTCTGGTCCCGGTGGTCTGTGGACATAGACGTCAGGTCAAACTTCTTGCCTGTCGCTGCGTGTCGCTCCTTCAATTGATTCATTAGTTGAGAGGCCATGCCAGGTTTTGTCGAGTGAGTAATGGAATCCTATTGAATCCTGGTATGGGAATCGGAACAGGGACAGGAATAGTAAATCGTATTTAGTATAGTTTATTATTATGAGCATAAGATTTAATTGCCTTTTTGCTACATATATACGTATGTTTCTGATCTGGAGATGACTTTATATTTGGAGAGACCGGAAGAGAAACACACATATCATATACAGATAACGAAATAACACCTACTAGCTGCTAGCGACTACGACTAGCCAACTACCAATCTACCAACTAGCAACTAGTCATTGAGAAGAGAGAAGAGGAAGAGAAGCCACCCGAGACCATAGGTCCATAGGTGAGACCATAGGTGGGCTTCTGCCGGTTGCCAGTTGGCGCTTAGTTATTCGCTTATTAATTTCAATAAGCGCGAGTATCCCACATCAACGCAAAACGCTACTTAAAGTGGGCCTCGCCTCTTCTTTTTTTTCTTTGCGATATGAATTCGTTAGAATTCCGCCGAGCTCAGTGAGGGCAGCGCCTGTTGAAATAATAAAAGTCCACTTCTAGTTGCACTTCATTGAATGAGAGACCTGCCCGTCTTAGCGAGCCCCTGATGCCACCGCTGCAGCAGCTGCTTGAGCGGCTGACGCTTGAAGGACTTTGGGGTCTAGAGCCCACGCTGTTTCACGCGTCTGCAGTTGGCACAAGGCACAAGGCACAAGATCACGCACAAAAGTGTTGGTGAGATGGGGAATTCAATTCACGGACAGTTCAAAACGGCCACATATTTCGTGCAGGGCTTGATTGAATTCGTACCATTTCGTTGTAGAAGTAAGTGTTGCCGCTCGATGGATCGGTGGCAGGGCGCCACGCAGAGTTGGCTCCTTCTATCACTGGTGCTCCAGCTCCTACTACCCCGACTGCTGCTCCCCTACTACCGGCAGCAGAAGTTGCTGGCTCCTGCGTCACAACAAGAGGAGGTGCTGGGGTAACAGTGCCAACACCACCACCATCACCACTGCTCGGAGCAGCGTGCGCAGCGTACTGTAAGTCGGTGTCAGGGTACCACACCACCCCTGCTTTCGCGTATTGCTGGTCTAAGTAAGCCGCTTCGCTTGCAGTCATCGCGGGCTCGCTCCTGCTGCCATTAGCGCTGCTCCTGCTGCCAGTATTGCCGCAATCACTGCTGTTTGCGTCGTTTTCGCCGCTATAGCTTCCGTCGTGGTTGTGCTGGTCGTGCTGCCAGGACTCTCCTTCTTCTTCTTCGAGTTCGTGAGCTCTTAAGCGCTTCGCTGCAGGAAGCGCGTAGTCGTCTGGTTGCACGGAGGATACCTGAAGCCGCGAAAATCAGACGAGGCATACAATCAAAGCCAAGCACAAAAACCTATGAAGACTACTTTAACAACAGAGAAAATGACTCTTCTATTCTTTTTAACCCTAGACGCAGACTATGTAGCTTTACGTGTGTTTTATGTAATCCTCAATTGTACTCACCTCTACTACTCGCGACGGCGGAGCTACCGCTGCTTGCCCAGGTTCCAACCCTGATGGGCTCGCGGCGTCTGAACCAGCACCAGCACCGCCGCCGACGCTCCCACCGCCGGCGCTCCCAGTGCTGTTGCTCCCACTGGCGCCGGGCGCGAGGGCCACCCCGCGCATGTTCATCATGTTGACCACGGCGTCGGCATCGGCGCGCTCGGCCGCTTCGAGCGCCACCGGATTGGGGTCGTCGTACGCCCACCGCACGTTGAGCACCTCCTGGTGGGGGTCATTGAAATGGGGCTCGTCAAAAGTTGAGACTATGTTCACTGCAGCGACAAAAAAAGCAGTGCATGCGTGGCTAACAGGCAGTGGATAGAATGACATCAAGCGGCCAAATGCATTTTCGGACTGCAACTGTGACTCAACGAAGTTCTCTCTCTCTCTCTGACACCGCCGTGACCACCCTCTTCTTCCCTCCCCTCTAATAAATAAAGAATTCTTTTGAAGGGCACAAAAAGCAAAGTAAGCTGATGCGCATGAAGTACGCACCCCGTGCTCCAAGGTTTGGTTCGCCATGGCCTCTTTCGCGAATTCCGCGCCCGCGCGGGACCGAAAGCGCACGAAGGCAATGCTCAAGCGGCTGATCAAGTTCACGTTCTCCACTTCCCCCCACTCCCCAAACCCGCGCCACAGGGCGGCCTCGCACGCTCGCGGGTCCGCGTACTTGCGGCAGGCAATAGCCCCCACGAACAGCGTGCGGCAAGGCTTCAACACGCTGCCGACGCCGTCCATGTCCTAACGGTTTTGGAAATTGCGGGCGTTTTTGATTCTTAAAGATGTTGCATTCGACAATCAGGACGAATATTTCAAGGGGGTTTCTAACAATAATACTCCTTTTAAAATACACCCAAATTCCACTCTCATCCCATGCACCTTCCTTGTCGTCCTAGCTGGCCCCCTTCTGTTTCTCATCTCCACAAGTCTGTGCTTCTTCTTACCTCGCGGTGGTCTTTGTGGCGGTCCCTCCCAAACACGTCATGGAGCTCATCCCCGAGGAGCCTCGCCACGTCGCTCCGCACAGGCACCCGGTGGTGGTACTGGCACGACGGGCCGTAGGCGCAGTTGCCGCGGGCGAAGAACAGGCAAAAGAACTTGGCGTTGTTGCTGTGCTTGTCGGCCTTGGTGTAGCCCGCGTCGGTGGCCATCACGCAGCGCGCTTCGGCCAGAGCTTTCCCGCGCCCCCCTTTGCCGTCGTGGTCCCCCAGGTACTTGCCGTACCAAATGTTGTACTCACCTTCGAAAATTGAGGGCCGTGTAGGTATGAGCATACACACGTTCACCAACCCAGAAGGAAGAGCAGAGTTGAATGGTGCCAGCAGAAATGTAATCCCAGCATTCAACCGACTTAGAACATCTAATCTACTGATTCATTTGCTATACAAGCGAATAGACTAATGAGGGCCCCAATTTTTCGTTCTTACCTTGGCCCTCCATCATCGAAGTAGTGTGCATTTTGGCGTCAGCCTGCTTCCGAGCAGGGCGGTTCAAGTAGCCCGCGTTCGCTTCTTCGTACTGGGTTGCCGCTTGAGAGCCTGCGGCGCCGCGGCCGAACCACCCGGTAGCGTGGGGGGCTGGGCCCATTTCTTCGGGCCGGTCCCAGGACGTGGCTTGGGTGGCGGTGTTGTAGTAGTAGAGCTGCTTGGAGGCGGGGTCCAAGACTTCGCGCCACGGGTTGTCGCGGCCGTTGACAATCAAGCCGTTGCCGCTCGCGCTCGCGTCGTCCAGGCACTTCGACTTGGGCGCGCGGCAGCGGTGGCACCGGTCCCGGCGCGGGTAATTGTCGGCTTGGCACTCCCCGCACTTCCAGTTCGTGGCGTATACTGTGTAGGACGCGCCGAGCTCGCCCGACACGGCTTACACAGAGAAATCATTCGGCGGCGCATGCGAGGGCACAACGAGAAAGTACATAATTTAGCATGAGGATTCCGCTCATGAAATAATTCTAGAGCCGGTAGTTAGGCAAGCACGGTAGCCATGCAGTTGTATTTGAGGTGTCCATAAACTAGCTAGGCTAGCTAGACGTACCAACAGCCGTCAAATTTCTGGAAGGGCCGCGGTTTCCCCAGGCGTCGGCCATGACACTCATGGCGGGCACGAACGGGCCAGGTGTATTGGACGCCATTACTGCAACCTTCGATGAGTCGAGCACTCTTTGAACCCTAGCCTGCCTCAATTCCGAGGCCTCTATCTATAGTCTGCGGCTAGCCGGGCACTAAACGGAAAGCACTGAAATTCTGATGAAGAAGATGAAAAGACGAAAAGAGTGTCGAACCAGGGGACACCAACCATATATTCCAACCCTGGTCGAACAAGTCGAACTGGCAACCACACGACACGCAACTCACAACAAAATCTCAGCATCCATTCATCAAACCAGCGAGACTAGCGAGACTCAATACTTAGCCCAGTAGGCGGCAGTGAGGCAGTAAAGACACATGATAAATTGATTAGCTCCTAGTAAATAGCTTGAGCAAGTAAGATAAGTTGCGCTCGACCTACCTTCAACTTGGAAGGAGCGGAGGAGCGATTCCTAGCTAGGCCCGTGGACTGTGCTTGTGTGTTGGCTCAGAAACTCAACAACTGAAGGTCCTAGAACGACTCATCCATTGTGACTATGCGGCGAGTTCAAATCCAAATAGATATGAGTGCGCTTGTTGCGGAGCGACAAGGATCTCTTGCCAGCTCATCTTCTCCAGTTCTTTGCCTCACTGTTAGGCTGAGCGAATCCTCCACTATTGCTGACATTTCGGTGCACCTACACCGCGAGAAATTCATCCCGCTAGGTTTACCCGTACGACTATGGCTGGACAATTACGAGTTGATGGCTGCACAACCCATAGAAATGGTAGATAGTGGAGACGCCATTTTGGTCACTGCCTTTAATGCACCGCTTCGACTACACAGAGGTGCTAGCGCTAGCACTGCACGGGCTGTCGATGGGTTTCCTAAGATGCGTGTTGAGGTCAGCGAAGATGTGCTAAAGCAAAGGGCAGCAATTAGTCCTAGTTGTACTTCTTTATGTGCGTGGATGGCGTTGCAGCCTGCATGGATCTACGTGGCCGATATTTCAGTGCACTTGCATCGCATAGGCATCATTGCGTCCGGCGCCCCTGTTCGTATATTTTGTGGAGGATGCGAGCTCTTGGGGCAAGAGTATCTTGCGAGTATATCACCGAACAGCACTATGAGAATCGTTGCAAAAGACCAGAGCTCGACTCAACTGTTGCATAGAAACCTTACTACTTTGCCTGACGTCACAGGAGGTGCTGTATCCGTAGAGCGAGCTGTGGACGTTCGCATTGAGAGCACCAACGGTGCAGAGAGTGGTGCTACAGCCCTGAAGCCGACAGCGGAACAAGCTACGGAAAGTACAGCAGAAGCTAGCCAAGCCACAGTAGCCCGCACTTCGAAGAAGCGACTCAGTGGAGCAGCGCGACGAAGCCGCGTGAAAGCAGCCAAGCTAGCTGCAGCTTCTCAATCTCAACCCAATGAACGTCTTGACGCTCAGAAGCCTCCAGCAGCTGCTGCGAATGCGCAGGTCGCTCAAACTGCCGTTGCCACCACTGCATCATCGAAAATTAGTGCCGATTTAAGGACAGAAGTCACAACTACAGCCACCACAGTTCTTTCAGAGAAGGAAAAGGGTGAAGATAGTGATGCATCCAGTTCGACAGAAAGTTCTAGCAGTTCGTCTGATAGCGATAGCGATGAAGATGATACCGCGACTGATGCCAAAAATGATGTAGCTGCTAATCCTAGCGACAATTTAAGCAAAAAGAGTGCGACTGAGCAAGGCTATGAGAACACAGAGGGACTCAACTCCAACTCAACTTCGGATTCCTCGTCAGATTCATCCACAGACTCGTCTTCGGATTCATCGTCGGATTCATCATCTGAAGAGGAGGAAACCAAATCAGCCTCAACTCAGAATAATGGTCTCGGTGCATCTGCTGGCATTTCAACAGATGGACATTTTGACCCGAAGATGGGAAGACCTCGTCACTTGCGATACTTGAGTGATAAGGCTGCTGGGCTCTTGGATGGAGCTTCAAAAGAGTGGAAGAAGCCCTACGAAGTGATTGCGGCTGTCGGCATGGCGCCTGGAGAGAGCGATGCATCTGACTACGCTTTAGTGGAAGGAGATTACAAGCCCTTGGTTGGCGATATCATTGCATTTCAAGAAATGTCGTTGAATGAAGAGACCTGTCAAGTTGAACTTACACCCTACAAGTATGGGCGCATTTATGAGTTTACGCCGGAATCAAATACAGTGAAGGCTTCGACTGCCTGTTCACTGAATCTCCTCAACGGTAAGGGGGTATCAAAACTCCCACCAAAGGAACTCAAGAGTCTTGAGGTGCAAAACCTCGCAAATATACGTCTTGTCGAGGGGCCTACGCAGAAAAACAAAGCACCGTCTTTGCCGCCCTTTGAGGGCGTTGACAACACGGAACAATCTGATAAAAGTCCTGAATTAGGCTCGGACGTCGGTGGGCTACTCTCAAAAGTTCCGCACGTTGAGAATGCTGAGTCTTCTGACTTCGTTGCTATTGAAACGACATTCAATCCTTGCGCAGGAGATGAAATCATCTTCCAGATTGTGAATCTATGCCTCGAGACTTTCCAACCAGTTCAATCAGACGACAAATTTGCTTTGGTGATCTCTTCGGGTGACTCGGTTGCACGAATTCAGCTTTTTGAGACCCTGAAAGATCTCAGGGATAGAAACTCTAGGACGAACGCTGAAGAAGCAGAAGTGAACTTTGATTATTTCTTTAATGTCCGACTGATTTCAGGGCCATCTCGTGACGAGCACGACGAGCGATCAGCTGCGCTTGCGAAGGTGAATGAAAACCCTCCGTTGGGCTCCGGTGAAGATCTTTTTGAGCTACTTGCTTTGAAGAAAAGGCAACTCCATGCAACGAAGTAGTAGGGCAGTCGCAGGAAAGTTACGAAGTCCGTGCTGAGATGAACACAGAATAATTCGAATGTGCGGTTTATGTTGATCTGGAAGGACTGGGCAGTTCAACTCGAATTGAAACCAATGATTTTCATGAGATGTTGAATGTAGCATGCTACTAAAAACATAATCACTGAAATTCGCAGATATCACAGATATGCCTGTTTCTTACATCTACACCCGCCTACTGCCTGGTTCCGTGCTGAAATTATAGAAAGCAAACTAGTCTAGTCTGGAGTTTTCCTATTTTTTATGACAAAGGGATATCATGCAGTACCGGGTAGTAGTACCAGTCTGTCTGCGCGACACAGTCATGCACGGTGGGCATTGGGGGGGGGGGCGGATTCCTAGGACCTGTTGGCCACCGACAGATGATGAACCCTTCCGGTATGAATTTGGA
>Ga0307982_1004678_pt1 | contig 10779 bp, 8 predicted proteins | sample OrgLakmetagen989_FD_201847 | JGI IMG/M metagenome (GOLD analysis project Ga0307982, IMG submission 201847) | Saline water microbial communities from Organic Lake, Antarctica - #989 | ecosystem: Environmental > Aquatic > Non-marine Saline and Alkaline > Saline | place: Antarctica: Organic Lake... | reverse complement strand
TATCATAAGTCATAAATTGGACATCAAAATCGCAACAACGACACGAGATAATCATTTGAAAATCTTGCCTATCGTACTTGCTATCGAATTCGCACTAGAAATGGCCCATGTGCAAATCCGGAGTGGGGTCTGGAGTGGCCGATTGGTATTGGGCCGCCGACCAAGTGCAAAACCAAGCTGCCGTCAAAGGCACTCGAGGGCTAGCGGGCTAGCAGGATAAGGGGTTGTCATAAAAGCCTAAAGCTGCTTGTCTTATCTGCTCCTAGCTGCTCTTATTGCGCTGCTATTGCGCCAGGAACTCGATCATAATACAGGTTCGTCCAGCCAGTTCACCCACCGCCCATCGTGCAAGTGAGGAGACGCACGCAAATCGCCTGGTGTCAACCAGCTCAGCGCAGGCTGTGTCATGCCCCCGTGCGCTTCTAAACTTCGGCGCATGGCCTGCGCGGCCTCGAGGTGCTCAGGAGACGCAGCGGAGCTGGGTCTTGATGACAGCAAGTCGTTTCGCTCCTCCGGATCCATTTTCAAATCAAATAATTGCCACACATCGTCGCCTTCGTCGTGCTTCGCCTTGCCTCCGTTGCTTGTGGTGCTACTCGCACGACTGGCGTCATTATTTGTTGGGTCCCATCCACCAAATCCAGCCAGTGGGTTGCCGCAGTCGCCTACATAATTATGGGAGAATCAAAAGCCAGGTGTATGCTTGTTGTCAAGGTAAACGATCATTCACTGATGCACAACACGCGCGCCAACACATGGGCATACACACACGCAAAAAAAATCTATATACAGAGAAGCTCACCGTTCCAAACAAGTTTCAAATTGCGGCGGCGCAGCGCTCCGCACCGAGCAACCGGATCGTATTGGAGCAAGGCCTCTATTCGATGAGGAGGTTGGTGGGAGCTCCTGCTCCCTGCTAGAGCCTCCCACGCGCTTATACCATTGGCAATGCGCCCTGAAGGATCCGCCCGAGCTCCACCGTCGTACGGGAGCCCAGGAAAGCGCCCAACAGCGCCTAACGGCCCGCCACCAAGGACTTGATCTTGAACTCGTCCACTGCTCCAACTGCTGCTAGTGTGATTGCTGCCAGTGTTGCTAGCGGTGGCACTGCCGTCGCCATTCACGTCTACCTCAATGGGCTCCTCTCCCAGGCGATCAGCAGCGGCTGCAAGCAGCGTCGGTGCCCAGTCCACGAAATGAAACAAGCCCTCGAAAGCGCGCGCGTTCCCGAGTGCGTGCCCGCCGCGCACTCCTAACCGCTCATCGAAGTCAAGTGGGCTACTCCCATTGTTGCTGGCGCTGGCACCACCGCTGCTACTGTCACTGCTGCTACTGTCACCGCTACCGCTTACACCAGTACCGGTACTGCTATATTGTGTTCCAGTTGGCTCATCATCCGCAGCTGGGGCCACTCTCAAAGGATTGGGTGCATGCAAGAACGCAGTCACGCGCACTCCACCTTCCCAGACGGTGCGTTTTCTCCCCCGCAAAGGGTGCGCGGACGCTCCCGAGACTCCCGCAGGGCCGAGGAGAGGGCGAGACCCCTCGGGCCCGTTGTCGCCCGCAAACACGAGCAAAGCGTCCTGCCACAGCTCCGCTGCGCGCAAACTGTCTTCGATGTCCCCAACTAACGAGTCGAGGCTGCTCACGAGGGCGGCGACCTGTTCGAAGAGCAAAAATAGCATGCAGACAAACACAACTAAGAGACTCTAGAACCAAAGGTGAATAGAAGAGAACATGCCAAGAAATTCTCTCACTTCAATGTTGAGCATTGAAACAAGAGTTCACTGTGATAAAGTCTACAGATTTGAACTCTTTGATTCTTACCTCACGTCTGGCAGGGCTGAAATGCGCAGCGTCGCGCATAGAATCTACGCGGCGATAAGCATCGCCTGGTGCGCCAACGAAATGCGCGTGCGGAGCCTGAGAAGCCACGTATAAGAATAAGGGGGGCCTGCTACTGCTCGAGGACGGTGTCGAAATAGAAGTGCCCGAAGTAGCTCCTGAAGTCGCGGCTGCTTCCGCAGCAGCAGTATGCGCGCGCACGAGCGCGCCGTGTTGCGCAATCACGGCGCCTGCTTCCCGCGCAGCGAGCGTCATGCCGTGTTGGCCGTCGACAGCCCCAAAGTCTCTTAAGCTCGCGTCGCCCCGCCACCAGTCGTGCCCCGCGTGGCCGCTCACCGGCGCGCGGTTCAGTTGCCTGGGCCCCTCCAGCCATTCTGCCGTGTCGTGCGTCCAGTAATCTTGCGCGCCCGCTGCGAAGCCCCAAAAGGAGTCGAACCCGCGGTGCGTCGGCAGCCATGCTCGCTTCGCAAACCCCAAGTGCCATTTCCCAACCAAGTGGGTCTTGTAGCCAAACCTCGTCCGCAGCTCTTCGGGCAAAGTGGGGAGGTCCACGGGCAGTCCCGCAGGCTGCGACGTCAGCAGAACGAAGTGGTGCAGGCCGGTGCGCGTTGGGTGCACCCCCGTGAGGAGCGCGGCGCGCGTGGGCGTGCACATGGGGGCCGCGTAGCACTGGGCGAGCACCACGCTGCCGCGGCGAAGCGCGAGCGAGTCGATGCGCGGAGTCTCAATTTGCCCTGCTGCACTGCCCGGCACCCAAGTGAAGCCCAGGTCGTTTTGCCCCAAGTCGTCCGCTAGAATGAACACGATGTGCGGTGGCGCGGGCCCTGATTTTGGCGGCGCGACTGTTCCTGAGCTTTGCAAGTGCACGGCCTGGCTAGTCTTGGTGGATGCAGCTAAGTCGATGTCATCAGATCGAATCAAATTCCTGTCGCTGATGATCGCACCAATGGCGCATAGCACCACAAGAAGAGTTGTAACCTCAGCCAAGATATGCCGCCGAGTAGTCGGCACGCGGTATGGTAGTACAGCTTCGGAAATGAATGGCTTGTTGTATGATGTTGAGCGGCTTGATGAGCATCGGCCATCAAAAGCTACTCTCTTCATGGATGTGGTTGTTCTTGATAACTTAAAGCAAGCCTCTGTTAAAGTATTCAAATGGTTGCAGCTAAACGACGGCAATGTCTAGGAACGGGTCCAAAGGTTGGAAACAAAAATTCAAACTTCTGTGTTTTGCCGCAGGCTATTCTAATTTTATTGGTGAGCTCGTGAGCTGCGTGAGTGCCCACACGACGCCATGTTTTGATTCTGCCTGTTCAGGACGCGACGCACTATTCCAGATACAGGAAAGTACAGTTACTTTTTACACACTGCTTTTAGCTTGAAAGATCGAAAGATCGGCGGTGGTGACAGATCAGATGATGACAGCATGACAGCCTTTCGACATTTGACATCTAAAAATCCTTGACATCATCACATCATCACAACCCCTTGAACTCGTGTGCAGAAATTGTGCCACCTTCGATCTGCAATGGCCACGACCTCGTTTCGCCGGATCCTTTCGGCCTCGCGCTCCCACATTTTCATTTCCAGCCATCGCGCTTTCAGCGTCGCTGCGCCCACGCCAGACAAGGCGGGCTCGGTGCCGGTCAACGTGTATAATCCCGGCGGCATTAAGCGCGTCGTCGTCACCAAGCCTTTGCCCGGGGACCGCTGGCTCGAATGCCTACTTAACGCTGACATTCGTGTGGAAGTCTGCGCGCTAGAGGGGCCTGAGTCCATCATCTTGGACGTGGCTACAATCAAGGAGCTCATCGGTAACCAATGCGATGGCGCCATCGGCCAACTCACTGAAAACTGGGGAGGTCAGAAAAATCCTAGGCCATCTAAGACTGTCCCTGTCCCACCTTACCTATGTTTTTTTAGAACTGCTTATCAAATTGAATTGTTACACATTGAACTTAAATATGCACAAATCTCTAATCGTTGACGCTTTGGCTCACAGATGAGTTGTTTGGTGCACTTGCGGCGGCGGGAGGTCGAGTGTTCTCAAACTACGCCGTGGGCTACAACAACGTCGACGTCAACGCCGCTACAAAGCATGGGATCCCTGTCGGGAACACTCCAGGGGTCTTGACGGAAACCACGGCGGAAGTGGCTGCGGGCCTGACGTTGGCGGCCTCGCGGCGGCTGGTGGAAGCGGACGCTTTCTTGCGCAGCGGCCAATTCCTCGGCTGGCTCCCCAACTTGTTCGTGGGGAACCTGCTGCAAGGCGGCACGGTGGGCATTGTCGGAGCGGGGCGGATTGGTCAAGCCTACGCACGGATGATGATCGAGGGCCACAAGATGAACGTAGTGTACTACGATTTGCACCCGCAGGTACTGTGGTCCTAGAGGCGGCTTTCTTCTGAAAGCAGCGATACAGTACGAAGCATACCTGAAAAAATATGATGCTAACAAACTCCATCCGAACGAATGTTTCGAGCTAGAAATCGATACATTCTTGCATTCTCTTTCGAACTTTTGTTTCCCTCTCAATGTACCGCCCTAATATTGTTTATGGTGTTTTCTGTAGCCTGAATTCGAGGCCTTTGTAGCGGGCTACAGTGACTTCCTCGTGTCCCGTGGGGAGAAACCTGTGACATGCACGCGTGCGTCAACGGTGGACGAGTTGCTACCCATGTGTGACGTGGTGAGCCTGCACACGGTGCTAGACGACTCAACCCGCCACCTCATCGACGAGGCTCGCCTCAAGGCCATGCGACCGAACGCCGTGCTCATCAACACGGCCCGCGGCCCGTGCGTCGACGAAGCCGCGCTCGTGCAGCACTTGCGAAGCGAGCCCGGGTTCACCTGCGGGCTGGACGTGTTCGAACACGAGCCGAAGCTGGCAGAAGGCTTAGCCGAATGTCCCAATGCGGTGATCGTGCCGCACATTGCGTCGGCGAGCCTGTACACGCGCGGCGGGATGGCGACGCTGGCCGCGTGCAACGTCGCTGCCAGGCTCCGCAACGACCCCGTTTGGGAGAAGCCCGATGATGTGGCGCCTTTTCTAAACGGCCCTGCGGGCGAAGTTCCGCGCTTCTCGCCGTCGATTGTGAACGCCGAGCACCTCAAATTGAAGTGAGGCCAATATTTTGGGATTATATGTAGATGTAGATATGTCAAATTTGCCATTTAATTAACGAGCTATACTCCGCTGGGGTTCCGATATCCCAATAAATTCAGGAATCTTGAATAGGCCGTCTTTGACTTGACTTATCCCAATTAAATATTAAAGCCTGAAAGGTGGTGAAGGTGATTTCTGTGCCGGTGTGCCTAAGTTTTAAGTTAAGTGCCTGCATGTCGAATGCTAATGTTAACTCGCACTGCGCACTAAGCGCAAGCAGCACAAGTGAATTCCTTATGTGCCTCTGTGACTACTGTGTACTTGTTTTTCTTTGTTATTAGGAGGAAAGACGCCAGCTCGCCAGCTGGAGCCTGAATTGGCCTTCTGGAGAAAATTTGCTAGCGCGAAAGCTACTGTGAGCTTGCTTTTCTTTGTTATTGGGAGAGTATTAACTAGACTAGACTAGACTAACACTTGTTATTGGGAGAGTATTAACTAGACTAGACTAAGCGAGTGAAGTGCATCATCTGCGCTTGCGCAACTTGCTCAACTATTAATCCCATGTGCATGGAGCTTGGAGTTCAATAGTACTTGCTCTCGGTATCTCCAGGCACGTCAACCACACGCCATCTCATCATCTCATCCCCACTTGGCGAAAGGGTCGCCAAACTTTGTTCGTCCTGACATGCGCACGTTGGGGGCAGTTTTGCCGTAAGCATAGGCCGAGCGCGCCATGGTTTTGATGCACGCGGTGTTGGCCGACTGCAACACGTACTGCTGGGGGCCCGGCCCTTGGTCGGTGTTTAAGCGGCTGCCAATGGGGGCTTTGTCGCGGCCCACGCCTTTCATGGTGGGGCGCGCCGCGCTCCTGAAACGCGAGTCCAGCTGGTCGCCCATCCCGTCCCTGTACTCGTACTCCCCCGGCCCCGCGTCCGACCCGCCAGTCACCAGGGCCTTGCGCTCTGAAGTCCCAAAGGTGGCAAACCCCTCGGTGGTCTTGCGGGACTCCACTTGCTTCCCGCAGCTCGCAATGAGGGGCTTGCCAGGCCCTGCGCGGTTGCCGCGGTCCACTTTGTTGAGACCTGGCCTCTTCGCGCGGGGCACTGAAAATTTGGGTGGAGTAGGCTCAGCGCTGTGCAAATAGGAGCCAGCCTAGTTTACGGCGTAGACAATCGAGGTCATTAGAAAAGGATGGTAAAAGGTTAAGAAACGCTCACGTCAAAAAAGACATGCGAAGGGAGTGAATTAATATCCTAGATTGAAAAACAAGCGAGACAAATGTTACAGCGTGATCAACAACATTATTAGCAAAATAGACTTAAACGCTTACTCAACAATTCTAAAACACATGCGGATCTGTGGCTTGTTACGGCCATTTTATACCTTGGGGTATTGGCCAGGTCCCGGCTCCGTCGCTGTGGTAGGGTCGTCCGATTTGCCCGTTGGGTTGCCGAACCTTTCACGCCCGCGCATCGAAAACCGAAAGGTGTCCCCCACGCAGGTTTTCAGCTGGTAATGGCCCGGGCCAGGCCCGAAAGCATCGGGTCCTTGTGTGTCTCGTGGAGCGACGCCAAAGCTCCCTTGTTTCGGATTGGGCGCCAGCCGGTCGCACATGTACTCTTGGTCACTACATCAAAACATGGGTCAAGAGCAGAATGTAGCATTATAACATCATTTCAAATGATCGGAATGTCATCTTAAGCATGAGCTAGGCATACTGCTTCTCAAGGGTGCATGAAACTTGCTGTTTAGTGGACCAAAAAATGTTTGAAGACCAGGAGCCCGGGGGTGACTTACTGTAATACGATAGCTGGTGGTGGCAGGGCCATGATTCGCAACGACGAGCCCGATGATGCAGAAGTCTACGAGCCAAGGTGCTAAAGTGCACGGCAAATGCCTAGGCTTGCTCCGAGCGTGGGTGCGTGGGTAAAAGGGCGGCGTTGTTTGTCTAGTAACCTCATGAACTCGTGAATAAAACCAAACGAAACATGACGAAGAATCATGACCCAATCCTCCTAATTTCGTTGTCCTCTCATCTCGCATCCGCTCGCAGTCCTCGCGCCTCGCGACGTTTTTTTCACCAGAAATCAGAAGCTAAAGAAATCTCAAGAGGCTACGGAGGGCAAGCCATCAAGCACAGAACACGCACTGGCTGAGGCTCAATTGATGACAAATTATTCAAGTTAGACCCGGGTAAGCTAGCTGGCTAGGCTATCTATCAAGGGTTCTGAAAATGTTGTAGACATTAGAAATTACTTAGTACACATACTACGCAGACTTTGCTGCACATTAGCTACATACTTAGGACGTGTGACCCACTACGGAAATCCTGTATAAGATCGAAGGCACCAGCTTCCTCTTCATGCCTACTCAGTGCACAGATATTGTAATTCGCCCTGAGGTTTCGTACCAAGAGGAGGCACTACTGATGGTAGCTCAGCATATGCCACTCGGTGAAGATACGGTGACCTTACGAGGTGCAGAACCTTGGGTCAGCGAGGGCAGTGCCAATGCTGCAAGCAAAAACTATGTGGAGAAAATAGGGCCTGAAGTGACGCTGACGGTGCTGAGCTTTCCCTTTCAGGAGCATGGAGTGGGAGGCGTGCTATGGCCTGCAGCTGTTGTGCTCGCTCATCACCTGGCTATACGTGAATGCCCACGATGGCTGCAGTCAACTCATGCGCCTGATTGCGATCCCCATCAAAGCAGCTCTCAGCAACTTCCCTTAGTAGTGGAGCTAGGATGCGGGTCTGCCTGTTTGGGTGCCATGGCCGCCGCTGCCTGTGGAGGCGCCCGCGCGCTCGCTACCGACTTGCCAGAAACCGTGCGACTTGCACGCCGCACGCTGGCCCGCAACACGGATCCAGTGTCCGCGCGCGGCGGCAGCGTAGCCGTGCTTCCGTTGCCATGGGGTGCACCTCTGCCACCGAGGCTGCAGCACGAAAGGCCAGCGCTGATTCTTGGCGCAGACATTATTTACCGGTGTGAGCTTCATTACTCTCTGCTAGCCACGCTGTCTGCTCTCTGTACAGTTCGAGGTTCTGGCATACGTGAAGATAAGAACAGCAGTGACAGCAGCAGCAACGATAGTAGTAGTAGTACGAATATAAGTATCAGCAAAGAGCCCACTCGTGTGTTGCTATCCTTTGCGTTGCGACACCCAGACAAGGAAGCCAGTTTCCTAGAAAAGGCCAAGTCTGTCCACGGGTTTCAGTGGCGCGTACTTGATCTCGAAAGCCTTCCGGTGAATGCATGGAGCCAAACGAATGTCCGCGTCATTGAGCTCATTGCACCTGCGGAAGAATAAGTTCACCTACGTCTTCTGTATGTTAGTCGCAAATCGATATCAGCCTAATTCGATCCCGGTGCACACTTCCACTTCCACTTCCTAATTTATTGGATAGATTGATAGTTGATAGATATCAGATTTTCCGCTTCTCAACAGTATATCAGTATCGTTGTGAGGCGTTTGGTTGGTTTTTCTTTTAGAAAATAACGGCAATCCGATGAACTCTTGTTATTTGGTGCTCTCTGTAACTCGTAAAAAAAGGGTCTCTCACTGACACCTAATTATTAATGTTCCAGCTGTATCGCTGCATCAAGTGCATCATAAAACAGTAAAACACCAAAACGATGAATGACCTACACAAAGCCGGTTTCTCCATTTTAGTCAATGTCATGATTGCGATTATCCCGAGCTGGCATTGACTTTAGCGGCAATACCGTGCAGGAATTCGCTTAGATGCTGCAGCACGGCTGCTTCTTGTTGCCGTGCAAGCAAGCGTGCCGCTAACTCCTTCTCTTCAGGGGTCTCTACAGCCGGTTGTGCATCATCAGATAACCCGTCTGCAGTGTAGCCGTTTTCATCGGCATTTGCGCAAGCATTTCTTCCTGTGCCTGCCATGGCCGATTCAGAAGATCCATGGCAAAGCGAAGGTGATCTTAGACTTGTTGAGTGCGTATCCGTCGAGGAAGAAGCAGCAATGTCATCTCTTAACTCTGCTCTCGGCACAACTGCACCAAGAGAGCCGACATTTTTATAAGCCGAAGCTTCAACGTTGCGCTGTGCACTTCCTAACAGAGCCTCTGAGGCAGCTGTTGCTCCTGTGCCCATAGTCACATCAAAGCTGGTAGCATCACCTGCTACTACTGACCCACGGATGATTCGAGGAGGAGGTGTAGCAGCACCAGCCGCTATCAACTCAAAACATAATCGATTCGCTGCATTGGGATGCAGAAACGCTGCTAGTGCCGGAGCTCGTTGCGCATATAATGGATTGCCAGAGCCGCTGCTACACCTGCGACCACCATTGTTGCTTTCGTTAATGCCATTATACACCACGCCGCTACTGCTGCTGCTATTGTTGCCGCCATCGCCAGTCACCATTGCCTCATTTACGTTGCCTTTTAAGCCATTTGAGCGGCGACTGTCTTGCAGTGGTGCTGCTGTTTCATTTGCACCTGCGCTGAGGTCGCTCGCATTGGGAATCCCTTGCGTGCGCCTCGAAGCAAAAACGCGTGCAAGCACTTCAGGAGGCGCAACTGGCATTCTAGCCGTAGCTCTGGTGCCACCTGTGCCGCCGAGCCAACCCAAATTCCCCCCTTCAGTCGACGATGAGGACGAAGGGGAGGAGGAAGAAGGACCTAAATCGCTCTCCGCGGTGGTGGAAGCGTCGCACGAATCGCCTCGCGGCGATAACCCGAACTCATTTTGGACCACTGCCGCTGCATCTGCTGGCTCGTCAGCGACAAGTGCTCGCGCAGCGTTACCTGGAAGGTTCTTGCAGTCGACGCAACGGCACTTGGAAGTTTCGCAGTACACATTGCCTTGAAAGCACTCGCAGTACTTCTTGAGGCAGCTCGATTTCTTGCAACGGCAACCGTGATTGTGCCTTGCGATGGCTACTGCACCGCCGCTATTGCTATTCCCGTGGCTGCCGGTGCCACCGTAGGTGGCAACTTTGGGTCGAAATGCGTTAGGATTGCGCTCGATAGTAACCGAAACAGCATCGCGCCTTGTGGCTTCTTTCGATAAGTTATTCGAGCATGCAAGGCAGTTACATGTAGGAGTGCAGTAAATCCCCGCGCTGAAGCAGTCGCAGTAAAGTTTTAAACAGTACGAGCGCTTACAATTGCAGTGGCGCTGGGCAAGCGTCTGGTCTTTAGAATTCCCGATGACCTTGGGTCCCGTCATGTGTGTATTCCTCCAGCTCCCTGCTTGAGTTTGAGAGTGAGCATTGAATAAGGGTTCCAACAACCTTGCACCGTTACTCATTGGCTGGAATTTCCGCATATTTAAGTAAACCCATATATATATAAGATATATGTGCAACACTTCCAGAAAGCTCACATCCTAACGTTGAGATGGTGAATACAGAAGGTTGCAACAAGCAAACTCAACTGGTTCAAGTATGAGCATCAGAACAGTGTATCGGACCTGCTTCGTCGTCACGTTGACGCTTCATTCTCAATTAAAAACTCCTCTTGGAATGCGCAGTCCGAACGGGCTCACTTAGCTTGGCTTAGGATCAGAGGCTTTGTCTTCGTAGCTTTCAAAAAAGTCGAACCTTTTGAAAACTCGTCCTTGAAATTCTTCAAATCAATACTAACGCGCCCCTACGGGGAGGCTGCAAAAAAACATGGATGAAAGCAAGAGGTACGCACAAATTAGTTAGACCCCTGTAATGCTGATTTTCCACCGGTTGGTTCACTGAAGCACCACCCACCCCTAGCAGTAGTAGTATGGCAGTCTCCAAAACTCGGCCTAAGGCGCTTCTAGGGCCACCAAGAGTCCAGTGTGTGACTTCAGATGCTCACAAAATAGAAGC
>Ga0307982_1004677_pt1 | contig 10779 bp, 9 predicted proteins | sample OrgLakmetagen989_FD_201847 | JGI IMG/M metagenome (GOLD analysis project Ga0307982, IMG submission 201847) | Saline water microbial communities from Organic Lake, Antarctica - #989 | ecosystem: Environmental > Aquatic > Non-marine Saline and Alkaline > Saline | place: Antarctica: Organic Lake... | reverse complement strand
GCCCCTCTCCCTCCTGAATCATTCCGCACTTGCTTTGTTTGCGCAACGCACGCGCATTCCCACTTCTGCCCGCAGCATTGGCTTCTGTGCCATTTGGGTTTGTATTAGTTCGAGTTCGAGTTCGCGACGTAGGTTTACGAATGATGAGGAGTGGCTGCTTCCAGAGCTCGAGAGCTATTTTTGAGGACGAAGAAGTACAGATACAAGGACACCACCACACCACCGCACCAGACCACCAGTAGCAGAAGGATAGAAATCATGGGCAACGCCGTCACAAACCCCACCGCAAAGGCGCACGCGCAATCACTTGACTGGAGCGAAGAATCAGTGCCTGATGATGCTTGGGTGGTATCGGTCTGGCTGGAGGTAAATTGATAGTCGGACTGCAAGTTGGTTCAAACCTGCGAATTATTACTCCACCCGCCTTGGTGCGATCTTTGTCTCGGTCCTCAGTATGCGAACTCACCCTGCCTAGTAAACACATAGACTAACGCCCGAATCTCTCTTCTACCCTAAAAAAACAATTGAATGCTGATTATGTAAGCTGTCCCTGAATTTGTGTGATAAACTCGGCAGAGCATCAAAGGCATACCGAGCGGGATCTCAGGAGACTTGAATCAACTAGCCGATCCTTATGTTACTTTCAAGCTGTCGAAGGTATCTCTTAATGCCTATTCTTCTTCAACTTTAGAAAGTGTACAACTGTACAACCTAGTGGACTTCGTCTTACATCGTTTTGAACTTTTCACTCACTCGCTCACTCGCTCACTCTCACTCAACCAAATGCTCGCCCTTTTTTGTTTGGCAGTGCGCCAATGGTACATTTGGCCCACAACCACAGCGGTCGTCTTTTCGCAAATATGCTTTGAATCCTACGTGGCGTCCGCCAGAAAAGTTCATGTTTGTGGTGGACGAGTCACTGGTCGCATCAGGAAAATGGCCATCGCTGCAGATGGAGGTACCCTAACAATGAAAATACTTGAAGCTACAGATATCTAGAAAGGGAGTTTGACTTTAAAAAACAACGAGCTCACTTTACAATTGCTAAAGAGGCCTTTTTATAATGGCACGGCTCATTGCTCAACTCTGTATCGCGCCTAGATCATGGACTACGATGTGTTAACAGACGACGATTTGATGGCTGAGACCTTCTTGGCTCTGTCGGAGTTAGATGCCGTCAAACAACACAAAGCACCCGCAACAGCTGCAAATGCAGCCAAAAGTGCAACCGCTTCTGCAGAGGCAGCTACTAGTGATGGCGAGTACTTGTCAGGCGGTGTGCCAGTGTCACTGCCGGTGCGAGATCCAAAAACTGGTGACGTCATGAAGGTGAGCGACTCTTTGTCTGATTGCATACCTTCAAGAGAGGTTATGCCCTCGCTCAAACAAAAGACAAGCTTGCTTTTCAATGCATAATTGTAATTGTAATTTTGAAGCTAAGCCATTCTATCGCGGATTTTTGAATTCCCCAACATACGCTGCCTCTTCATCATCGATTTTTTTCTTCATTTCTCGTATGACTAGGGCTGCGTGCTGAATTTGCGCGTTGCTGCGGCGCCCAAAAAAGTTGCATTTGACTTCAAAATGCACACCGTCGTTGAATTCATTCGCTGGACTCCCGACAAGGTAAAGAATCGACTTATTTCCTGCTTAATCCTCTTGGCTTGCTTGATGGACATACCGACAAATATTCCGCGGAAGTTGATGACGAACCTCAATAGTAGTCGCTATGCCTGAGATATTCATGCCATGACTGATTCGGAGCTTATTCTTATACATTCGGAAAACTTTTTCCGACTGTGATGGACAGCGTAATAAGACTTCTGTGCTCTCGTTCTTAAATATTTCTTTCCTATTTGTCTCATGACCGACCGTTCTCAATGTATCGATGCTACCTTAAGGGGTGGAACCCCGTCAACCGAATTCACGGCGATCCACGTCAATTTGCTCTAGAAGCTCGCAACATCAGCAGCACCAAAAGCAGCAGTAGCAGCAGTCTCGCCCTTCCATCATTCGCCAGTGCTCTCAGGAGTACTGTATCTCTTCCTCCTGCTCCTCCTGCCGAAGCAGCAAGCACCGAAGCACAGAGCAACGATGGCCCTGAGTCCACAAGCAGCGATGGGAACGTGTTGGCTGGTGCTGCACCAGGCTTGTCATTTTCAGCGAACGATTTCAACACAGTAGCCGGAATGCTTGACGCGGGTCTCCCACATGCGCTCCGTCAAGAGGTTCTTATTTAACCCATGATATTACTGTTACTTCATATAAGAAAGGCATTCGTTATGTCACATATTTCACAAAAAGATACATAGTCAACATTTGTTTCTTCCGCAATCTTTGCAAATATGATTACAAAAATCTATGTTCTCTGACGTGTTGTATATTCGTGGATGCAGAGTGCCTCTGGTGCATCTAGTGGGATTCAAAGAAGTAACTCGTCTGGCGGCGCTGGGGGCGGTGGCGGCGTACAAACGGTCCGTGTACACATCATTCCACGTTGAATTTCGCGTTTTCAGCTTCTTGAAACGGAAGCACCATTGGCTCTTATGCCTGAATATCAATTCACTATGTTCAGGTCCAACAATGGGCCGTAAGTGCAGACTTTGGCGATACAGACGGGTGGCAGTACTGCGCCACTTTTAGTCCTCGCAACACTGACTGGTATGACAAGCCGACTCGCTTCAGTTTTTGCAAACGGCGCTTCTGGCGCCGAAAACTGAAAGTCATCGCGAATACCTCTGATACGGCTGGTGCACCTCTTGAAGAGGCCAGTGGATTACCACCATACGATGGCTCGCGGCCGATTCGTGTAGGGTGGCTGGCGAAGCGCAAGGCGGGAAATATTTTGCGCACGCGCTACTTCGTGCTTTGGCCCCGCGCTTTGGTGAGACATACACTTTGTGGGCTTGGCGATCATAGGTGCCAAAAAGAGATCAGTGGAAGCATTATTTTTACTGAATGTGATAGTGATGATTTTCTTTTCTGTTGTTTGCCTCGTAAATCCTGCAGTCATACACCATGCGTGCTCCTGCCGGCCAATAGGTGTACTACAAGGGGGAACCACCAAACTACAACATGTCGGAGTTTATTCCAGTGGGGGCGATTAACCTTCGCGGCGCTACCGTAAACACTTCGGACACCATCAAGGTTTGAGTGATAGAATCTAGGCAATATTGATTTTTCTTTTCCCTAGACCTATTCAATCGAATATTCCTATTAAAGCGCCCAACGCCCAAAATGCCAAGCGTTCTGCCACTTGACTGCTTGATCCTCTGCTTTCACGCGTGCCCTTGAGTATGTGTTGACATTGCGCCTTGTCCTGTCTTTTTTTTGTTTTCTAGGGTGCGATTACTGTCACAGCAGCCACCTCGAGTCAAGTGTATACCTTGGCGAAGCAAACTGCACCGGGGCAGCCTGGTCGCAACGAAGACTTGTCTGCATGGCTGGACAGCTTGAACTTCACCATTGAAGGGCGCTATGCCGAGGCTGCTCATGTGGGCAAAGAAGACACCCGTGTCGATGCCCGCATGTCGATTGGCGCAGACCTGCTGCTGCAGAAGTCCTCTGAGAAGGATGCCGAGGACGAAGACATTGACGAAGTTGAGCAGGCGCTGAATTCGCTTGAAGACAGCGAGGACGAAGGTGACAGGAGTGGTGCTTCTGCTGAATAAGTTGAAGCGAGTACGTTGGCCCTTAAATAACACAGGAAGGAACTCTAATGCCAATTTTTGACTAATTGGAATTGGAAACAGGAAGGGCTAGCTAGGTTCGGATTTCCAAATTTCCGCGTAAATCCACGCTGAAATTACGCGGAATGAGGATTTTTCCTAAAAGCAGTAGTGATTCACGTACGTGAATCAAGCCTAAATCAAGCCATTTACAGTGGCGTTAGCAGAAGGCCGGAGAGGCCCCCTCCTACCTCCCAAGCGCTTTTAATCAACAAGGCCGCTATTTTTCTGTCAAAGCTCGACATCTTCGTCTTCGCCGCGCAGGCGCGCCCAGACCCACCCAATATGATATGAAGCAGGGCCTCTGCCAGTGAATTTGCGAGTCTACTGGCGAGATTAGTGCATATGTAGACAAATAAAGCATTCTCACCCATGGCGAACTGCCGTAAGCACTACAGCAAGGCCGATACCCGCGCGCATCTAGCTACCTAGGTAAGGATTACGAGGGACGAAGAAAATCCCGCGCCACTTTAGAAGCACTTACGACAAGCACCACCAAATAAGATTCAATGTCGCATTTCCGTATTATTACTAAACACATACACGGCACGTGAATAGCACGATTCACGCGTAAAATTCCCTGGCGCGTGAATCACGTGTGGAAGTAATTTCGGTTCCGATCCGTTAAAATTTACCGATTCTTTTTTGCAATTGCATTTCGCCAGCAAACACAGGCACAGGCGGTGACTTCATAGCGAATTCCTTGCGCTATGGGACCTGCAATCATCCGATATGCTGCACTGAAGTGTTAAGTAGAAGGGATTTGGTTCACTTTATTTCGGATAATTAAGCTTCGGAGTGTCGTAGTGTTCATTTCAGGGGGATCTTTGATGTTCTTCGACCAAATTTCCTGGACCCTGATTGGTCCATACAAGCTCTTTGTTGATTGATTGAACATCTTGTGAAAAAGCCGCAATCAAGCTGCACACTACACTGCACGTGCCCACTCCAAAAAGTACCGCGCCCAGCAATTCGTCCTCCCCCGCTCTTAGTGTGCTAGCAACAACACCATCTATTAACACAATCACACTTTACCGAACCATGAACCACTAACCGCAACCCGCGTGTTTCTTGGTGTGTCAATCAGTAGTTTACGCGAACGATGCCGCCTAAGCCCTCCAAGCCCTCGCAGCCCGCGACCAACACCGCCAGTTCCAGCGGACAGCCCCGAATCGTCCAGAGCGGGGGTGGCGATAAACCTAAAGCTCGCCCGAAATAAATCTCAACAATACGAGGTGAGGGTTTGCCCATGATATCTGTAACCGATCTCTATCTATTGAAGGTCTCCGCTCGCTTTCCCCGCTTTCTTGACGCTTCGTTCACGTTTGCAACACGGTTGGCTCAAGCCCCATTCAATCCTTTTGCACCAATAAATGTCATCATTCACGTTTGTTTGTTTTTTCCATACATTGTTCTGTTTGTTGTGTATGGTCATCATAATTTAGATTACAATGTTACCTCCACCCCTAACCTCCCAACTTTTCTTCAATATGCGTGTCGCCCCCTTCAGATATGTCCAAGCACCTCCCCCACTCCACTCATCCCCTGCCGAAAGACTGTAATTCACTTAAGATGGCCCTCGTGAATAAAACTTTCGCGCTATTTTGAAGCTTCAAAACAGATGTTTTCGAAAAATAATCTACAGTAGTACTTACTTACCTGCTGACTGCTGAGCTGCTGCTGCGAGGGTAACCCGCCTGTACCGGATTTTGTTACTCGGCAACTGCTTTGTTAGCGGCTGGATAGGGGCTAACACGTGTAATTGCGCTAGCTGAATATTGGAACTGAAACTTACGGCTAGTGCAAGGGTTTTAATCTTTCATGCCTCAAGGCAAGTAGGTCGTAGCTCCAATGCAAAAATAAGCAAGTTTGGCTTTCAGTCAGGCCCAGGTGACTCCGTAGACGCTTGGTAGGTGGTGCCCTGCCTGTTGATTAACGAATTTAATCCCACCTCGAGGCCTCGAGGAGGGGGTGCTTAGAAAAATAAAAAATACTGGAACTAGAACTCGTAGAGAACTTAAATGCAATCGCGAATGCCTCTGCGTCTTATTCCAATTCAGCTGTCAGCTGTGCACCCCTCCCCTAGAACCCAGCAGCAAAACACCAAAGCACAGCAGTTTCATAATTCGTTTGGGAGGGAGATAAAGCAAAAATCGGTTTTGGTTTTGGTTTTGGTTTTGGTTTTGGTTTTGGTTTTGGTTTTGGTTTTGGTTTTGGTTTTGGTTTTGGTTTTGGTTTTGGTTTTGGTTTTGGTTTTGGCTTTGGCTTTGGCTTTGGTTGCGTGCGATGGCAATCTACTATCTACAGCGGCTTTTTATCATAGTTGGACCGCCAACATCACCTTCATTGAATAATCAATAATGGGACGCTACTATCGTGCCTGTTTAGCTTCCTAGTTTGAGCTTTTTTTTAATTGCGTCAAAAGTGGTTCTGCGACTACCTTGTAATTGTCATTCCTTGTTTTGGGAGAGCATTAACTTGACTAGACTAGACTAGACTAGACCGAGACTAGACTAGACTGGACTAGACTGGACTGGACTAGACTAGACCGCGCCGAAGTAACTTCGAACGTCTGTCTACACGAATTATTAGGAATGCCCTTTGCAGGGGGTCCGCTGAAGTTCAACCAAATTTCTGGACCCTCTGATTGGTCTTCAAATTCTGCGCTACGTACCTGCGGCGTTGTCTGTTGAAGTGAACAGCTTGTTTCTTCGAGTGCCAAAAGCTTATCAAGCCGAAGCTCTGAGATCTGAAACCGGCCGGTACAACGCGGAATATCTCTCACGTTGTACCTCTGCGCCACTCCCTCTTACCAGGTTAGTCGAGCTCAGTGTCTACAGCAGAAGCCAAGAGAATAGAACGCAATATATTTTAGTATAAGATTGAGAGCAGCAGGATAGCACATGCATAAGTTGTGTCCGGGTTTTTCACGCGCTGTCTAACATCTTGACGAATGGTTGAACTTATTGAACATTATTTGCCGCAAGTATCCACTTCAATAGTACTGCGGCCTGCACTTCGCTCTCCCCCTTCCGACGTGCGAACAACTACGCAGTCATATTGAGATGACCACGCGAGACACAGTACAACAGAACCACTAACCACGACCCACGTGTTTCTTGTTGTCAATCAATCAGTTTACGCGAACAATGCCCGGCTATATCCCGTCGAAGCCAAAGCCCTCGCAGCCCGCACCCACGCGGCCCACAATTGTTCGGAGTGGGGGTGGCGGTGGCATGGGTGGCGATAAGCCTAAAGCTCGCCCGAAATAAGCGTCAACAATACGAGGTGAGGGTTTGGCCATATCTTTAGCCGCGCCCTCTTTATATCCATTGAAGATCTTTGCTTGCTTTCCTCGCGCATCACTCAAATTTGCAACTTGGCTGACTCAAACCTCACAGAAACTTTTTGTGCCAATAAGTGTCATCATCCACATTTGCTTGTTTGTTTGTTTTTACTTCGCATGAATGCAATTTTCAAAACACTGTTCTATGTTGTGTATGGCCATCATAACATCGATATCATCATTTTGCCGCCGCCCCCCAAACCTCCACCTTTTCTTCGATATGCGTGTTGCCCTCTCAGATGTGCTCGATAGCTCCTTAATTATCTGCTGAATGCTGAGCTCCTGGCTGCGGGGCTGGATGAATCAGCAGCTTTAGGGAGCATGGAAAATTTGAGCATCTTCGGCTCTCGAGCAACAAACACATGCAAAGACAATCCATGAACGAATTCACGTCCCCATTGTGCCATGCATGGAGTGGTCCGATGCGTTAGAACCACGAAAAATCATCTCTTAGATATAATTGCCGTATATCAATTTGGCGCTCTTTCCATATAGTCTACTAGTTAATACTCCCCGAAATACAAAGAAACACCACTGTGGCAAATAGCAACAGAAAAATGTAACCTTCAGAACAAGTCTGACTGGGCTGAGTGTCCTTTTACGTAATACAATTGTAATCATTTTCTCTCGAGGTGCCCTTCAGCCGTCAGGCATCAGGAGGTTTGGGAATGGGGTGAGTCAGCTGTCTCCACTTCGACCTGTCCTTGGCAATGGCGATCCACTCATCGAAATCCTTCGAAATGCCCTTACTTTTGAGCGCGTTCTCCAATGCCCTGCCCCAAGTCATCTGTGGACAACCAATCGGTCGAGAATGCGATACTTAACCAGTCAGTAACTGCCGTGGCGCCCGGCTCATGGGCATACGTGCAACGTGGCCAGCCCAACGAAGAATCCGATTATGAAAGTAACTCTCGATGTCAAGAATGCCCAAGCGACGGAAAAGACTCGCGGAAGTGATATGGTGGCGGAAGGTATGATGGAGGTTCACACGGCACATGCTACGAGCACACCTGTTATGGAAACGTCGAAGGCGCTTAAATAAATCTTCACGCAAGGACCAAGCTTCACAACCGTAAAGTAAAGTAGGCAAGATAAGAGCCTTGTATACTTCACCCTTAAGTTCCTCCGAGAGATACTTGTCAGCAAAAATGTTTTTTAGGTACAGCAAATACAATAGGATATCATGGTTATTAGTGCGGGATTCTCCCCTCCCGATGCACGATAAAGCGAAAGGTCCGGGCCCCAGGGCAACAGGGCACTGGCCCTATGTTCTTTGTTCGGATCCCGCTGTCTTTGAATACGTGGCGGAATCCCACACCGTCTTCCGTCTTCGATGAGCGCGGCTACGGCACCCATCGACCATAAAACAATATCGACCATAAAACAATACCTACGACCTACGTGAATGACATGCGCCATATGCCAAATAGGAATACGTCCTTCACCAATTTAGTAGAGTGCGTGCGTCGTCAATTTACACTAATTTCTGACGTACTAACCGACAGTAGTTTTACGGTGTCCCCTGACAGTACTACTGTACTACTGTAAGACTTGGCTGTACGGCTGTACGAGGACGAGTAAGTATTCGTATTTGTTTACGTATTTAGGTCATTTGACTGGAATATATTCGTACAGACGTAAAATGTAAGAAGTACTTATTACGTAGGACCTAACAATGAGAACATGAGCATAAGTGCGCACAATTTCGACTCTGTAGCTAGAGGTCCAACTACGGCAGCGCGGTAAGCATGCTAAAAAAGCATCATTGTCCTAAGTCTACTCAATTCGTGCATTCATGACTGGTTTCTCAGCGGCGCTCAAACCAGAAATATCAAACTCCAGTCCTCCGAGGCGAGACAGTAGTGAAGCTGGGCGCTGCCACCTCTTAAACAACGACCTGTTACGAGGCAAAGCTTTTACTCATCTAGCCCATATTGATGTTTATTTCGTCAGGTCGTCGCTTCGAGAGATGAAAATGTCATACTCGTTTTAGCTTCAATTGGAATTATCGACTCCGCAGGAACACAACAAATCTGCTGTGTTATGCCCTGCCTACATCTGTCACGGCTGTGCGACACGTGACGAATGACCACGGTATTCGAGCAACTCCTCGATGCATCTCGCGGCCATTCAGATGACGTGAACGCGTCATCGCCGCCTGCCAATAGGGTCGATCTGCGCTGCCGCGGGCTGAGCCTAGCTTGTCTTCAACGGATTCAGCACGACCTCCGCGTGCTCGAACGAGACCACGCGGACAGCGGGCAGTGCTTGAACGGGCTGCACACCACGGGGTCCGCCACGGACTGGCAAGAGTTCAGCCGTGCCCAAGACCCCCTCTGCATCAAGGCATGCACCCTCCACACCGGCACCAGCTTCGTGGAAACCATGTTGGATGCGGGCCTGTCCTGTGATCCCGCGACCGGCGGAGCGTACTTCGGACCAGGTGAGCTTACGACGAGGAGAATGAGGACGGGGAAAAGGAGATAGAGGGAGTCGGCGGTATCTGATCGATAGTTGCAGCTACTAACTTCTCTTAATGATCATGTGCTTTGGCAGTAAACGTGTTTGTGAGCTACTCGTGGCGGGGCGAAGGCATGAGCGTCTGCAAACTCATCGACGCCGTTTTAGAGACCCTTGGTGCCGCCACTGATAGATCCAATGGATCAAACGGATCCGATGAATCGCCACCCCCCGTGTTTTGCTTCGTGGACATTTTTTGCAGCACGCAGCACCAGAGCACGCACGCTGGCAAGACGGCGTTCCAATCGGACTTGGGGCAGCTGCAGAGCATCATCCGCGCCGCCGACAGCACGCTGGTGTACTGCGCTCCGCTGCTGCGGCCCACCGCTTTGACGCGTTGCTGGTGCCTCTACGAAGTGATGAGCGCGATGCAACACGGCAAGACGGTCCACGTGGGGCTGAGCTCGGCAGACCGCCGCGGCCTCGGCGAGCTGCTCATTGGGTCCTTCGACACCATCGTGACCATGTTCACCCACATCGACGCAGAAAATGCCGACGCAACCGACCCACGGGACAAGACGTTTATTTTTGCCGAGATTCGCAAGACGGTGCAGTTCAAGGGCATCAACGACATGGTGGCGGCTCGGATGCGCGAATGGTTGGCGTCCGTGGCCGAGGACGAGCTTGCGAAGCTCGCAGCGGCAGAAGCGCCTTCTTCTTCTTCCACAACAACAGAAAAGCTTGAAGGCATTACCACTTCAGTGCCACTCGAGGAGTTGCCCCTCAGGCTGGGGTTCTGCCGGCTCTTGCTGCAACTCGGGCGCCTCGAACAGGCTGAGGGGGCCATCGCAGAGTGCGCCAAGGCGGTCGAGAACCACGGTGGCACTCCTATGGCTGAAGCGCTGGCGCTGCTGGGGGAGCTCAAGTCGATGCAAGGACTGCCGCAGGAAGCACTCTCAGCGCGGCAGCAGGCGCTGCAGCTGCACGAAGCTGCGTCAGGCCCCGAAAGCCTGGCCGTAGCGCGGGCCTTGCTGGCGGTGGCGACGGTGCTGGAGGACGACATGGACGATTTGGAGGGCAGTTACCCGCTCTGCGCTCAAAGCGTGGCGTTGCACGAAGCCCTGTTGCCGAGCGACCACCTCGACCTCGCCAAAGCGCAGAGCGCCCTCGGGGGCCTGCTGCGCATGCTCGGGCGGCTCGACGAAGCGGCACCTCTGCTGGAGCGGAGCCTCGCCGCCATCCGCG
>Ga0307982_1004676_pt1 | contig 10780 bp, 6 predicted proteins | sample OrgLakmetagen989_FD_201847 | JGI IMG/M metagenome (GOLD analysis project Ga0307982, IMG submission 201847) | Saline water microbial communities from Organic Lake, Antarctica - #989 | ecosystem: Environmental > Aquatic > Non-marine Saline and Alkaline > Saline | place: Antarctica: Organic Lake... | reverse complement strand
ATTTTTTTCTTCAACTTTTTGGTGCCAAGGCCGCCTGAAATGTCGTCATCGTCACCTAAGATGTCGTCTGCGCTGCCGCTGCGAGACAATTTTTTCTTCACTTTCTTAGCTTCATCGCGTCCACCTAGGCCACCTGAGATGTCGTCAACCTCTAGCATGTCATCCGAGCTGTTCTTTCGCTCCTTCTTTTTCGGTGTCCTCGGTTTCGTCTCAAGGTTGCCATCCAAAAGATCAGCTTCTAAATCTCCCGAGCTCGACGTGCTCTTCTTTTTGCTCTGGAACCAAGTCTTCTTCGTCTCCGCGTCTGGCTTTGCACTTGAAGAAGAAGAGCCGTCTAGGTCACGGCTACTGCTGGACCGGCTTTTTGGCGTTTTACTGCTTTTGCGCTTCTCTGCGGTGGCGCTTTCTTTCCCTCTCAATCCACTCGCTGGCTCGTTTGATGATGATTGCAAATTGGCTCCTGGGGCCTCTGTATCTCCACTGCCAGCAACATCAGAAGCAGCACCCGTCTGCTGCAAATGCGCAGCCCAAAAATGGCTCATTTCTGTGGGCTCACTGGTACCCTCGTGCGGTGCGTCATCCTGCATGATGTTCCACAAAGTTTCGGTGCCCACATGGCTCGAAGGAGCAGCCCCCACGCCCGCTGACCATTTGTCGCCTCGGTGGGGCATCCGAGCGAACAGCTTGCGCTTCGATTGCACGTTTTGCACCACGAAAGCGCCCGTTTGGCCGTCTTGCTCGATGCGCCACAGAGTGTCGGAGCCGGTCTCTTCCGATGGACCAGCACCGCAATTGAGCTCCCATTTCGCGCCGCGCTGCAGTTGCTTCGCGAAGAGCTTGCGGCTGCTGTAGCCGTTCACCACCACGTAAATGTTGTCCCCCTGCGGCAGGAGCCACCACTTGTTGTCCTTGAAGGTCTTCAGCTCGGGCCCCGCCCCAAACCCTTTCGCCCAGGTCTCAAACATCGTGGGTTTCTTGCAAGTTTGCGCGTAGAGCTTGCGCTTGGACCGCCAATTGACCAGCACTACCGGCCCGTCAATCAACTGCTCCAGCGGCTGCTGCACGAACAAAGGGGCTGCTCCGTCCCCGTACCGCAAGCTGTTCCCGCGATGGTTCTGAAACACGCTGTTGCTTTCGTTTGCGTCTCCCTCGCCTCCTGCCAAGTTGCCTGGTTCTGCCCCTGACCCTTCATTAGCGTCGAGGAAAAACTTGTTGTTGCCGCTGCGAGGAAGGCGGCCAGATGGAGGCCGCATGCGAGGAGGAGTGAGGTTGAGGTCGATGCGAGTGTCCTGGCGGGCTTCGTTGAAAATGTCGACTTCGTCTGTTGTGCACACATGATTCGGAGCAAGCAGGCAAGTTCAGACAGGAAAAGCGAAGGGATGACGCATGAATACAACCTTGTGTACACGACCAAACAACCAAACATTAGCTCAGCTCACGAGGGGAAAATGAAGAAAAAAATCAGAGGAAAACGTAGCTATTGCGCGTGCCCTCCTCATACTCACAGACCCGAACCCGCATGATTCTTCTCACCGTTTTCGAAGCCCGCTTCTAAGAGTTCGTCTTCGCCGACCATGTCGGGGTTTAACAGGTCCTTGAGGGCGTAAATGCCGAGTGCCTCGATTTCCCCCCTGTAACCCCCCAAGCCCAGCTTCCCGAGCCAGGTGCCCATGGGGTCCGCTTGGTCTAGAATAGAAATCGAGGTCAGATCGTCCTCGTCGTCGTCGTCAAATTGGCCGTTGTCTTTGTTCAGCAGAGACAAATCGTCTCCGCCAGCACCTCTGAGAGAACCCGAGGATCTTTTGATGGAATTGGGCCGTCCAAATTTGGGCCGCTCCGGCACCGTGGGATCTTTTGCTTCTCCAATTGCTTCCGAGATCGGCTCCCCAACGGCCGGAGCAAACGTGGCAGATTTTTTGGTCGAGGACTTTTCGGTGTCTTTGCTGGTCCCATCAACCGACAAATCACCCATGGAAGCTTCCAAATCTTCAGTTCTATTGGCTCCACTTCCTGTGACTCCCTTGGGGTTGAAGACGGACCAGCTCTTCTTTTTCTTCATCAGGCCGGGCCGCTGCCCTCCTGCGTCGCTTCCGTCGCCGCTTCCATCCTTGAACCCTGAGCTTTTCTTCTTCAAACTCGCCGGTCGAGCAGGCGACAATGGATCCCCGGTGGCATCGTCGCCTCGTTCGGAGTCAAAGACGATGCCAGCGGCGGACTTCTTGCGCGACGGCTGCGGCCGGGCTTTTCCTTCGCCGGAGGCTCCTGATTGGCTGCTGCTGCCATTTTCCAAGGCTTGCTGTGCGGGCCTTCCTCCTGCAGTCGCATTGTTGTCCTCGCTCATCTCCGCAATCTTCGCTAGGAGGCGGTTGATTTCCCGCTGGGCCGTTGACAGTTGAGCGTTGGCGGTCTCCAGCTCTTGCGCGATCTCCGCGGCTCGCTGCTCGAATCGTTCACCTTTAACGCGCTCGGCATCAATGACGGCGCTGACGTCGCGGCCGCCAATGCTCACGAAGAGCACTTGGTTGCTCACGTACGGCTCGATTTTGGCGTAGAATTGCTGCTGCACGAACATGGTCAAGAACCCCGCGTAAGTGCTGTAATCCAAATGCGACACGCCTTCAGGCAGCAGTTCGCGCATCATGCGTTTCGCAAAGCCTGGGTCTTGAGAAGTCTCGTCAAACAAATTGAACGCCGCTGTCAGGTCGGAGCGAGTGATGGTGCCATCGGGCCCTTCTTCGGCGCAAATGGTTTCAAAAATCTGGCCCACGATGTTCTCTTCCAAGCCAGGGGCAAAGCGTTCACCCCCTACCGCAGCTACTTCTTTGACCCCATAGCTGAGGGTGCCCAACGTCGCGTACAATTGCTTCAACTCCGAGACCAAGTCTTCAAACTTGTCCATTTTCATGGAAAAGAGCACGTTCGACTCGCGCCCGCTGATAGCACCTCCAAAGCTTGACGCTATTCCAATCGACGAACGGCCTTCTTTGTTGGAACCGCCTCGAGCACTGGTGCCTTGACCGTTGGTTTCGCCACCACTGCTGCCCTTGACGAGCGCACCCCCACCAGTACCATTGTTCTCATCGTCATCGCTAGGCGGACCCGAGAGATCGCGGACGCCGGACATGAGGTCGTCGTCGTCGTCTTCGGCGAGTGTTTCGAGGGTGTTGTGGAACATGTTGATCGACATGCCCCGGTGCACTCCTTTGCTTCGCACTGGACCAGGCGCGCTGCCCCCCCCGAGGTCTAGATCGGAAGAAGAAGAAGAGTCCTCGTCCTCGCCCATGTCGAAACGGTCGAACAAAGCGCCCCCGCCCCCTGGTGAAGACAGAGAATCCACGCTTGCGCGGCCGAGTTCTTCGTCGAGTGCTAAGGTGTCGTCGAGGAAGGAAGGGGGGTTCGGCATCGAGCCCAGCATGCGGCGGTTGTCGTCGCGCACCGCCTTCTTGGCTGCCTGCTCTTGGGCCATGATCGACGCCCGCCGCTCGTCTTCACCTGCGCGCACCACCGTGCACACCACCACCACCTCCGCCCCCGGCCCGCCATCGTCGCCTTCGTTGATCAAGTCGTCGATCGAAGCGTGGGACGCGTGCAGCCGACGCACCCCGTCGCCCAGGACGACGGTCGCATGAAAGCGCACGGTGGTGGACATCTCAGACGCGATGGCGTTGGCCTGCTCCACATATAAGATCTCGGCTTCTTTGAGTCGGTCCAGGAGGCGCCGGCGCACGGGGCTTAGAAGGGCCCACGCGATGGACTCATGGCCCATGAGCTCCTGAAACGCGGCGTCATAGGTCCACGCGTTGGTTTCCTCAAGGGTCAAAGGCTTCTCGCACCACAATGCAATCATACGGCAAGGCCCAAACGTGATCCGGTCGCCGTGCGTTAAGCGCTTGGGGCGCCCTCCTTCGGGTAAAGGCTCACCGTTCACCATCACCGAGGCCCCGCTCACGCACGACTGCACGAAGTTCCCACGGCGCTCCCAATCGCTTTCTTCGATGCTGTCGTCGCCGTTGCCGCCACAACTCATGCGCGACAAGTGAAAGGCGGCGTGCCGCACCTGCATACCCACGCCGTTGAGGGTGAAGTCGTTCTCGCGCGCGCCGCCGGAGCGCCCAATGGTGAACTGCGCAGCGCCATCGTCGGGGGGGACCACGGCAATTTTCATGGCGTGGCTCAAGAGGTCGTCCTTGTTCAGGCACGACAAGAGCGGGTACGACACTGCAGGCTCCACGGGGCTTTCTTGCCTGGACCGCACTTCGCCACTGTCCATGCTCCCGCTGCTGCTGCTCAGCTGAAAGCCACCCGGCATGAGCCCCGCCAGCGACTCTTGCAGCTCTTGCAGGTAGGCCTCTCGTTCTTCGTCGTTGAGAGACGCGATGTACTCGCCCGTCGGGTAGCGGTCCGTAGCGGAGGTTGGGCTCGTCACCAGGGCTGACGAGTCGGATGAAGCCCCACTGTCGCTGCCAGCTGCACTGCTGCTGCTACCTCCGCTGCTGCTGCCGCTGTCGCTAGCCCCGCTGCTGCTGCCGGGGGCATCGGGCAAACGGGCGCCCGACTCTTGCAAGGCCTTCTTGAGGCGCTCGACCTCTTCCGAGAGTTCCCGCACTTTGGCTTTGAGAGGGTCTTCTTGCTTCACGGCACTGGTTTTGATTTGCTTGGCCGACGCAGCATAACGGAGCGTCGACAAGGTCTCTTCTTCGTTCGAGCCCGCAGGGGACACGCACGCAAGCATCGTAGTCCGTGAGTTTCCCGCCAGCGAGTCGCGTAAATACCACGTCAGCACCGACTCACGGAACGGCACCTGGATTTTCTTCTTCGGGTTGTTGCACTGTTCAACGAGGCCCTTGATGCAGCGGCCGAGCACGGTGAGGGACTTGTTGATGTTGTTGCCTTCTTTGAGAGCTGTCCCCACCGAGCCCAGCTTGTCCGACCGCTCACTCCCTGCCAAGTCAATGAGACAAATCTTCGTTTTGGAGTTCATTTCTTCCATCGTCAACTTGTCCACGTACTTTTGCTGAATGTGCAATTCAAACACTGCGTGCGACCGCGAGGATTCCGAGTTGTATTTGGTAGCCGCTACTGTGCGGTTTCCTGTGCCATCCTCAATCAACTTCTCGCAGTCGTCGGAGGTCTTCACGTGGTGCCGCGAGAGGCCCGCCACGTGCACGCCCAGCTGCGGCGATTCGCGCACTTTCAACGTTTCGGTGTTGTTTTTGTCCATCAAATCCTTGATCTGCTCGTTGTAAATTTCCAAGTAACTCCCTTCCACGAAAAATTCCCGCTCGGTGTCGGTGGCAATGGTGTAAAAGAGCAAGTGGGCAATGCGAGGAATGAGCCCTACCAGGGCAGTGCCGCGCACGCCCATCATGCTGAAGGACTTCCCGCTCGACGTTTGGCCATACGCAAAGAGCGACGCTAAGAGGCAGGGCATCGCACACAGAACAAAGGGGTACCATTATGGTGGAGGATGGGGAATAAAAAGTGGGGAGCAAGCTACACAAGCGCTTACCGTTGAATCCTTGGTAAGCAGTCTGCACGATCTCTACGCCTACGTCCTGAAAGCACTCTAATTGGCCGATCGTGAACGGAAAAGTAATGTCCAGAATAAAGTTACGCGGCTCGCCCGGGTCGCCTTCTTGGCGGGCCACGGAAATCGAGCCCGGCTGCCTCGGCGGCACGCTGACGATTACCCCGCCAGGTAACGCAAGCTCGCGTTGGTTCGGCGGTCTCACGCGAATGCAGACTCGAATGTTGCCGCCGTTCCCCTTTAGTTCGGATCGCACCGTTTCTGACATTTTGGCTTCATCGCCCCACTAGAAAGATGTTGCAACGGGCGTGTGAGTGAGGAAGCGGAATAGGGATGGCGCATGAAGTACGAAGTTATAGGTCAAGGTCAAGATGAGCAAATACTCACGTCAGTGTTGTCGTCCACCTCGATCTCACCCACCATCGTCATGATTTTCACCATGGTTGCTAGGAAGTCTAGCCTGGCGCTAGAGAGCGATGCTAGTCTATAATTCGGTGCTAGTTGCGCTTACGTTGAGCGTGGGCTAACAGTCACAGCCTCCACTAAGATTGAGTACAAGGTAGTCCGATGCTGAAGCTTAGAGTCCCTAGAAAACTAAAAATCGCCGCACCGCCTCCAATCTTGTTGCTTTTTGACTCGAATGCCGAAGAGACAGCCTCGGCAGCTACTGCCAAACGATACACATCAACAAAGTGAGCGAAATAATAGCCGGCAGAACGGCAGGGTGAGTTTTTATCTTTTTGTGCGTCGGCATTTTCTTGCCAGAAGACCCCCAAGAAGGGGGATCTGGGTGAATGTGGGGACGTACTACATTCAGGAACCTAACCGTAGGAACGAAGACACCAATGAACAATGAAGTAGGAAGTAGTGTAATCAGTTGGCAATGCCCTAGTCCCGACTCCCGGCGTAAGGATAATCCGCAACGGAAATATCCTTGTTATATTGCTGAGGGATTCTGTGGCTAAAGCAATGTCCAGTATTAAGAACTCAGAACGCAACCACAGCAAGTGAAGAAGGGAGCGGTAAATACCGAAAATAGTCAAAATGTCGCCGCGCAGTGCATTAATTTACGCGAATAACATTAGCGAGGTCAATAGCTGGAGACAGCTACAAGACGGAGCAAATGGGCTGTCTACGATTCAGAGATAGTTAACGACCACACCATTTTGCTTCGTCGAAGTAAACATGTAGCTCCCGAGCTGAGGCATTGTTTGCTCACTCTGAAAGTAACGAGGGCAGCTAAGACAGGTGCCCCATCATACAGAACTGAGAATTATCTTTCATCTGATTTCGAAAGCCCGAGAAAGCTCGTTTGAGCGCTCATGCTCCGGTGTCGCGCCTGAGCACATTTTTGCCGTCGATCCTGAACAGTGGGTGCTCACGCCTTTGCTCCACCTCCATGTCGAAGTGCTGGCCTCTCGTGTAGTGTGGCCCAAGGTCAAGCATGTCGCTTTTCTTGAGGTTTGATCTTCTTTTTCGCTTTCTACGCAGGGAACCACTATCAGGAGCGTCGCCCGATGCGGTGTCCAACTCGCCGCTAGCAACTTCCTTGTCGTGAACTGACGCCGACACGTGCTCTGTGTGTGGGCTTTTGGCTTGCATAACAACTCCTGGAGGTCCATTGAAGTGCGGTAGTGGCCCATTGTCGTGGCGGAGGGGGCGCTTGTCAAAGCGAGCGGCTTCACTTAAGTTCATAGGGCAATATTTGGGCCTGCGCTTTCGCCCATCAAAGCCTATTCGCGTGAGCTCGTCGCAGTACTTCTCGAAGCCTCTGTCAAGAAGTCCTAAAAGGCAATAAACTGAAAAGAGTGTCAACACGACAAAATGGTGCCGACCACAAAGCCAAACAAATCTCATCATTCCAAGGTGATAAGAAGCTCAGGCCGCCTTGAACAGTCTACAACATTGCTCAGTGTTCACACTGATTCATAACAATACTTTCGTAGCTTTTGGTCTCGGATGCATTTGCTGAGCTAGCCGAACATTCATAACCTAGAGGAAGTAGATATCATTGAGCAATCGAGAAACACAAACTCAGCCTTCCTTTCGATTGAAGGTGTAGTGTGAACTCGAAGAATTATTCAATTTTAACCCAGGATGCAGTGTAAAGATAGGCAGGCACCAAGCGTTACTAATTTCGAGGCTAGATTCTGAAAAGCTGTTGTGCTCTAGAGCAATATACCAGATTTTTTAAAGACTACCTAGAATCCAATAATAACTTGGGAGACTCTTCGCAGTTTATGAGGTATCGCAGCGTACTAGCAGTGTTCGAACAGGCAAATGCTAGCTACTAGTAGACGTCATTCTAGCTATTAGCTCCTTTCAATGCAAAAATACGTAACTCAAGTTACCTAAATACGTCAGTAAAACGTTAATTCTGTTGTGTACATTTACTATCTTACAAATGATACGAAAGACATGAAACACGAGTGCGCCATGCTATAAGTGAAACAATGGTTGAATTGTACGTTTGTTTGGTATACATGGCAAAAGGCACATGCCAGGTAAAAAGCTGTGGCTGTGGCTGTGGCTGTGGCTGTGGCTGTGGCTGTGGCTGTGGCTGTGGCTGTGGCTGTGGCTGTGGCTGTGGCTGTGGCTGTGGCTGTGGCTGAGGCTGTCGCTGTCGCTGTCGCTGTGGCTGTCGCTGTCGCTGTGGCTGTCGCTGTCGCTGGCTGTGTGGCTGTGGCTGTGAGCTGTCTGGACTGGCTTGACTTCACCTAAAACCTTACGTCAAAGAGGCGAATCTCGAACTGACAGGCACAGAAGCCAGCCAAGGTAGTCTTCAAATCATTAGTAGTATAATAATGGATTTAATGCGTGGTCGCGTCTTTTCCGTTTTTGATCCTTATACAAGTGTACCTCCAAATTCCGCACTTCCACTGGGGACAATTGGTATAGTAGGCAAACGTATAAGTAAGGCTAATCAAAACAACTATTCAACCACATCCAAACACGTACATCCTTTTTATTTTAAGTACAAGGCCATGGAGACACAATACTTTCAGCCGTTCGGGACAAAATCGGACCCGGGGGGGCGGGGCGGCAATGGGGGCGCTCAGAGAAAACACGAAGCAAACGGCGTACGTCGCAGAATGAACGGAGGTTTGAGTTAATTAAGCAGGCTTCGCAAAATTCGGTGGGTTGTCGTACGTCCAATGCTTTCCCCACCAAAATGACACTGAGAAGGATGGCTTCAATGATCGAATGTGGTGCCACCAAAGCGGTGGAATGTAAAGCAACTCGCCAGGATTTAACACCCCTTCGAAGCCAACGCCTTCTGCGAAGCGAGGAAACGCTTTTAAGTCAGGTTCGTCGCAGTCTACTGACGAAGTGTTGTTCAACATGCCGGGGTTGGGGTAAAGACATTGGGAATCGCCTGGGCTGAAGAGAAGCACGCGCTTACTGCCCACTACTTGAGCTAAGAGGTTGTGCTTTGGATCGTAATGGGCAGGCGACACCGTGCCTTCAGGCCCAAGCCATGCATTCAGCACGGGCGACTCTGTAGCTTCGGCTGCCTCCTCAGGAAGAAGCAAAGCACAATAGTCAGGCAAAGACACGTCACGGCGAAGCTCAGGGCACTGTCGAAAAAGCTCATGCTGCGCAAGGTAGCCCATCTTTGGGCGGTCGTTCGACGAGTCTCTTGTGATGAAAGAGTCGAGGAACGTGCTGAGTGGCATGAGCTCCTGGCTCCATTCGTCATCAGTGTATTTGTCGCCAATCTCAACGGGGACTGTGCGATGACCAGCGGCGCGCCGCACAGCATCAAAACAGCCTGACCCATCGTCCCAAGCTCGTTCTGGAGGGCTGCCCATAGCTGGCCAGTGGTTAATTGCCCCCGTGATAATCACAGGCAGCCCTGTTAGCAGGTGCTCTTCGTAAAAGTTCTCTAGAGATGGTGCTGCACAGCGCTGAATGCTGATGCGCTGCATTGGATGGCCAGGTAAAGGCGAAGGGGGGGCGTTGGTTTCATTGGACGAGCAGCTCGAAGCTTTTCTTGGTCGCTTTGATTCCTGTGACGGGCTAGCTCCATTTCTTCGTTTAAGCGAACACGTTTCACCTTGACTCGGCAACGGTGGCCCCATTAAATCGGCCGTCATTTCGGCGAGTTGCACGGCCAGTTTATAATTCAAAGGCCCACCCATGAGCAAGGTCAGGTCGAAGCCTTTCAAGGCACCTTGCGTAGCACCGCATCGAAGCGCATGATAAGCTAGCACTATTTGAGCGGCGCCGTATGCCTCGCGAAATTCGTCCTGCACTTGATCCCACCGGCCCGAATGCAGCCGCTCCCATGCTATTTCTTTCGCCTCACCGGCTAGAGTCGTGCACCCGAAATTTGTCTCTTCTGTCAAAATTACTGGAGCCTCTTCACTCAATGATGATCCACTCCGAGCTAGGAGATGGCGCAAGGTTGTGGCGGTAGGGTCGCTAGCCCAATTGACTGTCGATAATGCTTGAACCACTTCATCAACATGCTGCTTGATGTCCTCTCTACATGCTGCTGCGAAAGCCAAGCAGTCATCTAATGCCATTGCCGGTAGCTCAAATGAACTAAAGTTGTATCAAAATTCAACTTCAAAGTCTTTGAATCACACTGTACTTACGTGGCATCGAGATTCTAGGCTCACTGAAGGTATATAATTTAATTAAACCGCAAAATCTATTCATTCTCTAGATAGCAGGCAAATTAGATATTGCTGAGGGCCACGGCTAGCACAACTGCACGACTACTTCACGAGTTCACGAGCTTATCAGCTGTGTTGCTATCTTCGACGACATCAGTTCAGATAAGTAATTACAGTAGTATCTTTTGAGATGATGGAGATCAAAATCTTTCTTCGGACGATGGCAGAAGAAGAAAAAAATTGCACTACAGGTAGAGTATGGTATAAAAAGAAGAAGAAAAATAAATAAAAATGCACTAGTATGGTACAAAAAGAAAAAAAGAAAACACCGAACTCAGTACTCAGTAATTCCGAGAGAAAAACTGTGCTGCTACTGTAGTAGCTAAGGCACGACCAACGAAATCGGGGAAATCGAAGGGCCCAACGGAAAATTGAACTACTTTTGACCATCGACACAGCAGGGACAAGTGAGAGTACCAGTCAATGCGCAATTGAGAGGCGGAGCTTCCATCGGCAATGAATATTTTATTTTGGCTACTTGGCTTTCGTTAAGTTGGTTTAACTGCAGAAACGGAATCACTATGGCCGGGTTGAAAACGACGCCAAAAACACTAAAAAAGCGGAAATGGAC
>Ga0307982_1004675_pt1 | contig 10781 bp, 14 predicted proteins | sample OrgLakmetagen989_FD_201847 | JGI IMG/M metagenome (GOLD analysis project Ga0307982, IMG submission 201847) | Saline water microbial communities from Organic Lake, Antarctica - #989 | ecosystem: Environmental > Aquatic > Non-marine Saline and Alkaline > Saline | place: Antarctica: Organic Lake... | reverse complement strand
CCGTTTGGTGAAATCGGCCTTTTTTTCGATGCGCCCAGCGCACCTTCTTTGTCACTTATAAGCTCAACGCATTTGCTTACCGGCACTTGCCATAAAAATCGCTCGCACTTCGATTTCGATCCAGAGGATTCTTCCCGGCTTAGAATTCGAGGTAGTTGAAGCAAGGATACCTGGGAGGGCACGAACAAATCAAATACATTGAAAAACTTACCATAGTAATTACTTTTGTTTCAATCCAATCAATACCTTGGTTTGGTGCTTCTTGGCTAGCGACTGGAAGTCTTCCCAGAAGTATTTCTCCACTTCAAAATTTGGTTTTGGAGACTTCAAATCCATGAGGACGATGAGAGGAGTTAGACCTTGCTCCACTGACCGAAAATTCTGGGGCGTCTCCTCTGGTTGAAAACATTGTACGAATCCTCTCTTTTTGAAGCTTTCGCGGATCATCGTCAGAACATCACCAGCAAGTGCTCGTGGCAAAATCAAAAACTGGTCACTGTAACGAGATTTCTGAAAGAGCGAGTATGAGGCACGCGCAAGGCGGTGACAATAAGTTTATAGATGTAATGATGAAAAAATCAAACCGTTCTCACCTGTCGACTTATATAAGCAATGTCTCGATGAAAACTGCACCACGGTAGAATTGGGCCGAACCAAATATCATCAGGACGAGCTTTGATAATGATGTCGTATCGAAAAATGTCGTGGAGTGATTTTTTAATTGGTTCCCTTTCGTGATTTACTCTTATGTTCGACTTGCGAATTCGTTTCGACGTCATGAGTAACTCGTGTTTTATAATTGAGTCCATGCACTGCGCCCATTGTCGAAGCTGGTTTGAATGGTGCTCATTTGCGACTGCTTTTGTACCCTGAGGTATTTTAGGATATTGGTGCACTGAAGTTGTATGACATAAAAAGTCAATCCCAGCTGATTTGTTGTGCCATTCAAAAGATACAGGTTCAAAATGAAGCATTACTTGCTCTTGTAATCGTGCTTCATCTGATTTTGAGTCGGGCTTCACAAGCACGACGAATACATCTGGACCACCGCTTGTTGAAGACTCTCCATCACGGCTTCCAGCGCCCCCGTAGCTGTTGATGAAGTTTTGCCTCATACTTGCTGCGTGGCCAGGCCTCGTCAGCAAAACTTGACCCACTCCAACCATGCAAATAGCAATACGAGCTGTTCCATGGTGAGTTGGCCCCGGCTGTGCCTGAGGAGGTGGAAGCTTCCTTGAAGGTGAGTGGTGCGCTCGCAGCATTCGCCGTTGGCGATTGAAGTCCATAACACTGGCACTACTGACGGACTTTAGCAGCGCCTCTTGCAAGACCAGCACTTCTGGAAGGTTGCCAAAGAGATCGTTAAAAGTAATTAAGCTTGAGGAAGCGGCATCTGTCCAGTCTACTTGTTCGGGAGGAAGACCTGCAGTGCCATCGACGCTCGAGCGAACATAGGCTGCACATAGATCTGAAGCTGTTGATGAGTGCGCCACGTTAGGCGAAGGGGTGTAGCCAACCTTTGTAGTAGAATTTCTATTGAGGATAGCACGTGCCCAATCTATGTGCTTCATGTCTTTCATGTACTTCGTTCGTGCCAGACTTTGGTCAACGAAACTTAATAATGCTGAAGGTGGATAGCTGCCTGATTGCACAATTGATTGAAACTGCCTGATGAGATGAAATCGGACGTGTGCTCTCAATATTTTCGACGAAGTGAATGAGTTCAGGAGCACAGCACGCCACGCCAATTCAAGCGGAAGCACAGGGGAGAGGGCATTTGCCACTGTTCTTATGTCATAAGCTGCCTCAGTTGAAGTATCTTCGCCGTCACTTTCCACAATGGCAGCGTGTGACACAATTGGCGCGTGGAAGAGATGTGGAGACATTAAAGTAGACTGCTCGAACTTGCATTCGCCGAATCTTTGGGCATTGGCCCAAGCCGAACTAGACGGCTTCATCCCAGAGAGAAGAGAAGACCAAGTTGAAGAAGATGTGCCCTGTGCAAAGCGCTCGACTTCTGACTTACTGACTACCCGGAGCCCATTTAAGGTGTCACACACAGCCGAGTCGCTATTCGAGTAACGAACACCCAGCAAATTTGTGTACAGATCATTGAGAGCTGGAAACGATACGCTTAAAGAACTTGACGGCATCTTCATAGTCACACTAGTCTCCATTGCACACATCACACGGCAATAATCGAGGCGTAGTAGCTTCGGAGGCAGCAATTTGGGAGCCATTCTATTTACTTGGGATGGTTGATCATAGGATGTACTTTGCGAATACCGACCAGTATCGAAATTCGTAGGAGATCCCACTGAAGCTTGCTCCAAAAGATTTTCAACGCCTCTGTTTTGTGAGAGTGCTGTAGCAGCTCGCAAGGTAGAATAGCTGTCGCCGATCGACTTGTGAATAGCTTGGAACAACGGGTGCCGAATAATCAAAATAACGAAATCAATCGAAACTTCTGAGTGCACACTTTTTAGGCCCAATAACTTTTGAACTGGCACGATGGCGCCTACCAGTGACACGTTTCGCAATCGATCATGATTGCTTAGCAACGTTGGCAAAGAGGCTGCTGATTGCACGTCTTTGCTCGGAAAGCTAATACATGGGTGGCGGTCAAGGAGGCCAGCAAGAATAACTGCACCGTCATTTCTTGCGTCCGTAGCTAACAAAATGGTTCGTGGCCCTGACGGCCAAGTTGTGCATTCTGGAAACCCCACGCCAGCAACGACTAGTGAGAGTAAGGATAGGATACGATGTAGAAAAGGCATGCGGTTTCTTATGGTGGCGCTATTCAAGCTCGAAGGTGCATGTATGAGGTTTGCACAAAGACGTTTTCAGAAAAGATAGTCGTGCTTCTTTCAGCAGAGAAGATTCTACAGACAAAGATGACTTGTGCGGTGACTCGATGGAACGTCGAATTGCACTAAAATTTGAAATAGATACTGCATTACTTACTTACAGTCGCATTGAACGGTTACAAGAACAAAACAGCTTGTCAAACTAATCGAAATACAGATAGGACAAAAGGACTACGTAGATACAGCTTCAAATTCAATGTCAGATTATTGATAATATGTCAGGAGTTCGAACATTTAGCCTAAGTAACATCGAACTTAGCAACGAGCTACGCTAGCTCTGGTGCTCTGGTTGTAGAGTTGTAGTCAGTCTAGCTAGAAATAAAACGAGAAGCTCCAAAAAAGACGGAAAGATCCAAAGATCCGAGTGAATAAACCGCGCAAAAAATTCAAAAAATTGTCGAAACAGAGCATAGTTATCTGTAGCCTAGCTAGTGGAAGGTGGCTCGATGATGCTTGGCAATCACTCGGAAATTTCATAGTTGCGTCCTATTTTGAAAATACTTCTTCTCCTTTGAGTAATTAGGGCGAGCTGCAGAAAAACCAAGGTATCGCCATGGGTACTGCCTCCGACTCCATCGCAATTACTAGTTCTACTACTGTAAGTAGGTAGGTAACTTTCGCGGCGGAGCCCTTGTCTAGAACCTAATTACAATTATCAAAAGCAAATTCATTCGACACTAGATAAAGTGCAAGCCAGGTCTCGAAGGCATGGCTGAACTCAGCGGCAAATCCTTGCAGCAAGATCTCTTCGTGAAAAAGCTTTGGTTTCACGCTTTGAATACCCGCGGAAAGCAACGCGAACGCGAGTTGCAAGAGGCAGGGGTGGCGGAAAGCAGTAAAGTAGAGGATTTAGCTCGATGGGGAGATAACGTGGCAGAAGATGGGTCAGCTAGCAACATTGCTAATGATACATCGCAGCATATCTTTGACTCACCATCGAACGGGACCAGGGTGTCGTCTCCTGAGTGGAAGCCCATTGCGACTTCGTTTGCAGACAATGGAGTGGTCCTTCTCAAAGGTAGCACCAATGCATTTGAAGTAAGGAATGAAAAGCTAGCCTGTGCGGCAGGTTTCGTGCAAGATCGTTTAAGGGTTCTACGTGCAGTTGCAGCTGATGCAGGTGCTGGAGCAGAAGACCATCGTCTGAAAACAGCCGAGCTGGTGCGGCGATCACCCGGGCGATACGATTTGGTCGTGCCTACGCATGACCCAAACGACGATTGTGCCGCGCCAATTCTGGCGTTGTTAGAAGGTGCTCCGTGGTTGCCATTCGTGCGTCACGTGCTGGGCAACAGCGCGCGGCTCATTCACGCAGGTTGTGTGTGCTCGTTGCCGGGCTCGGCGGTGCAAGGCATCCACCGAGACGGCAAGCACCTCTTTTCGTCGAGCGAGTCGGGCGGCTCCGCTCTTCCCACGCACTGCTTGACTGTATTTTTACCGCTCGTGCCACTGACGTCAGCCATTGGGCCGACGCAGTTCTGGCCGGGTACCCACGCTGAATTTGGCGATGCACCTCATGCTAATGCGAGGTCCGTTACTTTTGCAGCTTCTCCTGAAATCAGCGGAATCGAGAGCCAAAGAGTTGCGGTTCCGGGCGATGCCATCATCTTTGATTACCGAATCTTACACCGTGGGTTACCGAATGACTCAGAGCAGGCGCGACCCTTGGCCTATTTTACTTTTGCCAAGCCATGGTTCAGCGATGTGACCAACTACACGAACACGAGCCTTTTTGGAGAAGAGGCAGACCAACCGCTAAACCAAAACCGCGCAGAAAGTGCTTCAGTTTCCATTAAGAATGCTGACACGGCTGCTCTTAAGAGTAGAAGTATGGCAGAAGAAGCAGAGGATTCCAAAACGTGCCCGCCTCCTGCCTTCAGTGCAGCTGAGGACGTTGACGATTGAACAGGTGGCTTTTTGCTTTTTTACAAAGGCCGATTTATCATCTTTCTTGTGCGGGTATGGGTATAGACGCAATTGCTTGCCTTTGTGAAGCATGCCCTTTACGACCTCCTTGAATCGGATAACAACAGGCGAAGTGGTATAAATACTTTCACATTTCACATAACTGGGGTTAATTGTTTCATTTCATTGAAGTGATGCCCACTCCGATATGTATATTTACTGCCATACCATAGACTTCCCTTGGTTTATTTTTATTACTGATTTTTGTAAAGCCGGGAATTCGCCAGGGTTTTGTTACCACGAACCATTAGCCATGGCAAGTGCGTGGGGGGTATCGCGTTTCTCTTCGTCATGCGCAATTACAATCCAATTGAATTTCAGGATAAGAGTTATAACGTACTTTAGTTGTAAATTATAAGAGATAAGTAGGCAATTGGAATCGGCCGTGTTCGATGCCGTGTCGTTTGCTTCCTATGCGTGCAAAAAATAAACAAACCCGAGGCGCCTCGGCTTCTTATTCGCACCAGCCTAGTGGACTTGTCGTGAGCTGGTGAAAAGTCGAAGAGGTGCTCTCTCTTTCAATTGGGCTCACTTTTGGCTAATGCGCTGGTCTATTCGAGGGGCTCCGCATAGGCGAGCCTGGGGCGCTTATCTTACCGCTAGCAGCAGGTTCAGCCCGGTGGGTAGGGCTAGCGTGCGCGTACTGCACCATGTCTACTTTGCGCCGGTGCTCTTCCACCTTGCGCGCTACGACTTGCGCGACCATGGCTCCCGTCAACTCATTTTCTGCCGACCCAAAGGCAACCTGGGCGCGAGGGCATAACGGACAAACAACACGACGACGAGACAGGAGATAAAAGGCGAGTGAACAAGAACGAGAAACAGTGGATGTGGGTGGCGTAGTCCAAGAGGAGGCTTCTAGAATATGAAAAAGAATCGAGAATGTGAGGTACTAGTAATATTAAAAATTGACCCTTTCAGTCCCGTTCCTAGATGGTTTCACGTACCGACTGTAGAGCAATCATGAGTTTGCTAATCTCGCGGCCGCTGAAGCCTTCAAGCTGATCAGCTGCTGCACTCAACGCTTTCACCTTCGCGGATGCTTCTTCAGCTTCCAATTGTTGTTCCAAAGAAGTCTCACCACCGCTATTCGCGTCTCTACCTGCTTTTCTTGGCTTTGCGTCTTGACCAAAGGTGACTTTGAGAGGTGGTGGGAGCCCAATATCTGCCAGCCGATGACCAAATACGCTCCGGACAATCTTGCGCGGGTGCCAGCGAGGCTCTCGGGCTCGGCGGCCCGCAGCGGTTTGAGCGTGCACGTAAGCGTCGAAATACTGCGTCTAAATAGGGGAATACGAAAAAAAAAAGGTAATAGAAGTGATCTGAGCTGAGACGTTAAGTAAAAAAATCAAAAAGGTCTATCTACTTAGATTGCATGCAACACAGAAAAGGTACAAAAGTACACGGGTAAAGAAAGGCCGTTTTGTATGGTCGTTGTGCATTTTCTGTTTCTCACCGTCAAGCTTTGGCGTTTTTCAGCGTCGGGCAGGCCCAAGTACAGGGACTCGTCCATGCGGTCCAGCACTGCGCTGTCGAGGTCTTCGGCGCGGTTGGTCGCGAGCACCATCATGAAGCTATGTGGTATCACACACACGAGTGCGCGCGTACAATAAAAGGAAGCAGACGGGGAGGCAGAGAGATGGAGCCATGAATGGGAGGTGACATATCCCGTGTCAGCTTACAAAGCAATCAATGGTGCTGTAGAAATCGAAATTAGAGAGGGCGCGCGAGAAATGCTGCCTTACTTGTAGGACTGCGATCCAGTTTGGTACAAGAGGGCATTGAGCGCGTTTCGAAGCTCTTCCGACATGGCCGACCGGCTGCGAGACCCTAAGAAAGCTTCGGCTTCGTCGATGAATAGCAACAAGCCCGAGGGAGAGCCCTAATATGATAATAGAAAAAGAAGAAATCATGCAGAAGAGAACGTGATTAGTGAAGGAGCAGGATATAGGAACGATCGAGTAGAAAGAGCTTAAAATAATATGGTTTGGTAAGGATTCTGCGTACAAAAAAGTGGTGACAGGCTATAGGGCATTAGCATTAGCAGTATGAATTTTAATGTATGCCAGAGCATTTAGATGGGCGAAGCCAAAAAAGAATCACAGAGCATCTTCCACACCTGAGCCCAGCGAAAGAGAGCGTGCAGTTCTGTCACTGCGTCTTTTCCGAGAGGCCCCACGTCACCACCGCTCATCAAAGCGTAGTCCATGCCCGAGGCCTGAGCCAGCCGCTGCGCCACCATGGTTTTGCCCTTTTAGGGGGTAGAGAAAATGGTGGAAAGCATCAGAGAGGTGTAGAGAGGACAAAGGTGTGAGAAGAGATGCAAAGAGAAGGAAGAGACAGTTTGCAGAGATTAGAACAGTATTCGAAGGATTGGCACCATATATTAGATCAACGGTCAACGGCGTGACAACACTCAAAAGGAAGCGTCTGTTGCAATATCAAAAACAGGGACTTAAAGCAACCGTATAAGTATCTTCTCTTCTGAGTGAGTACTGTATGTGCGTGTCTATGAGCCTTACCGTGCCGGGTGGTCCGTACAGCAGCAAGTGGCGGAACGGCACTTGGTTTTGTTTGGCGTTGCGCGTGGCCACTGCGAGCTGAGTCACGCGTTCAGTCAACGGGCCTGGAAGCACCACGTCGGCAAAATGTGACACCACAGCATTAGCCCGCACCGCTGCTGCTGATGACGACGATGACGTTGATGTCTCCTTGTCTGAGGCATCATCCGTTCCTTGGTTACCGTCTTTCTTTGAGCCAACCACTTTTTGGTGGAGTTGGCGGAAGCGTCGTACCCAATTTCGAGGTCCTAAGCTCCAGGCTAAGAAGGCCAGCACGGCCTTGACCAGAAATTGAAGAAAGTCCAAAGGTGCCAAAGCGAGTCCGAGAGCGAGGCCTCGAGTTGCGCGGCTCGTTTCTCGAACGAGTTTCGGGCGACCGAGACGAGCCTCGAGTAACTGTGTGCGCAATAAAGAAGACGATCATGGAGCAGAAAGAACAAAAGGACGTTTCAGAAACTCTTGACAAAATAGATAATTGACTTCCGTTTCTAACGTAGCCCTGTCTGTACTAGCATAAATCTTGGTACTCTCTTGTGCTTCTATCGCCCTACTTGCACCACCAAAAATCCTCTCCCATTCCCTCCCTCTTTCCTGTACTTCATTCATCGATGCTTCGCTCACCTGGCGAGCCAGCACTGCGCCTTCTCGAGCCAAGAAACCGCCTGCGACCACGACCAGCACCGACCCAAGCAAAGTGCCCAGCTGTTTCGGGCTCGCCAGCAAGTTGGTGGCTCCACGGCCCAAGTGCGTAAACACCGAGGTAATCGCTTCCAATAAACGCCGGCGCTCTTCAGCTCCGCGAGCCTAATTGGTGCAAAGATGGTGGGAAGTGGCAAGTGGCAAGAAGGAGAAAAGGTGGCAGTAGGATGATACGGTTCAGAAACACCGGTGTAAAAGAGATAAGGGACAAGTTTATATCCCTCATGGTACCAAAATGTTTCGCAGGACCTACTCAGAGAGTTCATATGCTCCTCATGCATTCTACTGCAGACCGTACCTTAATGGCCCTCAGAGCAATGTCTTCGTTGGTGCGCTCAGCTTTCGCTTTGGCTTTGGCTTCAGCTGACACGCGCTCAAGCTCAGCCACGCGGCGCTCTGCGGCCAGCACCTTTGGAATGCGAACCGTAAGCAGGAGAGAGAGGACAATTATATTAGTGCGTGTATGCATCAGAGAGAGAGAGGGAATAAAAGCTGCGTTCTTAAAGTCAGGCTATGTAGCAAAAAAAAATAAAACAAGTAAGTAAGAGAAAAGCAGAATTTGAACTTTGTGGTTTCATTACCTTGTCTTGCTCCATTTGTTTGGCTTTCAGCGCTAGTTCCGTGGCGCGCCTTCGTTCTTCGCTTCGCAAGGCGGCTTCTTCGGTGAGCCTCGCAGCTTCCGCTGCCCTCGCACGCAACCGGGCGTCCTCGCTCGCCACTCGATCTTCGGCCAATTTGGCCTCAAATGCTACGGTAGCGCGCTCGACTTCAGCCTTAGCAGTGATAATCACATTAGAGACAGAGACCGAAAGTGAAGCAGGCGGACGTACGCATGGTTCGTGCAAACGATAAGGTGCATATATGTTCATTTAAAATACATGTGCAAACAACAACAAGGCAGCCTGACGCCTCAAAAAAAAAAATTGACACCCAAATATAAGCGCACCTGTTTGATGAGCGCTGCGCGCTCTTCTTCTGCCGCTGCCACAGCCGCCGCTACTTCTGCGCGAGCGAGCACCGTTGCTGCTTCTGCTTGCCTGGCTTCTTCCATGGCTTGAGCTTCCACTTCTTCTTCCACGCGGGCCTGCGAGTCAAAATGATCTAGTGAGAATGGAGATATACTTAGTGACTGGGGTGCTGAAGGTGAAGGTTCTTCACTTTTTGAATTCGCGAAGAAAATTAACATTCAACTGGTTAGCGGACTTGGTAGCAATTGTAATTGTTCGTTTTTTTTCAATAAGCCTACTAGTATGAAGCACCTCGAGGCGTGCGATAGCTTCAGCCGCCCGATCTTCCTGTGCTGACAGCGCTGCTACTAGGGCATCCACCTAGTACGCAAGAGATAAAAAGAAATCGCGTTCACGAGATGATGAAATAGTAAGGCAATCTAAAGTTCCTATTTAGCATGAACGCGTAGGCGCGATCACGAATCAACTTGCACGCACGGACGAAAATGGAAGAAAGTAATTTACGCTAATACTTTCCTATAATGTTATAATGTATGCCACGGCCACACAGAGAAACGTGTTCTCTTTCTCACCGTGGCCATTTCGCCGATCAAATGCTGGACGGCTCCTACATTGTGCATGAAGAGCACATTCTTGTCCACCACCGGAAAGTTCGAGAGCTAATACATGCACACGGCGGAGGAAGCGATATTGCGGGCGATACCAACAGGAGAGAACAAGACATGAAAAAGATGGAAGAAGTGAGGAGCAAAGCTTGACGCGCAGACGAAATGAAATGGTGTAATTGAATTAAAGGCAGAAGATCCCTACAACGTATGGATTCATGCTATTTACCTCTCAGGATATAAAAAAAAAATCGTAGATCAATTAGCAACCTGGTAATTTGCACATACTTGAATAGATAGCAAATACCTTAACTAAAGCGGGCGCGCCGGGCGAGGTGTCAGGGTTCTTGAAGGCCTGAGAGCGCACGACGTCGACAGCTTCTGGAAGAACGGACTCAAGCTCTGACCCTACCACGCCCAGCTGCCGCCGCCCTCGTACCGTATCGTAAGCAAACTCATAAACCTGAGGAAACGACATCATTTTACAATAATGAGGGTGGTGGAAGGAGTCTTTCGGAGCAACTAGCTTCCGAAAGTTGCTAGGAGTAATCAAGTGTTGCAAAGCGATCACAAACCTTAAGCGGTAACGCGCGAACTTTGTCCAAGCACTCGCTAGTGTTCACAGCCGTAACTTTTCGGTACAAGTCTGAATCATCAGATGCTGAAGCGCCTAACACAAGCCATCCCCAAAAGATGCACCGCGCAAGGAGAGGCGCCATTCCTTCGAGAGGCTAGCACGTCGGTTACCGCACCGCTCCGCTCTCCGTTCGACAAAAATTCGAAATAGTCCAAAGTGACACTTCCGTTTTATTTCTCGTCTCCTGTTGTCATTTTGAGACAGGCCCCGAAGGGCCGGAATTAGGAGACTAACAGGTAGAGAAGAAAAGCAAAGCAGCGCAAACTAGACCGAAGAAGCTAATCAGGCGCACATGCCCGAGTGGCCATGGAAGTGATGGTAGCGGTCCAAAGTGGCACGCTCCTCCATGCTCTGAGAGCGCAGCTCAAAAGAAGAGTTTCCGCCCGCAGAGGAGGGGACTACAACGAAGTCCCTCAGGCGATCCAGAAGAAGAGTCGCCCATCCCCGAGCAATTGCGTGACAAATGCGTGACCCCATTT
>Ga0307982_1004671_pt1 | contig 10783 bp, 7 predicted proteins | sample OrgLakmetagen989_FD_201847 | JGI IMG/M metagenome (GOLD analysis project Ga0307982, IMG submission 201847) | Saline water microbial communities from Organic Lake, Antarctica - #989 | ecosystem: Environmental > Aquatic > Non-marine Saline and Alkaline > Saline | place: Antarctica: Organic Lake... | reverse complement strand
TGGTGCTGCGGTAAACCTCTCACAAGTTTTGATATCCTGCATACCCCCCTCTGAGCGGGGTCAAGGGATTGCGTGCCTCGAGCTCGGTCGAGTTGATTTCGCTAGAAAATACATTACATACACATATGCAAACGAGGTGATTGAGAAGCTGTTTGGAAAAAAATGCTTTTTTGGAAGGTCTTTCCATAGGCTCAGCACCACGTCAATTTGTCAGTGATGTCGACCGAAGGGTTTTTGCCAAGAATCATCAGCCCGCTGATGGGAGGCACGCTGCTTAGCGGGCGCATTGAGTGGTTCATGATGTTGATTCGTGCACTCCAGGTGCTTTTAGTTGGGCCGGAAGTTGCAGTCAGCACAATTACCACTGGCAGCGGCTTTCTGCGCCAATTTGTCCAGCGAGCAACGTGGATAAATCTCAGCAGGGCTGATCTCCATCACGGCCCAGCCATGTACCTGCTTCTATTCTACTGCATTTGCGGCTACCTCAGCGCCATTTCAATTATATGGCTGCTACTGGCAGTGGTGCATCCGCGAAATAGGTGCGTAGGCCTCAGGCACGCAAAGTACCCGAAAATACTTGACGACGCGAAGAGAGCTCGTCGCAGCGTCTGCCGCAGACGCAGTCTCGTGGGCTATGACGTGCACCAGTCACCAACCACTCTTTATTCACAGTTACACCATTTCGTTTTCTAGGCTGTTCCGAACTCTGTTGTGGGCGCATACATTCGCACTGGCGATCCCTGTGCAGAGCGTCCTCCTTCGCATGCTGGCTTGCTGGCCTGCCGGGCAAAACATGCACGCCACAACAATAAGTGAAAACGGCTTCATGGGGGACCCGGCTGGGCTGTTGGGTGCAATTGTGCAGCCTGAAGCCGCTTCGCCCTTTGGGCTCAGTCAGGTGCCAGCATTGTTCGGGGGCCAACAACACTGCTTCACAGGAACACATGCAGTGCACGCAGGTGCAGCTGTGGTGTTCTTGCTTTTGCATAGCACCATAGCTTGTTGTGTTGTTGCTGTCACTGGTCGTCCGATCCGCGCTGGAGTCGATCTTCACTTGGTCAGCGAGGAGCAGCTGGTGGCACAGCCTGGCAAGCACCTCTTCGTGGGGTGGGAGCTGTATTTTGAGGTCATCAATATCAGTGCAACCCTCGTCTTGGTCAATGTCCTGTGCGACCTGCTGCCACCATTGGTGATTTGTCTCGTGGGTGCCCTTGTTGTGCTGTGGAGCACTATGTTGTATGTCAATATGCGGTCTGTGCGCGAGCGGCACTATGAAACGCTTGTGTTTGCCTGCATGCTAGCACTTGCTGCAACGGCATCAGCAGTTGCTCTTGTTTTGCTTGTGGATGGCCCCGACAGCACTGTGGACGTATCTGTGACGATGCTTGCAGTGCCGGCGCTTGCAGTTTTGGCAGGGAGCGTCATCAGTCACAGCCGCCACAATAGAGCAGCAACAACACCAGAAACAGCCCTAGTGTGGTGCGCTGAGACATTGCAATGGATCAATGCTCGAACAAGAGTCGCAGCCCAAGCTTTTCTGGCTGTTGATCGCCGCAACAGGAGCACGGATCTTCAGACTTCGACACACGAGTCGCTGAGCGATGAGTGGCAAATGCAGTGGCAACCTAGTGGCGCCCGTGGTTTCTCGAGCAGCAAGATTGCAGTGTGCAGGCAGGCAATGCGCCCTGTTGTGCGACAGTGCCGGGGCATTTTGAAGCGTTTGCTGGTGCGATACCCTACTTCAGCTATGGCTCACCTTGCTGCAGCAGAGTATTTGAGCAGTCCTGTAGTGAGCGACTCAGCCCATGAGCATATGTATCATGTGCAGCAGGCATGGAGATTGGGGGCGGAGGCCCCCTGGCACCGGGCACAGTGCTGGCAGCACCTCCATTGCATTCGTTTGGCGCACATTCAATTGCTGACAAGTGCTGCAATGTCCGAACGCGACAAGCGGGAATTCGTTGTCCAACGGAATTTGACAATTGTCAGTCAAATCAAGCTGCTGCGCTCCATGTTTCGAGGACTAGTGAAAACTGTGGGCAAGAGTGACCCTGTCCCCCTGTCGAAAGCTGCAGAGACAATGCTTCGCTCCCACAGCTTGGCGGCATCAATCGTGGCAAATTTGGCACAAAGCACGAGCACAACATTGCTGGCTCAGAAGACTATGCAGCAGGTGGTCAATGCACTGGCTGGCCAAGAAGCTGAACAGCCAGGCGAGGCATTGCAGAGGCCACACCATGCCGCGCTTTTCACAACCCGAGCAGCTGGCTGGCTTGATTGCAATAGTACAGTGCCTGTACTGTATACACCTGGGCAGCTATCGGGCAATTCGAACCTGCGTGCTTCGGTGCGCAGCTTGTTTGGCACGTGTGTCGCAATGGCGAACGACAAACCCGCGTTTGCATATGGCTCCTTACCTGGGGGCAGCACGCGCACCGCAGCGGGCTTGGAGTCAAACTTAAGCAAATCAGGTGATGCACAGAATTACTTTGTATGCTCTGCGGATAGTAGTAGCCTCTCCTGTGCGGGGCTGCCTGTGCGATCTGCATCGCCAGCCATGTCACACCTTCTGGGCGTGGCCTCAGACGAAGTGCAACAGTATCAGCTCGGCCAGCTTCTGTGCATGAGTAAATCTGATATGCAAATGACAGGCGATACTGCAGCAAGAAAACAGCCGTCAACTAGCGCACTGAGGCCCACAGAGCCTCATGGCTCCCCACTGCACCTAAGGGACCTCAGCGATGGTGCCACCGTTATTCTGCGGCTGCCTGGACGGGGGCACCAGCAAGTTGCAGCAAATGTCGTTTCAGTTGCATCATAGGTGCATTTCGATAGTGCTGGGCAGCAATTTTCGCCTCCAGGCCTCGGCAGCTCCGTGTGCTTTTCGGAACCCCAGGGGGCTTGGCTGGTTGTAGTGCAACCCCTGAAGCTGCCAGCCCATCTCAATGTTGCTGCCGGCTTCCAATTTTTTACTGACGATACTGCAAATAATACCACACAGAATGTGGACACGCGGGCTGTGTTGGGCCACTGGGCAGCACACGCGTCAGTATCATCCCTTTCCGACAGATCCCCGAGTGTCGTTGAGCCATTGAGCACCCAGCTCGCAGGCGAGGGCATGGGCATCATCCAGATACACACATCTAACACACATCTCGGTGCAGCATCGCTGCACTCCCCTGGAGGTGGCGTCCAGGAGCTGCGTACACAGCAGCGGCTGAATGAGCTGCGGCACCAGCTGCAGCGAGAAGTGAAACACGACAAGCACTCCATGGCTGCGGTGTGGACACTGTGGGGCAACATTGGGCTGATTACTTTCTACGCGTTGTTGTTATTTCGCAACACTCTGTCCACTGAAGCGAACCCCTTGGTGTCGCTGCGCTTCCGGTATCTGGCGGTCCTCGGGCAGCTGTCGACTGTGCCGCATACGCTTGAGGCGTGGCGTGTTGCAAGCATGGTGCAGATGGGCAACTGGAGTCACGTATGCAGTACATTTCCGCAAGACTGTGGCTTCAGACATCAGCGAGCAGCTGTGGGAACCATTGTGAACGAGGTGGCCAGAGATTTCGCACTGGCGGCAGCCCAAGCAAATGAGGACGCAGCGAGGCTGCACGAAAGCACGCAGTCGCCTGGGACTCTTGTCATCGAATCATGGCGGGGATGCCTTGCAGCAATAGGCAGGCTGACAGCCCTTGCTTTTCGCCTCGGCGGCAGCGACACGCCGCAATCGGACACGTGGACTGAAGTTGACACTGAAGCGGCCATAAATCTGTCTGAGGGCGCACAAACCACAGCAGGAATTGCTGTGGACATGCTGCACGAAAGGTATACATCCAGTCTGCAGTCAAGATTTTTGCTGTCTGTGGTGGCAATTTTGATCAGCATGGCTGTCACATTTACTCTGTCGTACAAAGCTGAGCAGAAGCTGCTGTCCGACGCAGATGCCGTGCTGCAGCGAATCCAGGTCCACACCTGGAGCGCCGCTCCTAACCAAGGCAAGGCGGCAGCCCACAGTACACACCACCTGCGCAACAGCACTTCACGCTGGAGCAGCAGCGCAAGGATTTGGGCAGAAATAGGCATCCGACACAAGCTCATTCTCCGGTACTTTGCAGTGGCCATTGTGGTGCTGGTGATGATGTTTTCTGGCTTTGTCACCCGAGATGGACCAGAAGACACCCAGGCATCATCGATCAATGCTGTGCACGCTGCCCTGCAACTGCAGCAAGCTGGTGCCAAAGCGTCAGGGTCACTGCTGCGTCTCATCTCTCCTGCCGCCAACCAAACACGCAATCATGACCTGAATGGTGCTTTAGATCATTTCGCTGCGTGGCAGCGTGTGCTCTTCTCACAGGAGGCCTCTCCGTTTTTCCAGTCTGCAGCCCCAGGCCGCCAGCGACAAGCCGCCTTCTCGGCCAGCAGTGGCGGGCGGGCACTGCTGTTCCAGGATGCATGCAGCCCCCAAGTACCTGCTGGCTTCACGGAGGAGTTCATCCCCTTCCGGCTGGTGGGCAACACGGTGATTGGCTCACTGCATTCGTCCACCTGTGCAACCTTTCTCAATGGGCTGTTGCTCCAAGGGTGGCAAGGAATCTCCTTCAATTTTGCGGCGCGGGTGAAAGATGCCCAGTCCTCCCTGAATATGTGGCTGGCTATGCAGCCAGAGGCACGCTGTGTGCAGCAAACTCACGCAGCGGCCCTGGCACTTTTTTTGAATAGCGTTGCACCCGCAAACGGCAGTGCTCGTGGCAGTGCTGCAGCTGAAGCAATGCGCGAAGCGATCACTGCAGACCTGAGCTCTGCGTGCTTGACAAATTCGCCACCTGCACCAGGTGCTGCCGTTGCTGCCTTGGCCATGCGCATCGCGAGTAACACAGCCCTGCTGCTTGAGTTGCAGGCCGTGCATTTCCACACCATGGCTCGACGGGCAGTGCTGTTTGGAGCCGCAAGCTATGAAGAGTCGCTGACTGCATACACCTGGAACACCCTGCTGCCAGTCAGCTGCGTTCCCCTGTTAACGCTCATCTTTCTGTATGCGGTGGGGCAGCCTGCTGCTCTTGACCGCCGAAAGCTGGTGCAGGCTGCCGAGCTCATGTATAGCCTGCTGCGAGCAGAGAATATCGTGGGTATGGATGTGCACTGCATACAGGAAGACTAACGCCGATCCCTGTTTGAGCGAGTTCAATTGGAGGGAGACCTTTGACAACCCCCCCCCTGACACACCCGCTGGTCCCATTACTTGTAGATAGGGCGACGGCCGAAGTGTTGTTTCGCAGACAAACGATCCATAACTTTTGTATTTGCCACTACTAACAAGTGCTCTGCTGTCCGGTTCATGTTGGCAAACGACCGCCAAACTGCTCAGTGGTTACGGCAAAAATTGCCGCACCTGCAAAGTTGTTTGACCAGGCAGAAAGTTGCGATGAAAACATTTGCCTGTGTAGGAGCAGCGCTTGCTGTTGCTGCAGCGCTTTTTGGTCGTCGAGTTGATCGCCAATTTATCCCTCGTGTAGCACCTCCCATTACTTCCTCAGCAACGAATTTCTCCGGCGTGTTGGCCCAAAATACCCTTCTGCGAGACAACGTGCAATTGCTTTTGGAAGGCGAAATCAACGGTGCAGAGACAGTTTCTGAAATGTTTGATGGCTCCTTGTTGATCTGTACCGATGACGGTTGGCTGAAGCGCATCAAGCTTCATTCACCTACTCCAATTCTTGAGAATGTGCGTGAGAGGACTGTCGGTGCCAACTGCAAGTGATTTGCACACCTTGAATATGTTACGCCCAGGTCATGCATGTTGGCAGCCGTCCTCATGTTTGTGAGCCATATTCAGTGGATGGAGTCATTTTTGTTGACGTCGTAAAAGGGTGAGACGGACCCTGCACGGTTGACAACACTCCCTGCACAGCTTGCATGTGCACAGACTGGTGATTGCGAATCTCACGACACAAGAGCAGCGTATTATTTCTACCATTTCCGATGATGGCATTCCAGTGGGCTTTGCAGATGACTTGGCGATAGACGAGCACACAGGCGATGTGTACTTCACCGACGCATCCTCCGTAAGCCCCCCCCCCCTGGCCCCCCGCCACCAGCCCCAGCCGCCCCTACAATAACCGTACTTACAGGTGCAACCATGGCGCTCAAACAGCCAGGCGGCGCCCTGGATGGTGTTCCAGTCCTCCAAGCTGGACCTCATGTTCGGCCAAGCCACGGGCCGCCTGTTGAAGTGGAGTGCTGCCACCGGACGCACAAGCACGCTCATGTCCGGCATGTGGTTTGCAAACGGAATCTCTCTGGATCACAGTGGAGACGCGCTGCTGGTGGCTGAAACATTTGAGTTCCGCGTGCACAAGTACTACATTCGTGGGCCGCGCTCCGGAACACATCATGTGTTCTTGCACGACCTGCCAGGCCCGGTGGACGGTATATCACACGCAGGAGACACAGGGTACTTCGTCACCATCCCCGCTGTGCGCACAGCCATTTACTCGGCAGCTGTGCCGCTGGTGTGGGTGCGTCGCGCCATTAGCCTGCTCCCCCTGCATTTGTGGCCACCGGCAGACCCCTATGGACTGGTGCTGTTCGTGCAAGAGGTAGATGCGGGTGTCACCCTGTCGTCTGAGCCGCACCTGCTGGGCAGCGGCGTGGAGACGGCGGCAGCTTCGGGGCACGAAGCAGGGTCCAGCAGCGGCACGGTTGGGGTTGTCCAAGGCAGTATGCACGACCCAGACGGACATGCTGTGGCCACCATCACGAGCGCAACAGTGTCAAGCAAGAATGGTGGGGATGTGTTCTTGGGCGGCATCAGCAGCAATTCTCTCCGTCGCCTGCCTGCTGCCGTGTGGCGTGCCTTCGTCCAGCAGTTAGAAGACGAAACAAACAATGCTGCGTGACGCACCCAAGTAGTTCTGTGCGGTGGTGAAGTGTAGATAGGCTGTAATTCAAAGGCTGCATTATGCTGTGGGGTCAAAAGGCTTGAACTTGTCGTAAAACGCCTGCACGCGTGCGGCATCCTGGGACGAATCGGTGCGGTTTTGCTTGCGACCCCAACCTCCCGGGGGCAATCCCAGCATGCCAGCGGCGATATCCACCCCCCAGTCCTTGGGAAATGTGGTAGCGTCTTCGATTACATGCGCATAGCCGCCGCCACGCCAGCCGACGTGGAAATACGGAAAGCCTGGCGGCACTGCGCCGCGCAGCCCACGGCCCGCACAGTCCACAATGGCTTTGTTCGTCGTCCACTCCTCCGCTTCGCTGAGCGCCTTGTGGAAGAAAATGGGGGCGTCTTCCGCTGCGTTTTTTGGCAGCGGAATGCACTGCACAAACCCGTGGTTGCGTGCACCTTCTTTGCCCCCCAGCTCAAGAAACAACGGCTCCGCCTCGTCCTGGGCAAAGGTCTGGAACAGCGCTGCCTTGAATGCGTTGGCTTCTCTATATGCGTCCTCGTCCACCAGTGTCATGCTGGGGCTGTGGTTCCTGGGGACAATGAGGCAGTGCCCCTCCACTAACTGGGGCCAGGGGGGCAACATGAGCACACAGTGCTTCCCCAGCGCCAGCAGGAGGGAGCCCTTGAAGCGCTCGCTGTCCAGGCAGAACTGGCAGTGAGACGTGGTGCTTTGCCACTTCCGCGTTTCAGCCACCGCCCGCGCCCTGTCCTTGGCTGCTGCAGCTTGCCCCGTCAAGCGCTCCTGCTCCGACTGGAACATGCGCATATCCAGCGGCCCCGCCCCACGTGCTGAGCTGTCTTCATCCGCAGCTTGCCCCGTGCGCGCATCCACCCCCACACCCTGCACCTTGAACCGCTTCCCCATGCGCAGGATGTTGGCAGCGTACTCCTCGTCAGCTCCCCGTCGCCCAGAGGTCCGTTCAGCTCTCACCATGTCCTCAAGGGAGGGCCCGCCAGCACCCACCCCACCCTCATCCCCAGCAGCCTCGCCTCCACGAGCAGCACGTACATCGGCGGGGAAGTACCCGTCGCCCATGCCTGTTCCTTGCTCCACCTTCATGGCCTCCTTTCGTTTTCCCTTTTTGGCGCCCGTGCGGGTGTCGTCCCGCTCCAAGCGGGGGGTGGCCCCATCGCCCCCCAGGAAGGATGGGAGCATGCGCCCAGCAGCATCCAGAGGTGCAATCATGACCACTTCTTCGTGACCACTGTCTCCGCCTGCCGCAACCCCCCCATGCCCAGTGGCAGCCCCCCTGCATCGGTCAGCCTCCGCCGCATGTTTGGCATGAGCGGCAATATCACCACGCAGCTTAGCCTTCATAGCCTTGGCTGCGAACTTGTTTGCACGCGCGCCCCACTCTGCAGCACTCAGGGCTGGGGCTTGGGGGGGGGGCTGTTGCACCGGGGCACTGGCGCCCCCCCCCTGCAAATGCCCTGCGGCAGCTCCGGCGTGTGGCCGGCTCGCTGGGGCAGTTTGCGCCATACTAGGTGGTGGGAGAGGGGCAAATAGCTTTGCAGCGTCTTGCACAGCCTCGCTGCTGCCAACTGCTGCTCCGGGTGCTGCAGCCGCCACAGCTGGGGGGGGGTGCAGGGGGGGTGCCGCCAACGCGGCAGCCCGAGCACGCCAGCCCGCCACGGGAGCTACCGCTGCAGCAGCAGCTACAGGTGTCGCCTGCTTGGGCATGCGCTCTCCGTGGTGCCTCAGTGCGTCCAGCAGCAGCTCGTCGCTGTACTCCGCCAAGCCAGCGTCTCGTTTCGCGCTGAGGGCTGCTGCCGCTTTGCGCTGGATGGAGGAGCTGCCGCTCCCAGGCACGCCATATGCAGCCATGTTCACGGGCTCCCCCGCGTCTTGTCGCTGGTCAGGGACGGGGTCCGGCTGGTACAGGCCGTAGGGCTCTTTGGTGGCGCCGTCTCGCACACTGGCGGCGACCTCTGCCGCGACAGCAGCCACGGCACGACGGTACGTGGCCACATCCAGGGTACTGCCTTCATGTGGCATGATGTTGTGCTTGTCATTCTTTACTGGGGCCTGGGGGGTGGGTTTGGAGGGGCGCTGGGAGCCGGGGAGTGGGGTGTCCATCCACCCCATCCTGGCATGTGCAGGGGGGGGTGATCTTGACCGAGCGCGCGCGGCTGCCAGGTGGGGTGGCAGCGCTGGTGCCATTGCCCCTGCTTCGGCCTGCAGCTTAGCAGCCACACTGGGCAAAGTGGCGGCAGAGGCAGCCCCTTGGGAGCCACGCGCATCAGCTTCGGCGGCAGGGAGGTATGTTGAAGAGCTTGCATGAGACCGCCCCCCTGATGAATACCTGGAGTGCTTTTCAGAAGAATCGTGGGGAGACCGGTCCCTGGATGAGCGGGAGCGGTGCTCGCCGTGCCGCCTGCCGCGGTGGTGCCGGTCTCGGGAGGAATCATCTCGGTCACTCTCACGCTCTCGCCTGCTCGAGCTGCTTCGACTTTTGGAGCTATGGTTCTGGCGGCTGCGGCGTTTCCCATCTCTATCGTGACGCGAGGAGGGGTTCCGCATTGCCTCTGCCTCTTCCTTGGAGATAAAGCTGCAATGAGGCGATCTTGGAAGCACGATGTGAAAACACACAAAATCCGCACACGTACCTAATGGGCGCCGACATCTTGGAAAGAAGAACTCCTCAAGCCCCAAACACTTCAGATAGAAACTGATGCACGTTCACGCGGTCAGCCAGCAGGCTGGGTTGCTTTGAGCTTCGGAATGCAAGTGTGGAGCAGCCCACACGCGCTATCAAGTCTGGTAGCAAGTTCGGCACCAGAGCAGGCATTCACTCGCAGCGAAACAATCCTATCACGTTCCACTACAAGCCCTTGATAAATATGACCCACCACTGGATGTGCATGGATGCAGTACTTTCAGGTGATGGTTCCAATGAAGGGATGTTGAGACCCCTGCATGGAGCAACAGAGCAGACGACATTTCCTGGAGCACTTGCACGCAGGACAGCACGATGCATTTGCACTGGCTTTGCCAGGAACTCTTGGCTGTCTCTCACAACACTCACAAACATATTGCATATGGAGCCGAAACGCATTCTCACCGCTCTGCCTCCGGGCCAAACACCCCCATTGTGGCGGCATGCTCGGCAATGGCGGCGTCAACCAGCTGCCCCATCCCGTACAGGATGCCTGAGCCGGAGCCCACATTAGCGAAGATCACACGCAGCTCCTCGACCCCCTGGGGCAAGTCAAGGGCGTCCTTGAGCGCGGAAGCGGCGCCCTCCTTGGCGGCGGCGGCCACAGGGACATCCTCGTGCACCAACACCGCCGCCCAGGGCTGCAGGCGCTGCTTCTTGGCGTCGCTGTCGACCACAGCAGCCACCTCCATGTGCTCTTGCCAGTCCTGCAGTAAGCTGCTCATCACACGGCCGGTCATCTGGGCGGCCTTGCTGGGCATGCCGTCACCCCCCCCTGCAGCCGTCAGCTCCGGTACATCGCTAGCCCGTAGGACCCCCAGGCAGATGCAGCGGGCCTTGTGCCGCAGCTTCCCTGAGTCATTCACCCAAAGCTCCATGAGCCCAAAGTCCTCCTTCATTGCCTTTTGCAGCACAGCCGTGTTTCCCTCAACAAGCGCCGTGCGCCAGGGGTAGGTTGAGGCACTAGGCACATCCACCACCGCCCCATTGCCGGAGGGCAGCACCACTACACGGCGGGAGAAGTCCTCATACATCTCAAATGCGTCGTCACATTCTTCTGTGCCGCTGGCGGCACACCATGCCATGGTGGCGTCCAGCAGCGCCGGGTCGGCTCCGGCCAGCAACACCACGGGTGTGCGTCCCTGCAGGTGGCCCGGCAATGACTCCTCTTCACCCT
>Ga0307982_1004666_pt1 | contig 10787 bp, 13 predicted proteins | sample OrgLakmetagen989_FD_201847 | JGI IMG/M metagenome (GOLD analysis project Ga0307982, IMG submission 201847) | Saline water microbial communities from Organic Lake, Antarctica - #989 | ecosystem: Environmental > Aquatic > Non-marine Saline and Alkaline > Saline | place: Antarctica: Organic Lake... | reverse complement strand
GATACCTGAAGAACTCTGCCATGCGAGCGCGCTCGAGCACTTATGGTTGAATGGCAACGCATTGACTGGAAGCATTCCGAGCTGTCTAGCCACAAGCGTTTGGTTTCTTGAGTCCATGCGTTTATACAACAATGACTTCGACGGTGCATTGCCAACGGAGCGGGCGCTACCGTCCCTCATTAGCATTATGCTTTCAAACATTCCAAAGCTCAGTGGTTCACTTTCTGTAGACCTATTTGGTAAGCAAGCTACTTCCAATGCATCAGAAAGCAGTAAGGACTCCAATGTTGTGTTACGTGCTGTAGTCATCGAGGGCACGTCGATTGGAGGAAGCTTGCCTGCGGCTTTGTGTGCGGCGCCACAGCTAGTGACCCTTGCCTTCAGCGGCAACAAATTTACTGGCGAACCACCTGCATGTGTTTCGAGCTTGCAAAGCCTCCAAACATTACGAGTGTCCAATAATTACTTGACAGGTACTCTCCCGGAAGCCATCAACAATTTGACATCCCCAAGCGTTTTAGACTAATGCACAAATCTGATTCAAGGCCGTGTGCCTGCAGCATTGGGCGACATATCGCCAAATTTGGAGACAATGCATCTACAGCTCAATCATCTCTCGTGCGACTTGCCGGCCTCTGTGCTTGGCTGGCAAGCATCCAGCGAGAACGTCTCCTCTAATTTACTGGATGGCAATCTCTTCGGGTGCAGCACAAGCATGTTTTTGGGAAATTTTGCTTTGTCGATTCAAGGGGCGAAAGGCCTACGTAGCGCCAACGAGCAAATATATGATTCTTACAGTTGCTGCGACTCGATTTACGTGCTTCCTGTTATTACTGTCGCTATCTTGGCAGTGCCTGCAATCATTTGGCTCGGTTTTCTGTATTACTGTGGTCGGCTGGCATTACCATGGCGTTCAGCACTCGAGTATTTCATTACTCCAACCGCTCTTATCAACGAGCATGCCCATACTGATCAGCACATAAGAGCGCTAGCGCTTGGGGTAATGTCGGCTGCCACAGTAGCGAGCAGTTTGTCACTTGTGCTGAGCACACAATTTGCCAAGTCTGCATTTGAGTGCGAGTACACGGCTGCGCCAACCTTGGCTAACAAGCGGGAAAGTGATGTGTACGTGTTGAGCATCGGTGTTAGTGCAGCAGTGTGCGCCGGGCTTGTGTTGGGCCTCGCCTCATGGTGGCACCGTCTCGTGCTTAAGTGCAGTGATACCAATGCTTACAGTGGTGAAGTCGTCAAAAATAAGCCCCTCTACCCACTTGAAAAAGATTCTGATGCATGGAATTATGACGCAGAGCGCGTCATCGAAGCAACACATCATGAATTGGCTGAGTCCTCTTTTGAAGTCATAATCCGGGTCCTCAAGTTGGTGGTACTGTTTCTTGCGATCGTACTTTTCACCATCGGTCCAAACGTTGGTTATGTTTTGGCTGTGCTGAGCGATCTGACACATCAGCAGAAGTTAGCAAGCGAGATGGCTGTCACACTAGCAAAGACCGCAATTGGGACGTTACTGGTTCCAAGAGTGACCAGGAAAAATGTGGACTTACTTGTGATTGACCACGCGCTCACTTTCGTTCGGTTCCGTTCACGCATGGTCATTTCCACAGCACTCTCTGTGACCACGATGGTATTGATCCCAGTGTCGATTGTGCTCGTGACGGATCCTCGTTGCTTCTACTACATATTCGAGCCGCAGGCAGCAGTTGAGACAGATGTGCCCATCTTATCTTGTTTGGTATCGGCTGAAGCGACAGGTCAGTGCGACGTATACGGAACTTCTACGGTTAAGAGCACCTACACGCCTAGCTTTACCTACGACGGTGAAAGGTGCGTTTCGGCAGTCCTTTCGGTGTATGGGCCCGTCTTCCTCGGTGTAGCGCTTCTCGCAGCCACGCTTCCTGCTGGCATGGAAATTCTCATCGTGCCCTGGCTTGCGCCGTGGTGCTACCGTTACGCCGTGCCGTCCTCAGTGGCACGCACAGGTCTGGCGTTCCTTCGAGCGGTGACGTGGAACGTGTGGCCGGTACTCTCGGATGCCGGTGTGCTATCTCCCGACTTTTCGCTCGGTGTATTTAAACTAGACTATCTGGCTCTTCGCATCGTGGAGCGGGCCTTCGTGCAGGTGACGGCGACGCTAATTATATTGCTGACTTTTGGCATTGCCGTGCCCGTAGTGGGTGGTGCCTGCGTTGTGACAGCCTTTGTGCAGCTCCTCCACCATCGAGACGTGCTTGGTCAGATTGTGAACCTCGGGTGCCTGGAGCAGCCGGCTATGGTGCCAAATACGCTAATTATGTTGCTGACTTTTGGTATTGCGGTACCCGTAGTGGGTGGTGCCTGCGCTGTAGCAGCCTTTGTGCAGCTCCTCCACCATCGAGACGTGCTTGGTCAGATTGTGCTTCTCGGGCGCCTCGAACAACGAACTATGGTGCCAAATCTCATGGGTTGCATCGACATTCCTGTGAGTTGCGCTGCGGTAGTCGTGGCGACAGTGACGCTGGTGTGGGTGTGCGGTTCTGTGGACTACCTGGAACCGGTTTTGATTGGGTGCATGCTTTTGATTGGCCTTGGTTTAGCATTGGCGCCTCACAACACCAAAACCGAGCGCAAAGCAGCGCGTCTTCGAATGCATCCGGAGGTATGTTGATGGAGCCACTCATCGCTGAAGATGAAATTGCGAAGGGCGGAAATTATTGAAAGACAAAGCACAGTAGGTTATCCGATTTTTTTCTTGCGTATAGGAACGGCTTTCACTTTTAAGTTGGAGTCTTCCAAATGTTCCCTGCCAAAAACATGGGTTTACCAACGGTATATGGGGTTGTCACCATTGCCTGAAGCTTTGTGCTGATTGGTGTCAGTTCTATGTAACGGGGGAGTTCCATGAAGTCTAATGAAATCTAAAATTTAACTCAACCGAACCTCAACTGAAAGGGGACATGTGTACACTACTGGAACAAATGCTTTCACCCACCAACAAGGATCATCAGGCATTTTGTGGTGCATGAAAGCCTGTCAAGTTTTTAGCTTAGCAGACTTGCTCTGGTTCTTTTATTCTACTTGTATACTGTATACTTCGGAGAGTGGGCACAATTCTCAGTCCCCAGTCTTGAGTGGGCTTGGGAACATTGATCCAGGGGGCCGTTCATCCCTCCTTGTACTTGGGGTTTAGTGATACATGATCAATTTTGAGTTCAGCAACGGATCGACTTCCTGGGTCGCAACGAACTTATTTTTCCTTTTTGTGAAAGAACCGAGCACTCGTCAGTAACCCCCTTGACCCCATGGCCGTTCTCATGGATGAAGTATGTGAGGAATTTGTGATATTGTAAATGTTGAAGAGATGCACGCTCAATTTTTCCTCGGCCCCGCCGTGGGTTATGTCCCATTAACCCCATTAAATCCGCAACGTCTTTCGTGCGATATTCATATAACATAGTATTATTTACCGAAGTTTTCTGTGACCTTCAGCGGAATTTGCTGACAATGTGACCCGCGGTGATATTCCACCGAGTTTGAACGCTGGATAGAATAGAGGCAATCACCTTCCTAGCTCCCAGAGCCTTCACTGTGTGAGTTCTGATCGCGCAATGGATGGAAATGAAGTCGATATAGGGGGGCGCGACCTGCAACAACGGTGAAGACTATGCTTTTTGTCGTGAAGGTACAGCAGCAATATGGATTTTGAGGCGTTATTGTTCTTCACTTGCATCAGACTATTCACGTACGCTTTAGGTACAGGAGAGGGGAAGATACGTCTATGCCTGGTGATTCACCATTGCACTTGCATCGCCCAACGTTTCACCAGTTCAAGGTTAGTACTTTACAGATCTCTGGAGGTCAAAGGGGTGTAGAGCCATTGAATCTTACTCAATTTTCTTTAGGAATCTTTGGGATGCTCTGCAGACAGTTTCGAACAAATGAAATGCTTGAAGTCACCATCATTATTCACAAATACCATGCAAACAAACACACTCTCAAGTTTCTCATTCGTACGCGACTTTGCCACCGAAGATTCACTCAACACGCCATCTCCAGAGGTGATTTAGAGTTTTTAGTTAAACCTTGATCATTTTATATTTGATTCAGGCCCTGGTATTCTCTAGATAATGGACTGCGCTCGCACATTGAGAAATCTGTCCAAGGACGAAGTGGTGTCGCCCGTACACTTCGATTCCGCCGACGAACTACCCCTTCCAGAAAAGTTGTGCACACATAAAAGAACAGGCATGCATTCAGGAAAGTGGAGTCCAGAAGAAAATAATTACGCCACGTGTATCGTCGCTCACTTTCGAAGTGGATCCATGCAAATTCCTGATGGTTCCACTCTCCGTGCCGTGCTTGCAGATAGGCTTGACTGCGTAAGTATTATCGAAATCTTCCCTTCTTATTACCCCGTGTAGAAACAAAAAAACGTGATTGATTGTGAAACCTCTTGTCTTTTCTCTACTTAGTCTTAAATGCGGGTGACCAAAAAGATGACTGGTGATGGGCTAGGATCCGGCCATGGCGCGACAGGGCGTTTAACTTACGTCAGAGACAAGCGCTTGTCGGTTGAAACAATGGACGCAGCGCTAGAAGAAATGAATATGCTGGAGTTCATATTTCAACGAACAAAGATTGGAACGAAAGGTGCTGTGTAAAGTGTTTATTCCAATAGTTAACCGCCGATATATTACCTTCTTCTCTTCTGCAAAACCATCTTCAAAGGATAATGGATTGTGGAAAGCTTTGGAATATTGCTTTAAATGCTCGATTGCGCCCGCTCGGTGCTCAAATCATGCTTAACGAAATATACAATGGCATTTTATCTTAAAAGGCTTTTTGCTGCAACAACTACATACTGATCTGAGTTGAAGTGCATCCATTAATTGAAATCAGGGACCTAAATTACATGAAGAATAAATGCTATGCATTCTCCAGAACTATGTTAGGAGATAGGCCTGTACCTTTTCCTATGGCTAGCCGCACCTCTTTCGGTCCTTCGGATTGCCATTGCGTTGGCATAAGCGTTCTAGCCTTTCGGCTTCCGGGTAATTGGTAATTGGGCATTGAGAAAACGTTAATTACTTGGTTAGATAGTACACCATGATGCCTGCGCGCCCGGCTCCTTAGGTAGATGGCCTTCTGGAATTGGAGCTAGAACTCAAAGTGCACCGGGAATGCATTACGACCCCCCTTGCTGTTGACCGCCGAGCACAGAGGTTCCGAGTTTCGAATTCCCTTCCCCGCTCTAGCTTTCATCCCTGGAGTCTACTCCTGGCGCGCATGTTTTCCGAAACCGGCCACGTGCCCATGTCCGTTGCGCTTACGTTAATAATCACAGTGTTTAACTCAGGGGCGAATTAGTAGCGAATAATGAAGATCGCCGTTTATTCACCCTTTTCCTACTACGCTACTACTATTAGTAGCCTCAGATCTGGCCCACTCGATGCTCAAAATATCAACGAGAAAATGTCAACGAGAAGAAGGTCAACGGTCACTTGCATCATATCACTAATATAATGATTAAGAAATGTATTTCAGCGATGGACATTTATTTCGTTTTGTTCATTGTTGTGAGCGAGTCGTCTACGACGCTTCTCGTTGTTCTAGCCGGAGGCAGCGCTTTCACAACCTGCTATCCGTCGAGGGCAAGCCAAAGTGATAAATCGCATTTGCTCTAATTGTCTCCGTGCCCGGTGCTTATTTCGGCGACTGCTGTTGTCGTAATGTCGAAGCGCACCAAAACTACCGGAAGCGCGAAGGCTGCTGCGGCGACCACTGATGAGTCCACAACAGCTCCTAATAAGCCGTTCAAGCACTGCGGCCCTTCCTACTCGCTGCACAACCTCCCGCGCTACCCTGCAAAGATGCAGGAGCTTACGCAGCCTCACCGCGATTCGTTTGATTTCTTTTTGGAGCATGCTCTTCACGAAGGTGAGGAGGAGCGCCTTTGCACTTATTGACGCTACCTTTCGATCTTTAGAAAATAGAGATGATTGCCCTTCTAGTCATTGTTCCTTCAACGGAACACGTCTACATGCATCTAACTTATGCCATGATACGTGCGCTAGCTCTACTGCTTTTATGGCATCCTTACACTCTCTATTCATTCATTCTTGCTCCCCCTTGGCTCCTTCCTCGTCGGTCTTGGTCCTACCAATCCTCTTTCATACCTTTTCATTTTTCCCGAAGGCGTCAAAGCGATTCCCGCGCAAGAATTGACCGTAGGCGACACCAACAAAACCAAGCTCTCGTGGTGGCTGGACTCGGTGACCATTGGGCAGCCGACCAAGAACGACGGGTCCAGCTCCAAGCAACTGCTGCCTCGCGAATGCCGGGAGCGCGGCATGGTGTACGGGGCGCCCATGACGGGGGTCTTCAAGTACGCGATCAACGACGGCGACCAACACCGGCTGGAACGGTAAGGATTGAGAATATGCCGTTGTATTCAGTTTCCTTGCTTGCTTTTTACGGTAGGCTCTGTTCGCCATGCCCTGTCCTGGGCCTCTAAGCTCTTCCTTTGGAGAGAGGTCTGCGTGCCCTACCAGCAAATGATTTCTCTGGCATGCACACTTCACTCACCTTCTCCTCATCTTTCCTTTCGCATGTATACCCACATGGTGCTTACGTGTGTCAAAACGCACACGCCCACACTCGCAGCTCCCTGGGCGTCTTGCCGATCATGGTGCTCTCGAACCGCTGCCGCTTGCGGGGCAAGTCCGCACTGGAGCTCCAGGCCTGCAAGGAAGAAGTGAACGAGTTTGGCGGCTACTTCATCGTCAACGGCATTGAGCGGGTGAGCGAAGCATCAGACAGGAAATAAGAGTGTTCTGAGATAGAAAATACTGGCTTCTGAGCCCGGTTGAAACTGATGTCACGTATCATCTTGGCGGGGCTAAACACTGTGTAGGGGTCTTCGTGGTATTGCTCACTTTTCGTCTTGCGTTGTCGCCTGGGTATAGTGCTTGTTGCGAGCAAGTCTGTGTGCGTCCCTTCCTCCATCCTTCCTCACGGACAACCATCCTCTTCCTCCACCAAACAACCCCCCCCATCCACCATGACTCCCCGCAAGAAAAGGTGATGCGGATCTTGCAAGTGCCGCGGCGGGACTACGCAGTAGCTGTGCAGCGGACCGCGTTCAAAAATCGCGGCCCCCTGTACAGCGACAAGGCCATCACCATGCGGTGCGCGCGGCCCGACCAATCCACGCAAACGGTAAGAAGGAGAAAGAGAGGGGGGGGGGTAGATAGATACTGAAAGAAAGAGCTCGTTAAATAATTGATACCTGGCTACTCTGTGTGTTAGTGTTGTCGTTGTTGACAGGTTATTGCGGTATGTCGCTTTTCTGAAGGCCTCTAAAAAAGCTTTGACGCAAATTTTGCAATGCACAAATCCCTCTGTACGAATCCATTTGATTTCCGACACTCACGGTGTCTTTTCACGATCCTTTCTCTTGTTCTCAGGTGGCCCTTCACTACTTGAACAACGGCTCTGCCACGCTCCGCTTCACCATCCGCAAGCAAGAGTTCCTGGTCCCTGTCCTTGTAGTGCTCCGCGCCTTGAGCGACTGCACCGACATGGAAATCTACCAGCGGCTGCTACAGGGGGAACACGACAATATGTTCTTGGCGGCGCGGTAAGGGTTCCTCCCTATTGATTTTGCTTGCTGCTTTGTGTGCACTCGTTTGTCTTTTGCTTCTTCTGTGTAAACCCCCTCTCTTGTCACCCATGCACCGCCAATCTCGCACTATGCATTCTCAGGCTGGAGCTCTTGTTGCACGACGGACGACGATGGCAGGCCAACACCCGCTCCGAAGCTTTGGCCTTTTTAGGGGCCCGCTTCCGTACGGTGATGCAGCTGCCGGATGGCGACGAGTGGACCGACGCGCGGTGCGGGAGCGCGCTGCTCAGCCGGCACGTGCTGGTGAGCGAATGTAGAATAGAATAATATAGAATGGAATGGAAGGACGAGTGGGAGAGGAGTGAGAATCAGGAATTGCAGGCATCTTGTGATTGCTCCGTAGTTTCTGTTTATTTTTGTGTGAACGCTATTTTAATGTCTCTTTGTATCTCTTGTGCATTTTCGTTTGTTTTGTGTTTTTTTTCACCAAAACCACCTTTTCTACAGGTGCACTGCAGCACGGTGGCCTCGAAATTCGAGTGCTTGCTGCACATGTGCCGCAAGCTCTACAGCTTCGTGCAGGGGCGGTGCGTGGCCGACAATGCCGATGCGCTCTCGAGCCACGAGCTCCTGCTGCCGGGCCATCTGTTCAGGTAAGAGATGGGCTCTGAGAGTGGGAGGGAGGCGTAGGTGAATAACTTGGTCGTCTTTTTAAAAGGAGCAGTGAGCACTACACTGTGCACTCGAGTTGTTTTCGTCTTCTTTTTGAATCGCCGTCGTGGTGCCTTTTTTCTTTTTTCTTACCAGTTCTCCAATGTATGCGTTTTCTTTTTCTTTTTTTCGCCACAACAGCATGTTCGTGAAAGAGAAGCTCGACGAGGGTCTACAAGCAGTGCGGCTCAATCTCATGCGCGACGCGCGCATCACAGGGGTGCCTGCGCTTCTGTCGGCCATTCAGAACAAGCAGTACTTTGCGAAGGCCCTCGATCGATGCGTCGGGGGTGTAGGTGCCAAATGTGTGAGCTTGTTGAGCACGGGCAATGTCATTTCCACCACGGGCCTGGATCTCATGCAGGTACTTTTATACATTCTATATCATAAAGTATTTCCCTTCTCGTGCGTACGTTGGTGCGCGTATCAGCACCTCTCAGTAAATCGTTCTTGTCTTCCCATATTTATTCCCGCCACATGTAAATCTTTTCACTCCTCACCTTCATCTCTCGCACGTACTCACACTTCTTCCTCTATTCTCTTTCTTCTTCTTCTTCTTCTTCTTGCATATCAGGTCAGCGGTTTTACGGTAGTGGCTGACCGTCTCAACGCGCTCCGCTACATGTCGCACTTCCGAGCGGTGCACCGTGGCCAGTTCTTTACTACCATGAAAACCACTACGGTGCGCAAGCTGCTGCCCGAATCCTGGGGCTTCCTGTGCCCGGTGCACACCCCTGACGGGGGGCCTTGCGGTCTGCTGCAGCACTTAGCGCTGAAATGTACCGCCATTTGCGAGCCCCCGCCTGATAAAGGCATCGGCCTCAAGAAAGTAGTGGTGGCCCTAGGGGTTACTCCGAGTGGAGTCGGGGGCGGCGACGGGCAGCTGCACTTGCCGTTCAATTATTTGCCGGTGTTGATCGACGGAGAAGTGATTGGCGGCGCACCCGCCGAAGTGTGTGCGCAGGTCGCTACGGCAATACGGTACTTGAAAGTGAATGGCGCGCCTGGAGCTGCTGGTAGTGGTAGCAATGGCAGCGACAACAACGATGGCAAGGGCAAGGGCAAAGGCAAAGCAACTGTTGTTGGGAAGAAAGGGAAGAAGAACACTAAGAAGAAGAGCAGCAGCGACAACAGCAGCAGCGACAACGGCAGCAGCAACTCCTCTTCGAGCAGCAGCGAGAGCGACGGAAGTGACGACGACGACGAAGACGAGGACGCATCCGCTGTGGCCTCTTCACCGCCTCCCCAAGGACTGGTGATCACAGACGGCATGGAAGTGGACGCCTCGGTAGAAGTGGCCTTGGTTCCGCCGCCGCCCGAGGGGCAGATTGGCGCCTATCCGGGCCTGTATTTGTTCACGCGCTCCGCCCGGATCGTAAGGCCAGTGCTGAATCTGCAAGCCCTGAAGACCGAGCTGATTGGGCCGCTGGAGCAGGTACGAGAGAGAGAGGAAAAAATTGTTTTGTATTATGTTTTACATCAAGTGGAGACAGAACTAGTCATTGAGGAGTAGGAAAAGTGTGGAATGATTAGCTCAAACCCTTTCGTTATTGTTGTTGTGATGCAGTCAAACCTCATGATTTCTCCTTTTTTCATGGGTTTATTATTTTTCTTTTTGTAATCGCAGGTCTATTTAGAAGTGGCGGCTTTACCTGGCGACGTGCGCTCATCGCAGCAGGACAGCGAGCACCCAACCACGCACCTGGAGCTCGACCCCACCAACATGCTGAGCTTGATTGCTTCTTTGACGCCGTTCAGCGACTACAACCAGGGGCCGAGAATCATGTACCAGTGCCAGATGGGGAAGCAAACCATGGGGACGCCGGTGCGTGTTGGGGAATGAAAGTAACTACTTCAATCCAATGCATTTTTACGTCACTTTCTCGCTTTGCACGCCGGTGCGTGTTGGGGAATGAAAGTAACTACTTCAATCCAATGCATTTTTACGTCACCTTCTCGCTTTGCACATTGATGTGTGCTTCCTTATAAGCAATGCCTTTCTTTAGACACACACCTCTATCTCCATTTCACTCTTTTTCTTCCTCCCTCTCTTCACAGGCTCACTCCATCGATCAGCACCCTGACAACAAGGCCTACAAGATTCAGACCCCGCAAGCCCCTTTGGTGCAGACGAGGCGGCACGCAGAGTTTCAAATGGACGATTATCCCCAGGGAACCAATGCAGTGGTGGCGGTGATTTCGTACACGGTGAGAGCGAGAGAGCGTGATAATGAGAATAACACCGCAAAGCACATCACACGACTGCTTTAAGCAGACGCCTTTTTTTTTTCTTATTCCGCTCTTGTTCTGGACATGTTAGTTGAAGCTTGATTTGTAGCGCATGTCAAAGAGTTTTTTTGGTTGGATTCCGATGACGAGATTGTATTTATGATAGGAAGAGTCTGCAAGTTGATTCTCTCGTAACTTTACGTCGTAAATTTACGGGCCACGTCCTTGA
>Ga0307982_1004664_pt1 | contig 10793 bp, 1 predicted proteins | sample OrgLakmetagen989_FD_201847 | JGI IMG/M metagenome (GOLD analysis project Ga0307982, IMG submission 201847) | Saline water microbial communities from Organic Lake, Antarctica - #989 | ecosystem: Environmental > Aquatic > Non-marine Saline and Alkaline > Saline | place: Antarctica: Organic Lake... | reverse complement strand
TGCAGTGAACCAGGGGCACGTGTTGTGTGCGTTGAAGGACTTCAGCTCTGCTGCGCAGCTCTTCAAGCACGCCCTGAAGAAGTTCTACGGCCAAATCGACATGGACGCAGAGCTGCAGAACCAAGCAGATGCCGAGCTGGATGTGGATGACACGCTGGTGCTGCCGGAGCAGCTGCCAGCCGAGGCAGACTTGGTGGCAGCCATCAAGGCTGGCACTGCGATGGAGATGACCAACGTCCCCCCGGCGCTATTGGCTTCCGCGGTGTCCGATCAGCGCATCTTGACGCGAGCCACCCCTGTGGTGACGCAGCGAGTGCTCATGTCGCTTGCGCGTGTGTACTGGAAGTCGGGGAAGCACGCCGAGTGCGCCCGCACCACCCGCTTCTCCCTGGCGCTGTCTCGACTGGACCCCCGCCTGTGGTTCAACCTGGCGTTCATCCTGGGTGTGTGGTCATTTTCAGACCTGGAGTACCAGCGATCCATCGTGCGCAAGTCCGTGGAGACAGTGCGTGCTGCCATTGCTCGTCTGCGGAAGTGCTTGTCCATCCTGCGCTGGCTGCGTGGCGCCATCGCCCAAGTGCGCAGCAGCGCCGAGGAGAAGTGGTTTGCAGACATGGACAAGAGCAAGGGGGACGATCTCACAGACGAGGAAACCGCTGGGCTGCAGCGCCTGTGCGACTCTGCTGTCAGCGCCAGCAATGTGGGCGTGTCCGCGCAGGTAGTGGACATGCTGCTGCAGCGCGGCGAGGACAAGCTGCCCGAGGCCCAGGAGATCGAGCTGGAGGCGGAGCTGTCTGCAGAGCAGTTTGGAGCCCAGCAAGCTGTGCGGCAAAAGGCCATTGAGGAGCGCGCCGCCCGCCGAGCCCGGGAGCTGGAGGCAAAGGAGGCCGAGGCTGCCGCCCGCAAGGCGGAGGAGCAGGCCAACGCAGCCCGCCTCATGCAGGTGCTGGGTGCGCGACAGAAGGAGTGGGCCAACAGGAAAGCCACGGCTGGGGAAGCTGCCAAGCTCAAGCAAAAGCTGGGCAAGAACATGGCCAGCTCCAAGGCCAGAGCCCGGGTGGCAGAGGGCAGTGATTCCTGGATGGCTGAGCAGTTTGATGGCATGCCGAACTATGACACGGATGACGAGGCGTTGCTGCTGCAACGCGGAGTCACCGGGGGCACCGCAGTGGCGCAGCTGCTGTCTGCAGAGGTGGATGCTGTTTTCTCGGGCGACGCGGCGGCAGCGGAGCGCGTGCTGGGCGAGTTGCAGGCAGATGAGGCTGCAGGGTCCAGCATGAGCATCGACCAGATGTTCCTCTTTGGCGGCTTTGATGTGCGTGCGCTGGCAGGTGCCCAACTGTCTGCTTTGGACAATGTGGACCCCGAGGATTTCGGCTTGACAGACGTGAACGGGGACAGCCTGGAGCAGGAGGACAATGACGACGTGAATGCGCTGTTTGAGGGCACTGCACCCGAAGCAGACGTGTCAGCGAGTGCGCCTGCACCCATCGGCGGCCGCAAGCGCAGCGGTGCGGGTGCTTTGGTGGATTCCGACTCTGATGACGATCTGCCCGCCACGCAGGTGGGGGACAGTCTGAGCCAGGGCCTGGAAGCCACACAGCTGGAATCACAAGCCAGCCAGGGAGAGAGCAAGAAGGCTCGCACTGGAGACGAGTAAACAATAAATTACACTGGTGGACACATCGCCGCCCTCTTGGTTATGCTTTGATTTGCTGAGACAGGTACGCAAGAGAGTCCCGCAGAGAGTCTTTTGGCAACAGACTGCGAGCTGCCAGCGCTGTTAAATTCACCCGTGGCATTGCCCTTGTGCTTGTTGACACATTGCCCCCGCCTCTGCGTGGCGCTATGGTGACCTGCGCTGCGCGTGACGGCTGGGGTGGCGCAGCAGGCTCATTCGCCCCCTTCGCGCCCAGGAAGCACCCTGCTCGCCACTGCAGCTCTGCGGCACCGTCACCGCTCCCGCCTGCTCCACTGGTGCACTTGTGGAAGGTCTGTCGTGCAAGGACATCCACTTCGTGGCTCCAGGCAGCTCTGTGGGTGTCCTTTGCCGCAGTGTCAAGCCAGACCCAATCTGCGGTGCCCGAGCTGGGACTGCAGGGGGCAGCTGTGCTGCCGCCTGCTGGCACCGTGATCCCATGCAGTGCAGCCAGGGTGACTTCCAAGCTTAAAAGACCCACAGATTCCTCCACATCTGTGCACATGTCAACCTTCAAATGCTGCAGGGAGAGCAGTGCGGCGCGACACAGGCGGCTGTGCCCATTGCGACGAAGGGCTGCCATGTCGCAAGGGGCCACCGATGTGGAGCCCCCATCCGCCATGAAATGCTGGGCGGATAAAAGAAACTGCTTGAGATCAGCATTCATGAGGGTGGTGGAAAACGTCAGGGTGGGGGTCAAGTGCATGAGCTGCCGGGCCACGCGCAGCCAAAATTGCCGCCGGTGAGGTGGAAGGCCACACAGCAGCCAGGATATGGAGCCAGTGCTCCGGAGAATGCTTTCACCTGTGCCGTCCACAACGATCCACTGGCTTGTGCACTGTTCAGTGGAAGCATCCAGTTCAAACCATACACAGCGCACTCGCGCAACCCTCAAGCGGCGGGCACGTGGGTCCAGCCCATTGCCACCCCCCCTCAACAAGGCACCACAGGACGTAAACGGCAGACTGGAGGGAACAACCAGCTGGCTTATTCGCTGATCCACCGCCTGGACAACAAAGGTGCTCGCTGCTGTGGTGGCCGCGTACACAGCTGCTGATGACGAGCTGATCAGGCGGCGAAGGCAAGTGATCGCGACAATGCTGCCTGGCAGAAGGGGGGGCAGAATACACATGCCTTGATGTTTAAGATACAGGCTTAGCGTTGCACCAGCAGCACTGAGCAGCTTCAAGCGGCAGCACCGCTTCTCCCGCGTTGCGTCTGACTGCTCGACATCGGCAGCACAGTCAAGAATGATGCCGCGAAAATCACACAGCTGCAAGTCCTGGTCATCTGCTCCATGCAATGAGCCATCAATGTCACACAAAGACGCAAACACTCGCTGAAGAGCTGCTAGATCCGCAGTGAAACGAGCATCCACCGCTGTTCTCAACTCGCCCCGACGAGATGCAGCAACGGCATTGTGCAAGCTAGGCCCCAAGTGAACGATATCGCCAAACGCTGAAAGAGAACGCGGTTCAATGCTCATTGGCTGCACATCTACTGTGTCCCCCGGTAACGCTTGTTGGGCAAACGCTAGTGACGTGGCTTCGGGTGACAGAAGGAGCAGCAGGGGCTGGCCACTGGGGATGGAGGCCACTGGGTGAACAGGCGCCACAAACAGAGAAGTGCGAGTGTGTTGAGAACCACAATGCAACTGCACACTTCTGCTCTGGGCAGGCTCTATAACAGTCGCCTGAAAGGGCGGCAAGCTCTTGGCTGCTGGCAGTGCTATCCGAGGACGGGGGGGCTCAGGTGTTGCCCGCTGCAGCTTCGCCAGCACGACGATGTCCTCTGGTCCACAACTCACAACGAAAGTGTGCTGCTTTTTGAGAGCGCTTGGTGTGAACGGGGTGTCTGCAAGGCTGTCATCCACTGCAATTGCGCGCCTCGCCTTGCCAGCAATTGAGAACAGCTCTTGAGCCTGTGTGCGCACAAGCGAAGCCCTATCATCGGCACTTGATGTAGATGCAATCGTTTCAGTCAGGGCAAATGCATGGATGCGGGGGCTGCGCAGAAGCACACACAGACCACCCTCATTCTTTGAACAGTGCCGCAGCGGGTCGAGCAGTGGAGCGCTGCACACCCCAGCGACAAGAAGCTGGCACTGCCACTCAGTTGAGCCCACATACAGCCTGCCGCTTTCGAAATCTACTCGCAGGACTGTCGCAAGCCACGCATCGGACGGGCTGACTGCCTGCAGGCCGGACGCTGCTGGCAGTGACATAGACACGGAGCGGCTGCTTGAACTGCCGTGAATGCTGACTTGCAGCGGGTGGGGGGCACCAGCTGGACCCAAGCATGGCGCATTATGCAGCTGCCCAACAAATTCGAGAACATCTGAGGATGCATACACAGTGCTTTGGAGTGTGAGGGCTGCTCGAGCCGGCTCGCTGCACAGAAGGCCGGCGGCAAATGGCGCCGCGCATCCGACAGCTCGAGCAAGCGAGCTCACGTTGTACAGGAACAGCATTGGAGAACAAAAAGGCCTCATTGTGAGACCATCCCTAGATGGGCGGGGGGCGGGGGGCTCCCCGCAGGTGTGCACGAACAAGAACGAAAGTGGAGTCCAGGTGAAATGCAGCAGCTGAGAGTGTCTACCAGCCACCGCTTGCGGTGCAAGGTGAAACAAAGAAACTGTGCTACCAGGTCTGGCATTCCATGGTAGCCTGGGTGCACAAGTGTTCCAGAACACCCCCACTTCATGGACACCGCCAGAATCCCCAGACGTGAGGAGTATTCCACGCTCGCTGATTGCACGAATCACGGCGCGCAGGGATAAGCAACCATCGGGCAGTAGTCCCTTGGGAAGGGATGGGGCAATTTGGGTCCGATTGCCGAGCTGAAGACGGGTCCACCTGGTTGTGTGCAGCAGGGTAGGCAGGGATGCCGGTGTGTCGCGCTCCAAGTGTGAGATGGAGATATCGACTCCAGGGTGCAGCCAAGCAAGCGCAGCAAGTAGGGGTGTATGCACTCCACGAATGTGAACTTGCTGCAAATGCTCTAGTGCGCCATCCACGGAAACGTGGAGGTCTGTCCCGTCAGAGGTGGAGTCTGAGACGGCGGCCACCGTGCCCTGCAAGCTGCTCAGGCCTGGCACCGCAGGCTCTGCAGTGGCCTCAGGACCAAAACTGGCCCGCCCTGCGCTGGTTAGTGCTTCCCATTTGAGAGCATCCATGTATATAGTCTTGTTGACAACAGTCACTCGCCAGCTTGAGACAAGAATAAGGCTGCCATGCAAGGCTCGGCAAGGGCGGCTCAAAGCACAGCGCACCTTGCGCTTTCCATCGGACAAAACACACGAAGCGGTTCGAGAACGCGAGAACCATTTGAATTTGAGGACGCCAAGAACCGGTATAGTTTGTGGCTGAGCAGTTTGTCGCAGGGATGACAGCTGCAGGAGCGGGGAAAGATCTTCAGCAGCCGTCCGTGACACAGTGGCGTGCACACCGATAACTATGTCATGGTCGTGCGAGACCCCTGCTGAAACAAGCAACTGCTGCAAAATTTCAGACTGTATCATGGGAGAGCCGTCGGGTAGGTTGCGGTGGCTCGCCCTGAATGTACAGATTCAAACCGCACACAGCTCCACATTCAAAATAGCCGTGACCAGTGGGGTGGGTTGAATGCAGGCCTCGTGTGCACAGACAGCCGATTTCCCAAAAATAGCTGCACTTTGGTTGTGTGCATAACGTTTTGTTCAGCGACATCAACCCGAGCGTGAGGTTCTGTCCGTCGAGGAGAGCCATTGTGAGGACACTGCAAACACTGTCAAGGGGCTCGAGCTGCACGGCCTTCGTAGCAGTGCAGTGCAACTCATCACAATGAATACATAAAGCGGCGCTACATGTAGTCTAGTCATCCTTCCCTTCCTTTTCCTCAGCGATTTCCACCATCATCGGCGGAGCTGCTGCCTTGCGGAAAGATCGCCTGGGAGCAGGCGGGCCACCCCGGCGGGGAGGCGGGGAGGGCTTCAAGGGGGGGCCATCATCGCCAGCCGCCTTGCCGTCCTCAAGTTCATGTTGAGAGGCTCCAGAAGTGCTGCGTTCTTGCAGCAGGGCAGCCTGGTCATCCATGGTCATCACCTGCACCACCAGGCTGCCACGCTTGTTGCGTGCCCTGTTCTGCACCGCCACCGTATCCAGCAGGCTGGCGCGCCGGGGCTGCTTCACATGTGATAGGCGAGAGTGCTCCTGGTCCAATTCAGCTTCGTCCGCCAGTGTGCGCCGCGTCATGGTGCGCAGGCGCTTGGCGTCATGCTGGGCAGTGCTGCTGGTTTCCGCAGTGGCCTTCAGAGCCTCGCGCACTGCAGCCTCGTCCACGGCATCCTCCAGGCCGAGGCCATGCGCAGGCATGCCTGGGTTGGGGTCGCTGATCACCAGCAGCCACTTGTAGAAGCGCAGCGTGAAGCGCATTTTGCTGTGCGCTGCTGCAGCCTGCAGCTGGAAGTCGTCGCTAGTTTGGCTCTGGTGAATCAACAGAGCCCTGGCAAGCGCCAGGTCCCGCACCTCCACGTCTGACACCTCCATGTGCACAAAGAAGTCCACGATCTCAGGCTCCTGCAGCATGTCGCAGGTGTATCGCCAGGAAGGCTTCTGTCCCAGCAGCAGACACATTGCACAGCCCACGATGGAAGCTGCCCGCGTGACGGGTGCCTGCCGCCGGAAGGCATTCAGGTCGGCTTGGTCAACGTCTAGCAGACCGCGGCGCACCCAGCCCAGTGGCTCCCGGTGCGATAGCAGTGTTTTCAGGATGCCTGCTTTCTTCCAGGTCTGCAAGCGGGCACGGGCTCGCCACGCAGCCGAACGCAGTGCAGCCCGAGAGGCGATGGTGCTTGTGCGGTCCACTGTGGAGGCATGCTTGCCCCATGAGATCACCGAGACACCTGCCACGCGTTGTGGGAACTTAGGAGGGGGCCCACTTGGGTCCAGCACCTTGCTGCTCTTGCCCGACAAATGCAGGAAGCTGCCTTTGCGGCTGCCCAGACTCGTGGAGGCAGCACCCGCCCCGGACCGCAGGCTGGAGGAGCTGTGGTGGCGGTCCAAATCGCCCCCCTCCGCGCCCGACTGCGCCGAGGCACTGCGAGGGGAACTGCTGCGGGAGTTGGCGCGGCGGTGCCTGTGCAATTCGTTGCGCTCCTGACGGCGCGCCAGCTTGCGTTCCTTGATAACACGGTCGATGTACTGCACGGAAGAGAGGCGGGCTGAGCGGGGGAGGGGAATGTCTTGGGCCCGCATACGGCTGTCTGAAATGAGGGACACTAGCCAGCGCAGCAGGGTGGCCAGTACGCGTCCAGTTTGGTACTCCTTCTCGTAATGCATGGACAGCAAGCGTCGAGACCCAAGGGTGGTGGCCACGTAGTGACGCACACGGTCTGACAGGTCCACACGGCGGTAGGCAACAAGCTGCTGCAGCAGATCACCACCTTGCGACAACAACGCCTTGGCACTGGCCCACTCTGGTGTCTTTCCAAACAGCACGCTCAAGCAGGCGCCGAAGGCTGCCAGTGGCTGGATGGTGCTGTTCAAAGTGCCGAGGATGCTCACGTCGGCTCCAGTGAGAAGCTCCAGCTGTGCTCGCGCCTCTGCCAGTTTCACTGGGGGCTCGTCAGGCGTCTTTGTGCGCAGAATGGACAATTCTACGTCTTCATCGTCGTCTTGTGAGTCGATGCTCTCATCGTCAGATGCTTGGCTGTACAAGGATGGCTCGCGGCCGGTTAAGCTATTACTGTCACCACGGGGAGATGTGGAACGCATCTTTCTGCGCTCTTTCTTGTTGGCTCGCTGATTGGCGAACAGCCGCCTGAAATGCTCCAAGTGCTCCGGGGCAAGGGAGTAGCCCTTGGCAGCGAGCACCTTGCCGATGTCCCGCCCGTCAGCTGCCTCTGCAGCAGCCGCAGCTGCAGCGGCTGCTGCTGCTTCAGCAGGGTTCGAGTACCCCATCTCCCGGAAAATGTCAATGATTTCCTTGTCGATGGCGGCGCCTGCCATGCCGTGCAAGTTGGAGTCCTCGCTGGGAGTCCAGTACGCCTGGATGAGGCACCAGTTGTGCAAGATGGTGAGAGCGATGAACGACATCTTGGTGACCTTGGCTGGGCCGCCAGCCTCATCGCCCACCACCACAGTGAGCCCATCGCCCTCCTTAGCCTCCGTTGTCCAGTCGTCTTCCGCGGCGGTTGCCTCCCCCTCCCCAGCGTTGTACTCGACGACACCCACATGTTTGCGCACCAGCGCCATGCTGCTGTGGACGTCCAGTGTGTGCTTGGGGTGTCTGCGCAGGATCTCGCGGGCCACACGGCGGGAGCGGGGAGCCAGCATGGACGGGTGCACCATGGACAGCTTCATGATGAAGCCCTTCTTGCGGATGACCTTGCGGGCAGTACCCCAGGAAGGCTGGGGCACGTTGAGTAGTGTGCACAGGGCGCCTGCAATAATCACCATGTCTTCCGTGGGATTCTTCACTCGAGATAGCTCGTCGAGCAGGTCTGCTGCGACACTGCCCAGGACGTTCTTCATGCCACCCATGATGCTCTCAGTGATCTCAGCCACATGCAGCTCCTGCTCGTCCATCTCATCCTCAGTTTGTTGCTGCTTGGCAGAAAGCTCGTGGGCATCTTCGTTGTCTGAGCCGCTGTCTGAGGGCTCCGCCAAGTCGGCTTCACTGTCCGACTCCTCAGCCAACTCGTCGTCATCCAAGCCAGCGTACTCCCCGATGATGTCGTCTTGCACCATGTCCCCAGCTTCGACCACCTTGCGGTGCTCATGTGTGCTGCGGCGGTCGTGCACGGGCCGCCAAAAGGCGTTGTACATGCAGAAGTGGTGCAGCAAGTCAAACACAGGGTACACCACCTCAGGGGACAGCACCAGCTGGTCGTCGGCGCCCGTTTGTGCTCGCACGGGGACCGCTGCAGGGTCTTCCATGTCGTGTGTGATTTCCATGTCTGGGCGCAAAGCTGCGCCAGCCGAACCCAGACGGCCATCACCGCCCACTGTGAGCGCTGGAGCTGTGTCGCGTCCCAAAGCACTGTCAAGCTCCACGGGCCGGGTGACAGAGTCGTGCGTTTTGCCCTCCACGGTGTCAGCGGATGCCGAATTCTTGGGAACGTAGCAGAGAATGTTGCCGAAACGTGCGGCCAGGTCTTCGTTGTCCAAGTTGCCAATGCGAGCCAAGGCAGCTGTGTGGCGCGGGTGCCTCCGCAAGATAGCTCGCGAGGCGCAACGCAATGCAGCTGCAATGTCCTCGGGTTGCTGCCGGGCCATGATTGAGCAGAAGCCCTTAGTGGTGGCCACACGCTTGCCGCTCTCCCAGCTGGGCTTACTCTTGCCCTGCAGGGTGGCCAGTGCACAGGCCACAATCACCATGGCCTCAGAGGGCGACTCGGTGTCGAACGCGATCTTCAGAGCGCCGGGCTTCAGCTCGAGCATCAGGCGCTTCAGCAGGCTCAGGTGCTCAGGCGTGGCCCACACCTTGCGGTTCTCGGGGAAGTCCCCCGCCTCTTCAGGCAACTCCTCGCTGGCAGAGATCATGTTGGCAGCCTCGTAGCGAGCTTCGGCGCTCTGCTTGGCGATGTTGGCAGCAGCCTCTTGCTCAGCCCGCTGCTTTGCACGCAGCTGCCATGCGCCGAAGTTGCGGCCCAGCATGCCGCGCACAGCACTCTGAATGAGCACTGCCGCGTCCTCGGCCTCCATGCGAGCAACGCGCCGCACTCGAGCAAGTCGGTGAGCAAGCTTGCGATCACGGTGGCCACGCCAGAGGGCTTGGATGCGTAGTGCCGCGTCGTTCTCCCGCTGGGCTTGTAGTTCCGCCTTGCGCGTGCGGGCCTCAGCACGCCGCCGTGCATTCTGGGGACCCTGGTACCCATTCATTCTGCGGGGATCCACAACCCCCTTGGCCTTTGCCTGTTGCTCCTTGAGGGCCATGCGCCCGTAGGGGGAGATTATGTTGGCGACTGCATCATCCTCGGCATCGGAGTCCTCATCATCTGCCTCTTTGCCGCCGGCGAAATCCAAAGCGTCCAGCTGCGCATTCGCTTCACGCACGAAGGGGGTCTGCCCTGTTGCCTTAGCAATAGCAGTCGGTGCATCTGTGTCTCTGCGATTTTGGAGTGGTTCACCGGCCTCGTCCACAAACACAGGCTGAAGGCCGCCGGCAGCATCGTCTGTGCTGAGCTGCGCCTTCAATGCCTCCTGCAACAGGGGGTGCTCCTTGGGAGGAAGCCAAGTGACATCCACATGGGCTTCGGTGCCCCGTTCGCCAGCGGCCGATCGCCCGAAAACGTCCTGAACAGCAATCCACTGAGGATTATCTGCCACATCAATCGCATCAGGCACACCGGGGCCACTGGCTTCAGCACCAAGAACACATACCTTGTCTGCATCTCGAAATTGTACCTCAGTCAATCCAGTTGCGGCATACATCACAGATGCAGGCACATCGCCACCAGATGCCGCCACCACAGCCGCAGTCCCACGAGCCAGCAGAGATGACAGCGGCATCAGCACCGTGCCCACCTCACGACCAGACCCATCCAGCACACACACCTCAGCCATCGCATCGGCGCCGCGCAGACCAGACACAGGCAGCTCCAAGCGCTCATCCCACTCGGGAGATGACGCATCCCCGCCCACCACACTGCTCTGCACCTCGGCGCCGCCCACACGCACACGCACCGACGTACCACGAGCGCCAGCGTCACCGCCAGCTGCCCGCACCAGATCAGCAGCACACATGGGGTCCACGCTCACCATGCCCTTGTGCTCTGCGGGCGCACCGCCACTGGACAGCACATGCTCCCCGTCAGGCGCATACCCCACGCGGGCCTTCACGCGACCAGACACACGCCCAGCGCTGTCCACCAGGTCGTGCCAGTCGCCAGCCTCGCCGCTGTCGGCCACACTCACACTGGGCGCAGCGCCGCTCACCCGAGATGTCGCAGCACTTGCCGCTGCCCGCACTGACGCAGGCACATCACCACCAGATGCCGCCACCACAGCCGCAGTCCCACGAGCCAGCAGAGATGACAGCGGCATCAGCACCGTGCCCACCTCACGACCAGACCCATCCAGCACACACACCTCAGCCATCGCATCGGCGCCGC
>Ga0307982_1004661_pt1 | contig 10799 bp, 8 predicted proteins | sample OrgLakmetagen989_FD_201847 | JGI IMG/M metagenome (GOLD analysis project Ga0307982, IMG submission 201847) | Saline water microbial communities from Organic Lake, Antarctica - #989 | ecosystem: Environmental > Aquatic > Non-marine Saline and Alkaline > Saline | place: Antarctica: Organic Lake... | reverse complement strand
CTAATAATGAAAGAGTTGATACTTTTTCTCATACTACTACTAAGGGGCCGGAATTAGAAGGCTAACAGGAAACAGAAAACTCAAGGCAACTTATACAAAAAGGGAAAGACTAATCAGGCACACAGGCCAGAGTGGCACTTTTCATGGTCGAATAAACTTTTCACGATGATGCGAATAAACTACGAGTGCTGATGCGCTGAGATGCGATGGTTTCATTGACGGTTAACCAATGAATGCAAGGCAGAAAAGAGCCCCATGACAACTGCTCTTAGTAAGCTTCAGGAAGTTCACACCCGAAAACTAGCGTTCAGAATGTCTCGAATCAACGGACCTAGCCAGCGCTTCAACGGCGGCATTTCTGGGCAGAACAAATGAACAATAGCACGATTCGTTAATAGGTCCGTCGGAGCGATTACAATAGCGGCAACTTAATGATCCACGCAGAATAGTATGTAGTGACTTTCGTAGCTTTTGGTGAGAGCTAAGTTCCACGCCAATGCTTTCCATAAGTTGCCGAATTGCACCAGTCTAGTACAGTCGTGAAGGCAGAAATGCAGACATCTTCAACTACTTCCCAGGACGGACTCACCTTAAGTCGACACTGTTGGTGCCAGCTCAACGAACTAGCTTTGAATCAGGAGTGATGCCTCAAAGCGATGCAAGAGTTTTTTAAAACTGAAAATTGGGTCTATGGCACGACAAACTAATTCTCTCTGTGCGGTTGCGGCATCCTCTGAGAATGCTTGTTCTCTTTCTTTTGTGGCCCAATGGTCGTCGACAGTAATCAGGTCCAAATCCGATGTTCGATTTGATTCGATTGGAGACTGTGAGCGTTATCTCTCTGCCAGTAGAGGTGCACTCAGCTGCTAAGCATCGTTACTTATTCGTGGTATTCGTCAAGCGCTTGTACGTACAGTACTTGTCTGTGCCTCGTTTGTGCGTCGCAAGGATGCTGTTGCAGTTGCTATTGCTGTTTTTGCTGCCACCCCATCCATTAGACCTATTTAATGTAGAGAAATGTAATCGCTCAAGTCTGTTCGACGCCTAATTTATATGAGTATTTAATTGTTACAATTATTTCTAGACGTGATTTTTCGCCATCTGCGCAAATACCTATCATTCTTTCTCAATTAACAACGCAAGGAGCATCTCTCAATATACATCTCCATAGTGCCCATGTACAAAGTTGGTAGTGGAATTCTTTCACCCAGGATATTTTTGTAACGCTTTTTTATTGAAGATCTTGAACTTTTCGGAGTTGTGATATACAATTCTATAAAAATTATTAAAAGTGCTTTGTGTTTCATCTCCTCCTGTTAGCTGTTAGCCTTTGAATTCCGTCCCTCGGAGCCCGTTTGACCGGCGATTTTACGATTCGCGGCTAGAACGTGTCTTAGTCGAATCCTCAGAACCATGTGTCTTAGTCGAATCCTCAGCACCATCTTTCAAGAAAATCCAAATCCAATTCGTTCCTGTATCTATATGTTCCACTTCTAGATTCTTGATGATTACAAGCAGCTCAGGATCACCGAATAGAAAGTAATAGCCATACTCCCAGACTGTTCATGTATGAGGCATTTGCCCTGTATTGAGAACGTAGTTGTGTCAGTCGTTGTAAAGTGTGAAGTGAAAGATCAACACAGACCTTCTTCTATAAGGTATCGCTTTTTAAAATTGTTACCGTCAGAGTTTAAACTCGAAGAGCTCTGGCCTAATTCATTATTCTTCGTTGAATTAGATAACGCTTTTTAATTAAGATGAAAGAAACGCCAATGCCCGATGCCCAAACTTAGAACTGGCTTGAGTCCTCAGATGAATCACTGCATTGAAAAAGGACGGCTTTGTTCCAACTATCCGCTGTCTGTCTCGTAGGCGTCGTGAGACATGGCTTGATGTAATTCTTCAGTCCTACTGTAGCCTTTTGTGTTACACTATGAAGCCTGCAGCTGCGGTTTGCAGGTGTCAAAGGCCCTTGCGTTACACGCTTGTGCCTGCCTGCGCGGTCTTGAACCATTCTGCTAGTAGTACTAGCGCCAATGTCACAACGACTACAGCTGTGGCACCATCAGCAAGAGCACACAAGCAAGACGCGCTTCAATTTAGAAAGAATACCACATATGCGCTGATATATGAGAGCGCTGTGAGTGTCAGTGCCTTTCACGCCTCCTGAACAGGCGGCTTCAGCGACAGGATAGGCTAGGCACAGCGAACGACGGCAGCGACTGGCGCAGCTTCGTAAAGGCACCGCGAAGATGGCGCACGAGAGTGATACCTCGAGAATTGGCTAGCACAACAAGCGCAGCACGCTGCGTTACCTGGCGCCTCTGTGCCCACAGCTCGCACGCAGCCTCCTATCAGAGCAAAAGCATCGTATGAGTGAACAAGCACGAACCTGCAATTCTACAAGGCAACCGTAACAAGCTTACCTTCAGACAGCTGAAGTTGAGTGTTGCATAAAAATATACTCCAACCGCGATATATTTGCGCGCACATAGCAATAAAGCGCCGCCATGCTCAGCACCAGTCCTTCACGTTTTTGCGGAAGTTGTCAGAAGTAAGCGATTCATTTCCATGGAACGCCCCCGAAACCTCCGCTAACACTAAAAAAAATGTAGTAGCACGTCTAACTTATGGCTTCCCTGCACTCGAACGATGCTCCAATGTGCCTAGCACCACACCGCTACCTCCGAGCATGGTGTAGCAGTACTCCACGGATGTAGTAGCACGTCTAACTTATGGCTTCCCTGCACTCGAACGATGCTCCAATGTGCCTAGCACCACACCGCTACCTCCGAGCATGGTGTAGCAGTACTCCACGGGTTTGCTTGAGGCAGGAGCTCGCTCGTTAAAAAATGCCGAACCTATCGACAAGGCACTGCTTCAAAAATGCTATTTTCGAGGGACGCTCCACAGACTGCCCCCCCCCAAAAAAGTCCTCAATGACATTCATTGAGAAATGGGCACAGAGAGGACAAAATATTTCTGCACTTAGCAAATTTTACATCGTTTGAGACTAATGACTACAGTGTAAATCTCGACCTGGCATTGAGCATACTGCCTAGGTGCATGTTCGACTTATCAAACAGCGAGTTTTAAGCCTGGGAGCCTCCGAAGCGATGCAGTAACACGACCTGGGACCCAGGAGGTTCTTGGCGTCTTTGTGTCTCACGAAGCGCGTGGTTGTCTGGAGCCACGGCTTCGCCAACGACTATACTATAAAAAAAAACTAAATTTCATAGCAAATGAACGAAGACGCCATGATCTAGTAGTATGGAAACTATCGGGCGCACACTAGCAGTTCGATGCTAAACCTTTAGCAAGTTCTAATGTGTAGCCTTGGTGTAGCTCTATCGAATCAGTTCATTCAGCTTGATTCGAGCTATTTTTGAGTTTATTCGACCACCAAAGTGCCCTTTTTTCGACGTGTCCCCAAGGGCTCTAGTTGCGGGTATTTAGAAACACTCACGTTAAGAATTTGAGGGGTCAAATTTAGTGACTTTTACTAGAAATCGAGGGGGGGTTCGTTCTGGTTTCTTGTAACAAAGGCCATTCGGCTCTGCCTCTCTGCCTGTCGCCTAAGAAACTTAGGGGGGGCGCACGCGGGATTCTAAGAAATTGCCTAAGAAACAAGGGGGTTCGCCGTTTTTCTGCTTTCTTAATGCCCGCAACTGGCTGTATATCTGTAACCTTCAAGCCCCGTGTGCGCTTCTGTCAAGGGAATTACTGTACGTGCCATGTACTCCTAGGGGAAATGAGAGAAAAATAATCCAAACCAAACTCTTCAGAAAGACTTCCCTCGTAGTGATAGCATGAGTAGAGATCTGCACTGTAGTACTGTGCTGATGTCCCAACCAGCCAAATGGTAAGCGGACCCACTGAAAAGGCGCGCGCGGCGGGTGCTAATGAGGTCAGAGGAGACTATATGTATCTGAAGTCCATTTAAAGAACTGGCTAACGCATTCTGTGTCATTTGTCGCCAGCTGGAGCCTGAATTGGCCTTCTGGAGCAAATTAGCTAGCGCGAAAGCAGCACATGTACTTTTTTTGGTGCCTCTGTGACTACTGTGTGCTTGTTTTTCTTTGTTATTGGGAGAGTATTAACTAGACTAGACTTGTCGCGGGCCGTGCTATAGGTCAAAAAGTTCTTAATTTTTTTACTCCTCCCACATGCCAGCAAGATACTGCTTTGACGTATATCGTTCCTACAGCTGAACGAGATTATCGCTCGTATACACTGCATTCATGCGATATTACGCCTATCATAAACAAAATCCCTTGATGTTCCCCTGTATTTTTGGCGACGCCCCACCATGGCCCTCTCCGACCGGAGGGCCATGGTGACTTGCGGGGTGGCCTCCGTGATGAACGGAGCTTAAAATCTCATCATATTTGTGTACCAAATGGTCTACGACCACCATTTTTCTGAGCCCCCCGAGGGGGGCTGGATTTAGTTACTAACAGGCAGGGTGCCATCACCATTTTTCGTACTCTATTATTTTTTTACCCCTTCTTCAACAGCGTGCCCGGTCGGGGTTCAGTTTCTACCATGGATGAGAGGAGGCAGTGCAGTATCATCGCCTACGACGACTTATGGTGGAATGCACTTGTGGTCGAGAGAGAATCGAAGCAGTATGACCATGCACATACCGTCCATCGATCAACTTCCTCGGTGGGGCTCGTGGGTGCTGACGGTGAGTTTCCCGTCACCCGCGCAGCCACTGAACTTATGCATGATTTGCGAAGAAAAAATACCACTGCGATTTCCCCTGCTTTGTGACTTCTTTCATTTCATAGTTCATTTTAGTGGGCCTAGGCTTGCAGCTCCTCGGTGGGTGAAAGCATCCTATCGGTGGAGTGGGTATGACTTTGGACTTGGAGGAGAGGAATTCGGTTCAGGATGGGAGTGAAAACTCCCCACCAAACTCGGATACATGTGAGCCTGAGCCTGAATACAATCGAATCGTTGTTCGACCTCGTTAAGTACTGCTTCTGGAGCGGAGAAGCTACTCCTGGTGTTAGTAGGCTTGTGACCGTGTGACCATTCGTGTTCGCACAGCCTACAGCATTACAGCCATGTGATCCATACTTCGTTAGCAAGAAAGAGGACAGGCGATGCTGAGATCGGCTGGCACCCGACGCCTGAGAATAACATTGAGACGATGCCCTGCTGGGGCAGAAAGTAGCCCGGAGAAATGCCTCGTGTACCTGGGACGTGACACACGAACGAGCACTCAGTCCCGCCGACTCGTTCGGAGGAAAGAGCCAGTTGGAGCCTGAATTGGCCTTCTGGAGCAAATTTGCTGGCGCATAAGCAGCATAAGTACATTCATTGTGTGCCTCTGTGACTACTGTTTACTTGTTTTTCTTTGTTATTGGGAGAGTATTAACTAGACTAGACTAGACTAGACTTGATGTTATTACCACAGATCTGTAAAGTACTCGAGGCAGAGTCAAAAGTCAAAAGCGTTGCGTATTCAGAGGAAGCGGTATCATCGTATTAAGTATCATCATCTTCAGATTTCAAATTTGGGGTGCTCAGAAAGGAAGGAGTGCACGCGATGGCGAAAAGGCTGCAGACGAGAAGTCGACATCATGAGTATATTTTTCCAACCATGATAGCCACAGTGGGCACTGTAGCTACTAGTCTAGGCATAAATTTCTGCGAGGAAGCTTCAGCAGCAATCGGAACGATTTGTACTGTGTCCCGGTACATCAGAGCATCAGGTTTATTCTGCAAGGGCGCCGTAACGTAGCCTTTTTTAGCATGGGCCACGGTGATAACGAAGATTCTTCGGGGCACTACGAGGCCGTGGTCGTCGTTACCCTTGCATTTGGCGTAGTTGCGCAGACTATATGCGGGAAAAGTGTCAAAGTGGGGGTTGTCAAGAATGTGGCCGACGTATTTAGCCTGCTTCCTTACACGATCTGGCTTCTTATATTTGGGGTTGCGCTTGGAACACTAAATGAAGCTTACCAAAACAATTTGATGCATAGTTCCATCGAATCTTGGAACAATATCAATGCGGATGTCCTGCTCTTCGTATTATTGCCGGTGCTTCTTTTTGAATCCGCATTCACCGTGGATCCTCACATCATACGCCACGAAGCTCTTCAAATCTTTTGTCTCGCTGGACCTGGCGTTCTTTTTTCCGCTTTTGGCATTGGAATCTTTTCGAAGCTGCTCATCCCGACATTCTCGTGGAAGATAGCTTTCTTGCTGGGGTCTCTAATGAGCGCGACTGATCCGGTTGCTGTGGTTGCGCTTCTCAAGGATATGGGTGTTGACAAAAGACTCGGAACCCTTATTGAAGGCGAATCTCTGGTGAACGATGGGTCTGCGTATGTTATGTTTGTCATTGTTGGCAGAGCCATAATGCGTAAGTGATTCCTTATTCATGATTCAATGTGCGTGATGTCCGTCCTCAGTATTTGCAATTCACGTCGGCCTTTCTGCTTTTCAGTTGATTTTTGTTGTGATGCTGGTCAAATTTTTGCATGGGCAGCACGATTTGCAATTGGGGGCCCTCTGCTAGGGATTTCTGTTGGAGTTATTGTAGTCTGGATGCTCGACTATTTCGTGAAGGAAGATAGTGAAGCTCAAATCACATTAACTGTAGTAGCTGCATTTTCGTGCTTTTTGGCAGCTGAAGGAACAGATATGGAAGTTTCTGGCGTACTTGCTGTCGTATTTTTTGGGCTTTACTTGAGTGAATGGGCTGCGTACGAAGAGAAAATTGCATTCAGTCTCAAAACATTTTGGGGTGAGGCCGACTTCATTGCTGATACAATCATCTTCGTCGTGGCCGGGCTCATTGTCAGCTCAGTTATTTGGAATGGCGACATTGGTGGATGGGATTGGGCTTTCCTTGGTATGCTTTATATTTTTCTTCATGTGATCCGGTTTGTTGCGATTCTTATCTTATGGCCTGTTCTAAAATCCAAGAGAGGGTACGGCAAGAGGTGGGGTAAAAGGGAGATGGCTGTTCTTACATTTTCTGGCCTACGCGGAACTGTGGGGCTATCCCTAGCTCTGATCGCACAGGACATGCTTCGATCTAGGGGTCAAGAGGATGACGAGAAAAATGGTGGATTGATAGTGTTTTCAATGTCTGGCATTGTCTTTCTGTCGCTTGTGCTGAACGGAAGCCTCATGAATCCACTTATACAAGCACTTGGGCTTGATCGAGAATCACGTGCCGAGGAGGCTCTCTTCATTCACTCAGCAACTCGAGTTGAAGCCCTCCTGCAGAATTACGTGGACGATTTGTTAAAGACGGATGTATTTCTTGAAGATGCTGCCTTCCAATCAGTGTGGCGTTATGTTCCCGTGTTTAGCAGCGCACAGTACTGGCACCGCATTGAATCAGGCAAAGTACATCTGGGGCCCTTTGAAATTCAAGATGCGGTTTCTCCTGCAGCTGCCAGGAGACGCCAGCGCACGAACAACCCAGAACAAGAGTACTGTTGCCCACCTGCCATTCAGGGAACTTGGAATTACTATCACCGACAATTTAGACAAACGCCGAAGTCTGAAGGCGGTGCGCTTGGGTTCAGGAGGACCCAAATAGTGATAACCTCTAAGAATGAAACCCATCGGACACTGGAGTATCAAGCCATTGACTTGCAGAGACAACTAGCAAATGTGCATGAACAGCTTCAAGGCTACCATACTAAAATTTCGCACGAAGAGAATGAAGACCACGAGGACATAAATCCCAGCGAAGAAGACTTGATACAGGGACGAACTCGATACATAGCAGCAATTCGAGCTTAGTACGTGAAGAGCCATCTTAGTGAGGATTGAATCCAGCATGAATGTCATATATGTACCGTTTGCCTTACGTTCTGCCCTTTTTGACAGGTATGTTGCCAATCATCACATTGGGAGACTATTTCCAAGAACACTTCACTATCTGCGTGAGAGTGCTGATGTCGCCTTAGACAACCCTGAGCAATCTTTGCGTGACTGGGAGTTCTTGGAAGCCCGGCTCGACAGTTCAAGCATGCGCTTTTACCTGGACTTGCTTCACCGTATGCGGTCATGGTCTTTCCCGTACCTTGGAGAATTCGTGCGCAACTTTTTACGGCATCGAGTATTCGTTCGTATGGCCTTCATTCAAGAAAGTGCCGCAGAATTTGTTTATGCTCGCGAGGAAGTTGATGAATTTGAGCTTCTTCATAGTGAAAAAGTTGCCAAAATGATCAGTCAAGAAAACGAGCAGCAATTGCGCAAGGTCCTCCGCGTCGTGCATCGAAATATGGATTGGCTCGACATTTCGGTTTCGATTAAGACAAGGAGAGCGAGCCGGCAACTTATCATCCACCAGAAGCGTATTGTCGACGACCTCTTCGAAAGTGGTGCATTGACAGGTAATTTATGAGCTATAAAATAAATGAGCCTCGTGATCATCAATGATGTTCTTTGATTTCAGAGAAGGAATTCGATAAAATTGATTCTTTGACGAATTTAATGCTGAGAAAGGTCCACAAGCATCCAGCCTTTGAAGAGACGAGGTAATAAGCTCTTTTCTTAGCGCTATACAATCGAACTAACCTAACTCCATCAAAGTATTTGATACATCGTGTGCACTTGATGGTAATCTCATCATCACGCTGTACCTATCGCGACAACTAGTGAATGTTTCATTATCACTAAGCGTGCTTGCTACTTGGCTTGATCTACTGGGTCGATCGAAACCGTCTTGAAATGCGGTATCCCGGGCCCTACTACACAAAAAAAGCTTGAGATCATGGAAGGCGTGAGCGACGATGACATACAGTCAATCTTGGCAGTAGATACTATTTTTCACGAAGACTTTGAGAGACCACATGGTGCGCATTTGTTTTTAGTTTTTTGTGCGGCAAAAGGTATCTCTTTCTCACCGTTTTTTTTTGTGCTCTCGTGTTTGTTTTCAAAGAAGTCATCCTATTCCAAGAGGGTGCCACTGTCGTCGCTGGCTCGTCAGACGACCACAGTGCATTTCGTGGTCGACATGGTTGGTTTATTTTGGTTAGGGGCATGGTGAAAGTGAATCCTGATAGTAACGATAGTGTTAGTGAAGCTTCAACGTCGGACGTGAGCTCAAATAGTGAGTCGGATATCAAGCCTTCAGTACTGGAGCCGGGCGCGATGATTGGAATGATTGAGCAGTTGCTTGGATCTCCAATGAAATTAATCTACCAGACGAGCTCGTATTGCCATTTAATTTTTATTGATACTGTCGAATATCTAAAGAAGGCATCACCTTTTAGAAACGTACGTCTGCACCAAGCACTTTTCAGAGCCATGGGCCAAGAGATGTGGCCAGACCTACTAGGTGTATCGTTTCCGAACGCTTCTTTTACCCAGGCATCGTGCATTCCTGTTCTAGAAGAAAGTGTAGATGTTTCGAAGGAGGGTCTCGCAGGTAATGGTTTGAAACAATCAGAGCTTCGTGCAAATAGATTCTACGAATTTTCAGAGTTCGGACGTGGTTTTGGTCGTCATCAAACGGAGCAGTCACTAGCGGCGAGGGTGGCGGCCCCTAGGCGCTCTCAGCAGAAAGACTCTGCGCTCCAATGTTTTGTTGTCCTCAACAAAACTCGCTGGTACATGTTACTGCGTGGACGCATTTTGGGAGGGAGCGCCGATGTCAAAGAACATGAAAGGTCTGATAACGCAATTGAGAGCACGCCTTCTTTCGATGAGACAGGCACATCGGAGTCTTCAGTAACGTCGGAAATTTGCAAACGTGAGCAATCTGTTAGTAATAATCAAAAGCAGAATTGCCCTGAAGGTATTTTTCCCAAATACGCGCCCTGCATGGTTCGCGAGTTCCATGGAAAGTTCCGCGTCACTGCTCGAACCGCCATTCTTGAGCTCCCAGAGTATTTCAAAGCGGCTCGCGCTGCTTACAAGTGGTTGAGTCGAATGAAGCACCAGGTGGAGGGCAAAACATTTGGTCGTAGCAGTCCTTCAAGGGAGTCAAGGAAGGCGATTTCAGTAGAGAGAGGACTTCGGAAGCAACCTCATGGTGGGCAGATTTCCTACGGCGTTTTGGGTAATGAAAGCAACGAAACTGGCGAAGTGTCATCTATTAGTGACGAACAATAAATTGATTTTCGACTACACACAGCCGCTCAATGATTTCTTCGTGTTGTGCTACGTATACTAAGAACAAATAATCAAAGGAATCTCTCGAGCGGCATCTGAAGTACTTTGATCTTGGATGAGACTGGGTTGACGATTATCTTTCAAGAATAGGCGACCTTTTCGCTTCGAGCAGGACTATGCTGATTGGCTCACGCTCGTCTCGAGATTATTTTTTGACATTAGAAAACCGTAGCTAAGGCTACTCCGGTGCGACACCAGGGTTGCGCCAGAGAAGAAGCTGAGCTTTTTCGCTCGGCGCGCCCGAGAGACGGAGCAAGAGTTCGCACGCTCCACATGGACAGGAGAGACCCACGTCTTGTCTCAAATTCATTTCATGAACAGCTTCCACTCAAGAAAGGGTAGGAAGTCTTGAACTTCCTGCCCTCTGCAGAATTTTTTTCGCAGTTCTTACCTGCGCGCATCACGGCGTGCGCGTGCACTTCTCGCACGCACTTCTGCCCTTAGCAAAGGCTTCTTCATCACCTGGGTTTGTATTAAGTGCTGTTTGCTGAAACTTTTTTAAATCGAACGGCCTTTTAAGCTGGAAGTTGAGTAATCCGATCCTCCCTGGCTCTTTGCCCCTTTCTTGTAGCTAGGGGTGAGCTAGGGCCTAGCTTTATTTTGGGATTTTAGGGCCCAAGTTAGGACTGAGCTGGTTTCGTTCGTCC
>Ga0307982_1004660_pt1 | contig 10799 bp, 8 predicted proteins | sample OrgLakmetagen989_FD_201847 | JGI IMG/M metagenome (GOLD analysis project Ga0307982, IMG submission 201847) | Saline water microbial communities from Organic Lake, Antarctica - #989 | ecosystem: Environmental > Aquatic > Non-marine Saline and Alkaline > Saline | place: Antarctica: Organic Lake... | reverse complement strand
TGTGCATTGAAGTTTAATTTCATGAAGGCATCATCTTGATATTGAAGTTCAAGATCTTGCCCCATGTAGGCATCAGCTCGTTTTTTTCTGAGCCCCCCGAGGGGGGACTGGATTTAGTGACTAACAGACAGGGTGCCATCTAATTGGCGTCTACAGAGTCCCCCGGGCCGGACTGGAAGCCTGGCTCGGGGTTCATATAACTCTCGTAAGCGGTCTCTTCGTCGTAGTCGTTTCGAGCACGGGGGTGTTGGCTTTTTTCACTCGCCTTGCGGTCAATCAATATTACAATCTAGTAGTCTTCTGTATACTCATCAATGACAAAGAAGCACCTCTGCAGCATACAACAGCAGAAAAGCTCCAATCTTACCTGCAGCCTAGGCTTTTCATTGACGAAAGGAATGTCGTGCTACGGTATGGTAATGAATTTGCTCTCAAGTTGTCCTTCAACCACCAAACCAACCGAAGAGATTGGGGACTCGAACATGCCTGCTTCCTCGAATTTGGCTTGTCCTTCGTCAATTATAGCGAGCAAATGCGACAGCTCCGCTACTACATCAGATTAGTTTATACTCCCAAACTGCACGGAATCATCAACATATAGCACAAGGCTACGTTTTGATCAGACCCTCAGGCGGCTTCATGCTCATGGGCTTTCTTGCACAGCAGATGTATATACTCGTTAGAATTTAGAACAAGTAAGATGAACCTACTGCAATGCGCGGAAGTTAGTAAGAAGTAGACTATGCTGAGGGACGTGGGCGCATCGCTTTTGCGCGTATATTGCCGTCCTGTATTATTATACACGGGCCTCGAGGGGGCAGAATTTCTAGGCCAACAAGCAGCAAGGGAATGCAGCAGTTCTAAATTACAGCAGTAGAAGGACTAATCGGGTTGTATCATGTCATATGAGTAGGTCTGGATAACTCGAGTATGAGTCCAAAAGAACTCGAACTCGAACTAATACAAACCAAAATGACACAGACGCCAATGATGCGGGCAAAAGTGTATCGCATATTCAAAAGATAAGTTGCTCTGAATCTCTGTTTGTGTTTGCCTTTTAGCCTTCTAATTCCGGCCCCTCGGGCCTGTGTGAAAAGAAAAGGCCCTACAGATCTGTAGTGCTTTGAGAAAACCAAAACTTCGTTTCACACTGGATTTTATCTCTCACGGAAGCGCAGGGCGGGATATAAGCTTATGTCATGTAGTGATATCGAGAGCATTCGAGGACATGCCCCAGAGAAAAATGCTCGGGAAGGCGAGCAAAAGAAAATCGGTAAAAGAAAATCTCGACTACCGGAATCGAACCGGTGGCCAATGGAAGGCTACTTTACACCTACAGTCCACCGCTCTACCATCTGAGCTAAGTCGAGGTATACTACGGTGGAATTTTAAGTTAATTTACAGACTAATAGAAATTTTCCAAGAGCTGTCGGTCGGCTTCCTTGTGTACTGTCATACAGCACGTTTTTGCAACCGACCAACGCAACCGAGCTCTTGCATCTCTTTGTATCTCTTGGGTTTTGGGCTCTTATCCAGAATGGAGACATGGGTTGGACTAGCGCGCAATGGGATGTGTGTCATTCACGATATGGAATGGGCAGGGCAGGGGTTACTGGAGCCCGTCCAACCTTTTCTACCAGATATGAATGTTATGAATGGCATCATTGCGCCTCTCCAGGCAGCTGCAGTATACTTCAACTTTGTTAGTGGAGCAGGCCTCTTCGCGACATCGACAGTCACAAGAAATGTCATGCTCAGCTGGAAGGTAATATAGAAGAAGTTCCTTTACGAACGTGCATAGTGACCTTGGCTTTAAACTCATCAAGGTCCTGTCATGCTCCAGGTCGCGCTTACGAATGGTGGTCTTGAGAAGTGGTCCTCTGGTCGTGAAATTGCTCAACACAATGCCACTGTCGCGGCCGTAGCCACGCGGAAAGATTTTTATTTGGCAGTGTGTTGTTTTGCGTGCTCTTTTGGATTCTTATGGTTGGTCTTGAATTCAATGAAAGTGGCGTACGTCGATTTGATCAACTGGGGCCTCATCGGGATGGAAGTCGCCCTCATTTACGTTTTGGTCACAATGGTCGACGGAGTGCTTGAACTCTGGAAGAAAGCTACGGATGCTACGGAAGCCGCAGCAAAATTAGAGGCCGAGGGTGAGGCCTACATCTCTGAAGCTCCTTACTCTGTGGTGTCGCTGGTGGCGAGGGCATTGGAGATTGCCGAACCGTCAGCGCCTTGGCCAGCTCCTGCAGAGGCGTACCTCGCAGAAGCTTATTGCGCTGCGCTGCACAGCTGGAAGCGTGACGTGGCCAAGGCAACAAAAACCATCAAAGGGCGAGACAAAGCGATTGCAGCGCTGCGAGGGAAGGCCCATGGCGACTACCGTATGGGTTGGCTGGAGGCGGTCCTGACGGCCCTCAACGTAGCTGCTTTCGTGGGCTACGCCGTCTTTCCAGTCACTTACCTCGTACCAGGCCCTACCCTAGCTGCTCTCTCGTGGTGGCCAGGTAATGATCCAGCCGAATGGCTCGGCAACTTCGTAGGGGACTTTTGCTGGACTGTTGAGCCTGTGCTCATACTAACGGTGAAGCCGTACATCGCCGCACAGGCCAAGGCCAAAACGACGGAACTCCTCACAACCAACAAAAAAGTGAAATAGAATACTTAGTGCCTTCATTTGCGATGAATTACCATTACAGTCCTAAAGCCCTTCTTGCGGAAACTTGGTTTGTTGATCGGCATTCTACGTGGAAAGCCCAAGCCCTTCTGAATCCTACATGTCTACGAATTACAAAACACAAAACTAAAATCGATCTCATCCACATTCAGCATTCAATTTAGAGAGGCAAATAGGCCAATAACAGTGCATCGGAGTTGCTCTACCTCACGACCTAAGTAGTTTTGTACGCTTGAAATTACTTAGGTAGCGCCATTTGCTTTCCGAATTCGAATTGCGTTGGGGCTGGGGCCCTAGGCCCTGGGGCTGTGAGGGCTGGGGCCCTAGGCCCTGGGGCTGTGAGGGCTGGGGTCCAGGGCCCTGGGGCTGTGAGGGCTGGGGCCCTGGGGCTGTGAGGGCTGGGGCCCTGGGCCCTGGGGCTGTGAGGGCTGGGGCCCTGGGGCTGTAAGGGCTGGGGCCCTGGGGCTGTGGGCTGTTCGGACTTTGGCTGTTGGCTGTTTGGCTGTTTGCTTTTGTTTCGAGTTTGCGCCGCACGCCGGTCGCCGTTCAGAACTCGAACTCGAACTAGCACAAACCCAAATGACAAAGAACTTGGTGCTGTAGGCAGGAGTTATTCGTAATATCATAAATGCAGGCGATGCTGATGCTAAGATCATCTGACACCGGAGCTCGGAGCTCATGGCTGTGAATCCAGAATCGATCCCAAGCAGGGCAAAAGTGGAAACAATCACCCACAGTCTGCCTGGAGACACAGCCATGTACGGTGGGCATTGGGGGGGGGGGCAACGGATTCCTAGGACATGTTGGCCACCGAGAGTGCCGACAGATGATGATGATGAATCCCTCCGTTATGAATTTGGAGCACCGCCCTTCTTGAATTTTCTGTGGATTTCTCACTCGATCAAAGGCAGGCACAGTGGAGAAAGCTTAAATCGGCAGCGCATCCCGACAGCTACAAGCATCATCAATACAATCTTACCGATCATCAGCGCGGAACCTGCACTCTTCGGGGTATACGCAGACAACTTGTCCTCAAGGTGGAGGGCCTTGCGAGGGTTTCGAAACACGCTGAAAAGACGACCACGAGTAGCAGCCGTAGCGTTTGATGGAAGATATATGGGTTGAGCTCTATGATAGGGGCGGACCGCCAGGCCACAAGCGGCCCGCTAGCATGTAGCTGTTTGTATTTTGAGGGGGACTTCCCTATTCACTGCCACTCCGCGGACGAGGAAGGAGTTCCTGCCCTGCCAGGGCCTCTCATGGTCCGGCGACAGAACAATAGGCGCCCTGCGCGCTGAATGGCAAATTTTGACCTCTGCTAATTGAACTTCGTGTTCCGCACGTCACGAGCTACGCTCGCGCGCCTTCCTCTTTATTGTTTCTGCGGAGTGCGCGCTACCCACAAATGCCTCGCTTTTTGCAATTTTTGCGAGAATTTTGGCCAATGCCCCTCCCCCTCACTTGAATCACTCCGCACTTGCTTTGTTTGCGCAACGCACGCGCATTCCCACTTCTGCCCGCAGCATTGGCTTCTGTGTCAATTGGGTTTGTATTAGTTCGAGTTCGAGTTCGAGTTCGCTTCTGGAACTTCCGGAGCGAAGATGCTTGATGCTGATACTGGCACTATGCAGTACGCGAAGTCGAACTCGAATTAATACAAACCCGAATGATATAGAAGCCAATACTGCGAGCAGAAATGTACGCGCATGCGATGCGTGCAAGTCAAAATCATGAATAGGAAGTGCGTAGAGAGAGGGAAATTTTGGAACCAGAACCAGACTTAGGCCTCTTCTGCGTCTGTTTCTGCATTGAAGAGAGCACTCCGTAAATTTTTCCCTTGGAGTTCTAGCTCTATTGGCTATTGAGTTCCTTGTGTGCTTCTCTGTGCCTGCAGTGCTATAGTCTGCTGCAGTTTACTTGCCTTTTGTTTAAGTGCAATGGGGATTTAAGTAGACTAGGCTAATGCCTGAAGCAAAACCGCTATATGCGTCGCATGTGTTGGCATTTGTTCTCGTGCTGAGTACCGACGTACAGAAAAGAGATTGCATCTCTCAGCCCTCAGGCAGCTCTGATGTTATCTCAGCCTTATTCCCTTCAAACAATCCATCCATTGGAACGCACAACCCCAAATGGATGACTCGAGGCGTCAATGTTATCGCCAAACGCCTCTCAGTCATTCATAAGGTTCCTGAGCGCTGAAGTGAAGTCATTATCGTTGGAGGAGGTTACCACTACTGGCGGTCCATTCGACGGCCCACTGTCCCGGCCCCTGCGTTCCTGATTGAACTGGCGCTCGTTGCCACTGCCTCCTCGACCACCACCACGACCACCGCCTCTGCCTCGATTGTTGTCGGAATTATCGAAGAGCAAGCCCTTTCCACCGGGGCCGTAGTGGCGGTGCAGCACTTCTACAGCCGCGATTTCGTCGGACTTCAGGCGCTTCGGCCGACGCACCGGCGCTGCTTCTTCGTCGTTGACCGAGCTGGCACTGAAGTCCTCCTCGACTTCCTCTTCTTCGTCCTCGTCGTCGTCTTCGTCCTCGTCTTCCTGTTGCCCGTACGCACTACGAGAGGCCTTACTAGTGTCGGCGTGCTCCTTCAAGCGGCATGCACACCACACCGTTGTCTTGTCGCCGACGATGCCCTTTTCTGCCATGGTCATCAGCACTTGCACGGCCCGCGACGGTTCTCCCTCCACACACGCCTGAAGCACGCTATTGTACACTTTGATGTCCGGCTCCAGCTCGATTTCCCCCATCTCCACCAGCAATGCTGCGGCCCGCCGCCCGCTTTGAATTTTGGCGCACCCCGCTGCGAGGGTCGCGTACACTTCTACGGTTGGTTTGAGGCCCTCAGCCTTCATCTCCTCGAGGAGGGCGTACGCGCGGCCAAAGTCCCCCCACCCGGCAGCTGCACGGATGGCGATGCAATAAGTCTGTTCGTTGGTCTCGTAGCCCAATTCTTGCATCTCTTTGAGGACCGTGCCAGCGTCCCGCAGCCGCCGCGCGCCCTCGTACGCGGAGATGACGTGGTTGTAGGCCTCCACCGACGGCGTGAGGCCGCTGTCGCGCATGGCCCGCACATGTAACAGGGCTTGCTCCGCGGCTCCGCTCTGTGCCGCTGCGCGCACCGCCGTCTCAAAGCAGCGCTCGTCTGCGAGCTGCGCCTCTACGGCCATCTCGAGCGCTTGGCCCACTCCGTAGGGCTCCTCTGCGCGGCCGTGCGCGTCCATCACCGCCAAGTAGGCCCGCGCGTCCACGGGCTTCTCGAGCTCGTCCCTCAACTCGTGCGCCTCAGCCAGCAAGCGGAGCGACTCCTGCAACGCCGCTGGGTTGTTGCGCTGGCCGAGCCTGGCGTTGGCGCTGATGGCGAGGCCCAGGGCCACCCCCGAGGGGTCCACGTCATCGCTTTCCATGAGGGCGAACACGCTGACCAGCCGCTGCGACTCGCGGGCTTGGTTGAGGACGGCTAGAGCTGACGTGAACACTGGAGACATGTCGAAGTCGCGCACCGAAGCGTCACTCTCATAGCCTTCCATTCGCAGGCGGCGCGCGTCGGTTAAGAACTCAAGCGTTGAAGTCCAATCGCCGAGTCGGCCACAAGCGAAGACAGCGGCAGCAGCGGCATCCAGGCTCAAAAGTCCGTGGCTTTTCGCCATGGTCGCCACCTCCACTGCGCCCTCAAGACCTGTTTCACCGTTGCGCATTTGCCCCAAGCTGCTCACTGCTGCAGCCCAATGCGATGAGTCCGACTCGACTCCGTAAAGGAGCTTCGCGTTTTTCAGCAACCGAAGCACGTCCTCTGAGCTGCCCTGAGCCGCCAGCGCCAGAGACAGGTCGCGCGCAGTGGCCCCACCCTTCGGTTGCTGCCCTCGCGCTTCTGCACTGAGCGCACGCAGCACGCTCTCGGCAGGTGCCCCAAGGCCCCCTTTGGCACACGCGACAAGCGCCAGCTCGTAGGCGCCTCGGTCGCTCGCGCGCTCTGCCTGGGTGGCGGCCTCGGTCCAAGCTTCAAAGGCGCGCATCGCGGCGAAGTACTTGTTTCCCGCTTCCGACAGATCAGCCCTTGCGCGAGCCGCCGTCTCCTCACGATCTTCGGACCGAGCGTCCTCAAATATGCTCCCAAGTAGGCTGTCGACTGGTCTCTCTAGTGAATCAGCGTTGCCCATCTCGTCGTCTAATGCGAGACTTTCCCAGAAGCCAGCCACTGAATCACCTCCCGTCTCTGGAAGGCCATTGCCCAGGGAGCTCGCGGCCTTCGTTGAATCCAATCCGAGAAAATCAACCAGATCGGCTCCATGAGCTGGCGTGTCCGCTGAGGACAAAAACGCGTTGGCTGCATTCACCTGCAGTGTCACTTCGGCCTCAACTCCGCCACCAAGATCCACGGTAACCGAATGCAACCCCACCTTGTTGATGAACTTAGTGGTCACCGAATCTGCACCCACAACCATACCCGCCACTTCGGATATCAGCGCTGCGATGTCTTCTGCATTCACGCTGCCCAAAATGTACATCCCAAGCTCGCCCGTTTCCCGCGCGACAGCGATTGGTCCATGATTTTCGAGCAGAGCTTTGGCAGCAGCTGACGATGGTGGTACTGGCTGCGATGACATCTGTGATGCCTCAGGGGAATTTACTAGCCGATCGAAAAGTTGCGCTTTAGTGCCGCTCACCTTGAGCCCGAGCTCCCTGCATCGCTCCTTCAAAGCAGGAAGTGTCAACGAAGATAGATCGGATGATGATCGCAACACAAACCGAGGCCGAGGTTGAAAGACCTGCACAAAGCTAGCTCCCTCCTGGCATTTCAGGAACAAGGTTAAACCTAACGCCCAGTTCATTAACCTTAAATGCCCTCTATGAGGTTACAATTGGAGCCTTAGCACCACCACTTCCACTAGCTCTACGCCTCGCTTGTGACACTGAACTGAACACACTGCACGAATACTTCAACTTACAGGGAGGGACCGATATACACTACATGCGGTGGAGGAGTGGAGGAGACGCAGGGGGGGGGCAGGGGGCACTCAGCACTCAGCCCACGAGTACAAGTGCAAGTAGAAATCGTATATATAAGTGCGAATGCCGAATGGGAATAAGCCACAGATTGCGCAAAAAGACCTCGAGAAGGATGCCTAGGGGGAGAAATAAGTCGAGGATTAGCGATTAGTTGAGAGATCTACGTGTTTGTCCGTTTGTCTGTGTGCAATATCATAACCATATTCCAATGAGAAAATTATACTAAGGGGGCCATTTTTCGCGTTCATTCAATAATTAGATACCACATTTCACAAGCCCTAGTTATGTTCGGGAGATACAAAAATTCGCCGTCCGCCCAGCATGTCCTTCATCTGGAAATGGGGGCATAGGTCGATAGGTCGTACCACTGCGCACGCACACACAACACACAACCGCCTCACCTGAAGCCAAGTTCAAACGCGGAATAGGCGACGTCGCGTTTTGGAAAAGCAGATGGATACTGCTTTATCAGGCACACGCGCGCTTTTGCTACCACATAGCACGAGCCACACACAAGCACTAAAGGAGGGCCTTCAGGATTTGAGAGGGCTAAGAGGCTCTCGAGACCCTCCTCAACAGAGGCCGAAGACGAAAACGAGGCAGTGCCCAACTTCGCATGCTCCTATCAAAGTACACAACCAGCGAAGCAATCAAAGCAAGCTCGCTATGAAGTAAAAAATAGGCACCATAAAGTAGGGCATATAAACAATACAAATACGGCATAAACTCGTTTCGGCATTTTGTCCATATGTCCACGAACCTCGAGGACGTCCGAAGACGCAGCAAGGGGATGCGAAGAAGTGGCGAAGACAATCACATGAGCTGCGTTGGCCACCGGCAAAACCATGCTGCTGAGCTCCTTGTCTGTGTTGGCCCCAAACAGAACCGCGAGGCGCCTCCCTGTATACCGCTGGCGGACTTGGTTCAAAAGCTTCCCAATTGCGTCCGGGTTGTGTGCACAGTCCAGGAGGACTCGAACCTGAACAGATAAATTATTGGAAAAAGGCAACAAACTTTGAACAAAATGCAATTTCCTTCGGCATGAAAGTCGAAAAGAGGTCCAGTCACCTGCCCATCCACTTTGATTTCTTCGAAGCGACCAGGCCAGCGATACGGAGCTGAGAGGTCGAGAGACGAGATATCCATCCCGAGGCCTTCCAAAGTCGCTTCGGCTAAGCCTGCGTTCTCCGCATCCCGAGGCGAAGACGAAAACTGCGTTCGTGTACTCGGACCTGCTTGTTGCAGAACCACGCCAGCACTAGTGGCCGCAACACGAAGCTCTGAGAGCGCGATTGGGTTCTGCTTCGCCGAAGTAACGGTCACTGTGCAGCTCGGTTTAATGATGCCAGCCTTTTGACGGGCGATTTCGGCGATGGTGTGGCCCAGGAGCCCGCAATGGTCGAAACTGATACTGGTAATCACGCAAGCCACCGGCCGCTCCACGTAGTTGGTGCTGTCATACAAACCGCCGATACCCGTTTCCAGAACGATATAGTCGCATTGAATCGAAGCAAAGTGGGCGAGGGCGACGACGAGGAAACGATCGAAGGGCACCATCCACGGCTGCATGTCAAGGGCATGTTCCTCAGTCAATGCTGCAAGAATATGCCATGGTACTGACTGCACTCCCACTTGAATCCGCTCACAGGGAGAATGCATGTGTGGGCTTGAGAATAAGCCAACTTTATAGCCGAGACCTACCAGGGCGTTTCTCAACAAATTGCAAGTGGTTCCCTTGCCGTTGGTGCCCGCGACATGGATGATCTTTGGCCCTTTCTCGCCGAATAACTTCAGATGCCATGCCACGAACCACGCTCTCCTGAGGTCGTGCACGTGGTCTGCTTGGGCCACCATTGGAGCTGCTCCCAGGAAAGACAAAGCACGAGCATAAGATTCTTCTTTGAGAACTTGTCGAGCTCGTTGCTTTCGACGGCGGATTCCGTACAGAGCAGCAGTGGCGACGAGTAGCGCCGAGATGGCGTACACAGTGCGGCTTGATGCCATAGAGTAAAATCTCTTCAAAAAATCAACTGGGCCTAGCCAAAGCTGATCCACTCAGCCACAAGCTTGAACGCTGCACTTGATTCTCTAGCTAGCAGTGAATGATACAACCTAGTTCCGCAGAAATGAACGCACACTCCGTTTGAAATGCGAAGATTGGATGCCTGCCAACTGTGTCTAATCCTCGCGAGTGAATAAATTACAGCGGTGCAAGTGAAGAGGGAGGGCTACAGTGAGATGCTGAGGGTTCGATTGAATCCTCGGTCTCAAATCGTAAAATTCAGAGCGTTCTAAAGTAGTCTCGTCCTCAACGATGTCTTCATCAAATTGTTCCTCGTCGTATCAACAAATATGCCGTCGTATAAATCCTAATTGTTTGACCAGCTTTTCTCCTACTTTTCGGATACCTGTGGTAGCGTCGAAGTTCTTGCGCCCCAGAGCTAATAACTACCGAGAACAGAGCGTATGCGTTGAGCAGGAAAGGTCCCGTGTCCCGTGACGACGCTGTGATCATCATCCATCATCACCGCATCTGATTCTTGTCCTGATGAGAACAAACATAAGTACAAACATAAACTCCTTCTTCATCCGGTCAACCCACTCCTCATCATTCGTAAACCTACGTCCCAGGTTTCCTTCGGTACGTATGATGAGGAGTGGGCAAGTATAAACATGTACCGAAGGAAACCTGCGACGTTGGTTTACGAATGATGAGGAGTGCGGTCAACCCCCTCTTGTGAGTGAATAGATCAACGAAGAGTTGATGTTCCTGCTTCCAGCACAAATGTGCCTTGCAACGTATTTAGTCTGTCTGTCTGTCGGTCTCTCTGTCTGTCGGTAGCGTCGGTTATTTGAGCCCCCCCGAGGGGGGACTGGATTTAGTTACTAACAGACAGGGTGCCATCTAATCGGCGTCTACAGAGTCCCCCGGGCCGGACTGGAAGCCTGGCTCGGGGTTCATATAACTCTCGTAAGCGGTCTCTTCGTCGTAGTCGTTTCGAGCACGGGGGTGTTGGCTTTGGTCCCGTGGGGCGTTCGGGGCTTGTACGAGGCTCCGGCGATCGAGCATAAGGCGTGCCCATCCGCGATGGGCGGTGAGCC
>Ga0307982_1004659_pt1 | contig 10799 bp, 14 predicted proteins | sample OrgLakmetagen989_FD_201847 | JGI IMG/M metagenome (GOLD analysis project Ga0307982, IMG submission 201847) | Saline water microbial communities from Organic Lake, Antarctica - #989 | ecosystem: Environmental > Aquatic > Non-marine Saline and Alkaline > Saline | place: Antarctica: Organic Lake... | reverse complement strand
TGAGACAGGCCCCGAAGGGCCGGAATTAGAAGACTAACAGGTAGAGAAGAAAAGCAAAGCAGCGCAAACTAGACCTAAGAAGCTAATCAGGCGCACATGCCCGAGTGGCCATGGAAGTGATGGTAGTTTTTTAAGGGTGTGAAGAAACATTAGTGGGCCGCTTTGAGCTGTTAAAGACACTTCCATGGACATGCTGGCCTGCGCGCCTGATAAGGCTTCCCTTCTAACTCGAACTCGAAATAATGCAAACCCAAATGACACAGAAGCCAATGCCCCGGGCAGAAGTGTACGCGCGTGCGTTGCACGCAAGTCAGAATTGTAAAGAAAATAGTGCGTACAAAGTTCTCTTACGTCTACTGCGGAATAAATTTTTTTGTATTCTCTATTTGCCTGTTAGCCTTCTAATGCCAGACCCTCGGAGCCTGTTTCAAAACAAAACAAATGAAGACAGGTAGGCAGTAGTCACATAAGAACAAGAAGGAATGCGCTAGAGCTGCATATGCGCTGGCAAATTCGCTCCAGAAGTTTCTTAGGGCTCCAACGGGCGCCTTTCCTCCAAACAAGCCGGGGGTTTAAAACTCGTTCGTGCGTCACGTCCCAGGTCCACGAGGAATCTCTAGCCCGACTTGCCTGGAGGGCACAAATGGGCGTTAGCTGAAACAACTTCGTGGTTTTGACCAAACGGCCTCAGCTCGTCCCCTGATTCGGAACGTGGAGAAAACCAAATGTCCGCTCCAACGGACAACAACGCATCTTGAATATTGATATACAGTATCTTGAATCTTGAATCACTGCAAACCTACTTAGCAGCTGCTAGCTCATGAACATTACGGCTTCAGAAATTCATCGGTGGACCTTCCATAAAGGAAATTGAGTAATTGAACCAGCTATCCAATTATGGGAGTTGTATCTAGCGGATTTGCGTTTATGATCTTGTTGATTACGATGACTTATAGCACAAGTTTCCACTCTCATGAAGAGGCTCTGACTCCGTTGCCAGTCTCGTCGGCTTTTACATCGCATGGAACTCAGACCTGCGCAAATTTCACTGCACGAGTACAAGTGAAGGACTATATAACTGCCACGCGTCATGCCGACTCAGATCTTCCCCGAGAAGCAAGGGTGTTGACGGAGCAGGCTTTGGTCGAACAGGGCCTGCCGCTTTCACTCTCTTCTACCTGCACTTTCCTGATCCCCATTGCCGTGGTGCAGTATGCATTGAGGAACACAATTTCGGGCAAATATAACTCAAAGTACAAACCCCTGCGTGATGGTCAAATGTATTATCTTGAAGCCTTGTTATTGCAACAACTTGATCAGCGAAAAAAAGGAATGAAAATATCAAGAGCTATTTCAAGCGGGCACTTTCTTCCTACTCTAGCTTCAATATTAACACGAACGGTACCCGTTTTGCAGTCAACTGATGCGGCAACAGATAACTTGTTGGCTTATTTGGGTATTATTCACTATACAATTAGCAGTTCCGGACATTTATACTTGTGCGGAATGCCTCGTCATCAACAAACCAATTCTGAACTCGACGAGAACATCTCGGACCCGGAAATCTTCTCGGAGGCGTCCTGCGAGCTAGAGAAGAAAGCGGTGTACCATCAGGGTCTTGTAGATAGCAATTTTGACGCAGTACTCAAGCACTTTGTCTTAGATCATTGGACTGGCATGTTCCTTTCCAACAGGACTGGGTCTACAGCAATTCCAGTGAAAAACAGAATGCTGAACATCCGTGTTTCGGGAAATGGAAAAACTTCGAACGCTGGAGACTTGTTTGGACCCGTTGTTGCACGCCATATTCTCGATAGAAGAGGGCAAACTGACGTATTAGTTAGAATCACTAAAGAACGGACACCAGGTACTCACATTGCGTGTGTTGGTAGCATCGTGCAGCAATTTATGGGTGTCCCGAACCTAATACACTGGGGTACAGGCTTAATTAAAGACATGGACGTGGCACCCTTGTCAAAAGAGAAGAGTGTCATGCATTCTGTCCGCGGGCCTCGAACGCGTGATTTACTACTGAAGCAGCATGGCCTGAATCCATTGGTAATAGGGGATCCCGCACTCATGGCAGGTGAAATTTTCTCAGAAATTCTTGCAAAATCAACAAAATCGATCGGTGTTTGCTTTGTCATTCACAATGTCGATGTCGCTGTCGTGAAAGATCTGTGCCCCTTCTGCATGGAGCGTCGTGTCAACAATTACAACAGAAACGTGACTCAAGTTTTTGTGGATCTTTCTCCATGCAAGCGTGTAGTTAGCAGCAGCCTGCACGGAATTATATTTGCCCACGCAGCTGGCATTCCAGCTTTACCTATTGTCCTTGGTAATCGCATCATTGGAGGAGATTTTAAATTCCGTGACCACTTCCACTCCCTTGGATTAACTTTCTTTCAAGCACGACTTCCTGCTCTGAGTCTTATGTCGTCTAATACTACAGAGCGCCAATGGATTGATCTGGTTGATGCAGCAAAGCAACCTGCATTGCCTGTACGGAGAGCCCATTTTTATGATACATTTCCAGATGTCCACGTGAAGTAATTGTTGCGCAGTCGATTAGGATGGTTATAAAGGAGAGGGAATTCAATGACATTCTAGTTCGAGTTATCCTTAAGGACAGCCCAGAGCCGAAGGTAAAAGATGATATCGCCGTGCTCCCACTTGAACGGCCAATTAAGGCTTCTGGAGCGAATTCGCTAGCGCATTTGCAGCTCAAGTGCATTCTGTATGTGCCTCTGTGACTGCTGTGTACTTGTCTTTCTTTGTTTTTGGGAGAGTATTAACTAGACTAGACTAGACCACTTGAACGGGACTTAAAATCCTAAAAAGAGAATATCCCTCTACTGGCCACCGGTAGTGCTACACCATTACGGCCGTTCGGGGCCTGCGTTAATATTTAGTACCTAGCAGCGGGGGGGGGTGGGGGGGGCGCACTTCAGTGCCCTTCGCCTACTTTATGCACGTGGGCCTTTTCGCTTTTCGGGGGCGTTTGGGTTGGCGGCCCAATATCAATTGACTCGAGGGTGCACATGGAGCTTTCGTAGGCGCTTGGGCGTATATCAACCCTACCACGAACTAAAAAGCATTCAAGAAGCCAAGAGGGACAATAAAGGCTCCAACGAGCGCCCTTCCTCCGAACAAGCCAGCGAGACTGAGTGCTCCTTTGTGTTTCACAGCTGGGACACGAGGCATTTCTCCGGATTGTGTTTTTCCCCAGCAGGGTATTGTCTCGCTGTTTTTCTCAGGTGTCGGGCTTCAGCCTGTCTCGACATCGCGTGTTCTTTTTCGTGTAGCGAAGTATGGGTCACGTAGCTGTAATGCTGAAGGCTGTGGAAACACGAATTTCCACAAGCCCACGAACACCAGAACTGCCTTCTCCGCTCCAGTAGCTGTACTTATGAGGCCGAATAAAGTTTTGATCGTGTTTAGGCTCAGAATAATTTCCTATCCAAGTTGGTGGGGGTTCTCACCGCTTTTTCTCCTAAACCAAATTCCTCTCCGTTAAGTCCGAGGTTATAACCACCCCTCAAGATGCTTTTGCCCATCGACCAGCTTCGAGCTGCTAGCGTAACATGGATGAAGCTTCAAAGCAGGAGAAACCGTAGCGGAAATTTTCTCCATAAATCATGCATGAGTCCAGTGCTGCGCGGATGACGGGATGCGGAGGTTCCTGGCGCGGCGTGCCCAAGAGACTGAACAGCTGCGTGATCTTTTCAATGCAGAAACAGATGGAGAAACGACTCAAATCTGGTTTCAAAATTATTTCATGAACAGTTTCCACTTTAGAGGGGGATGGGAGTATTATGCTTCCTGCCCTCTCCACACTATCCTCTTTAAGATTTTGACTAGCGCGCAATGAACGCGCGTACACTTCTGCCCGCAGCACTGGCTTCTGTGTCATTTGGGTTTGTATTAGATCGAGTTTGAGTTCGGTTGATGGGAAGCTTTGCCTTCTGGGCACTTTGCTCATTGCTCGTTGCTGACGTAGGAGTTAACCAGTAAACGGTAAACTACGAACGAGAACGACGATCGGAGATATGGCTTTATATGGCGCGATAATGTAGGCGGCGGAGTGCGAAAAGTGGCGATCGCGGGCTATTTGGTACATATATATGGTTTGTTGTATACCCCGCCGTTCATCAGGGAGATTACCCTACAGGTCACCACAGAGACCTGAGATATCCAATCGGAGAGCTCATGGGGTGCAACTCGCCAAAAAAATATTTTGCAGTGGGCAGCGGGCTATACTACTAGCTTCTAGCTCCGACTTAGCTACAAGAAGCAATTAATATTTGCTGAGGTGAAATCAATCGGCTAGCTCGCTTACTTCATGAATTCAATAATCTTCTGTAACAAGGACGAGAGCGCCCCTCGAATCGCGGTGTTATCTCACGAGCCCTTTTAGTCGCAGTTGCTTCGATGCTATTGGGGTGCGCACAACACGAGGAGCTTCCACAGAAGAATAAGGCAACGCAATACGATATCCATCAAAATTTGACGGGAAAATCTACGGCGTTGAAACGTTTGGGGCCATGGTCGGTTGGAAGACTGGCGAGTGCGTAGACGCAGGAGAGGGGCAAGACGGCTCGTCAGCGTTTGCTCCCAGGAAAATGAGCAAGATTAACAAGGCGAAGAGCACAAAGCACGCGATGTACCTAGAGGAGCAAGAAGGATATGATGAGAGGATATCTTTTTGCTGAGCGGAAAGAGGATGCAAAACGGGTCGGCATCTAATCATGGGAGGGAGTATAATCTAATGTTGGGCCTTACATCCAAAAGAACCCAGACTGCGCCCGAAGCTCGTTTGCTTTCTTTGTAGCCGCCAAAAGCTGTGTCATCGCTGAATCCACATCTTTGTCGAGCCCGTTACCCATTACATCCTACATACAGGTTTGCATTTATCAGTGAATGTTTGCGCGTAAGGAGCGAGTGAAACAGAGAAGCCTACCTTCTGTCTGCTAATCTCAGAATGCATTCCCTGTGCCGCTGCTTTCTGTCGGTCAAGCCCTCGCCCAATATTGTCCAGTATGTCGTCTTGATCTAGTAGCACGGCGCAGAAGATAATTCTTGATGAGGCCAGATATCAGGCAATCCTAGGATATATGGTTGGCATGGTATCTAAGCTCCTCAGATCTTATCGTGTGTCTAAGCTTACTTTTCATAGCCGCCTGGCTGTTGAATGGCGCAGCCATAGTGCTTGTAGGTTTTCAGCCCTCTTGCAACGGAGCACTCAAATTGCGATAACTGTGGCGACTACTTCGGGCACACTTTGGGTCCTACCGCACCGTGCAGGTTCGCTGCTTCGTGCTGCTCGTGTCTCGTGTCTTGTCTCTTGTCTGTATCTGTACACCCATATATCCCATATCTCATATCTGCACGAATCAGAAATCAAGGGCAGAAATCATGAACCATGAATGCGATCCACCCAGGTAAAATTACGGGGTCGTACATATCAAGGAACGAGGAACGAGGAGCAAGCAGAAAGCAGCAAGCAGCAGCGAGCAGCGAGCAGCAGCCTGAAGCCCTTGCTGAAGCTACTCTTTTCAGCGACAGCAGCTAGCTGGAGCCGCAGATAGCGAACAACTTGTAGTGTGTAGCCATTGCAGCTGCTATATGCAGTACTTTTGACTTGTGAAGAGACTTTTTAGCTGTACATTGACCTACAACCTGCAAATTGTAGTATCCACGATGTCAGATAGTGACGACGATGAACAAGAGCCGAACTGGGAGCTCTTGAGCGAAACGCTAGGGACAACAGCGCTTAAAGCTTTACGGGAGCACTGGGATTCAAAACAAGTAGCAGATTCAGCTGCAGAGGCGCCCGCGCAGCGGGTTGCTAATGAAAATGAGTCAATTTTTCAGCCTGGACCAGTAGCGGTGACTAGCAACCTCGACTTCAAAACTCACAGGTATTATTGATCGGCTAGAACGTCTAGCTAAAGTGCATTGATTGGTTGGCACCATGACTAGTGTATCGTACAGTGCAATAGATATGCTGATACGACCTTTATAGCTAAATTTTTGTTTCTAAAAGTCTGATTTAGTCCAACCAAACGATGCAAATGACTGAATCGTATGATTGGGTCTTCACTGTTTCGTTCCTTTGTGTTAAACCAATACACTTTCATTAGCTATTGGGAGGAGCGCTTTGCAATCGAGGACTCTTACGAATGGCTCGCTGCCTTTGATACGCTGCGTCCCGCGCTCACACGTCTCCTGCCTCCTGCGCACAACTGCCCCAAGCTACTCCTCGTCGGGTGAGAACAGCGTGACGTTTCTAGGCTCATCGTTTGACCCGTTGCATATCGACTTGTGCTTCATATGAACCTGAGTGCCAACCTCAACTTCACCCCGTGCCTGCTTTTGGTTGTCATTGGCCTACAAGGTGCGGCAACTCAAACTTTTCAGCCGATCTTTTCGATGCAGGCTGGACAGACATAACATCAACTGACTTCAGTAAGGTGACTCTCTCATTCCATTCTTGCGCTTCTTTCTATGCTGATGTTTATCCTGGAATTTCTACCAATTTCGCAGCGATGCATAGTGACATTTGAGTGTGCAGCATGCGGACACTTAGCTTTCAATGCTTACTTCTGTTCTAACCTAGTAATCGAAATGCCCCTGTAATCCTGTATTTCTGGGTGCCAAAGGTGGTGATCGAGCGCATGCGATCAAAAGAGGCTGCTCTCCGCCCATCCATGAAGTGGGAAGTTGAGGACATGCTCTCACTCGAAAGCATCGCTGATAGTACTTACGATGCCGTCGTTGACAAGGTCGCAGTGCTAGAATACCTCTCATGAGTGTTACAGTCAGCTTCTTCTTCTTCTTCTTTTTTAGCATCCTTCATTCCTTTCGATTCGTAATCGTTGATAATGTTTATCGTGCGTGTTACACTACTTCATTTCTATTTCACTCCCCATCACTTCAATTTGTGGAATCCCTCTCCTCTCCCCTTAAACTATCCCCTCCCCATCAGGCGGCGATGGATGCCCTCATGTGCGACGAAGGCTCCGTCTGGGACCCTGCCCCTCGCACCCGCCGCGACGCTGCTGCCATGTGCCGAGCCGTGAGCCGAGTCCTCAAGCCAGGCGGCTGCTTCCTCCAGATCTCATTTGCGCAGCCCCACTTCCGGAAGCGCTACCTCCAAGACAGCTTTCCCACAGATCATGACGAAGAGAGCAGCAACAGCAATTCTACCACCGGGGCTAACACTGCTTCAGTCAATAACGCTGGTTCTGGGGCGGCATCTTTATCTTCTTCTTCTTCTTCTTCATCTGCCGAAGTGGCGGAGGGAGCACCAAGTAATAGTGCCTATGGGTGGACAGTCTCACATGAGGCTGTCGGTGAAGCTGGCTGCCTCGAGAGCTACGTGTATTTATGCGTGAAAGATGGTCAAGGTGCTGCCACCTCGAGTGAAATTAGCGAGCACTCGCCTGACCTTCCTCCAGCACCCCCACCTTTGCTTCGACAAATCAGCTGATAAGAACCGATTGACTTGCAAATGGATCTTTACACTTGAATTCTTTTGCACATGACATAAAATCAAACCCAATTTCCCAGTTGCTTCGTGCTTCGACTACTAGAAACCAGAAACCAAACCTTTTTTTTTTTTTCAGTTGCCTCAGCCCAGATATCATATAGAACGATACAGCTCAGCGAGAGGCCTAGGTGGGTATATGGCCGCTTAATTCGGCGGGTTTGATTATATTGTTCCATTGGTTATTGGGCTCTTCGGTTTCAGAGAGGATACGAAGAGTGGAAAGTATAGTAATAATAGATGCGGAATAAACGACATAAATACCTTTTCGGAATATCTTCCGATTGCATAGAACATAAAACCCAAGTACATGAGCATCCGCGTAGGCGTAGCTACTGTAAGTCTGGGGAGAAATGAGCGAGAAGTGCCTGCACGGACATGTGTATAGCTCGCTGATTGAGGAATCACGTCTTAGTTACGACTCATATAGGCACCTTGATTCAAATCCCAACGCGCGATCAACCAATCAAAGTTTGAGTTTGCTCGCGTTCATCATTCTTCGAGTGGCGTGCTGGATGCGGTCAATCTTCGCCAGCACGGCCGCGCAAGTGTCATGCTCCATGGCGTGCGCGAGATCAATAGGGGTGTCGCCCAGACTGTCAATCGCGTGAATTTGAGCGTGGTGCTTGTGAATGAGCCGCGAGATGATTTCGGGACGATTGTACACCACCGCCTACGCGCAGGAGTAGGAAGAAACCGAATAAAAGGTGGGCAGAAACTACAAACACTCTCTCAAGGATTCGTCAAGTGTTTCTCACCTTATGGAGGTAAGTATGGCCGGAGCTGTGGCGTGCCTCAACGTCAACCCCGTGGGCGAGGAGAGCAAAGGCTATGGGCTGGAAATCGTAGGCTATGGCCAGCAGCAGCGGCGTCATACCTTTTCAAGCAGAAGGCAAAGAAGGTTGATAAATGAAGGAAGTGGAACTATTGTCACGCACAAATCAAGTAATAGCAGGTTTCTTTCGATAATATTTTTACTAAGTAAGGTCTCCTGTACCGTCGCGGTCTCGGGCTTCCACGTCAGCGCCTCTTTCTAGGAGGAGTTCCACCACCTCAAGGTGCGCCTGCGTGCCTCCAACCACTGCTTCGTGAAGCGGCGAGCTCTGGCTGCCGGGTAACGCCACTATGTCCAACGCGGGTAATCGACCATTCACCTTGAGATGGTATTCATCTAGACACCTAGATAGCGTGTGTAGGCGAGCGCGTTGAATGACTCGAAGAAAATACTTTACTACTGTGATGTGTATAAGAGCAACTGTCATGGCGGACCATAGGCCTTTACAGCAACGAGCACCAAAGCATTATCATGCTAGCTCACCTGATTACTTCAGACGCTTTTCCATCCCGAGCCGCCGAGAGCAGCTCTTGCATTTGGTCCATGCGTGCAGACGCACGCTGGAGGTCGTTGACGTGTCTGCACCGCTGTTGGTCGTCCATGGAATTCCATTGTCGAAGCTCAAAGTCGCGTTCGTAGGCCGTCTGTGAAACAAGCACAAGTGAGGCACACGTAGTAGAGACCGAAAGAAGCTCAGTCGGACTGCGACATCAACTCCAGCAAAACCCTCGCATATATCAGTAAAAACTAAGCAGCCAAACACTGTTCGAGACCGTCATGCAACGTTGAATAACATTGATCGCACAGATTGTTACAAGGGTAAAACTAAGTGTTCCTCATAATTAGCACAGTGGAGGAAAATTCAGAGAGTGTGAGGAAACCATTTGCGCAGAGCAAAAGTAAACTTTTTATTCTAGGGACTTACCATTTGCTTCCAATTAGCGGACGCCCGAAATGGTTTCGAAAGTCCGTTAGCCGCAGGCGTTGCTGAGCGCATTCTTTAACAAGTCCAATGCGGATGCTTTCAAATCCGAACAGCAAATGAATTTCTTGTAAAAACAAAGCTAGAGGTGCTGCAGTTTATCTACTGGCCGAAGAGCTAGCCGCTACTGTAGCTAGCTTGCTGCAGTACTTATTAATACTACAATTAGTCTAGCTAGCCAGTACAATTCGTTGGATTTGACACACTTCGGGGTTGAATTCGTTGTTGTTGTTGTAAAAGTAAGTACAAGCTGTTCGCTGAAATCGCTGACATCTACAGATCTACAGATACAGATACACAGATACTAATAATACGAACTGCCCTGACGCCCTGACGCACCCAAGTAGCTAGGCTAGACTGGAGGAACCGCAGCAAGCTCTTTATAGCGCGTCCATGAAGAAAGCGAAGCAAAAGCAGGGCGAAAAAAATAAGCACAAGGGATCCAAAAATGCATCCATCACCATTGGCTTGCAAGGAACGAAAGATGCAGTGGTGACCATTGACAGTGAGGCGAAAAGCAGCACTTGGGGAGATGCTGACAGGCGAATCTGGAAGCGCCTGAAACCTTTGAGGAGCGTGAAATCGAGCACGGCAGTCCTGTGCGAAGCTCTAGGGCAATTTGGCTGTGAAGCAGGCCACAGTGGCACTCGTGATGGCCTGGTAAGGAAACTTTCTGTAGTTCCCCGTGGAAGTATCCAAGGATCCAAGGAACTCTCAGATTTGGAGAAGCTAGGGAGCTGGGGTTCTAGGGTATCACAGAGAGGAATAGAATAAGGAGATGGGGTTAATTGTATTCATCTATATAGTTTGTTATTTGACCTGCACGGCCCCCGGATGATCTCTTCGTACTCTTTCAGGTCGCTATTGTGTCTGCTTGTCAAAAGCATTTGGCTTCGGCCGATCAAGCAAGGACTATCTCAGGAGGAGACGACACTTTAGCCGACGGACTCCGATATGCCGAAGCTGCTTTTCTGTTTGCGCTCTCTGGTTGGGCAGGCAGCATTCCCGGCGAGGACTCGCGCGGAAGTGACGAAGCATCCCAGCTCATTGATTTGCTCGCTCAGCGCTGTGCTCAAACCCTCAGCCGTGCCTTGGCGTCGAGCAAGAGCGTCGCTATGATGCCTCCGGTGGGCTCTACCTTAGTGGCAGCAGCCCTACAAATAGCTGAGCTTTTAGCACTGGCAGGGTGCCACTTGCCTTGCGGCAATAGCAGCAGCAGCAGCTCTGGCGGTGGCAGTGGCTCTACAGCAGCCTGTGAACAGGTTGAGCGTCTGCTATGGCGGTCAGGGACGATCGACGGGAAAAAGGGAATTACCGACCCAGCCTTGGCGGCTCGACCCTTCTTGCACGACCCAGGTCCGCTGCGGCGGCTGTGGCAGCATTCTGCGTCGCAACACAAGCGTGTGGTGCCGCTGGTGGCTGCTTCCGGTAAA
>Ga0307982_1004656_pt1 | contig 10801 bp, 13 predicted proteins | sample OrgLakmetagen989_FD_201847 | JGI IMG/M metagenome (GOLD analysis project Ga0307982, IMG submission 201847) | Saline water microbial communities from Organic Lake, Antarctica - #989 | ecosystem: Environmental > Aquatic > Non-marine Saline and Alkaline > Saline | place: Antarctica: Organic Lake... | reverse complement strand
GAAGAGGTCGCGCTTCAGCGATCAGGCTGCGCAGCAGGGGCGGGGGCCACCTCCGCCGCCGCCTCCGCTGGCCACTTCTGCCGTGCCCCCACCACCGCCGCCTCCTCAGCAGGCGCAGCCGCCGCCCCCGCCGCCACCTCTGCCGCACGGCATGCCGCCTCAAGGAAACGGAGGTGGGTATACAGGCATGGCGGCGTCAGCATACGACGAAGCAGCTGCCGCGCTGGCCATGGTAGCGCAACCGTACGGCATGCCGCCGCCGCCGCAGCAGCAAGGGTACCCGTTAGGGCCGCCACCGCAGCCACCGATGCAACAGGGAGGCTACCCGCCGCCCCTTCCGCCACAGCAGCAGCAGCCGCCGCCGCCGCAGGGGTACCCGCAAGGCATGCATCCACCGGGTGCGTACGGCCATGGGCCAATGGGAGGACCCATGCCGATGGGTGGACCGCCCGGCGGGCCAATGGGAGGACCGCAGGGAATGGGAGGAGGGCCGCCTGGTGGGCCAATGGGCCGCGGCCGAGGCACGTCACTCCCTGCGTGGATGACAAACCAGAAGTGAGGGTAAACCGAAGGAATGGAATGACCTTCGCGAATGAAGTGCGCAGGATTTCTATGCGCCAATTAGGACAAATTCGAAATACATACAGACTGGATTCACGGCCATGGACAAGGGCTATACGGTGCCATACGCAATTCCAAATATAAGCTCGAGGAGGATTATACATCCAGTTCTAAATATTTTCTTGTATATTCCTAATGCCCAATGCCGACGTGAATGGCCCAGCGCTAATGAAGTAATAACGAAGCGGGTTATGGATTCCGCTTACACCGATATGTTTATGAAATTATGCGCACTCACACGCACGCGGCGGACACGTGCAAATCACGCGGACGTGGGAAGTGAATTTTTAACGACACCGAAGTGAATAACGCCCGCACTAAAATCTAAGATGTGCCCCAGACGCAAATCGCACATCTGACGTGTGAATTGCGCGCTCATTGCGCTAAAATCACATTCGAAGTAGAAGTACATTTAAAGCCTTCGCATGTGAATCGCGCCTGTTCGACCTTTACGTGAAACGGACCTTGGGATCTGGGACATCTGGGATCTCCGGTCCTTGTACGTGTTACAATTTAAATTCCGGTAACCCGTAATTTCCGGGATCCGACTATACTTCACCGAGAAATCACACCGCTGGTTTTAGACGTGCATTTTTGTTACCTGACACCCGCACACGCAGTGCACTGCTTCGATCTTCGATTTTGATGGGTGACGGGTGATTGATGCCAAAGGCTTGCCAAAAGGCCGAAAGCCCTAATTTTGTGACAGAGACAACAAAATAATTATACAGTGCCTTTGTGCCTTTCACTCTTCCCTAATATATGCCAAAATAATTGTTGCTGCCGGCCGAAAAAGCGTGAAAAAAAGCATGCTCACGCTCTCAGCCCACTTCGGCTGCCCCATCGCCACATCCGCTCCTAGTAGCGACTTTATCACACAGGCACATGATGGAGCAACTGACACCGGCAAGACGCTCGCAACGGCAGGAGCCCGCCCCAAGTCTGACCCCCGAGACTTGGAGAAGACCCTCAACGCACCCCACTCTGACCACTTGGAGTTCGCTTATCATTACCACACAAACCCTGAGCCTGGCCTACGAGCTAGGCTTAGTGGCTCTTGTGCTGTCGCCTAAACGGCACTCTTCCCTGTATAGTTCCTAACACCAGTCCTCCCCCCGGGGGAGGCGCGAAAAAAAGCATGATGAGTTGAGCTTTTCGTGTTTTCGTGTGCTCTCCTGCTCGCCCTCTCGCCCTACTCGCCACCTTCCGAAGGCAGCAGCAAAGATAGGTGACGCAATGCACACCGTTTGGGTGCGGTTGAACGCAGTGGTGTTCTTCGGGCTTACAGTGATTGTGAGCTTGGCGTCGCTTACCTGGGTTTCAACGATTGGCCACAGCGGCTTTCCGGCGGTGGATGTGCTGCGCGTCAACTCTGTCAAGACCCTGCGAAGCCACGTGCGTTTAGAGGGAGATTCTGGAAGATCGCCTGATACAGCTATCATTAGGGGAAATACTTACTTCCTTACCTGCAGGCGCTCGACCAAATGTATGCACGGTTGTAGCTTGCCATCATGCGCCTGTTAGCCAAACAGCTAACGATTTCGCTTGCCTGGTCTACTTCTCCTATCGATTCGTGTTCTAGAGTAAAAAAGACTTCGCAGTGCTCACGTTCGATTTACATGCGGGTAAGTGCTAGTGTGCAGAATTTGCAAGTGCAGTTCGTAGTTGCCCCTACTTTAATCCCTTGCTTTAATAATTGTCTAAAACTTTCCTTGTTTGCGTGGATAGACTTGGCACCTGCCTTCGATTGGAACATCAAGCAGCTATTCGTCTTCGTAGTTGCAGAGTACCGTTCTAACAGCAATCCTCTGAACCAGGTGCGTATAGCCATACCGTAGAGTAGCCGCATTGTGGAATAATGCTACTTCTCTAATTTGTCTCAAGCGAGTGACCCAATGTTTCCATTTCAACCCAACATGAACCTATTCTCCTTGTTCCCGTATTATAGGTTGTCATATGGGATAAGATTATCGAGTACCCGAAAGACGCTAATCTACACATGGATAAAGCTACGGTCGAGTACGGGCTAATCGATCAGGTATGCATGTGGAGTACGCTGCTTCTTTACAGCACATTTGTAGATAATAGGGTTGTGCTCCAAATTACTGGGCACTGGCGCGATTGCCTTGATTCAATAGAATCCTCATTGGCCGGTTCCCCAAGTCTTCTAATGGGCCCTTTTCCACCGATGTTGCTCCATATTACTGTCGCCTTCTATGGCTCCGACTATTGGCTCCACCTATTCGTTGACCTGAATGCACCTACGCGTATTTCATCTCTCGTGGCGGTGCTTCTTTCGTTGGCATTCTTTCGTGTGTTGTGCCAGGGCGCGGAGCTGCGGAACACCACCGTGCAGTTGCGGTTGATGTGGGACCACATGCCGTTAACGGGCAGGCTCTTCATGGACAGTGTGCCCATGTCGACCTTCCAGCTCCCCGGAGAGTACACCAGTGACAAGGGCGGGCGACGTTAGCAGAAATTATAGGGGGTCATGGCCATGCTTTAGTTGCGTATGTGCACTTTTTGGTCCTCGGTGCAGTCGGTAATACTTTGGCCAGCGGCGAGGGCGAGAACAACAGGGAACACCTCAATGATGATCGAATTGCGCAAGCGGAAGTTGAGTTATAAGTTACAGCTGCTTTTTCTACTTCTACTTCTAAATGCACCTGCATCCAATTCCCAGAAAATTCAAAGCACCATAGGGAAAAGATGGCGCTTCAAAGCACAACAGGAGGAATCGGCAGCGATTAAAATCGAGTTCGGTTAAATGTACGAAATGGAATAATGGAATGTCCCTTGGTACTGGCACTTGCTTATAACTTTCTTGGTACTTTGGCAACACTGGGCACCTGGCGTTTCTGGCATCTGGGCTTCACTCACACACAAACACCGTTCACAACAACTACATCTCTTGATACGCTAAGTGGAGCCAGCCATAAAAATGTAATGATATGTTCAGATACAAGGTTTCTCAAGGTTTTCTGCAGCTACGAGGTCGTGCTGGCTGGCGCACTGGCTAGCAACTGTAGGGACGCAGCAAACAATTCATAGTTGAGCTGCACTGCTTTGGCTTTCATTCTCAATGAAAAGAATCCTGAGCCCGCAAATCGACTGTTCGAGACCACAATTTCATTCTGAGTACTCGTAGGAGTCTCAGCGTGCCTACTTGTGCTATTGTCACTGCTCTGCACGAGGCTGCTGCCGTCAGCAGGTGCCGCAGCTGCATTCGCTATGAGCAAGCTGGTGACCTTCTCAGTGGCGCCAGAAATGCCCATCGACGCCAACGCTGCTTTGAAGTCTTGAACCCCTAAAGTGCCATCTATGCTGTGCAGTAAAAGCAAGCAAATGCGCTCATACAATGAAATAGGAAGAAAAATCGACACAGGCAGGGCGGGAAAGCTAAAAAAAATGAAAATTGCACTTTTAAGCGATATTTTTGGATGTCGAACGGATATCTTTCTCGTCTAGATTTATCATCTGAATCAAGTGAGATTTTGCATTATTTCATCTCGTAGTCGCACCACGATGGTGATCGTAACGCTTGAAGACTTCAGTCATTCGTGCGGGGCCACCCGACACGCGAATGTACGCAGCAATTTGATCCATCACCTGACATGTGTACATTTTCAAGCACAGAAGTTGGAGGTCAAGTGAATCGTGAAGGAACAAAATACGATAGAGGACAATATGAGGAGAAAGATGCAAAGCAAATACACAGGAGTGAATTGGGCGAAAAGATCTAAAATAGAAGACAGGACATATAATTACTGGGCGTAAGGTGGATTTACCAGTGCAGCTGCATTTTCAATTGGCATTTTACTCAAGCTCTTCTTCATATTTTGAAGCCTTGCACTAGCAGCCTGAGCCGCCACCAGATTCTGCTTCAGTTTAGACATGTGTTGCAGTCGCGCGCGTTCCAAAGCACCACTTTCCTCGGGGCTCTCATTAACGCCGTTGATGCTGCTGCTGCTGCTGTGGTTGAGGCGTCCTTGACGGCGGGCATTCAGGTTGGTTGCACTTTTGTGCAAGTACGATGACTGTGATGATGATTGTAACAAGGTGTCAGGTTGGCCGAGAGCAACAGCGCGCTTGAAGTAAAGTGCGGCGAGCGCAGGGGCCGGACCGTGGCTGGGCGCTACCAACCCCGCCTAAGGAGGGATTAGACAGGGGGTGTGTGTGTTTAAGGAGATATCATTCAACATGAAAGGGAAATAGGAGGCTAAGGGGGGGGGGGTCAAAGAGGATGAAATTGAGAAATAGCTGATGAAGATAAATGGGCCAAACCTCGTGCAAGCAGCCCAAATTGAAAGCAGCGCCCGCATGACCGGCGTCGGCTGCAGCAGCATAATGAGCAGCTGCCTGTACCATCGCTATTCCTGGAGAAAGACCCTCAAATACACGATGACCGCTGCTGCTGTCCATACGGCTGCCGTTACTGCCTCTGTTGCTGCTGCTGGCACTTCTAAAGCTACTGATACGGCCGATACCTCTGCCACCGCCGCTGCGAAAAGCGGAGGCATGATTGGCGAGTGCCACACCGCAATTAAAGTGCGCGCCCGCGTGGCCTTGAGCGGTGGCGCGCTGCCACAAATCCACCGCCGCAATCTCAAGCTCTGCTGTTGTCCACTTTTTGGTAGAATCTGTATGACTGCCAGTCTTACTGCTGCTAGTGCTACTTGTATCATTACGCCAGTCAGTCCAATTGCTGCTGCTTCGAGTTTTCTTGGCCATTTCGTTGGAGAGAAGGCAGGCAAGGTTGAAAATGGCATCTGCGTTACCTTGTTCAGCGGCCAGCGCAAAGAGCTCTAGAGCCGAAGGCATCGTAGCTTTGGCTCTCACGTTGCCACGTGCCATCAAAATGCCGAGGGCGAGCTGGGCCTGTGGTATGAAACAAAGAAGATGAAAGTCATGAGTGAAAATAGCGAATGCAAATTGCACGACCTTCAAAAATCAAACAGGAACATCGAAGATAGATTAGAATCAGGAATCAGGAGGGTCATATCACAAGGAGTGTGACTTGAATCAAAGTCGACGACCTGATCGTCGCCAAAAGCTGCGGCTGCTGCCAGCGTGATGCGGGCCGATCGCGGGTTGAGAGGGCAGTCGCGGCCATTAGCGTGCGCTAGCCCTACTATTAACAATTGCTTTGCTGCTCGACGCGCGACATTCTCAAATTCTGCTTGCACTGATGCCACTTCATCAAGAGCAAGTTTCGTCTTCAGTGCAGCTGCCTCTAGTGCAGCGTTCAATGAAGCAATCTCTGATGACACCTCATTACTATGGGAAACACAAAAAGTAGCTGCAGTATTGATATCGTCGCTATTAGTTGAAGCGTCTACAGTATTGTTGGTGTTTTTGGAGCTACTCAATGGCATGCGCGGTAAAGTTGGCGACGGCAGTGATATGTCCCTGTCGTACTTGCGTACACGAGACGTGTTGCCTGGTTTACTGCTCCTTCTTGCCCCTGAAGTGCCCGTTGCAACCATCTCAAAGTTGGATGCTTCCACTGGAAAAATCGGCCTCAGCGAAGGACTCATTGACAGGAGCACTGGTTCAGAGGAGTCTAGAGAAGTTCTGCATGTGCTGTCCGAAGAGGGTGAAACAACTACAAGTGTTGGTAAAGGATGCTTCGATGACAAGCGACTAACACTAGATTCACTTAAACCAGCGGAAAGTTCCGCGAAATCTGCAGCTGCAACATTGATGGCATCGTCGGATACTTTCTCGTCAGACTTGTCACCAGCGTCAAGGTGAACAGGCACTCCTCCGAGACGGTTTAAGAGTCGATGCGCAGCCTGGGAAGCAGACACTTGATGCGATTCGAGCACTGCCATCGAAGACGTGCGAACCAGCGCACTGTTGCTGCTTCTTCTTCTTCGCTTTCCAAACATACGACTTTTCAACGTATCTGGTGCTTGCTTACTGTTTGGAATACACCCCCACCGATGCCAATCAAGCAATTTCCAACCAGTTGATCTTTCTGGTGTTCCCGTTCTTGATGGCGTTCGGGACAGCGTTCTTGATGGCGTTCTTGACGGAGCATTTTGGCGAGAAGTAGGAGAAGATGTAGGCGAGGAAGCATGCTGCTCCGCCCGCCTTCTAATCTTTGCTGTTGCTACTGACTCTGCAGCTGTCGAAACTGTGTGCGTTGAAGGGCTTCCAGCAGGGTGAAATTTGAGACTAGTATTCTCGGGGACCTGACTTCCGTCCACATCTCCCGTGTTTGCCTCGGTAGGGTGCATAAAGGAGCGCTTGATTGCGCGCTGAAATCGTCTCGAGTTGCACGCTAAAGTAGGCAAACAAGTAGTACCATCCCTGGGAGCCGCAACAAAAAACGAGGGCGTGTCATGGACAACACTGGCAAAATTCGAAAGCATGGAGAATTGTCAAGTACGCAGAGACTAGAATCATGCACAGGTGGATACTTCCACCATCCTGCATCTAATTGCTTATCTTTACGCACCTTCGCAATTTCGCCTCAGCATGGACCGCAGTCTCATATGCTTCACGGCAATTTTTTGAGGCACCCACAGCCGCTTGAGAAGCACGAATTGCTAAGCGAGCTATCGTTGTCTGTAAAATACTACGACTGACGCTGATGTTGCCAGTGTTAGCAGTGTCGCTGACGCTAATACTGGCACCTTGTTCTGTTGTTTCTGCGCATTCAGCGGCTGCTCTTGCCGACGCTGCAGCCTTCCTAGAGCTTAATCGTGATGCAAGCTCTTCAGCTCCTCTGGGACTGCTTGCGGGCACCTCGTGATCTTCTGACGACGACGGAAGTTGCGCTGCCAGCTTGAAATCGCGCTCTATCGCACCCTGTAAAGCACTAACAAGTTGGAAGCATACGGCGCCTGGCATCCGTTGAGTAGCAGCGGCAGCATCTACAGCAAGGTAAGTCGTGATTGGCGAAGGTGGCGATGAAGGAGGAGAAATTTTGGCGATGGCAGCAGCCAGAGACACAGCAGCAACTTCAGCTATAGCCTTTGCAGCTTTGGCAGCATGAACTTCAGCGCGAGCGCGGGTGCCAGCAGCCTCCAGCGCCTCAGCCGTGAAGCGAGCCGCATGGCCTCGAGCAAACACCACCCAGCGCTCGGCTGGCCCCACCTGGGTGCAAGCAACATCAACAAAATCACTATGAAATTCATAGTGTGTTAGTCAGTGTAGAGTCTGAAGAATTCCAGATAAACTCTTTCAGATAAGGACATTCTTCATGTTCTTTGCTAAATTGCGCCTTTGTGGTTATTGTTGGAGTCTCACCGCGTTAAATAAATCTTTGTCATCGGAATCGTCTTGGATGTGTAAGCGCTGTGATGTGCTAGCGTCTCCTCTTGTTGTGGCGCCAAACTGTCTTGTTTCGCTGGTATTGTTACCGCTACTATTGGTGGTGGCACTTCGCATCACTTTTGCGGACCAACCATGCGCTCGTTGAGAAAAACGTGGCGGACAAGCATGCCGCAAATACGCAGCCAGGGCCACGGCCTCAGCAGCTGCCTGTTCGGACGCTTTCGCTGCACGAGAAGCTGCATGTGCGGCACCTCTTATTGCCAGCAGCGCGACTATGCATGCTACAAGCGCTGCTGCCTCAGGTAACCTGCCTTGCTGAAGTGCTGAAGTCGCTAGAACTGGTGCTCCCGATGCGGCAGCTAAATTCGTAGTTTCGCCGCCAGTGTCGGCCGCAGAAGGTTGGTCATCCAATCGCCAGATGCTGTCCATGCGCGGTGTGCGAGGCAGCGGAGTCGGAGAAGAAAACGTGGAAGACGAGTACGATGACATCGAGGCTGACGTGAGCGAAGAGGAGGAACCCGGTGGCGATGAAGACGGCGAAGACCCTGGAGAACGCACGCGCTTCGCAGGTGGGGAGCGAGGGCTTCCTCTGGAATGAGGTCTCGGCGGGCTGGCTTTCGGCCGCAGCCGTGGGGATACCGCGACCTTCGCCGACGTGTCTTCGCCCGTTTTCGAGTAAATCGGTTCTCCTGAATTCGTCACCTTTCCGGACGATGCTGGAGATACTTCTGTTGCTGCTGCAGCTCCTACTCCTGAGGATGGCACTGGCGTTTTGCTTGAAGTCTTTGCATTTAAGTTAGCAGCAGCAGGGGCAGTTTCAGGTAAATCAAGCGCGGTCCAGAAAGCTGCTAGATAAGTTGACCTAATATTGGTAGGAGGCTGTGCGTTCAAGTCCAGTGACATGCCCGCAGTAGCGTGGTTCGAGCGAGCTGCACCCACGAGCGCCAAAGCATCATTGGGGTCGAGCACGGCCACGATGGCTACAGCTGCAGCAGCGCGTTGCCCCATTCCCGCAACTCCGCGCGGTGCGGATGCCAAGATGCGCACTGCATCGTCCATAGCTAGCCATTGTGGTGGATCTGGTGGCACCGAACCAGGAAAGCGCGTTGAAGAGCGGAGAGAAGCAGCGGTGTGCTCGGCAAGCACCGCACTGCTGAGCTCTTCAAGCCTGCCGAGGAGAATGATCGGTCAGAGAGTCGCACAAAGTGAAAACGATAAGTGACGCGAAAAGGCACGGCACCTTGACAGCGTTCACACAGCATTATCACGTGCAATCAAAGTATTTAGGTACGTAGGAGTGTTGCCTACTTTACTGTATCTCATTGAAGTACCTAGAAAGAGCATCGTTCGCAGCTGCTGCCTTAACATCATCAGCGTCGGAAGCTTTTCCAGGCTCGGCCCATTGGAATGTCTTCGAATTGTAGGCAACCGTGTTTTTGATACTGCTATCTTGAGCTAAAGCGCTTCGAAAAGATGTTTCGTCTGGTGAGCTGGGCGCTATCTTACTTGTATCATAAGAATCATGAGACATGGAAGGGTCATGCAAGGGCTGAGACTCGGGTAAGGCATATAATGACCCGACTTTCTTGAATTTTGGAGACTCGTCCGAAGGTGTGTGAAGCGCGGGGACCTGGCTGGAGACTGCTAGCATTTATGCTGGCGGTTGTGCGCTTAAAGATCTACGCGCATTCTTCGGGATGGTTGTGAAGTGTTAGAAAATCCACACTTTGGCTAAGACTGAAAATCAATACGGTAATCGGCAGTACACATAATCATCTTAATACAGCAAACTAATTGGATGGATTCCTCGCCAGAGGAATTATGCTAAAGCAGAAAGTTGAGGCTCGGGCTGTTGCGCATGTCGGCATGTTTTCGGCAAGACACAACCAAGCAACCAACCACCAAAAGACGCACGAACAAGATTCATTGTTTTCTGTTCCTGTGAGATCCAAAAATCCACCAATCACATGTTGTACTGCGCCGAGGAAAGTGTTTGCGATCCGTTGGGAGATTTTGAACCGGGAAACGCGCGTTACAAATCAGCAGCTTCCAGCCAGCAGCGCAGCTTCTCGTTTCACCAACACCAACAGTAAGTACTGATGTTATAGGGTGCCCAATGTTGGCCTGCCGAATGCTGCGCGCATTCAATGTTTCGCTTATCTTACATCTGATCTCGTCGGTGCTTTTCAGCCAAACACTTATGGCTTTATTGTTTTTTTGGTTTCGCAAAGTTGCTCATAAAACCGCCCATACGCCATCGCCACTCCCCGACGGTTTTGCATCATCACACAAGCTCTATTTTTTTGTCCATGCTGGATCCAAAGTAAATTTAATATCATCACTGTATTTCTCTTTATTTGTTGCACCATCTTGATCAGCTTCTTCAAAATGCGTGAGATCGTGCACATCCAGGGCGGCCAATGTGGCAACCAGATTGGTGCCAAGTTCTGGGAGGTCATCGCTGATGAGGTATGTGTGCGCGCGCTGCGAGCACCAATCTTTGCCTATACAAAAGCATAAGCATTTTTTTTTTTTTAACATGCCAGTTGCAGGCTATACTCTTGCTCATTTCTTTCTTACTCTCTCTTCTCGCTACAGCACGGTGTGGACCCAACCGGCACTTACCACGGTGACAGCGACCTCCAGCTCGAGCGCATCAACGTGTATTTCAACGAAGCCACTGGTGGCCGTTACGTGCCTCGCGCTATCCTTATGGATCTGGAGCCTGGTACCATGGACTCGGTGCGCGCTGGTCCTTTCGGTCAGCTGTTCCGCCCTGACAACTTTGTCTTCGGCCAGACTGGCGCCGGCAACAACTGGGCCAAGGGCCACTACACCGAGGGTGCTGAGCTCATTGACTCGGTGCTCGACGTGGTGCGCAAGGAAGCTGAATCAT
>Ga0307982_1004652_pt1 | contig 10807 bp, 13 predicted proteins | sample OrgLakmetagen989_FD_201847 | JGI IMG/M metagenome (GOLD analysis project Ga0307982, IMG submission 201847) | Saline water microbial communities from Organic Lake, Antarctica - #989 | ecosystem: Environmental > Aquatic > Non-marine Saline and Alkaline > Saline | place: Antarctica: Organic Lake... | reverse complement strand
CGTGTTGGTGATGACGTCAGCAGAAAAGCCGATACGTCGCGACGTATTTGCCTTATATTCTGGAGAAAATACGTCAGATGTTTTATTGTAGGGACTAGAGGAGTCTGTCGGAACAATTTCCGAGAAAAATCTTGCCACAGTACTGTAGGTACATAAAAAACGACGACCACGAACCACGAACCACGAACCACGAACCACCAACCACCAACCACCAACCACGAACCACGAACCACGAACCACCAAATTCCATTTAATATAAAGGATACGACACGTTGATTGGTCAATCCGTTGAGTAAACAACATACCCCTGTAAATCTTTACGAGCAAAAAATGGAGTGTCGAGCTCGCGTCTATGGGTCTACTATGCGTTAGCGATATTGAATCGAAAGCTTCTGAACAGCGATCATGACTATTAAGCCGGTTGTGCATGCCATTCTTTGCATAGTTGCAATTGCTGCACCTTCTAGCTTCGATGTGGGCCTCTCAAATGTTGTGCTCGGCAGCAGCAGCACTACTGACACGAGCTCCATCAGTCCGAGTACTAGCTACACCACCAGCAGCAGAAGAGTTCTTGGGTGCAAATGGGACAACATCAAGCAAAAGTGTGCTAGTCATAATGCGCCAAACAGTGGTGGCGCACCCGCTATCATCCACAACGGGTCTCACTTCCACGCCAACGGGCACTCAAACCAGCATTCAAACCAGGGGCATGGTAGCAGCGGTGGATCTCATGGAGCTGGAGCTAGTCAAGCCAAGGCTTCTTCATCGGTGCTGGACTTCGCTCACAATCGCTTCGATTACCGAAAGGTTAGAGTCGTGTTCTCGTTGTCACGGCGGTAGCATCAATCACTATTAACCAATACCAACCCACGACCTAATGCTATGCATCAAATTACCATACTAGCACCACCCACAATTTCCATTAAAAGTCCAATAAATTATATGGGAAAGTAGGTAGTGTTAATGAGTGGTATAAGATGTATTGCCCGCCGTGACACCCGTTATACACGCTGTCCTAATAGAACATACTAGTAGGAAGGTGAGTTTGAACCCTTGCGAATGAACTCTCATACATGTTAAAATGCAATTGAACAGGCACGGCCCTCAGCAGCGGAGGAGCATGCTGCTTCCTTGAAACGCGATGCCGCCGTGCTGCAAGCAGTCTGCAGTGGCCTTGCCGAGAGCATCGCGAGTGCCGCGCTCTGTGTCACACCAGGTGCCTCTTTGGTTGACAGCTTCTTTGGCTTGTGAGGACCTTTGACAATGAGGCTTGTTTGACCTCTCTCCACCTGCAGCTCTTGAAACGACGTTCCCCTGCAATGACAAGATCATCTTCATCATCATCATCATTTCATTATATAGTCATCATTACTCCGCAGGTGGTAAACCGTCGCCCATTCTCGTCGCCAAGTTAGTCGAGCAATGCGTGCTCTTAGCCAGCGATGGCAGTGGGTCTGCGGCAGCTTTGCACGCGAGACTGAATGAACAACTCCAACGAAGCCCCGAGTACAAGAAAGTGTCGAGCCCTCGCGACTGTGACAAGTTGGGCAGCCATACGGGATTGAGCAGTAGCACAGGCAGCGCGTAAGTTTCCCAGGCTTACGAGGCAACAGAAAGAGTAGCCGCTGTTTTCTTTGTTTGAACTTTTGGCAACAATGAATGAATCATCGGTCTTCCCCCGCCTTGTCAGCTTCCTCTCCAATTGCTTACCACTTTACACTTCCCCTCTCTTAATTTATACCGTTAGCAATGGCGCCAACCTGGTCGTGGTCACGGCCTTTGAAACCACTCATGCTGCGGTGGCCCAACGCGCTGCTTTGCCTGCTCTGCGCTGCGCTGGCGTCGACGTGGTGGTCTATGACCTCGGGCTGGCGCCACCGGTGCAGCTTGCGATGGCAGCGGAATTTGGAAGCCCTTCGTTCACCTGGGAGTTGTTTCCGTTTGATGAGGTATGAGAGAGCGACAATTATGAGTTGAGAGGAGGTGAAAAGAGACTCTTGGTTGAGATACGCCATAGGGTTCTCGTTTTTTGTTCGTGCATCCATCGACTGTGTTTTTATCGAGTGTTTTTGCCCTTGAAGTTACAGAATGTGTGATCTTTCTGCTTCAAGTGTATTTGAATAAAAAAACAAATATAAAATACAAACAGTACCCACCGCACTTCCGTCTGGGGCGAGCCTACACTCGGGACGGCGCGGGGGAGTATGCCTGGAAAGTTGCTGCCATTGCGAGAGTGGCTGCGGCACGCCGTGGCGCAAAAGTAAGCACTACGTGCATACTCTCAAATGTACAAAGAAAACGCTGACGTTGAATATGAACGAAGAAACATTTACTCTTAGGCGTAACAGTCCGTGAAGAAAATGGTGCTGACGTCCAGAATGCACTTCAAAGATTTGTTTGACTTTGCGATGGGACATTTACTGATAAATTTTTTGAAACAGTCATGTCTGATCGCCATCATTATCATCCGAGCATGTGCTTCTTGCTTGCTCACAGGTGCTTTGGACTGATGCTGGGAACTGGCTAGACCCTTCTCTCTTGGCTCAACCTGGCCGCGGGTTGTGGTTTGGAATTGGAGCGAAGGTAGGTGTGATTGAGGGAAGGGTTGCGTCTGTGTCTCCTGCTTGAGGATAGTTTATGCGTATCAGATAATGCTTTTCTTTATCAGTTACTTGCTTGTAAAGACAATTTTCATCGACTCGTTCATTGTCACTCCTCTCTCCTCCATCATTATCCTCCACATATAAACCTATAATTATCCACCCTACCTCATCCACCACCCCACTTTAAAAAAGGGGGTGTTGGCGAAGAAAAGCAGCGGCACAATTAGCCGTTGGACTTACGGCACCGAAACCATCAGCGCTTCTTCAGCTGTCGCGTCTAAAGATTGGCGAGCCCATTTGAAAGTTGAAGGCAGCCCGGGGAAGGTATAAGCATACAGATGGGAGAGGTAAAGGTTGGTGTTTTTCAAATAAAGAAAAAGAATTCACTCGAAAAGCGAGACATCTCATGATTTGGAAGTTCACAAGTGGTTTGAAGTCTTTTGCAGAGCATATATGCATTTCACCTTTGCATCTGTCTCTCCTACGCACCATTCTTTTTTGTCTGTCTACACCTCCCCCTACCAATAGGGGATTTGGGAGTACTTCAACGCCACTTCCAAGCGTGGCATTTGGGGCCCCCTCGAGGCCAACTGCCATGGCGCTTTGGTGAGATGAATAGGAGGCAACAGGAGTTGAAGAAACGGGGTTTTATTCAAGACCTTTCCAGTAGGCGCGTGCTCTTTTTCAAAGGAATAATAAAGCCGACTGTCAGGTAACCTTCGTGTCTTTGTGTGGTTGGTTATACGCAATAGGTGGGGTTTGACACGAGCCAGCCAGCCGCTCAGTCTCTGTTAGACGCCTGGCTGGACTGCGCGTTGCACCTTCAATGCATTGCGCCGGCGGGGAGCCACCGTGGCAACCACCGACAAGACCAAGCCGCCTTGAGCTTGCTGGTGCTGCTGTCTCGAGAAGGCAAGCCTCAAGGCAAAGGCCACAGCGGTGGCGGTGGTGCTGGCGGTGGGTTCACGTGCAGCGAGCTGTCCAAACTGCCAGTAGGCCCAAACGGGGCCATGGGCGTTCCCAACGACAAACTGGTGAGTGTTCCAGTGGAAGATGCGTACACATAAGCGTGCATGCATCTAATCCAATGAAAGCGAGACTACCAAGACAAGAGTTTTTGAAGGACTTCTCATAACGCCCCATCCCTCACCCTCGTATTTCCTGTATACATGTGCAGATCACTCGAGCAGCCGAGTACGTGGCCAACTGGCCGGACCTTGCACGCAAGTACGCAATTTGCAAAGCCGCGCCTGCGAGCAAGCACTAGAAGAGACGGAAATATGGGAGTTGAACACGAGAGGTTGAGGAAGACAGGAGGCAGGCGCGCAGCTCAATTTTCAAGAAGATTTCGAATAACTTAAATCGAAACGCACTAAAAAATATACTTAAAAGGTAGACAGTAGACAAAAAGATCAAAGATAGCCTAATTCTTAAATCGGTTAAATTTTAAAGTTAGAATTAGAAGTTAAGAAACGCCTCGGCCTCTTTAAAAAAAACGGACTGAAATTTTTGTGTCCTATAGGCACCAAAATTCATTGCGTTGTGGGAATAAAGATATGAAGAGACCCTACTTTCTGCTTTGGCACTTCGGCACTTCGGTGCGCTAAGGAGTGCCAACTAAATGCGCATCACAGGCGCCTTCCATTAAAAAATTAACCAAGTTCTAAGCACAACCACTTCTCACAGAGATACATAGACAAACAAAAGAGGCACACACGAACAGATGGGGACGGCGCAGTTATCTCTCAACTGGTGGTGCCAGGAGACTCGCCGTTACTTCAAAGGCAGCCATACCCACGGAGCCTCCGAGTCCCATCTTTAAAGCCTTAGCGTTGAACCCTTTCCATAAGGCCCTCGTGCCTTCTAGTCGCTGAATCTCAAGAAGCCTCTGCACAACTCCCTGCGGTGCTGACTGGCTCAGGTTCGCGTCAGCTTGCACGCGGCTTTTGATGACGTCGAACGGGCAGTTGAAGCACGTCGCAAGCACCCCACCCGCAAAACCCGTCCACAGGGTGGTGAACAGGGCTTGTGGTCCGTTGAAGTGGTCTCCTCCGTCAGCAGACGCAGGTGGAGGAGGGCTATTGAAGTTTGCCTTCAGGACAAACATGGAAGAAAAGTACACGCTGTTCCACATGGCATTGCGGCACGCCGTTGCCATGAATCCGTTGGAAAGTGCTATGACTCCTTCTTCTTTCACGACCGTACTTAGACACTGCCATGAATTATGGTACCTTCCCAAATGCTCTTTGGCCTGAAGCCGCGTTTTTACGACGTGAAACGGCGTCAAAACGAACGCCTCAGGCACGCCAGACACGCCACCGGCCGCTGCTGCTACGAGGACGCCGTTGGCAGGTTTACCGGAGCTGCTGAACACGTTGGAGAACCATCGGCGAGCAAACTCGTAGGAACTATACATGGCCATGGATTTCGGAGTGATGGCCAGCAACTCCGGCAGCATGCCACGATAAAGCCGCCCCACGCCGCCCTCGGCAATGAGGCTGCGAATGCCTTGGGCTACACTCTGGCTTGGTCCTGCAGCTGTCTGCAACTGAAACCTCGTTTTCACGTTGTCCAACGGCTGCACAGCGAGGCACTCGACCCATCCTGCGATGCTGCCAGCGAGCGCAAGGCGGTCGGGGCTCAGGCGTTTGCCAGCGTCCGTCATGGTTCGTCAGCTCTGTGCACACGAAATACAAAAGGAGAACCAAAACTTCAAGTTATTACAAGAATTACGATTATATGTTGAAATATAAATACTACCCGCCATGTGCCTGTATCAATTGTCAACCAAAAGTAACAAGAATTAATAATAATTCTTTGCTAGTCTCTGCTGAGGTAGAGACAGACTGTGCTCAGCTTTTTATTCATAAATTTGGCGAATGCTAACCTCGCTGTCTGTTAGCTCCAAAGATTTTTTATATGATGAGTTCGGAGATTACGATAGCTTGCTAGGCTTCCTAACCGTTCAGAACGGGTATTGAAGATCGCAAGTTCTCGCCTGAATGATTAGCTAGTGCAGCGAAAGTTGCTAGCTACCACGCCGGGCAATTAGAGAAGCTAAGACTAGCTCTGAGCTCTGAGCTCTGAAGCTAAAAGTTGAATTGAAAATTGGAAATCGGAAAACGGAAATCGAGGATGTAGATACCCTTGGTAAGGTAGTGTGTGCAGAGATGTGCAGATCCTGCTGCGAAGACGAGGACTGAAAACTGAAAACTTCATTACACTGGAAAGTCATCTGCACGGGCAGCGAAGATAACTTCCAATTCCTAGTGCAAGCTCCTTCGGGCAAACCAATTGACATTATGGGCGACAATAGCGATGATATTCGAGCAACTTTGTTGATGTCTAAGAGCATGGGCGCCTTTGCTCAGGACATAAGTGTTCGAGCTAAGAACTTATTCGGCTCACCGAACAATGGACTGGTAAGTCGACGACACACCTAGCTAGCTAAGGAGTATACATTCATTCAATACTTTTAACACTAGCTCTCGTTGCTATCATGAAATATCTGCTGGTAAGCTGATGTGAACTTTAGTTATTTCTATGCTGATTGTTGCCTTCTGAAAACGCGACATGATGCCTACTACCAGCCGGCAAAAGCGGATCCTCAAGTGTTGAAGAACGACCAGGCCGCGTTCCGAAACGCTAGCTTGTGGGCGTTTGGGGCAGGCATAGCCAGTGTAGCCGGCATGTCGTACATAGGGCGGAAGTGGCACTTGGCTTATCGTATACCTGCTGTGTCCTTCGTTGGGTTCACTTGTTTTGGGGCTGCCAACTTGTATTCCACGAAAAACGCAATTGAAGGTCAATTTCGAAGCATAGAGCTAGCCTAGAAGTAGGATTCGTTTCTAAGTACCACATGTACGAGCACTTATTCCTTTGTGTTTAACTCAGATATCACTGTCTCGAGCTATACTTTTTGTCTTCAGTTGTTTCACACTGAAAAGGCGGAATGCCCAGCTTGAAATCGTCTGACATTGGTGTTTTGTGCTCTTCATTTCTTTGTTGGCAGGCTTGCTGCATGACGTAGAACACGAATCGGCCACAGCTCAAGTGCTTTGCCCGTCCATGCGTCAGCTCCAGCCTTGCCTCGACGACTATCGTTGCAAAGAAATCATGGGGCGTGATTTCGGTGGTAAAACAGTGCTGGTAAGGATGGTGATGGAAAGAGATTAACTTTTCATGCACATACACAAACAGCAGTAAATGTTTCTACACGTGTCACCGATAGTCGAAAGATCACTATTTGAATAGCTCTCATGTGAGTGAAACTTTTACATATTCTTTTTGTGCCTGGCATTCATGTTATCTTGCTCTTTGACAATGGGCTACGCGGATGTATTTATGTAGGAATGGTTAGCAGCGTGCAAGCGTCGTGAGGCACTTCGAGGGACTTCATCCTACGGTGACAGCGACAGTAGTGGCGGCAGCAGTAGCTTTGACGAACAGAGCGACGACTTTGCTGTAGACACTGATCCTTGGAAAGATACTACGAATGGAAGTTTTACAGACGCCCGGTCACGGTCCAAATGAGTGCTTGAAGTTGATATGCTTTCAGGGGAATAGCTAGTTACTTTATCATCAGAAGATATTACAAACAGATCAAAGAAAGAATCATTTGTATCCTTTGACTATAATTTTTTGTCCAACTCGTTAAAGCCCGTCGATGTGTGTTTGGCTGCATGCAGTCGACCTGCCGTTATGCGTTATACATGCCACGCACCTCCATACCCGATACTCGATTATAACATTTTAACAATTGCGTTCGAATTGCGCTTAGGCGTAAGCATCGCCAATACTTATCGCCGCTGTGTAGAACTCAGCCCAAGGCGGATTACACTTCAATAATAATAATTAATTCTAGGTTGAGGCGAGCTATTCGTTTGCCGTTGTGAAGCACTGTGAACTGCGAAGTGACGAAATAGGCGATTTCTATAAATCCATAGAAGTGCAGAAGAATGCCAATGCAACCCATCCAGCTCTACGCCACGTCAGAAGCATAAGCATGGTGCTATCTAGGTGCAACTTTGGCTGAACCTCCACGAAATTTGGATGCTTTGCTCACTGCAGGCTCAGACTCCTCTTCATCGTTTTCTTCTTCGTCCTCGACAGCGCTCTTTTCTTTCTTTGACTTCTTCTTCTCTTTCTTTTCCTTCTTCTTGAACCCAAAGAAAGATTTCTTCTCCTTTACCTGTCGTACCACATTGATGTAGATATGGCGACGATAATGATGAGAAAACGCGAGTCAAATGCATGCACTCTCTCGAAGGAAAACCGTCAATTTTCCTTTTCTTTACAGTGCATGATCCTCGCTTACCTTCGGCACGAAGTTAATCGGTGGCTTGGGGGCATCCATGAGGTATTTGATCATAGCCTCCAGGCTCCGGCGCTCAGTCCCGATCGCTCCTAGCGTGGGCATCGCTTCTAATTCGTCGCGAAACCGCTCCGTGAGAGCACAGCACTCGCAGAGTTGGCCTCCTTTGCAGATGGTGCACTTTTTGATGCGCTCGCCGCGCCCGTACTGGCCGAGTGATTTTTTTTGTCAAAGGACATTAGACAGCAAGCCAGGGCAAGTAGAGAAAAGAATGTTTTGCAGTGATTAGCGAGAAATATACACAAGAAAGAAAACGAAACTCCTCAGCGTCTGTCCTGGCTGATTTATTTCTTAACTTTTTAAGTTCTCTTTATCTGCCTTTCCCCCAATGCACTTGCAACTTGCGCTCTAAAAGTGGCTTCTCTCCTTTTTCCCTGATACTCACCTTGTCAAATTCGGGCGCGAAGGACTCGTACTGCCTCAGAATGTCCGCGTTGTGCGCGTCCGCCCAGGTGGCTCTCCGGTAAGCGGCGTCGAGCTCCGAAGGCTCGCGCGAGGGGAGGACCAGGCAGCAAGTGACGTTGCGGCCGCAGGCGACCCCCCCACACTTGCCCACGGGCTTGTTGATGCCCGGCGTGCCGAACACTTCCACTGGCAATTGAGAGGGGGGAAGACGGGAGGAAGGTTTGAAGAAGGATCAAGACGGACAACCAACATTAAAGTAAGTAAAACAAGTAAGGAGACTAGGAGGTAGTCATATGTTACAGCAAACACGAAGATTTAATATGACAGGCCGTAAAATTGAGATGAGATATGGTGAGACAGGAGTTCTTTACTTTGCGCGAAATGCAAGAAATTTACGTCCTCGAGCATGAGGCGCACGTAGCGGGCGGTGATGTTCGCAGGCACGTGCCAGGTGGAGCACCTGACATTGTATGATTAGAAAGAAAACGTAACAGTATGCAAAATGGTATCATAGTTAAAGAAATTAATAGGCACAAGTGTAGCAAAGATGGATAATCAATGTAATTGCCAAGAAGCAGAGCTTCAAAATGGGACTCTTGTGTCGATGGCATGTAAAACTTGATTCATGTGCGCGTGCGTGCGGCCCCTCACACTTCTTCTTCTTTTGCGACTTCAATTTCGTTACCGCTGGTTTTTGGTGAGTTTCATTCGCGCACACGACCACGCCAAGGACGCGGTCAGCAACGTTTGGCCCGCGCCCACTTTTCGCACGTCGCGTGGAAAGGGTTGGTGGCTCAGCATCACATAACTGGGAAACAGGCGCTCCCGGAACGTGTCCCGGTCGAAGCTCGGGTCGTGCGGCTCGTCGGTTCGATTCCATACTTTTACGGTGGTGACGCTGGCGTAATCGCCTAAATCTAGGTCCCACCACGGCTAAAATAGAGTGAGAGAAGCAGAGAGAGAGAAAAAAAGAGGGCCCACGAAAGGATAAAGAAATAGCACGAAGGCACAGGCAGAATGAGAAGGAAACTTCGCGCGCAAGGAAAATGAAAAGCGTTTAAAAGCGCAACAACGTGATCGCGCATGCATGGTCCACACACATCCGCACGTGCTCTTTTTTCTTCTTTTTTCTACTTTCATTCCATCATCAAAATTCTCGCCCATCACTCAGCCACGCACTTGCGGCGCGCTTTGCGTGGAGGTGCATGTGCTGGGGTTGCTGCCGTCGATGTTGCCATCTACGGCCAAGTAGGCGTCCTGGTGTAGGTCGAGTAGGACGGCTAGGGTTAGGGTTAGGTAGGGCAAGAAAAAAGCAACACATATTACGGAATGAAGGATTTTTTTCTTCTAAATTTGATTCTAGTGCCGGAAAAAAACAATTGTTGATATTTTATCCTAACATGCTAGCACAATTAGCCCATTCTCTGATAGTGATACATACCTGCCCATTGTACACCGTCGACTGAGACGCAGCTTTTCCAATCGCTAAATTGACCGGTTTGGCGTAAACAAAGGGGACGTTGAATGGCGAGTAGCAGTACTGGACAAGAGGGAAAGGAGCCCCGCAACAGCCTGTGTAATTGCTCCCTGCATGAAAACATCATAGAGACACGAGATACACATGCGCAGTAGTAACCATGAAGAATTGAATGAGGAACAGTTTTTTTTTTTTAAAAGAAGAGAGACTTTTCCGGAGAATTTAGGGCACATTGAAGAAGAGATAGAACAAAAAGATCAAGGGTAACGTAATCGAAAAAGTGAATGCAGAGCGATGCAGTTAAAAAAGAGCAACGACTTTAAAGCATCCAACGCGCGCACACATGATGCCTACCCCAGCAATACAGCTCGCCAGAAGCAGCTGCCGCTGCGCAGTGAGAGAAACCTGCAGCGATTTTGTTGATGATCACGCCGTCACCGAAGTCTTCGCACCTCTGGAAAGTTGGGCAAAAGCACCCGAGCACCGACTGCGCGCCAGCCATGTAGACGTCACCGCCGAGCTATGAGGAAAAAATAAAGAGAGAGAAACTTCGAAAGTGAAAACCAAGAGGCAAACAACAAATCTTGTGAAAGATGCTAATAGAGGAAGCGATATAAAGCTTAAAGCTTAAAGCTTAAAGAAAATAAGAAACTCGGGCTGCATTTCTAACACTCTCTCAAAGATGGCAATTTAAGCCCTCAGAACACTGCAATATTTGCATCATTCTTACCATGGTGCGGTTTTTCGTGCTGCCGGAGCCCGTCAGCACCTCTCGCACCACGGTCACCACTAGGGTGTGGGCGTTGCCACAGGCTACCGCGCCTGCTCGCTGCCCCCCGAACGCTCGCTGCCCTACAGGGGGCGGTGGCCCCACATTGCTGCCCGCTACTGACTGGGCGTGGCCCGTGGGACTCGGTAACCCGTTCAACTCCACCTTTGTTGGGGGGG
>Ga0307982_1004649_pt1 | contig 10813 bp, 12 predicted proteins | sample OrgLakmetagen989_FD_201847 | JGI IMG/M metagenome (GOLD analysis project Ga0307982, IMG submission 201847) | Saline water microbial communities from Organic Lake, Antarctica - #989 | ecosystem: Environmental > Aquatic > Non-marine Saline and Alkaline > Saline | place: Antarctica: Organic Lake... | reverse complement strand
GAGGAATCCCCATCGATTCCCGACCTCCCCCCCACTAGAAGGGAAGGGAAATCGAAGAACAACGAACACGAACAACGAACAAGAAGGGTTTTAGTTTAAAAATCCGTAGAGTTATGCGATCACTGAAATATCTTGGGTGTCGGGGGTGTCCGTGCCATCGGAAACATCATCAAGAAAGGTTCAATCGTTGACACCAAAGCCATCACCGCATCCAACAGGTAAGCCTTCAGACCTCCATCTCGTGTGCTTCCCGAGAAGAATGCTTTTGCAAAGAAATTGAAATGAACTCATTCCATAAAAATGATTTGTGCTTAGTCAATGCCTCATCCAACTCTTAATTGCTTCTTCCGATGTGTCTTTGTCTTCTGTGCTGGGATCGGGGTTTGACACAGAATCTTAAATCTTCGAAAATGTCAAAAGTAATGAAGGAAAATGTGACCGACATGGCGACCACGGACCCGCGTGGCCGCCAAGCGTCCTACACGGGTGAAGCCATTTACGAGGGCAACACGAATGTTCCGCACGGTAAAGGCGTGATTACCGTCACCGAGGAAGGCCCGAACAAGAGTAACACGTACAGCGGCCAGTTCAAAGCGGGCAAGATGGATGGAGTGGGCACTTGGGACTCGGGCGCGAGGTAAGGGTCACTTCTTGTCTGTTATCTTTAGCTACTTCAAGTTTGGGAAGCGTTCAAACTGTGAAAGCATGATGGAGGCCAGCGGATCCAAAATGAGAACAAACATAAAGGAGCAACCAGATCCCCATTAGATACTTCTAATTTGTAGCACATTTGCTCAGCTTTTTTTCTTAGTTCGCAATTCAGTTTGCTTAACTTTTTCTCACATGTGTTTGCGTCTTTCCTTCTTTGCAGTGGCTCCAAGTACACTGGCAACTGGAAGGCGGGCTCCTTCCACGGCGAGGGCGTGTTTACCTGGGCGGACGGCACCAAATACACCGGCTCGTTCTTCGACGACCAGTTCCACGGCAAGGGCACCAAGACGGGTCCCGACGGGAAAGTGCTCGAGTCGGGCCTGTGGTGGCAAGACGACTTCTTGTCGGACATGTCCACCGTGAACCACGTGGACGACATGGCGACCGTCGACCCGCGGGGCCGCGCGGCCGTGTACTCGGGCGACACGGTGGACGGGCTCATGGACGGCAACGGCACCATCACGGTCACCGAGGAAGGCCCCAACAAGGGCAACACCTTCAGCGGGCAGTTCCACGCGGGCAAGATGCACGGCAAGGGGACCTGGCAGTCGAAAGACTCGGGGTCCACCTACACGGGGGATTGGGTGAACGGCGTGTTCCACGGCCAAGGGGTGTTTACCTGGGCGGACGGCACCAAATACGAGGGGGAGTTCATGGACGACAAGTTCCACGGCCGCGGCACCAAGACCTTGGCCGACGGGAAAGTGGAGTACGCCGGCCTGTGGTGGTGCGACGAACCTGTGGACGACGAAGGCGACAATTAAAGAGCGGTGACGAAGAGGCATCAAGCGGGCATGTGGAATTCCCCGTGGTTTCAAAAAAAGAAAGGGCCACCGCTTGGAACTCCACCGCTCTTAATGGCTACATTAGCCACGCCCCCTTTTCAAACTGAGCACCGCACTCCGCACATCTCGGCATATCTTTATGTCCATGTGCCCACGTGATTGAGATGCGCAGTTTATGTTGATAATAGTAATGAGCCAGGATTTTCCTTAACATTGTTCAAGAAGTCAATTTCTCATAACACACTCGCTTTCGCTTTATTCAAGGAGAAAGGAAAAAGGGCGAATTATGTGACTTATTTGGCTATATGCTATGTGGCGCGAATATCAATATAAAGTAGGTCCGGGCCCGGCGGATTCGGGCTACAGCTACAGGGGGGCATTAATTAGTATCGGGGTGGTCCAACAGTTCCAAGCTTTCCGTCAAGCTAGAAAATATTTTAAAGAGTTTTTTCAACAGTAATTACTAATTAGCAGCTTTCAACGGCAGTGCCTATACGGCTAGCGGCTAGGGGCCAGAAGACAAGCTCCACTAAACTCCTTATTTATATGCCACAGTTGATGGAGTGCCCCTTGCGGTTCCATTAATTTAGTCGCCATATCAATATATGCTCATGAGCTCACACACGGGGTTGTGATGTAAACGGCTTTTCCGTGTTCTCTCAGATGTCCACAAAGCGCGGGCTGGAGACCAGGTTGCGTAGATTAAGGAAACGGCGACTTTTGTAAGATCTTGGTAAACCACGGAGCTTTTTGCTGATGCCCTTAGGTTTGGTCTTTGAGCTCGTTTACCTCTGTCCCCTGGGCATTTGTTCTGTTTCTGCTCATGCCCCCTTCCTCTCCTTTTCACCCTCTAGGACTCCTTGGTTTTCAGGTCTTTCACAACCTGCTCCTGTTGCTAACCTTAATATTCAGAGAATACCAATGCAACCTTTCCATTGTCGACCCGGTCATGTCTCCGTTTGGTGACCGGAGGCCGGGTCTTCAATCGTGCTGTATGACATGCACGTCGCACTGATGGTTGCAGCCTGCTTTCCTGGGCCGAAGCTCCGAAAGCACAGCTACAAGTCTCGTTGTGCACTCCATATTTTCACGTAATGTTCTCGTTGTTCAACCAGCGAGGCGCGGCGTAACTCCGTGAAGAGCTGTGCTGCTCCTAAGTCGGATGTTCGACGGAATGCATGAAGTTTCAGAGGGAAAAACGAAAAAGTTTGCCTTCCTCTACCTCATGAAATGCCCGTTTTTGGCCGAATAATTGCGCATGCGGCCTCCTTATATGCCAACGGCTAGTAGAGACCGCCGGGACTCCGTTACGACCAACAAACTCCTCAAGTAGCTCCAGAAAATTTTCATCCTTGATGGCTCCTGTAGGGTGCTTATACGGGCCGTTTTGAATAAAATTGCGCTTATTTTCGAACTCGAACTCGAACTAATACAAACCCAAATGACACAGAAGCCAATGCTGCGGGCAGAAGTGGGAATGCTTATTTTCCTCTTTCCGTGGTCCATAGAAACCATCGCAGAAATAAAAATTTGAATCGGAAGCGCTCGAAAAATCGATATTTTGCGTCCGTCGGGCCTATATAAAGTATAAAGGGAATTTGGAATTCAGATCAAAGAATCAGAGTGCTCTGTGCTATCGCCAAAGGGCGCATAAGCTTAGCTTCGCTTGCGCCGCTTTGAGCAGCCCCTTTGCTGGCTTCGCCACCTTGAGCGCTTGGAGGCTCTTTTGCGCTGCCTCAGCCCGCGCCACGACTGTTGAGCTCAGCTGCTTCCCCTCGGTTGTGCCTGCAGCAACACCAGCTTGCGTGCTGAGGCGCGCTACAATCGCAGCTTCAACTCCATGGGGATTGCAGTCGAAACCCAGGGGCAGCAAGCAATCAGGCTCACTTTTAGCAGCTGCGAGAAGGGCCCCAAGTGCGAGCTCTACAAAACGTAAGCAGCACAATGAAGAGACAAATTAGTTAGCACAAAAGTATGAGCAATGTCCCCTGCGAAAGAACAGTGAAACACAAAGAGAGCAGACTGCAATAGCGAATAGAGTGCGCACCCGTAGGTGCAAAGAGCAGAGGCAAGTCGGAGCACAGGGCGCGCCGAAGCCAGCTGCGCCCTTGAGCGAGCAATTCCGCGCCCTGTGAGTTTCCACTTGGTTCACTGTCCTCCTTCACTTCAGAGTTGGCTTCGTCTAATGCCTGTGAAGAAGACGGTGGCGCGGGTAGCGGCAGTACAGTCGCCTCGGCGGTTGAAGGTGGCGCTTGCGGTGCCCCCTGGCTCAGAAGGTGAACCAAAGCATGAAGGCTGTTGAATGGGTGGTGCACTAGTAAGTAAAAAGCGTTGCCGCTCAATACACTCAGCTCCGCATCGAGAACGCGATCAGCAGCCGCTTTTGCCGATTGCTCATCGGGGTCTGCAATGGCAAAGAAGAAAGGCGATTCCGCAGAAGATGGTGCAGCACTGCCAATTCCACCGCTCTTCACTGGAGGAGGTTCGAAGGATGCAGGGTTTTGTGAACTGATGAGCGCGAACGCGTCCCGAGGCCCACCGCGCACTGGCACCTTGGTGTGAATGCTGTCGTCTCGTTGTAAGCGCACGCTACTCGAGGTGCCGCTTTCGTTGGGGGCGAGGGTGAGCGCAGGCAAGAAGCCCCAGGTGCCTTCCGCTTTGGAGGCCAGGAGCAAGCACGCTAGCCCGACTACCATCGGATCAAACTCCATGCACGAGTTCGAGACGTAAAAGCGCGTGAAGTAAGCTGCTGCAGAGGCTACAAGAGTATCGCTTGAAGCCCACTGAGGGTATTTGGGCGCTAGCTTCTCAACCATCCATGAACGGTACTTGGCAATTATCATTTGCTCCTCTAGAAGAACACCCGTGGGGAACAGGGTAATGAAGTGTTCATAGAAGATAAAGAGAGCATAGGTGCCATTTAGCAATGTAAGATGAAGTGAATCATGAGGTCTTGCTTCGAACTTCTACAGAATTCTCATTAAGAATTCATTGTTGATACCTTCAATAGTCAATAAGTGCTCTAAAGTCGACGTAGACTCGCCGTCGCGTGGGCGCTTGCGAGTCTGAGATGCACTCGAAGGGCATGTAGGAAGACACCTAGGAGGCAGCTGGGCAGTGCTTTGACGAGTTGGTTCGAGTTCGAGAACGCGGTCGATCGCCAAAGCGTGGGCCTGGGCACGCACCGCGGCTAGGCGAGCCTCGTCGAAGGTCCAATGCTGGGCCTGCGAAGAGCTTGCATAGTCTTCAGGTCCCTTGTTGATGCTCATTTCCTCTACCCTTTACACCCGTGGGTAGATAGTCTTCGGAACGAAAAGCTTAAGTAAGCCACGCTGAAAAATTCAAAGGTCAACGGTATTCTAGGCGAGAATGGCCTTGGAGTTTAGCTTAGAGGCGAGAGTGTATAGTTAGTGCAGTGTAGTAAAAGGCAACAAAATGCGCGCATCACGAAAGAAGAAAGCACGAAATAACATAATATACGGCTGCAGCCTCCTGTAGCTGCTCTGGGGCGCTGACGGACGTGCGGGTGTTGCTCTTCACTGCTTGCTGAAGAGTTTTGTTGCAAAGCAAGAGTGCAAAGTTTGAAAGTTTGAAATGAAGGCAGGCTACTGAACAGGCATACTTGTTTAATGCAGAATGCACTGCAGCTAGGCAGCTCTAGCATAGGCAATCAATATCTGTGCTACGTGCAGCAATTAAGTTATCGTATAGTTCATTATTTCAGGCTTTTCAGGATTGAACCTAGTGTGAGCTTGCTTGTGCTTGCGAGAGCTGCTACCTCAACAGTAGTACAGATAGTAGCTTGAAGGGAACGCACTATAGATAGCAAGCAAGGTGTTCAGAAGTAAATTATTCGCAAGCATCACAAGGGATGCATTCACGGATAACTGCAAGAAAATGATAGCAAATCACGACGCTGTGGTAGAATAGACTCATGTCCGACGAGAGCAATTCTCTTCTCACAGCTTTACGCGAATCACTCGCAGTCATTCGAATAGCTCAACGTGAAACCGATAGGCGACTCCAGATAGTAAGAAAAGCAACTGAAGCGAATGCCGAGGTTTTAGATGTTCTGACGAAGCCTCAAGTTACAAACGCTGAGAATTCTTCAGCATGTGCGCCAAGGAGAGAGACGCCGATGGGCAAGAACAGAGAAGCTGTTCTACCTGCACATGCAAACAGGCAGCGTGGCGCCGCCCAGAGGTTAGCAGATCCTACGCTAGGCGGACAAACCGGATTGGACGCAGTGCTAGCTAAAGCACGCGCTATTCGAGGTGCTGAGAAGGACTTGCCGCGCCGCGGCGCGGCTAGTAGGTCTGACTGGGAGAAGTCCGATAAAGCGAACAGCGCCGCTGAACCAAGCGACGATGTAGAGGCTGCTCCATTACCACCGGCGCAAGTGCAGCTCCCAGCTGTGCAACTGCAAGCGAATGCATCAGGCCTCCGAAAAAGCTTGAAGCGCTGGCGCAGTGTTCAGTCTACTTTGCCGGCTTCCTGGCTGCGCTCCGATTCTAGGTGTGAAACCTCTGCTAACACTACTGGCAGTAGCAGTGCGCCACAAATAGCAAGCCCTAGTTCGGTGCCTACCAGCCCGATGGCTCGATATCCTCTTCAGAATAGATCACCAGACGACGAGACAGCTCACACCCGGGCGAGGTTTCTCGCATCCATGGGCGGCATGCCCACAAATCCACCTGTGCGTTGGCAAGGCAGCAATGGCAGCAGTGGTGAGAGTACCAGCAGTCGAAATAGCAGCAGCAGTAGCAGCTATGACAAGGCTTGTCTAGCCCCTGAGGCAGCCAACACTTTAGCCCAAGGGCTAGCGGCGCAGCTTGCTGCTCATGTTTCAACCGATCAAATTGACGGCTTTTCCTCTCCTTTGGCTTCAAGCAATGCCCTTGAGGACAGCAATTCCAACGAGGACGAAGATTCTGACAATCGACGTATCGTGGCACTGTATAAAGCCTGGTGGGAGCGACAATCAACATTTAATCAAGAGTCAAAATAAAATCTTCGTGCCATTGTGCGCGCACTATTGAATGTCATCAAATGTTTGCTCTGCCCTTTGCGTGTGCGTCGCACGCTTCTGTCTTTTCACATAGGTATCGCGCTCAGCGGTTGTCTGCCTTGGCTCGCAGCTTAGCCGATATCATGGCCCATGGCCCAGGCCCCCATCCACGCCCCGCGCCACCCTGGCCTTCGTCTACTTCTTCCACTACCGACAGCGCGGCCACCACGAGCGCACCACTCAGTGAAATCACCGATGTCCCGCGGCACAACGATGAAAACAACCGCATTCTCGCGGCCACAACGCGGCGCATTCCTGCGTGTCCACCCGTAGCGTTTGGTCTCGCATCCACCACAAGCAGTAATAGCAGTTGCAACAGCACCAGCAACAAGACTAGCGCCAACGGCAGCTACGTGCATCTTCCAGCACCAGGTGCCGTCGAGTCAGCCGTCGTGGCCGCCTTTGACTCCACAACAGCTGCGAGGTTGAATGCTGGTGGGGCTAGTTCGACTTCGACTCACAGCTCGCCGCTACGTGCGTCACCAATTGCTGCCTCTGCACCGACGGCATCACCCGCGCCAATGCCTGGCTTTCCTTCACCGACTCGTGACGGAGGCTCTGCTTCGCTTCTGCGGCAACACACCAAAACCTATCACGAGGTGCCAGACGTGTTACTCACGAACTGAAGCGCAAGTACCTGCGCAGTGACACTCCTACCTGTCGTCTTGACATCCAACTTTCTTCCCCTTGTCGTTCCCGCTCCTGCCATGGCAGGCAACGGAAGCCGTGGTGCTGGGCGAAGTGAGGCGCGTTGCGGGCGCTGCCCTGCTTCCTCCATTGCTGGCGCAGCTGCGCAGCCTTGTCGCGCGCAACTGTACCACTGCGCACCCCTCCAACTCCGACCCAATCGGAATGAACCATGAGAACGCAACGGTAATGGAGGAGCGATGGCGCGACGCACTCGCAGTGTGGCGCGCATCAGAAGCAATCCTGGTGACCAACGGGAAGCCTGCAACTGGTTTTGTTCGCCTGAGTTGACGCAGGAAGTACAACCGAATCCAACTTCGGGTGGTTTCATAGCATGGTGGCTGGCGCTGCTGGCGTGTAGGTTTTATTCTTTTTTGCTGTTTAATATGATAAAGTTTGGGGTTGCAGCTTACAGGAAGGCAATTGACGCCGAAATACAGTCAGTTCTGGGTGTCAAGAGGCTGCCACGTTAAGGGAGTGAGGGCTGGCATTCGGTTCATTCACCTGCTGCAGTAGAAATCAAATCTAATACCGCAGTACTAAAAATAGCTAAGAGAGTTAGGGTCGAGGGGAAATCCCCCTCCCGCTCCTTATACCCGGAACTGGCTCTATCGGGCTTTTTACCCGGTTTAATTTAAACTAAATTGTGTGCTCCTCCAGGCCTCCAGTCCTAGTGCCTTCTTTTTGAGCCTCCGAGCCTAATTTTTTCGTGCCTTTCTTTGATCTGCTTTTGGGAGAGCACCAAATGGACTCGCGGACCACACTCCAGAGAAAGGACATGCAATTATGAAGACAATAAGTATTTCACAGGGCCACTTTATACAGTTCAGTTGGTAGGTGGAGATGGGGAAATCAAGGTCGCAAGTCGGCTTCAGCCTTCAGTTTCACTTCTGCGTTTTGCCTTTTAGTTCTTGGTTGAAGTTGCTTTGTATTCACTCTTTGCCTGTATGCCTTCTAATTCTTTTGATATATATGCAGTTTTGACTTCTTGAGGACCTTGCTCTTGTGGGGGTGGTTTGACCCTTACCGTATAAACTTAATTAACGAAATAAAGAGAGCAGGTGGCACCTTCATGCCGGACAATCGGAAGGTTATGGGCCCAGCATTTGACACTTTCAGTCCCCGTAGGGCCCGTTTCAACACGAAATAGAGACTTATACCAATTCCGCCCTGAAAAACTCCGAACAGATATCTATCCTACGTCTGACATCCGGGCTGCGGGCAATGACGTGGGCAATGGGCAATCTCAGTCATTCTAATCTTCTCCCCTGTAGCCCACAGGGCTTGAGCTCGACCCATTTGTGCTCCCGAATAAAACTCTTCGCTTTCGTTCGGGATTTTGAATTAAAGTCCATTAAACCGAGAGAGGCCTCCAAAACAAATCAGGAATACACCACACGATGCCATAAGCGCATAGTTTCGCGCGCTCTCTCTCTCTCTCTCTCTCTCTCCCTCTCTCTCCCTCTCTGCCTTACCTCTGATGCTGATGTCGATAAGTGAATAGCTTCAGCGACGACCGCTTTTGGCGCCCTGAAGACCATCTTTACTGACAAGTACCTGCCTGAGGAACTGAACGGGTGAAGTATACAAGGCCCCTATTTCTGAGCCCCCCCCCCGAGGGGGACTGGATTTAGTTACTAACAGGCAGGGTGCCATCTAATCGGCGTCTACAAGGCTGTTATTTTGCCTACTTTACACTACGGTTGCGAAGCTTGATCTTTGCGTGAGAATCTATTCAAGCGCCTTCGTAATTTTCATACGGCAACAAGTTTGTTCGCTCAATGTGCCGTGTGAATTTACATCATATCTTCCGCCACCATATCACTTCCAGTAGTCTTTTCTGTCGCTAGGGCCTCCTTGACATCGACAGCTACTTTTACAATCGGTTTCTTCGTTGGGCTGGCCACCCCGCACGTATGCCCGTGTGCCGGGCGCCACGGTAGTTGCTGATAAGCTGGGTAGCGCATTCTCGGCCGGTCGGTTGTCCACAGATGACTTGGGGTAGGGCGCTGAAGAACGCGCTCAAACGTAAGGGCATTTCCAAGGAGTTCGATAAGTGGTTCGCCATTGCGAAGGACAGGCCGAAGTGGAGACATCAGGCACACCCCAATCCCAAACCTCCTGATGCCTGATGGCTGAAGGGCATCACGAGAGTAAACGATTACAATTGCTTTATTCAAAAGGACACTCAGCCCAATCGGACTTGTTCTGAAGGTTGAACTTTTCTGTTTCTATATGTCACAGGGGTGTTTCTTTGTATTTGGGGAGCATTAGCTAGTAGACTCAGTCGATGGGTACCTTCAGACATGTTTCGGGTTCTGCGATTCTGCAGAACACACCGGTTTATTTGTTACAGTGTTACCCCTTTCTCGTGCAGTCCATTTATGTACTTGGCTGTCTAGCGATTAGTGTCCTTGCCCCGCGCCCTCTCGCGCGCGCCTCCTTGTGTGTTAAGACTTAATTCCACCACCGTATTCGTTAGTGCCGATTTAGTCTTTAGAAACACTTAAGTAGCTATCGACTAGGTTATGTGGCCCTTTTACACTTTTTGACCTCTGCACACGCGCTGCAGAAGTTTACCTTTGTCCTTCGCAGTGCTCGGTTTGTCTCTGGCATCCTTCACGCAGTGCCGCACATCTCTTGGATTTTTTGCTTTTATAACTGCAAGGCTTGCCTCTACGTTAAGCTCTTCTTGTGTTCGCATTTGGTATCATGCGGCACTCTACAACAACCTTTCTACTGCTTGCAGTTTCGTTCTTCTTCTTTCGCCCCCTTCATGTGCGGGAGCAGTCGGTGGTTGCCTTCAGTGGACTCAATCCCGATCGAACGGACATGTGACTGGGATTTCGGGTTCTGCGATTCTATAGAACACACCGGTTTATTTGTTGCAGTGTTGCCCCTTTCTCGTGCAGTCCACTTAATATGTACTTGGCTGTCTAGCGATTAGTGAACTCGCCCCGCGCCCTCTCGCGCGCGCCTCCTTGTGTGTTAAGACTAAATTCCACTCCACCACCGTATTCGTTAGTGTCGATTTAGTCTTTAGAAACACTAAAGTAGCTATCCCTCCGACGAAGACTAGACTAGACTCTCTGTCTATCATCCGTTTTGGTTCGGGCCCCGAGGGGGCGGAATTAGAAGTCTAAAAGGCAAACATAAAATTCAAGGCAACCAATTCTAATCCGCTTTCGTCCTGCCGTAGTCCTTGAGCTTGACTTGCCTGCGGGCGTGCACAAATGGGCGTTGGTAATCGCAAACGATCTTCGGTCGTCGCCCTGATTCAGCACGTGGAGAAAACCAAATGTCCGGTCCAACGGTCCAACGGTCAACTACGCTCGGCATTCGGGATCCGGCAGGCTGTTTTTTTTTGGTTCGTCCAAAATCCCAACTGGAAACTGATGTTTTTCGGTTTTTCGGGCAAGAACTTTGAGTTGAAAGTAAAAAAATAAAAAAAAATTTGGGTTTCGGTCGAAACCGTCGTTTTTGCCGTAAAGCGAGTGGATCTTTAGCAGAGCTCGTTTTCCACGGAGATCAAGTGAAGACAAGCAAGGCAGGCGACCGCGCC
>Ga0307982_1004648_pt1 | contig 10813 bp, 11 predicted proteins | sample OrgLakmetagen989_FD_201847 | JGI IMG/M metagenome (GOLD analysis project Ga0307982, IMG submission 201847) | Saline water microbial communities from Organic Lake, Antarctica - #989 | ecosystem: Environmental > Aquatic > Non-marine Saline and Alkaline > Saline | place: Antarctica: Organic Lake... | reverse complement strand
CCAGGTTCTCGAGCGCATATCATCGCATCTACGGGAGGTCTAGGAAGCTTGTGCTTGGCGCAGTCTTGAACTAAGAATCATGCTGCCTCAGCATCACCGTGATGGGCCAATACGTAGTTCGAAATATGACCGATCGTGAGTGTCTTAATGTCCTCCTATGTGTTAGCTTGCCTACAGTTAGGGAGCACTCGGCGCAGCAGAGGCTTGTTCATTAATTTCATGCTATGATACCGAGCTGAGGGCAGCATTTCGAAAAGCTCCGAAGAACGCAATTTTGTAACCTTCGCGCTTGGCCACAACGGATGCTTTTGCTCTGCCTATCAGGGACTTAATCTTGATGCACGATTTCTTCTATTTCTACTGTTGTGCGTGTTAGGAAGCGCAAAGGACGTGGCCCAATCAAATTGGCCATTTTCGCGTTCTTGGCCGTGTTCCTTATCGGGCTAGGCTACCAATTGAAGCATCTTTTGTACGCACCTAGTCACGGCAGCAGTGGCGGCAGCGGTAGCACCTTGGGCGTGGGCCAAGGTGTAGTCGGGTCGGACACAGCTGCCACGAAGGAAGGACTCGCGACGTTAGAAACCAAACTGCGGTCCGAAATCGAAGAATGGGCTGCAGCGCAGGCGGTGCGTTTGTGCACACAGATAAGAGATGGGTTGAAAAAGAAAATTTGTGCTGGAGATTTGAATGATATGCCTAGTTGAATGCCCGGAAAGGAAGAAGTAGAGGGCCAATTATTACGCGTGCGTTCTTCATTTCTGAATAACTGCAGCATGACCCCAGGATACGGAAGCTGTGGTCAAGGTGTTAAAGTGCATAGATCGGCATTTCACTTCCCTCACATCCTTGTTCTGCTTTGTGCGGGTGTGGGCGTGTGTTCGTTGGTCGAATAACGACAACAACACACATTCCAATAGGCGGCCAAAGCGTCAGCCTCCGGTAATGGTGGTCGCAGTGGTGCTGACCCTAATTTAGTAGAAACCGTGCACAATCTGGAGGCGGCCCTTGGCGCTGCGTCAGAGGGACAGCGACAAGCTGAGCGAGCGCTGGCGGCTGCCTTAGCGAACCGACCAGCAGCAGCAGCGGTACTAGAACCTGGAGGAGGAGGAGGAGGAGCACAGGGGATAGTGGGAAGAGACTTGCGATAGTAGTTGGGCCATGTTCGTTGGGTAAAGTCTTTACTTTCTATAAGTATGGTTTTCGGCGGTAATGATATGATTTTTCAAAGTCTTTCTCTTTCGATAACTCTTTTTTCTTTTCTCTTTATCCAACTGGCAATAGGACAACTCCCCCGGCGCCACAGAGAGTGACCAGGAGCAGGAGCTCCGGTCGCAGTTGGCAGCGGCGCAGGCCCAGGTGGAAACAGCGCGAGGCGACGCAAACGCCCTGAGGGGGGAAGCAGAAAAATGGCGGGCGGAGGCGCAGGTACGTGTTTCTAATATTGCGCTCCATGTAGTGATAGTAGCAGCAGCAACAGCACTGGAGTGCGTAGTATTGTGTTGCAATAGCAAGTAGATTTGAAAGTCGTAGTCGGTGAGCCTCATTTATACTTGAAAGTTTAGCACGAAATGTATCAACTGCAATCGCTCTATCACTCCTTTCCTCCGCCTGTCTTTTGGCCTATTTTCATTCTGCCCACATGCCTTCTTTTTGCATCGCATATAAATTAGGCCTTTGAAAGCGCTTTGGGCACTGCGAAAAGCGAAGCCGCCAATGCGGAGAAGCAGCTAGAGGACGCCAGGAGTAGCAGTAGCAACAGTAATGGTGCCTTCGTTCCGTTACCGCCGCCTCCGTCACTCAGCGGAGCCGCTTCTTCGTCTACTAATTCTGTCTCGAGTGACCCTTTTGCGTTGCACCGGCAAAAATGGTAAGATTCCTTCTCGCCATTGCTGATAGTTATTACAACGTTGCTTGATGAAAATTTGACAAAAGTGCGCTTTCTTCCATAATTCTCGTCTTCCATTATTACCCCTTTTTTGGGGGGGGCTTCTTCTCTTGCCCGATTTTCCTCTCTCCGTTGGTCTCTCATCTTGCTTCCGTGTACATTTTCATGAAATATTATATTCGTGCACACCCGCATCATCCCAAACGCGCAGGTACGAGCAGCCGGGGTGGGGGCGCTTGGTGTCGCCGTTCGAGTGGAAAGAGCCGCTGCCGCCGCTGATTGAGGCCTGGAGGAAGTGCAAGGTGATGAGGGGGATTGGTTGCTCGAATGAGCATTGTGCTCAAACATACATAGGAATGCAGTAATGCAAAGGCATTTATCCGGCGTTCCTCGCGCGCCTTGTTTGCGTGTTCTCTTCCTCACTAATCAATCGTACTCTTTATCACACTCTCTCATTTTGGTCGAAAATTCACCCTCGTTGACGATAACACTTCATGCGCCATCTTTGACGCCACAACAAACAATGACAAACAACGACAATCAACGAATCCAAATATCAATCAGGTGGACTGGCACGACTTGATTCCGCACCACTCGAGCCTGTGGGAGCGCTTTGGCGAGTCCAAAGACGACAAGTTCAACTTCATGAAGCTGGTGATGAAGGAAGTATCGGTAAGCGTGGGGGTGCTAGTAGTGAGTGTGCGTGTATTGTGTGTGTGCGTGTCTGTGAATACGTGCGTGTACGTGTTTGTGTGTGTTTGTGTGTGTGCTTGCCTGCTGGCCAATAGCAAGTGTATGCTTTTTTAATTGCCGTGGAGTGTTTGTCTTTTTCGTTCTCCATGGCCTTCTTTTTCTCAGCTGCCTTCTTCTTTAGTTTGGTATATCTCCTCAACCTAAGGTCATGCGCTCTCCTATTTTCCTCCACTCACGGTTGTATCACATTAGGTCACCGACTACTTGACCCAATACCGCTGTTCACAATTATCATTTTATCACATTAGGTCACCGACTACTTGACCCAATACCACGACAGCGGCTTGAGCGCGAATTTCGGCAAAAACTTTGGCCCAATGCGCAACTATTCCTCGTGCAACCTGGTATACGCATATATTTATATTGAAATGTTTAATGACAGAGGAAAGGCTCGTTTATTAGCGGTTTGTTGTTCTTGTGCACTCCAGTGTTCGTTCCTTCTTCGTCCTTCTCTTTGTATTTGAGCACGAGATCGATAACCCTTTTCTGCTGTGGTTGAAAACGCTGTTTCCTTCCTATCTCACAATTGTCATCTAACCATTCTGTATATACCATATTAGGTGGATGACCCGTGCATGATTCACGGCGCGATCGAGTGCAACGCCAACTCCTTTTGCAGCTGGGATGCGATGAGCTCGACCTGCCACGAGAAACCTGAAGAGGATGCGAGTGCAGGTGCGCTGTGCTCTTACGTGTAGACATTGTTCTTTTGTTTTGTTTTTTAAATATTCACAAATTTCTGAGTCACATTAGCACACAATATACTATTCCCTCCTCATACAAAGACGTGCGTGCACTCATTCATACACACATACTCAACCTGACTCCAGGCGCCAAAGAATGCCCGAGCGGCGCTACCCCAACCCGCTACCAAAACGGCCGCTTCGTACCCGTGAGCGACCCTCAACACGTCTGCAAGCGCCAACCCGTGCACGAGCGAGCGTTTGTGGAGCATGTTTCGGACGATTCCGCCACCATGTTCTACCATTGGTGGCGCTACTTCAAAGACGTGTCGGGCAAAGTGGCCGGTCGCAAGGGCGCGATGGACGACAAACTCAACCATTTTTTCATGGAGCGGCCCCCCAACACCCAATTTTTCCATTACTTTGGTTTGTTGTCCAAGTTCTGCTGGCGGCGCACCAGTGCCATTCCCGAAGGCACATGTTTCTGCGAACCCCCCCAAAAGAGCAACGTGGGGGAGGCGGGCAGCCACGCGGTCTTGGAGCACATGTTGGCGGAACTGGGCATTGCGGCGACACCCCCGACGCGCGTGCGGGTATGGAGATCAAAAGGAAGTGTATTTAAGCTTTTACACGGGTGTATGTGCCCGTGGAGTGCGTGTACTACTCATGTGCATCCGTATGTGTGCTCGCTTGCTCATCGTTTACTGCTGATTTGCATTATTTTCATGTCTGACACCAACGATGTTACTGTACATAATTTTTTATTTGTTCCTGTTTTTTATTTATTTTGACTCTTCTGAATGAAAGTTATCACTTGCGTGTTCGTTTCGTACTACTGTATTGCGTTTACAAGGTGGGAATTTTGAGCCGGCGCCGGAAGCGCTTCATTTTGAACGAAAAGGAGCTGGTTGCAGCCACCCTCGCGCTAGGTACAAAGAAAAGTAGATAAGAATTTCGAAATACAGAGCAATTCATTATTTTACCTACGTATCCAGCGGCGTATTCTTTCATGCCATAATCCTTTTTCTGATTTCACTTTTTGCTGCGTGGGAAGTACTGGCAATGGCATTGTGAGAGCGGCAGCCACCACATACTCACCACTACTGCTTCCTGTCTCTTTCATCTTCTTCTTCTTCTTCTTCTTCTTTTTCTTCTTCTCTCAACTGCTGATGTAACACCACCACCACTACTGCCACGATCTGCTACATGTGCCACGATCTGTTACATGTGCCAGGCTACGACGTTCAGCTGCTCCCGATGGAAGAAATGACGCTGTTCGAGCAAATCTCAGCGCTGCGGGCCTGCACGGTATGCACATGAGATGATCGTACAGTTGTACATGTGCCTGCTTGCAAATGCCAGCGTTACATGTGGGTCCTCGATGATGTGACTGCACGGAATGTGCACTGCACATGTGTGTGCCCATCTTGTGTATTGAGTAGGAATTACACCTTCTCCCTCTCTATCATGCCTCTTTCACCTTTTTCATTTCTTCTCTCTTTTCACCTTCCTTTCCCTAGGTGCTGGTGGGGATCCACGGCAGCGGTCTCAACAACGCCATTTTATTGCCCGAAGGCAGTGTATTAGTGCAGCTGTTGCCGTACAAGCTGAACTACAAGGGGGCCTTTCAGCAGGTATGTGCTAACTCGCTTACTACTTTACATGTACAAGTCAGTGACGAGTCGACGTAGAGATGGGGACCAGAAAGGGGTTTAATGGGTAACGAATGAAGAAGAAGAGAAGAAAGAGAGTGGAGAACCGTTTATTTTTATTCGTTCATTTATTTTCTCCTCCCTCTCACCACCACATATCGTTGTGGCGCCTGCTGTCTCATAACACGTCCGCTAACACAACAATATGATATTACAAACTGCAGGTGGCGCACGAGAACAAAGTCAGCTATTTGGAGTGGGGTTTGCAGGACGCCAAAGCTTCTTTCTTCCACTGGGAGTTCCTCGGGGAAAGAGAACTGCACAACGGTACTATTGCCCTAGTATGGGAACTAGGAGCTTTACATCAAAATGAGCACCTACTTTGAAAACCTTTTCTTTCTTCAACTTTATCTTCTCCTTATATATATATATATATTTTTATGATTCTTTGAAGTATTTTTTTCTCATTTTGATCTCTTCACCTAATTTACTCGAGTCTTCCCATCTAACATCCCGCCATCTTTCTTCTTCTTTCTTCCTTCCTGCACCCTACATTAGGCAAGCAGGCTGTGCTGGACCGGGGCTCCCCCCGAGGAGGGGCCGAAGTGTACACGTTTTGGATCAACCAGGACATCATCGTGCCGGTAGACGAGTACGTGCAGCTGATTCAACAGGCGGTGACCAAGACCGGGACTTTGAACCCTGCGATTTTGGCGGCGCAAACACAGTAAGAATAACATAACAGAATCATCATCAACAACGGCAACGGTACCGACTTGCCAACGACAGTAAGAGGTGCAGGAGCAGCATCAGCAGCGCAAATCGGTGCGGTATCTGCACGAGCGAGATGGTAGCAGTACCGCACCTCCCATCTCAGCAATGCGAACCAAGCAAACCCTAACCCTAGCGGTATCTACTAGAGGAGGGGCCGTACTAGCTAGTAGTACTAGAAGAGCTGCTGAAACTGCAACAGGATTTTATAGCCTCAAGCCCACAGGCCCCCTTTTTTTTTAAGAGTTTTAGATCGGGTTCTCGCAAGCTTCTAGGCCTTTAGAATAATCAATATCATCACTGCCATTCAAGGTTTCAAGTCGCCTTAAGACTATTATCTACCAAATTACTGTTTATATTCAAGGATAATGCGAATGAAATGCCTTCAAATAACAGAAGGATTTGGACTTAGGTCTCGGATAGCTCCCGACGCGGGAAAAGCTTATAAAAAAAGGGAAATAGCAGCTATAGGTCCTACTAAAACATGCCCTTTATGTACTCGTAGGACAGGATCGCAATGGAAAGGCGCGGCGTTAAGAGAAGCACGCGGCTGAGAGCGCCGTCAAAGAGCGCCTTTTCGGTGGTTAAGATAGAGCGGCAGAGCAAGAAAACAAAAGAAATTAGAAACAAGGAAAGAAGATAAAAATTAGAAAAAGGGTGAGGTGCAAGGTATTGAGAGTACAAGGGTTCGCTTCTGCGTGTAGCGCCTCAACAAACAACAAAATTGCTGAAAAGATATTCCCTTTGTTATATCACCTTGACGCCTTCGCGCTTCACGATTTTGCCAAACGCGTCGGCGCTGCCAGTGTAGTCGAACACCCCCGGGTTGCTCGCGGCGACCTGAGGTGCGCCGAGGGAGAACGAATAACAGAAAGAAAGAGAAAGAGCAGAAAAAACGCGAAGATGAAAAAGAGACAAGACTATTGCACGGCAAGTTTTGAAACCAATCTACCTAATCCTAAAAAAGAAAAAGAAAATTGAATCTAAGTCTACTTTCAAATTGGTCTTTTTTTTCTTCCTTTGAGATATATTTGATGGAAACGAATACAATGCTCATGAAAAGTAGCACACACCTGTAAGCGGGTTTTCACCAAGTCCATGGGGTTGGTGGCCAGGGCCGCTACGGCCCCCGCAAGGGGGGCACAGGCCCAGTCCAGCGACGCGCTGAGCTGGCGCTGCTGCACCGCACTGCGGGCCGAGTCGAAGATCAAGAAGTAGAGGCCTGTAGACGTGTACACGCACATGTGGGTACACGTACATGTGGGTATACATGTGGGTATACATGTGTGTATACATGTGGGTATACATGTGGGTATACATGTGTATGTGTGCGTTGGAGACAGAAAAAGACAAAGAGAGAAAGAGAGAGAGACAGGTCGAATAAAACAACGGCAACATCAAATATGAAAGTAACAAGTGAAATTCAAGGAGCCCTGAGGAAGGTGCTCATATGTTGAGATAACCGAGCATTGAGGTACATTTGCGAGCGCGTACAAGGGGCACAGGGGACCCACCAAAAAGAATGAGGGAGAAAAAAAAATGAAAAAAAAAACTTGAAAAAATATAAGAGAAAAAGATGTGAAAACGAGGAAAAAAAAAACCCTTGAAATTATGATATATGCGTCCCTCTATAATATTTTCAATTTTCTTATGCGTGCGTTCTACTACTAGCATGTTCTTCTTCGCCGCCCACTTACCGTTAAAAGGGCACCAGGTGGCTTGGTGAATCCAATACGCTCGGTACAGACCGCGCACGCCTTCTTTCGCTATAATCTGCTGCAGAGCCCCGCTCGACCCGCTGTAGCGCGCGCTCAAGTGCTGCCCTTTGAATGCACCCTTTAAAGGGGGGGGCATATGAGGAGACAGGTTAATAAAGGATAGGGTGGAAGGGAGAAGAAAAAAAAAGGAAGAAGGAGACGGTTCCATTGGCGCAAAAAAAAAACGCACACAAGAATGTTCAGGTGCAATTACAGCACGCAAACATTCCCCCCCCTCCCCTTAATTTGTTTCTTCGTCGAGCTTTTTTTTTCACCTGCACTTGCAAGCGCTCTTTGACCACGTCCATGGGCACCCAAATTGCAGACCCGCACAGCTGGGCCAGAACCCCCCCTGCGAAACTCGCGACTGGGTTGTTGGCCGGTAACACTTTTTTGGACGCTTCCAACCCACAAAAGTACAGCGCCTGTCACATTTAGTATGAAAACATCAAGATATGCCAACGGAAGTTTAAACCGAGTCAGAGAAACAGTAGACGTTTGTCCATGCAGCTCTAAGAAAAATAAAAATTAGCACTGCACCTTTGTCAAGAATGTTTATATTTTTTTCCTTCAAAATATCACGGGAATCTACTAGGATTCGTCACACCTGCGCAGGCGCCGCTGCTGCCAGCACTATTCCTAACCCAGTGTAAAACGAAGCGATGCCCTCAGTTCGAAGCATGGTGGTCGCTGCTGACAGAGGGTTGGCGTAAACCGTCTGATGACAGAAATGGACGAGGAACGAATAGTACACGCGGTGAGCTACTTAAATTTCACGAGGTGGTACTAAGTCGTAGTGGAAAATAAACAACCACAAAAAAAGAAGAATCACTCCACCAACCTACTATTGCACACATCAATGTCATTCGAAATTGTCTAGCAAATTGTAAAGAAGATCTCGTTACCATGGTGGCTGCGCCTCCTTTTGCAATTTGCGCCGAAGCAGCTCCTTGAACTTGCATCCTGTTGTTTGAGGTACCAAGATTATGAAACTTGAAAGACATCGGTTAGGGATAACTGTTGAGGCTTCCAGTCATCAGCACATACACACATATGCCATTATAAGTGAAAAGAAAGGTCAAATTATGTCGTCAATTTGCATCGCTAGCATCATGTTCTAACATCTCCCACACCGTCGCCCAGTCGATTGCTTGCTAGTTTAGATTAGGCTAAGAGATGCGTTGCTCGTGCAAATCAGTGACCGCAAAACCCGCTTCCTTCATTTTTACTTGTGTATAGAACAGTCGTCACGATCGGCTGTCTTTGGCTAGCCTAGCATCCTAATAAGGCTAGTTAACGTGAGCTGCACGATTGTCCTCGTATATCTCGCTAATTAATATAGACATGCTAATGAGACCTCGTCAATCAACTCACCGAGTTTTCACAGTCGAAATAGGGTGTGTTCCCACATCAGCTAAAGCACCACTCACAGCACCGCTAACTAGCGTCGCTACGACTGAAGCTGTCCCTTCTGAGCTGTTTGTGACGTTAGGTGGCATTTTTCACTGATGATCAATCTGATGATGATCCGATCCGATGCCGCAGAATTCCCGAACTTTTGTTTCGCCAATCATCACGCGCCGAATTTAAGAAACACCGCCGGACTTCTCCCAAAAGTATCAACTTTTTTTCAACCACGCTACCTACACACTGCATTCATTTTACACCCGGCAGCCTTCGCGAGTTCGCTTATCAATTGAAGTAACGGCTGTGAAGAAGTGAAGCACCGAGTATCATTCAGCTCATATCGTGGTAGCCACGAGCACAAAATACCACAAAATTTCTTTCCAGTATAAGATAGATTTGCTAACTTTAATCTGGTAGGCTACACCCGATCATTTCATCAGCGGCCTCAACGTTCTGAGGCCCACGCTCTAGCTGAAGCCCCCTTACTTGTATCATGGCGCACCCACAACACTACGACAACGCCTCGAAAGATGAATTGGCTGTGCTCCGGGGCGGAAACTTTAGAAACAATGATGATTTTGACGAGGATGCAGCTAGCGGCGATGGTCCTTTGAAATTGAGCCATTTGTTTGCTCAACTAGCCAACCTTACCTTCACCATTTTCCTCTGGAGAGGGCTCTGGCTGTGAGTAATCAGCGCTTAAGTTCCCTCTGTATCACCTTGTTGTAACTAGCCTCTGCGTGGTTTACTCTTTGGGAATATTCTATCCTCACTGTTCAAAGGGAAACTTGCATGTGATGAACCCAGTGGTGCACTATTGCAATGTTGAGTCATCGGCAATAATAATCATCTTCATTTGTTTTCTGTTTGAAGCTTGCTGTACACTCGCTGCGTTGGATGCCCAATTTGCTTCACATAATCACATCACACTACCCTCACATGACAGGTGGGAAGACAAAGTGATGGCATTGCGCGCCTTCAAGGGCACGCGGGGCGCCTCCAGCATTTCCATCGGAATCGCCCTGTTGGGGGGCATGAGCGCCACTCCATGCCTGCGCGCCGAGAAATGGCTCCCTGTAAGCAACGGCGCCACCGTCACAGGTGAGACATAAACATTGGGGCTTTTGAGCTTGAGTGAATCTCTAGTGAGTGCATAAGCTTTGTTGCTATGCTAATGAGCTTTGCTTCAATGAGCGTGAATCACTTCGTGCTGTTCAATAAATGGAGTGCAGCCAATGCGATGCATTCATTTTTCGAACCGGGTGAAAGCAGTGTACATGTCTACTTTTCTTATCTATATGTCGTCGTTATAGATCAATTTTCATATAATTGATTGGTATTTCCTCTCATATGTGCCCACCTTCCTTGATCACCCACGCTTGTTGCTAACCTCCCCTGTATGCAGACAAACTCGCGCGCCTGGTGTATCTCATGGTGGTGCTTGCGGGCGTTGCGTGCTTCTGGCGGGGGTGGTGAGTGCGATCAAGCAGAGAGAGAGAGAGAGGGTTGTTTTAATAGATTGGTCTAGTGGTTTGCTTCTGTACGGCATCTCGTTTTTTTAATCGAGATTCGTACCCGTGGTGAAGAGGTTTGCTTTGGGCACTACTTAGGTGCTGTCGTTCTACCTGCCATGTTTCCAAAAAAAAACTTCCTTGTTTTTTTTTTCTGAAATTATCTGTTTCCTCCTCCTCATCATCAACTACTTTCTACGATCTCGTTTCCATGGTTGGCGCATTCCACGTCTGTGCGTGTTGCATCCTTTCCTCACCCAGGTGGTTGTTGTTAGACAATCTCGCGAATGACATCGGGAGCACCATGGACATTGCGGTGACGCTAACCACCGGCATCGCGGGCGTGGCCTTCCTGAACTTAACGCCACAACTCGCGCCGAAATTGAGCGGCTAT
>Ga0307982_1004647_pt1 | contig 10814 bp, 1 predicted proteins | sample OrgLakmetagen989_FD_201847 | JGI IMG/M metagenome (GOLD analysis project Ga0307982, IMG submission 201847) | Saline water microbial communities from Organic Lake, Antarctica - #989 | ecosystem: Environmental > Aquatic > Non-marine Saline and Alkaline > Saline | place: Antarctica: Organic Lake... | reverse complement strand
TTCCGAAGTCCACCACAGGGGGCTGCACCACCACCAGGGGCCGGAGGCGTTGCGCCCGCAGCACCACGTACTGCGTGGAGCCATTGCTGTAACCGATGCGCACTGCACCCAGCTCTTCGTCGCGCAGTGCAGGCCGCCCGGCATCCAGCACGCCCCCCATGGCTGTGCCATGCACCAGCCGCGCCGTGCCGGTGCTGCTCAGCGTGGACTGCTCCTGCCCCAGTGCTCGCCGCGTAGCCGTCACTGCAGCCACCTGGGCGCCCGGCTTGCCGTGGTAGAACTTCGCAGCTGCTGTTTGCAGCACTGCAGCTGCCTCTGCGTCGGCCACTTCCCCCGGCATGCTCAGCGCGCCCCTGCTGCCAGTGCTGCGGGCGGATGCTGCGTATGACGTGGCGGCCAAACCCGTGCCTCGCATGGCAGAGCGCCCACTGTGGCCAGCTGGCGTGCCGCCTGCCACATTCGGGGGCACGTAGATGATCTCCACGCTCAGATTGCTTAGGGGCGGCAGGGTGATCATCCCATCTGTATCCCCCCCCCCCTGGGCACGCATAGTGCGCTTGAGTGCCCCCCCGTACATCGTGCTGGGCACTGCACTTGCACGCAAGGTCTGTGCAGCAGAGCGCACATCGCTGTTGGCTTGAGCAGCCCATGGACCCGCCCCAGTGGCGCCCTCTGTTAGCGGGGTGCGCTGTCGACCGCCGGCGCTGGCAGCTCGCTGCCCCCCCTGCTCAGGGCTGTTTCCAGGGCTGCCCTGGAAACGCACCGAAGGGCCCGCCTCCTCATCGCTGGAGTCACTGTCCGCCGGAGGAGCGCCGACGTCCGGCAGTGACTCCACTGCGCCTCGTTCCCTCCTAAGAAGTGCGGTGGACTTGGGCAGCGGAGCGGCGCCGCGGGGCTTCTCGCCTGAAGTGCGCCCCCCCCCAGCAGTCGTCTTCAGCTGGTACGTACCTGCTCCTGCATGGGTTTTGAAGCCCCGTCGGGCCAGCGTGGCTGCCCGCCCCGTGGTGCCGGCGGGGGGCAGCCGGGGTGCGTTGCTCACCACGCGCACCAGGTGGAAGGGCCCAATGGCAGCCAGGGCGAAGCTCAACGGCACTTCCATGCTGTTGGTGAAGGTCAGCGTGCGCCTGTAGCTGTCATGCCCCGCAGGCGCCGTGATCCACGCCGCGAACTTCACAATGGGGGGGTGTCCCGGGGCCATGGGCTGCTTGTCCAGCCACAGGGCAGGCTGCACGGGCTGCACCGCCAGCCGCAACCGCAGCACATCGCGCTGCAGCCCCGTACGCAGCGCCCCTGCTGCCACATTGGATGCCGTTGTGTCCAGCCCCCCCAAATCCGCTTCGGCGTACGGGTCTACACTCCCCGAGTCACTGGACTTCCCGTCGCCAAGCCCCGCCAGTGACTGCATGTCCGCCCGGCGCCCGGGGACATTGTCTTCTACACTCATGGTGCGACTGCGCTCGGCGCGCTGCGCGACCTGCGCGAGCTGGGTGCTGAGCTCCTCCTGTGCCTCTTCCAGCAAAGCCTGTTGGGGGGGGGTGCCTGCAAGAGACCACACCGTGTCCACAGTCAGCATGCCCCGGCGCAGCAGCGCATCCACCCAGCCCTCCCGCTTGCTTGCGGCCAGCTCCTGCGCATCTGCTGGCTCCGGCCACGCTTCGATGGTGAAGCTGGTCTTCCCATGGGCAGGCACCATGCCGCGGCTGGGGGTGACTCTGAAGGGCGGGGGGGCATCCACACTGCGCTCGTTGGCAAGTGCCAGGCCCAGGGACACACGACCCGATGCATTGGGCGTCAGGGACAGCTTCACCAGTGGCGGGGCACTGTGTGGCTCCCGCACCAAGTGCCACGTCACATGTGCGTCCAGGGGAGCCGTGTTCTCCAGCGTGACAACTTTCTGCAGGCCGCTGTCGCCGGTGGGGATCTGTCCAAAGTGCAGCAGCGGGACTGTGGGTGCAGATTGCGCAGCAGCCAGCGCGCCCTCGCCCAACATGGACGTCTGTACCGCCTGGCGCAGGTCGCCCATCATGCCGCCAGTGGACACACCTCCTGCCGCAGGGCTGCCCTTAAGCAGGGCCAGCACCCCAGGCGGCGGCACAGCGCCCATTTGCAGTCCAGCCACATCTGCCATGATCCGCAGGGGTGTCCCCTGCACACGCACCTGCAGGGGCACCCGCACAGGCGCGGCGCCATCCAGGTTCAGCTCCAGCTCGTCCACGTACTCCCCCGGGAAATCGCTGACACAGGAGATGGTGACAGTGGCGGAGCCAAAGGGCGGCAGGGTGCACGAGTCAGGGGACACAGAGAACGCAATGCCGTTCTGCAGGCCCAGCTGCTCCCGCATCACCTCCCGCTCGTCTCGTTTCCGCAGCAAGCCTTGTCCCAAGTGTGACTGCAGACGGGAGGCGCGCTCAAAGGCGGCCGCATGCAGCAGCTTGGTGGGGCGGGCGCCGGAGCCCCAGGAGGACACAGAGGCGGCATCCCCCGCGCCCTCATGCTTGGCCAGCACCGCCTCCCGCTGCACACTGGCCATGAGCAGGGGCCCTGCCATCAAGGGGTCTTCCTGGTCTGCCTCCGCAGCAGCAGCTGCCCTGGCAGTGCGGCGCTCGGATCGGGCGGCACGCCCCTGCAGCTTGGACTGGAAGGCGTCTGCTTGCTCCACGGCGGCAGCCACGGGGCCCTCCCACACGGGGTAGTGCTTCACCTGGGCATGCAGGGCACTGGGCACGCCCGAGGTGTTGAACACTGTCAGCGTCACACTGCGGCGGGTGAAGGTCTCGAAGCCTTCTCCAAAGCTGACAGGCGGCAGCACTCCCAGGCGTGCGCCCGCCTTCTCCGCTGCGTCCAGGGCGTCCCGCATCTGCTCCACGGCACGCACCCGGTCCAGGGCCTGGCTGGCAGCCAAGCCCCTGTCGCTGCCCCCACCTGCGCCGGCGGGGCCGCTGCCTTGCACCCCCCCCCCAAAGCTCACCCCCTTGCTTCGCTTCTTGCCCCCCCCCTGGGGCTCCCCCCCCGACACAAGGGAGGAGGACGGGCCTGCAGCAGGCGGCGCCACTGTGGTCATGGCCTCTGCATCCCTGGCCATTGCTGCAGCGTCGCTTTCATCTTTGGCCTTTTGGCGGATGGCGGCCGCATCAGCCTCCATGCGCTCAAGAAACTGCACAAACTCTTCGTGTGCGTCCACTGCTCGGGGGGAGGATGCTGCAGCTTGGCCATCGCCAGCTTGGCTTTCATCAGTGTCAGGGCGTGGTGAATACGTGGCTGCGCTCTGAAGGGCCAATACTTGGGGGTCCTCTGCTAGCCCCGGCAGCCCCCCCCCAACGGAGGTGCTGGTGGGTCGAGCAGCAACCACCCCCCCCAGGTGTGACGTCACACCAAATGCCAGCGTCAAGGGACGCACATGCGCGGTGACTCGTGTGGCCAGGGGAATGAGCATCCCCCGCACGTCCAGCGTCAGCAGCGCATCCAGGCGACCCACCCTCACCGGCGTCAGGGTGAACTTGATGCAGATGGTCTGCTTGGCTGTGATCTGCCCCCCAGCTGGACTGAAGGATGCAATGTACCGAATGCCGGCCTCTGACACCATGCCCTGCAGTGCCTGCCCCAGACGCACGCCCAGCTCAGTGGAACTGTCCCACCCCCCCTTGCCAGACGCACCCCCCCGCCCGGAGCCAGGCTCTGCAAACCCTACCACACGGCGCTTGTCAGATTTATCCTGTGCTGTGGTATGCGCAGCCAGCAGGTCGTCGAATGAGCGACCCCCCCCTGTCACCCCCTCCCCGTCCAGGCCAGCCACCTGCCGCCTGGCTTCCGCAGCTGGCATCAACAGCGCCACCTGGCGAGGGGTAAGGCCGGTATACCCGTCTGTGCGGAACTCAGATGTCAAGTTGCTCAAGTTGCGCAGCGTGAGGGTAGTGCTGACCGGCATGCCCACAAACAGCAGTCCCAAGTCCACACGGTGCTGCTCCAGAACCACTTTGGGCATTTGCACTTCCCCGCGCACACGGGTGTATACAGGGGCAAAGTGCGACCCCTGCGCAGTCAGCACGGTTTCTTGATCTGGGGCGTCCACAACGTCGATCCATTCGCTGGGGGGGGGCATGTCCCCCAGGCTGGCCTGAGCCCCCCCTGCAGGCGGCTGCACAAAGTCGCTGCTGCGCACAGAGTACCACGACAGGGAAGCTCGGGAGAACTTGGGGTACAGCATGCGGGGGGATGCGTTGGGCCCGGGGGAGGGCAGGGCAGATCCGCCGATTAACATGGACGCCGGCACTAGGCCGTGGGGGCGGCGGGGGGAGGAGGCACCCGCCCCCGGCACCGCTGCCGGCAGCAGCAGCAGGTCCTCCTCCACCACCACGGCAGACACCTTGAGGAACTCCCGAATGCGCTGGGGGATGCGCCCCCCCCGGGACACCAGCTCCACCTCAGTCTCCCCCCACGGCGGCAGCACCCCTGCAGCGGGGTACATTTTGAAGCGGATGCCATCTTTCACAACAGACTTCACGGTGGAGGCGGTCACAGCAGAGGCAATGCTTTGCCCAGCCAAGCTGCGCTGGGCATCCGACACTGACGTGGCCATAGTCATCACGGTGCCGGTGTCATCATCGTCGTCATCGAAGTCGTCCCCGCCCACCGTGCTGGCGTCTCCGAAGCCAGAGCTGCTTGCGGTGTTGGCGCGATGGCGGCGGCGCTCAGCTGCTGCAGCCACCACCTCGGGGCGGGCTTGGTGCTCCACGCGAAACGCAAGGGGCTTGTGGGACAAATTGGCCACGCGAATACTGCTGTTCATGTTTTCGCTGACCTTGGTGAGGCCCAGATTCACCTCTGGCTGCGTCCACCGCACATTGCCGTGGGTGACGCTGCCTTGCACACGCAGGTTCACACGCGCCCCGGGCGCCAGCTGGTGCGGCACCCGCCCAGGGACATCTGCCGTCCACGCCTTGGCGTCATGCAGGGGTAAAAAGTGGTCAGCAGCTGCCTCCTCCCGGGATGCTGCGGCTGCAGGGCGCGGCATGGGCAGTCCAGCCGTGGCGGCCTCCCACGCCTCGGCAGCCAGAGCCAGGGCGGCGCTGGGGGCGGTCAGCGCCGTGACGCTTGGGAAGACATAGGCTGGCACCGCTGCAGCCCACTGCCCCACGGCAGCTGGGGCCCGCATAGCCACAGACACATCCAGGTACCCCCCCGCAGAGATGGCTGCACGAGTGGGAGCCACCCACACCACTGCACCGCCAGTGACTCGCCAGTCTACCGGCGCAGTGCTGCCCTCTGCTGTGCCAACGCCCCCCTGGCCATCCGCAGTCATGACAGGCAGGCTTGGGAGGCAGCCCTGGGTGACGCCCTGGGAGCGGCCGCCCCGGGGGGCAGCCACGGGGCGGATGGAGTGTTTCACGGGGGGCGGCACCGGCTCCGCATCACGCCCCGTGCTGGGGGCGGAGGGGTGGTGGGAGTCATCCCTGGGGGGCCCCCCATCCCGCGATGAGGGGGGGGGCCACTGAAGGGGCGCCCGGGCATCAAAGGGCCCTGCTACAGTGTCGCCATTGGAGCCAGTGGACCAGTTGCCGATGCGCAACCAGCCCTTACAGGAGGCGGCGCGGGCATCGCCCACGCTGTCCATCAGCTGGGTGTACCGGCTGCCGGTGCCCGGCCGGAATGCCACTGCCGCGTTCCCGAACCACACAGACACAGTGCCGCGAGAAGCGTTGTTCAATCGGAAGGTTGTCCACTGCACCTCTCCTGCGAGCAGCGGCCGCGGCACATGTGCTACGGGGGGGGTCACCAGCACAGAGGGGGCCTCCCCGGAGCCCTGCAGCACCAGCTGTGTGGCAGTCACGCGGGTGGTGGGCACGGCAGTCGCATTGCCGTCCTGCCCACTCCCGCCCTCCATCGCAGCGTTCACCCGGGCTGCCATACCGCTGCCTGCAGCATGATGGCTTGTGCCGCTGCTGCCGCTGTCAATGGCGTACGGGACGCCGTCAATCAGCAAATACGCAGTGGCCTGGGAGGCGTTGGCGGCAGGAGGCGTGAAAAACACCTGGAAGGTGGCTTCGCTGTGCGGTGGCAGTGAGCCTGTGGCGGGCTCCACACTGAACGCCAGTGTTGTGCCGTGCTCCTCGGCATCCACGAGCGTTAAAGGGGGTGCAGGGGGCCTCAAACCGGAGCCTGGGCCAGCTCGTGCACTGACTAACGCCCTGGAATTGGCGTCAATTTCCGCAGTGCGCACAGCGTGCGGCGTCAGCTGCTTGGCGAGGGAGCGCACAGAGTCCCCCACCGCAGTGGACAGCGTGAGCTCCCCGTCCCCCGTGGCCACTTGCACCCGCAGCTTGTCGTGCACCCGGGTGCTGCTGCCTGTCTTGCTGCCCACCCGCACAGACCCAGCACGGATGGTGTTGTCACGGGGGGAGGCAGGGGGGCTGTCACCCCCGTCACCCCCCTTTGACTCCAAGGTGCCCCCCCCCATCTCGTTGCTTGCGCGGCGGGCGGGACCCACAGGCACAATGCTCAGCTGGGGAGCTGCAGCCCGCTGTGGCAGCACCACCCACTCGAAGGGTAGTGCCATTGGGGTGTCGTTACGCACCGTGATGGTCTTCCAAATACTGCCCCCCGGCAGCAACGAGTCGAATCGCATGTACAGGGGGGGGTTACGTACTGACGTTGCCAGCTGCAGGCGGCGAAGGCACTCCGACAGGGCATTCCAGCACGCACCCCAGGCAGCTTCGCTGGAGCTGCTGCAGCCAATAGCCAAGGGGGGCACACCCACGGTGTCAGATGCGGCCGCCTGCTGCCCCCCCGGTGCCGGGGCAGCCAGCGCAGCCTGCAGCATGGCTTTCACGTGTGCAGCAGCTTCCCCTAGGGGCGTCAACTGCGCCCCCGCGGGGCTGGGGGTCAGCAGCAGGCGCTGGACACTGGCCAGGGCTGCCTGCGCAGCCGCCAAGCGAGGGGCGCCGGTGTGGGGGAGGGATCGGCCGGCGTGCGGCGCCAACGCGTGGCGCACTGCTTGCTGCGCCACCAGCAGCGCCTCCCCGTCAAAGGGGGAGAGCACTGGGCGGGGCAGGGGGGTGCCACTCACAGCTGTCACCCCCACACGCAGGGTGCTGCAAATGCCCCGCAGCTCATGCTCAGTGACGTCAGCATTGTCACACAGGATCACCACACGGCAGGTGTAGTGTCCCACATGCGGCGGCCTAAAACGCACCTTGAAGGCTGCACTGCCGCCTGGCCCCAGCGCAAATTCTGTGGGGGAAATTGTGAAGGGTCCGTCCTCAATGAAAGCAGGGGGGGGCTCGCTGTCGTCCACACTGGGCCACTGATCTCCACGGAACACACGGAAGCGGCCTTCACCCTGGCCTGTGTTCCGGAATGGAACACTGGTGGTCACCATGCCATGTTGCAGACACAGCCCCGCGTCCAGGGCGGACGGCAGGCTCAACTGGGGGGCAGCCCTGCCGGCTGATATGGGCACCCTGAACTTGCCTCCCTCAGTGATGACCACCAGCTCGTCTGAGTAATCTGCAAGGCTGTCTGGGCAAAAGTGCACCCGCACATGCACCGACATGCCCGGCGCAATCACCCCGGAGGTGGGTGCCGCAATTGATCCGTACGAGGGGGGGTCCATGGAGAAGTAGGGGGTGCTTGGTGGCAGAAAACGCACATTTCTGCTGAGGGTGTCGTTGTTCCGGAACACCACCGTGGCGCTGTCTTGGTCCCCTGGTTGGTAGCCTGTGAAGCGCACTGCAAAGGGTGACACCAGCAAGGGCCCTGCCAACGCCTCCGTGGAGCTGCCAGCGACACGGTGCATATTCTGCACACCAGCCACCACAGAGTTCGGTCCGATGTACGCTGAGGCAGTGCTGGCCTGAGGGGCAACGGTGCCGGGGGCAGCGGCCCAGGACCCCCCCGCTGCCAACAGCGACGGGGGGGGCTTGTCGGGGACCACACTGAGTTTGGCAGCAGTCTCCCTGGCAGCCCGCCCCTTGGCTCGCGTCACCGCGATGCCCTGCCCTGCCCTGTCCCGGGGATTGCGCAGGAAGGCAAGGGGTCGTGCCATGCGCTGAGCCACGGCCTCATTGGCTGCCACGTCCGCCTGAGTGACAGGCTTCGTCGCCCCACCCCCAAGCGTCACGCTGCCCAGTGCTGCTTTGTGGATGCCTGTGCCAAGCCCAGCTGTGCGCACTTTGCGGGGGGCAGCAGCAGCGGCGGGGGGGGCCCTAGGCAGCCCCAAGTCGACTGCCAGGTCCCCAGCGTCGTCATCCAGCGACAGCCCCATGTCGTCGCTGCGGCCAATGGCAGCCAGCACCTCTGTATGGCTGTTGCTCACTGGGCCGGCTGCCCTGTTGGCGCCGTGGGTGGCTTTGGGGGGGGCCAGCAGCCCCTGCCGCCCACCAGGGGGGGGCACTGAGCTGGGGGAGTGCACACGACTGGAGCGCCCCAGCCCCCCAATGGTCTGTGTGAAGCGTCGTATGGAGGTGGCTTCCCGCTGCACGGCGCTGCTGGTGGCGGTCATGTAGTGCGGCTGAGCATCCGTGGATCGGAAGGCGGGGGCCTTCTGCCCCACCGCCCGCGTGCCGTGCATGATTTCCACAGCAGCAGTGTGATCATGAATGAGGTCGCGTGCGAGGACCACCTGGCTAGCTGCACTGTCACCCACATGCGCGCTCAATGCAGCTGCGTTGACTGTTGACCCCAGCGCCGATGTGGGTGGAGGCACCTCGCTGCCAGGCACAAGGTGCTGCTCGCGAATGCGAGCAAACTCGGCTGCATCATTCTCAGCAGCAGAAGTACGCTGCTGCACCAAGTAATTTGCGATGTGGTCCGCGCTATCAAGTTTGCGCTGGGCGTCAGCTTGGATCTGCGACATGTCGCTACGGTTTCTGTGCATCCTGGCAAGCGTAGCGCTGCCACTTACTCGCTCCAACTCAGCAGCATCATCATCACTGAGATGATATTCATCATATACGTTTGTAGCGTCTGCAAAAAATAGATTCATATGACCCACTTGGCCGATTTGACCGCTGCAAGGTCGCATGCGGAAATTGACCGCACCTTTGGACGGCCCAACGGCTTCATCCCCTGCGGTTCCTCCAGCGGGGTTGTGTTCAGCGCGTGCATCTGGTGCCCCAATTTGGCCTAAAGCAGCTGATAGAATATGGCCAATTCCACCCACAGCTGTTTCATCTGTGCTTGCCATGACAGCACGTGCGGGCGAAGCACTCAGCAAAGAGTGGCTCATTCGTGCACTGGTTTCGCTGCAAAGATGTAATTGCAGACAAAACACCAATCAGTACTGGCAAATGTGTGAATTGATTTGAGTGTTCATTAGAATGGCAACTACAAAGCCAAGGCCAGCAGGCTCCAAGGTTGAGCAGTTGAGCACAGTCAGCGCCTGCCTGGCAGCTCTGGTCTGGGGCTTGGCTTGGGGGGTTGCAAAAAACACAGCGCACAGTGCACAGCGCGCAGCGCTATTTGCCCCCCACATATGCATAGAATAGCACTACCAGAATCGCTTGTATGCATAGAATAGCACTACCAGTATCGCTTGAGCAGACAAGTGTTTGACACTTTTGCGGATGAATGGTGAGCTTCTTGACCTGGTCAACTGCATCACATATTGTTCCCAGGGCATCTGCGTGCACTGTCGGTTTGGTGCTTGCAAGCAGCAGGTCGTCAGCGTATGCGAAATGGACTTGCTCCGGGCACCAGCAATGAGACGAGCTGTCCTGAAATTCCGGTGTAACCCAAACACCTTCATGCCGGGCGACGCCATACCTTTCGGCACCACAATGGTGCACTGCACCAACCAGGCCTGCCAGCATGCAAGGGATACCACCTCACACCGCCTGCTGCACTGTACAAAGCAGGACGTGATCACACCACGAGAGGAGTGCATGACGCTGCTGCAAGCAGCGATCAACGCACCGACTGCTGCAGAGGTGGCCTGTTCCCCTACTGTGCTCAACTCTGGAAGTATGGTCCAGCTCCTTCAAGCAGAGTGGTGAATCGTGCAGGGGGGTACACAGCTTTCTAGTTGCAACTGCAACCAATTTACGTTCTAGCGCTATGAGCTTCCTTGAGAAGTGACTGTGCCAGAGACCAGAGTGGACTCTGCCCTTCACTTCCAGCAGGCCTCTAACGGGGGGGGGGTCTCCGCTCGCCGCTGGCAACGCTTGACGTACAAACGGCCACTAAATTAGGCATCATACGCGCCTCAATTTCCGCTCGGCAACAACTCCGCCGCCGGGTGTGCTGCATTGTTGCCAGCCTAATCCACCGGCTGATGGCCAATGCCGGGTCACAAATCATTCCGCCTGGTGCTGGTGATACCTAAGATCTAAGACTGGTGTCACAGTGCGCGACGATGGGCACATCAAGCAAGCCGGGAACCGAGCCTTGTTGGGCTTCACACAACAATCCCCTAGCCTTGCTGCCCAAAGCTGCACTGCCGCAGCAGTTGCTTTCTGCAATTCTTTCGTGATCGGTGCTGCGGTAAATCTCTCACAAGTGTTGATATCCTGCATACCCTCCCCTCTGAGTGGGGTCAAGGGATTGCGTGCCTCGAGCTCGGTCGAGTTGATGTCGCTAGAAAATACATTACATATAGCAGCCGGAGCTGGCGCTGCTTTGTAAGCAGACAACCCAATAGCCTGGTGGCGGCTTCATAGCCCCCAACTGCTGCCGACCGCAGCATCCGAAAGGATCAGTTCACCACTTTTGACGCTTTGAGTGCGGCGGCAACGCTCACTGCGGTAGTTCACCGTCCTGCATACCCCCCCGTGTGGGGTCAATGGGCTGCGGACCTTGCTTGCAAGGAGACGCTGAAATGC
>Ga0307982_1004646_pt1 | contig 10817 bp, 9 predicted proteins | sample OrgLakmetagen989_FD_201847 | JGI IMG/M metagenome (GOLD analysis project Ga0307982, IMG submission 201847) | Saline water microbial communities from Organic Lake, Antarctica - #989 | ecosystem: Environmental > Aquatic > Non-marine Saline and Alkaline > Saline | place: Antarctica: Organic Lake... | reverse complement strand
TACAATACAATATAATAATTATATAATATAATATAATACAATATAATATAATATAAATATAAAACATACATTGCAATAATTTAAAAATAACGATATCAAAACCGGATTTAAAAAGCAACCATGGTAAAAAGCCTAGAACCTTACGTAAACGTAAATCAAATACTAAACATCCCAATAGTAAAAAGAATAGCAATGGTAGGGGAAGAACTCGCAAAAATAAGGGTAATAGTAAGCAAAATGGTGGTATGTTTGGATTTACAAAAAAACCAAAAAATACAAGAAAACCAAATAATACAATCGAACCAAATAATACAATCGAAAATAATACAAGAAAACCAAATAATACAATCGAAAAATATAATACACTTATGCAAGAAATAAATGAACATATTAAAAAATTAACTGCATATAACACAAAAAACCTATTAGATGATAATACAAAAACAAAATATAGTCGGTTACAGACAGATTTTAACAACATAGTTAAATTAATTATTAATAATAATCCAACAGATGAACAACTAGGAAATTTGAATGTAATTAACTCAGACTTAAACCAGCTAATAGGTAGCTATTTAATGAATATTAAAATTAAAATAATGGATATTATTTATGAATTAAAATATATAAATGATAATAAAGAAGACACCACAATATCACAGGATAAGAAAGAAAAAATTACAGAATTATATACAAGATTAAAATTAATTATGCCTAACTACAATGCAAATAACAAAAATCTTAAAGATTTAAGTAACATCCGTACACTACTACTTGAAATAGACAATATACAAGCTATTGAATCAGAAGCTTAATCTAGCGATACTCCATCTAGTATATAGTGTATATGTTATGTCTATTACATTAGATATATTAGCATATATAACTAGATATACAGAATGTGAATAATACTATATATTCTAGATATATTAGATATACTAGATATATAATATATATAATTAGCATATATCATGATATTTTTTGATATTTATTTTGATATTTATTTTGATATTTTTTGATATTTTTTGATATTTTATTATATATTATAATAATAAATACATATATAAACGAGCTAGACACCATACCACAAGTATAGTACAACATCACATAGTATAATATAATATATATTATCATTAATTTCCACAACCCTTTACAATGGCTAAAACCAAAACCAAAACAATGGCTAAACTCGGGGCCAAGTCCAAAAGTAGAACTTTGACAAAGCGCGGTGCCAAATCGCGTTCAGCAACCAAGCGTAAAAATAATGGCACTAAACATCGGGCTAGTAGGAGCAAGTCTAGTCGTCGTAGTCTGACACGTAAGAACCGTAAGGGGCAACGTGGTGGCGTCCTAAGAACACGGAAAGAAATAAGACAAATAGCCTGGGGTAGAGACTATGGTACAAGTAATGGTACTGGTCCATTTATGTTTGAAAATGATGATGAATATTATAAAGCTTATAACAATTATTTAAAAGAAGGTAAACTGGAAATACAACATATAATAAATAAAGCATATAATGAAAGTCCCACAATGTCTATGCCTTTGAAAGGATTAACCGATGATGCGTTAATTGATTATTTAAATGAAAATATAAGACTTTACGCAATAACTAGTTATAATAATAATGCAAGCGCTAGTAAAAGAGCTAGTGAAAGAGCTAGTGAAAGAGATAGTGAAAGACCTAGTGAAACCAGTACTACTAAATCAAAGCCTGGTGGTATACGTAGGGGTGCTGGTCCAGGTAGACAGCGATTACAGCCAAAACCCAAATCAACAAAAGAACAAAAATCGGGTAGTAGACTTGCATTAGTATTTGATTTCGATTATACTGTGAATAAAAATCACACAAGAGGTATAGCTTTTAATTCAAAAACACTAGAATTTCCGGATTTATTCAATAGAGACAATAGTAACACTAATATTGAAAATCTACAGAAAATGGCTAATGCAGGATTGGTATTTATTAATTCACGTGGTGCGCGTTCAAAACTTATACAAGTATTTAGTAATGATGGCTATACAACGGATGAAATAGGGGGAGAATGCCAAAAACCATTTGTGCTAGACAAGAAACAAATATATGCTGCATATGGCGAAGTAGTGTATGATGCTTCAACTAAAAAATATTCTATGAAAGATGAGCATATGGAGTATCATCATAAAACCAACGCAATAGAACCAATAGCTAGTGAAAATGCTTGGAATAAAACCAAGGGTATATATAATAAACATATAGTTAAAGAATTAGTGAAACAACACAGATTTGGTCCAAATGATTATGTGATATTTTTTGATGATACACCGATAAATGTAGAGGAAGTTGAAAATTTAGAATTTGCGGATAATTATCCGATACTTATTGGTGTTGGGCAATGTAATAGCAATAGTGTTGAAAGAACACATTGTGCTAATAGTACAGAACATATTGTTATAAAATTACTTACAGACCAGGATAAAACAATTGATATGCTAATAAGATATGCGGATACAGATTTAAGAGAAGAAGATATAAATTACTTAACTGGAAATAAACTAAGTGTAACATTAAGTGTTTATAAATCTAAAAATGCTAGTAGTAAAGTGCATACAACTACTGTTTCAGATTCGAAATCTTCAACTAGCATAGCACCGACGCTTGAACAGAGGCTACAACTAGCTAAAAAAGCAATGGATAGACATAATATAAAATAACTCAGATATACTTAACCATATAATATAAAATATTACTATTATGTATAATCCCATAGGCACAATACATATTTTATTTTATTTTTATTTTTAAATTATTAATTATCAATTATTATAATATATTTAAATCAAAATATGCAAATATAATATATTTAAATCAAAATATGCAAATATAATATCTAGCATATCTAGAGTATAACAATAGTTATTTTATTTTTACACACACATGTTTAATCCATATAACAAATACCCCACACGCTAAATACCCCACACGCTAAATACCCCACACGCTAAATACCCCACACGCTAAATACCCCACACGCTAAATACCCCACGCGCTAAATACCCCACACGCTAAATACTGTTAAACAATAACAAACATACGTTAAGGCCGACTAGCATACACTAGCTCAAGTTAGTTACACCAACCTAGCATTTTATAACCCCGCACACACCCTAGGCTAGGTATTGCTAACATTGCTAGCCTAGATTATCATAAATATACACGTAAATGCGTATTATGGGCATAGTTGTAGGTATAGGTATAGGTATAGGTATAGTGGAGAGAATTGGATATATAATTACTATATGTGGGGTATAGGTTACAAATTATATAAATATTATATAAACAATAGATAATATATAATAGATAATATATAATAGATAATATATAATAGATAATATATAATAGATAATATATAATAGATAATATATAATAGATAATATATAATAGGTAAAGTACTAAGTAACAAGTAATAGACTGTGAGATATTGTGAGATATTGTAAACTAGTAAAAGAGCTGAACCCACATAATATAAATCACTAACACCATTTAAAGCTATAATGGCTCGCAAAGGTAAGACGATTAAAAAATCTCGTCAGAATACTTCGGGAAAATTAAGTAGTACTACTAAAAAATTTAAAAGTAATCCCAAAACCCTAAATAATAATGCTGCTGTTAAGGCTGCTGCCAATGCTGCTGCTACTTCTATTATGGTTGGTGGTGTTGGTAATGATGGTGTTGTAAAGGTGGTACAGGAGGGTGAAAAACTCGTCGGTGGAACACCTTCACCGGTAGAGGCTGAGGCGGCTAAGCTGGAGGCTGAGGCGGCACAGGCGGCTGAGGCGGCGGCTAAGAATGCTGAGGATAAAACGACGGTTGATGCGGCTAAGGAGGCGGCTAAGGCGGCTAAGGAGGCTGAGAAGGCGGCTGAGGCGGCACAGGCGGCTGAGGCGGCTAGGGAGGCTGAGGCGGCAAGGCAGGCTGAGGCGGCGGCTAGGGAGGCTGAGCTGGAGGCTGAGGCGGCACAGGCGGCTGAGGCGGCGGCTAAGAATGCTGAGGATAAAACGACGGTTGATGCGGCTAAGGAGGCGGCTGAGGCGGCTAAGAAGGCGGTTAATCTGACTAAATCGAAGCATGTAACAGCTTATATGTTGCATGCTAATATGAATATTTATATGAATATATGGGTTGATAATACTTTTATAAAAGAAAATTTAGATATTACAAAACAATATTTAGATGCTGCAGAAAAATCCTTTTCTGCAGCAAATGCATATTTTGTTGCTATTAATGATGTGTCTATGGATGCACATGCGGTAGAGGCTCTTAAATCTGCGGCTAAGACGGCTTATGGAGATGCGCAGAATAAAAAGGATAAGGCTAATGGTGTTGAGAGGAGTGTTATGGTTAATTATTATGAGACATCCAAACTATTTTCATCGGCTAAAAATAAGTATATAAACGCTCATATAAGCATATTTAGCAGTAAATACGGTTATGCACTTGATGATGAACAAAAACGTATATTAAAAGAAAAGGGATTAACAGTTACAGAATTTGTTAAACTACCCGACATTATGAATACTTATTCTATTATTACTAGACATATTAAAAATATAACTGAGCTAATAAACAGTATATCTAATACAGAATTACAAAAAAAATGGCAAGAGCAGTATATTGATTACCATGCGGTTAAGTATAATATAGACAGAACAATGCTTATGAAAATATTAAAAGCTTAGAAAGTATTATATAACATATAACATATAACATTATTATTATTACGTATTAACATACATAAATAGTCGTAAATAGTCATAAATAATAATTATATAACTAAAATTGTTTTTTTTAATTTAGAAATTTACATACATAACACACATAACATAACAAGTATATATATAATATAACATAACAAGTATATTACATAACATAACACACATAACATAACACACATAACATAACACGTATAACACACCTAACGTATATTACATAACATAACACGTATAACACACATAACATAACACATATAACACACCTAACGTATATTACATAACATAACACACATAACATAACACACATAACATAACACGTATAACACACCTAACGTATATTACATAACATAACACACCTAACGTATATTACATAACATAACACGCATAACAAGTATAACACGTATAACATAACAAGTATAACACGCATAACAAGTATATAATATAACATAACATAACACACCTAACGTATATTACATAACATAACACGTATAGTATAAAGTATATAACATATAACATATATAATGTCATCATCAGTCCCGCGTTATAACACGATAGATGCTTCGGGTAAATCGCATCCGATTCGCATTCTATTTACTGACCGTGATGCTAGAATTGTAGATGCCATCCAAAATCAGATATCATCTGCTTCGCGATCAGGTTCAATTGGTAATATCCTAAAGGATTGTTATACGATTGACTACCACCATGGTGATATTGTAAAACTAGCTTTAGGTAATGATCCAGAAAATGGAGATACAACCGATATGATTAAGAATGCTGCATTTGTTAGTCCAGCAAATAGCCTAGGTCATATGGGTGGTGGTGTAGATTATCCCCTAAATCACATTATGTTTCCGGGTGTAGCTGCCAATGTCAAAGATGCTAACTTTAGCCTAGCCAAGACATTCTATGCTGTTCAGGATCGCAACTTACGTGATGACTCAGGGATGCGAGTGCCAAACTATGAGGCATCAGATGTTGGAGAGGCGGCGGATGTTGGAGAGAAGGAGAATGATATAAAAACGGGTGATCAGATAGAATACGTAATGGATGAGGAGGGGCCATGGTACGGGCCACTATTCAACGCATTGGGAATGGCATATATGCCGGTGGGTAGCGCTAGTATTAGTCCGACACAATCGCGTGATTCGGTGCCAAATAACAGGTATCAGTTTTTGGTATCGGCGCCAACAATGTATAGTCCAGGGTGTAACATTTCGGGAACAGGTAACGCGGGGGCGGCGGTATTTGCGGTATTGGGATGTGTGCAAAAATACAACTGTTTGTTGGCAAGGGTAGGTGTATCACCAATTACGACGATTGTATTGCCGGGAATGGGAACGGGTGTGGGAGGAATGACACCAGATAAATATGCAATGGAGGCATGCGATGCATTGGTGGAATATGGACAATATTATTTGGGCTATCAGCTATACGCGGGAGGGGCGGAGGCAATGGCAATGCCGGGGCACATGGTAGATTTGGTGCCGAGCCGAAACCGTTACTTTGTATGCGATCCTAACTATTACTTATGTAAGCAAAAGAGTGGATATGGAATGGAGGATTTTGATATGACATATGAAATAACAAAGCGTCCGGATGCGGAAGTTGAAAGGTTGAAGAATAGCAGGCCAATTGGGGGGTTATTTGGGCTAGGTAGTATGGGTAATATGGGAGGTCTAGGTAATATGGGTGGCAGTAGTGGTGGAATGTTCGAGAAACAATTTGGATTGCAGGGTTTTGGATTAATGAGCAATGGAAATGATAACGATAGTAATTTTATGGGGCTAGAGGGGTCAATATTTAAGGCTGACTATAGATATCAGAGTGAGTTGGACGCTAGGTTGAGGGATGAAGAGGTGGCGGGGGAGGAGGATGATTTGGGAGCGGAGGCGATACTATTGTCTAGGATGTCGGCAATGGATTCATCGAGGATACAATTTGATGAGATGATTAGGAGACGTAATGAGGAGACGATTAATAGTGGTAGCAATACGGTAATTGATTTCTTGAGGCCAATTGATCCATCTACGGCGGCTAGTACGGAGGAGTATCCGGATACGATGAGCACGGAATCGAGGTTTATAAGTCAAATTGAGGCACGTGATGCAGATGAGAATTCGAATATAGCGGCATTAACAAATGAGGAGGGGAAAGCGCTTAGTATGGAGGAGGCACAGGCTAAATTTGCGGTGATGATGTCGGAACGTAATAATTTGATTACAGGGAGAAAACCATAAGTAATAATAATTTATGGAATGTATATTTATGGAATGGATAAATAGCATAATAGCACAGTAGCACAGTAGCACAGTAGCACAGTAGCACAGTAATATGATATACTATTTTGTATACTTATACTTATAGTTATTTTGTATACTTATACTCATACTCATACTTATACTTATACTTATAGTTATACTTATAGTTATACTTATAGTTATACTTATAGTTATTTTTTATTTATTTTATATACTTATACTTATTTTATATACTTATACTCATACTTATACTTATTTTATATACTTATACTCATACTTATACTCATACTTATACTTATAGTTATACTTTTACTTATACTTATACTTATAGTTATTTTTTATTTATTTTGTATATTTAGGTGTATAATAAATATATACATACGACACATTACATCTAACATCATAAAGATATATCTTGATATATCTTGCCATAGATATAAATATACAACTTACTAGTTCATTCCTAATAATAGCAAACCATATATAAATAATGGCTATCACTAAAACTAGACGTGGTTCAAAACGTGGTTCTAAATCGCGTTCATTAACCAAGCGTAAAAATAATGGAACTAAACGTCAGGCTAGTAGGAGCAAGGCTAGTCGGCGTAGTCTGACACGTAAGAACCGAAATGGGCAACGAGGTGGTGGGTTGGGTAGGTTGTTTGGTAAAAAGAAGACAATAGATAGGTCACTTACCACAGAATTAAAAGAAATAGCAAACACCTTAGATATATCATTAAACTATGTAACAAAATATACAGAATGGATTAAACTATTTGGTACAGATAATAACCATTTTAATAGTAGATATATGTTTGAAGATAAAATAGAAGAGGGACATAATAATGGAAGAGACATATTTTTTTACCTATTAGTAGAATATTTAAATGGTAAAGATTTAGAAGAAATTAAAGGCATGTCTGTTGAAAATAGGGATTTTAATGAAAGATATTCACAAAGTATATCTCTATTAAATAACGTTATGGAATTACATGTCACTACTATGCGACAAGTAGAAATGCTGGGACTTAGTCTCAATGAAATGCCTAAAGAATAAGTAAGTACATTCCTATAAAAAAATCTATCTAGGATAATAGATAAATTAAGAGATTATGGTAATCTAGACAAGTTAATATTACAAATCAATGTTGACTTTATACGTGGAGAATTAATAAACCTAATTAATTTGATGGGTTATAACAATAACACTAGAGATCGAAAACAAAAAATATTAAATAAATATAATAAGGATATAATCCATGCTTTACTAGTACATAATTATAATCAATTTAATATTAAGCATAACCCTGTTTTATTAATTGAATGTATGCAATATAGTAAACCAATGGTAATGTCTATGGAAAATATTATTATGTCAGTTAAAGCCACAAGATCATCTAAATACTCTAAATACTCTAAATATTCTAAATACTATAATATAAATATCACTCTTATATATAATTCCATAAAAACACCACATATATTATTATTAAACCAAAATAAGCATATCTAGAGTATAACAATCGTTGTATTTTATTTATTTTTTTTATTTATTTATTTACATATAATAAATATATACATACGACACATTACAGCTAACAACATAAATTTATATTTTACCATAAATATAAATATACAACTTACCCTAGTCCATCCCTAATAATAGAAAACCATATATTATATAATGGCTATCACTAAAACTAGAAGTGGTTCTAAACGTGGTTCTAAACGTGGTTCTAAACGTGGTTCTAAATAGCGTTCATTAAGAAAGCGTAAAAATAATGGAACTAAACACCGTGTTAAACGTTGCACAACTACCCACACCCGTAAGAATCGTAGCAGCCAACATGGTGGTGGGAATAATTATAATAATTATGGGGATGGTCCTGGAGGTAGCCTTGAAACCCAAAATACACAATATGCAACAATGGAAAATCCTAATCTTGTGGGAGTATATAACACTTTGAAAAGAGATAGAGGTGTAAATCCTACTTATGGGGATGGTCCTGGAGGTAGCCTTGAAGCCCACGAACCAATATATGAAGAAATAATAGAGCCTAATCTTGTGGGAGAATATAACACTTTGCAAAGAGATAGAGATGTAGATCCTACTTATGGGGATGGTTCTAAAGGTAGCCTCTACGATCCAATATATGAAACCATTATAGAGCATAATCCTCAGGCTAAAGGAGCAAAAGTTGAGGCCACAGGTAATATTTACAACACAATTCCTGAATGGAATTCTAAAACCAATGGTATGCCTAAGAAGCGTGTGAACAAAAGAACCGCACCGGCAGCAAATCCTAGTAATAACCTTACATTTTTTCAGAGTAATGGCAAGGAACTAACTGATTGGGAGATGGCTATGATGGATCGTGAGGATGAACAGGCTGCCCTTATGGATAAATAAAATAAAAAATAAAACCCAAAAAAATAAAATCCAAATCCAAAGCCAAAGTGATAGCAAGGTTACATTTGTGTTTGGTTTTGGCAAAACCGTAAATAAGGGTAATATTAGTGGTATGAATTTTACATCCAATAACTTAGACTTTCCACAATTATTAAATATAAATACTAATAACAACCTTGCAAAAAACTACGAAATATGAATAGCAATGGGATAGTATTTATGAATTCATGTGAAATGCTTTCGGAATTAGTAAAGTTAGTTTATAAGATATTTCTTTCTTATAAAAAATAAAAACCATTTAGATTAAATAATGATAATATATATGGTGCGTATCATAAGGCGAAACGTGAGAAGAAGGTGCCAGAATATGCTGTTAAAAACCATGGTGATTATGGCAATAAAGGAGATAAAGGAGATAATGGAGCCTAGCAAGAAATGAAGAGATAATATAATTGATGATATAATTTGGCAAGTTAATGGACTATAAACATTTTGATAAAGATGATTTTGTAATATTTTTAGATGATAAGCTAAAAAACGTGCAAAAAGTTTTTAATATCTAATCGACATCTAGCTATCCATTTGTTATTGGTATTGTACAGTGTAATAATTTTAGTAATATTTGTGCGGACAATACACCCACTATCGTGTGTGATATATTACAATCGCTGGGGAATACTATTAGCAAATGCACATACCACAGTACTAGCATTTTAAGTAGAAATATTTGGTATAGCGTTAAAGCGATATAAGCCTGAGAATAATAGTAACCCCAGCACTTTTCAGCCGCATTTTACAATTATTTTGACATAAAACACCTTTGTTATTCTGAGCATTTACCGTGTAATAACGGGGCACAGTATAATTTTTTGATAGCCTGTGGTTTGCTATTATTATGGCAGGTTAGGCAATGTATATAAGGCAAATCTAGTAGTATTATTTTAAAGTTTATTTTTTATTTTATTTTATTTTATTTTATTTTAAAGTTTATTTTATTTTAAAGTTTATTTTATTTTAGAGTTTATTATTGTATTTTATTTTAGTTTATTTTATTTTATTTTATTTTATTTTAAAGTTTATTTTATTTTAGAGTTTATTATTGTATTTTATTTTAGTTTATTTTATTTTATTTTATTTTATTTTATTTTTATTAGCATTCACGTGTTTTGTTTGTCTAGAGCTAAAAGATACAAAATTATATATATATATATATATATATATATATGGAAAAGTATAAAATAAATGCGTAAAGTAATATGCTAGATATATCTAAATTAGCAACACCTATACATACATAATACATAATACATAATACATAATACATAATACATAATACATAATACATAATACATAATACATAATACATAATACATAATACATAATACATAATACAT
>Ga0307982_1004643_pt1 | contig 10822 bp, 15 predicted proteins | sample OrgLakmetagen989_FD_201847 | JGI IMG/M metagenome (GOLD analysis project Ga0307982, IMG submission 201847) | Saline water microbial communities from Organic Lake, Antarctica - #989 | ecosystem: Environmental > Aquatic > Non-marine Saline and Alkaline > Saline | place: Antarctica: Organic Lake... | reverse complement strand
CATGGCCCGCACCATCGCCATGGCCTCTGCGGCCCGCGCCGACGCGGCCGCGGCCATTTGCTGCTTGGCAGCGAGCGCGCCGGCGTTGTCCGCGGCCCGGCGAGCGAGAGCTTCCTCCATTTCGCTGGCTTCGCGACGCCGGGCCACTCTTTCTTCGCTTTCTACCTCTTCTTCTTGTCGTTTGCGGCCGTCGTTGCCGATGCCACCGACGTCATCGTCGTCGTGTGTGCCGTCGTCTTGAAAAAGGCCGCGATTCACCCTTGTAGTCGGAGAAGAATCCGCTTCAACCTTTGATGGCCTCTCAGCACGGTTTGCAGAGGTCGCACTATCCATTTGGTGCTTGCCTTCGTCGATGGTTGACACAGCAGGAGCGCCACCACCACCACCACCACCACCACCACCATCACCGCCGCTGATGGTGCGAGCTCGTGCCGCCCGGTGCGCGGATCGCTCGGCTTTGTGCTGCGCCTGCCATTGGTCGAACAAATGCCCCGCCGCGCGTTGCAACTGCAAGTTGGGGTGGTGCTTTCGCAGCGCTTTTAACAACGCCACCAGGCCACAGGCTTGCGCGGCCTGCAAAGCGCGGGGGGTCGCACAAAACCATTCGGCCATGGCTTCTAGGCTAGCCGCTGCAGTGGCTTCAAAGCTATTGTGGTCCTTGCTGCTGCTGTTGCTGCCTCTGGAACGGCGCTGCGCAACCTGGGAAGCAAACGCAATTGCCATGTCTTCTGCTGTAGAGACTTTTGCCCAGCCACAACCTGTTGCGAGCTCCTCGTAGAGCCCCGTCACTACAGCTATGGATTCGTTGTCGTCGTCTTTAACATCATCACCATCGTCGTGCTCGTTGCTGTAAGGATTGTCATCATCATCTAGCCAATGAGGTCTGTACGCGCTGTGAGCGGTCGGCGAGCTAGCTTCGCTATGGGATGAGGTGGGAGAGGCAGCAGTAGCAGCATGTTGCTGTTTGGTTTCGAGGGCAGCAGTAGCTGCGGCGTGCACAGCTGCAGCACTCGCGGTCAATGCCAGGCGCTTTGCTGCCGCTGTTCAAATATTTCACCCGAAAGATTAGAAATATCAGCTTAGTAGTACCGAACTATAGCCTCGGCTCCTATCACAGTATCTCTCCTGGCACTGTAAGCTACCCATCATACTACTCGTTTCTCTGGCTTCTATCAAGGCTTCGACATTCCAAAAGCTGCATGGCAATGCAAAAAGAATACGTCTTGGTACCCCTTGCGCGACATCGATATTTTAGACGCCTCGAAATATCTTACCTTCGTTGGCACGTTTGGTCTCAAGAAGCTGCTCAGCTGTCGCGTCAATTGATTCCACGTCGAAGAGGTCAATCCAAGCCCGACGTCTGCCGTCCATCTAGTAAGCAAACAAGCGACATTAAAGGCTTAGCTTAAGAAATCGAAATCGAAATACTTTTTGGAGGTGGTACCGCATCATTTCAAAATTACCTCGACAAGGAGCCGATCGTCATTGCGTTTCAGACAGAGACCTGAGCGGCTCTGCCTCAAATATTGAAAGCTTATCATGTCTCCCTCATGGGCATCTGGGGCGTCTTCGTCGCCAATCATCTTTTTGGTTGCGCTGCTGCCTTTATATATCAAACCTGACACAAAGGGTCTACTGAATTCCTAGCTAGCAGGACCAAAGTGTTGACATTGCTGATCTCACATTCACTTGAGTTGATTGTGGATTGATTGTTTGATACTTGCGCGAAATAATTTGCACCAATGAAAAAATAGGCGTGGACAAGCGGTACACTTTGCACTCTTGGACTACGACTTCCATGCTGCATGCTTCCATGCTTCCATGGCCACTCTGGCCTGTGTGCCTGATGAGGCCTCCCATTAATCCGCCCCCTCAGGGCCGGTGTCAAATATAAAATATTCAGTGTATTGCTCCGTACTACATACTACTACCGCGACCGCGACAGCGGGTGGCTCTAGGAATTACCGACCAAATGGTGGGCTGTCATAACTTTTTACGTCACTTGCCTTGGAAATGGCAACACCACGACAGCACTTATCAGCGGGCACATACACCGAAGATCATCGAGGAGTGAATGGATATGGTTCACCGAAGCTTCCGTCGCGCTTCACAGCGCGCGCAGTCCATGGAGCGTCTTCGTGCGCTTCGATGTGGATTCGGGCCTTACACCACTCGGGGAATTTGCTCGTGCTACTGCCTGTGGTTCTTGAGGCACTGACTTGGGCCCACACGGCATCTGAGTCCGCTTGCACTCCAGCTAGCACCGCTGATCCGTAGGGCCCTCCTATGATATACATAAGGTTGCATACCGCAGAATTGGTAAGTAAACGTTCAATTAGATATGAAGGTTTTTAAAAGTAAACAGCCCCAGACATACAATTTGTTCAAGCGAATGGGCAATTCTACTCCACGGGAGAACAGAAAAATACCTTGATTAACGGCGGCGGCTGTCGCGGCATCACCGCTCAGGCTTACTGCGCCAGCTGTCATTTCACGATCCATGCGCTCGTCCACGGAGCGCTCTGCGAAGGAGCGGTCGTTCACAGTGAAATGTACCACCTAATTGCATAGACCACAATCCCGTAAGTAGGATATATTGGAAACTCTCATTGGAAGGCGCAGGTGCAAGGGACCAAAAGTTGGCAAATTGAGGAAAGCAGGAAACAACCGTACCAATTTGTGGTATTCATCACCCAAGCCACGAGTTTTTCCATCGCCGTCACCAACCGCATCCTATTGAGGCACAAGTATGATGATTAGCCTTCTATGAAAATGTCTACGATTTTTCATCGCAATCGCATTACCGGAAACAAAAAGTCAACGTAAGCATAGGACCCAATGTCGCGACCGGAGCTTTCAACCATCACGTTCAGTCGCTCGCGCTGGGCTGCTCTAACGAGCAAAATCCCGAGAGCTTCAGCTGCCATTCGGTAGCGTTTGAAGATGCTGTCCTATTATATTACGATCACATGCAACAGAACGAGTAGCAGAACAACAGTACTCAGTCACATTTTTTAAGCTCAAATGCACCCATATAACATAAGCTGTAGCACTGCAAACACCACTAATTTTTTGGGTAACACACAGATTGATACCTTTCTGGCAGAATATTCCGAAACGTCGAGGTTAGCCCCGTAGAGAGCTTTGAACTCTTCCACTGCCAAAGAAGCAACCATAAAGTCCAACTGCCGGTAAAAGGAGTCAGGCCCACTAGGCAACGAAATATCGTCGAAGTCAGCTTCACACAGCTGTTCGCTCAGAGCTTCACGCAGCACTGGCTTGAACCAAGGTTCATACACGGATGTAGTTTTACGAATCCCGTTCAGGCCTGTCACGAGCACAATCCATGGTCGATGCGCGTCCGCTTTAGCAATGGCAGCATTCTGAGCGGAATTCCAGCGCCCGCCTTCTAGCACCCTACTAAACATGCGTTGGAAAGTGTTGCTGCTAGGACCCCCGAGAATGTCGGCGAGCTCGTCTGCAGCGGTTGCTGTTGCAGCCCATTCCTTGTAAGGCTTGTGAGCGTGGGTCTCAAGCCATTGCTTGAGCTTTGGCCATTCAATGCTGTTAGCGCCATCGCCATCATCGCGCAGATTTAATCCTTTCAACCCAGCTATAACATTTTCGACTTCTTCCGTTGAAAATGGCATGTCTGCACCAGCTTGTGCCTTCATTTCGACCGGAGTGGGTTTTGTTGAAGCCATTCCCCAGTAGCTCGCACGATTTCCGAAGCCCTGGGTGATAAGAGCACCAGATCTAAAACCACTTGCCGATGCAATTAAAAAAGAACACAGTGAAATAAAGCGGCGCAGCAGCATCGAGCGGCTCTTCCTGAACTATGCGAAGCACACGTTGCAGCTTCGAAGGTCAGCAATACAAAAGAGATCGTGCTTAGGCCCGAGCTAATCTGATTAGCATTTGGTAAATAGTACTGAGTAAGAGAGCACTTGTAGGCAATTGCCAGTGTTCATGATACTGCGACTTTTGGGACGTTGTTGGTGTCGAAAGAGATGAGGCTAAGGAAATTACGGTCGTTGCAGCCTTTGTCGTAGTCGTAGTGAGCTAACGTGTTGTAATAAGCTACTACAAATCTGTAGCTAGCTAGGATTTTGCTTTTTATCTTTTCATGCATTTCGACACGTTCAACGTTCAACCGACGACTTCTCCTGATGTTTGTCGTTTGTCGTCGATTTCTTCATTTCGAATTTTTTTTTCCTTCGTCGATCCGATCGTCACGCATCCCTTTGTTATAGCTTCTCGGTCCCTCTAGCTAGGCTAGCTACAGGTACCTGTACAGACGACTGTAGTCGCTGTAGTATAGATGACGGACGAAAGATGGAACATAGCTCTAGGCTCAAACTGACCACAGTGTGGTTACTAATCTAAGGATTGCTTGGGTGCTAGATCATCAGTAACTTATGCCACCGCGCTTGGAGCGACTGTCGCCAGTTCCAGCCGCAAGCGAGGTTCTGACAAATACAATTAATCTATCAGAGGTTGCTCGCCATGACCTCTGGTCAGGAACCTACGAGGTGCAACTTGGACGAAAGGTATGCCATCAAGCATAAACTAGTCTAGATAATCCTTTAAGCTGCGTCTCACCTTCCGCCTATTTTTAGAACGATGACGACCCTAACGATCCAGTGAACGTTCACGTCAATGACCCTGCTGAGCCACCGAATATTTCGAGGAGGCATGCAACCCTCGTAATTAAATCGACGACTGGCACTTTAGTTGGCAACAGCTGCGATTCTAGTAATGGAACTAGCAACATTGGCGTCGTATCACGAGCGGTGAACGGTTGGCAGGTGTTCCTACGCGATGGTTACGAAGACCGACACGATGACAGTCAGCCCACTCGGCGACCAAGCTTGAATGGCACATTTGTAAATAATTGGCGATGCGTGCATGAAACGACCTGGGTAGGTCGATGTACAAGCATATTGGCACTACTATGATGTCTTGCTTGAATTTTTCTTGACTTCTATGACCTCAATGCCTCAATCTATGTTTTGTTTTGGTAGCCTTTGAGGCACGGTGACGTCATAAGTCTTGGTGGCTTATCGACAGCGAAGGATGCTGTGTGCTTTCGATTGCTCCTACATGATGATGCTGAAAGTTCTTCAAATTTGGTGACACTGCTTAGACCAACGAGAATCTTGACCCGGAAGAGGCATCTTTCGAGTGCCAACTCGAATCGCTTACCTAGTGAATCCGAAGATTCACCTGCAGAAATGGAGTCAGAATGCGCATCACATAAACCGCCTACACAGAGGCTGAGGCGTTCTATTTTGTCTGAGGAGCCCCTTAGCAATGTGCCATTGCCAAACGATTGTAGAACTGCGAATAGTTTCTATTTAAGCCTCGATACGACGTGCTTATCGTATGTGCCAGGCAGCAACGCCGCCGTACCTTCACCGTTTGCCGCCAGTGCCAGCGCCGTTAAGGATCGACATGAATCTGTCAATAAGTTAACGACATGCACACATAACAGCAGTGATGCCGATGGTATTGGCGGTGGTAGTAGAATCGGTTTCAACAGTACTAACAAACATCACAAACACTCATTTGAGCGGCAACAAGATGACGCAGAAAGTGTCCAAGAATTCGACGATGACACCGATGACAATGGCGGTACTAGTATCCAAGATGCATGCAATCCTATCTCCAATAGTACCAATTATTGCGCCAGGAAAGATGTTGCCGCTGTACAGTCAGATAAATTATTGGCTGAAAATAGCGTCGCCGAAGAAAGTGTTCAAGAATACGACGATGACAAAATATCAGGCCCGTCGTATGATTATCAGTCATCGCCTAGAAGACAGGGTTCCGTTGTTTCTAAAGCGCTACCTATTGCCCAATCTGGCATCTCAGAAAAATCAAAAACAACATCGCCAGAGCATGCTATGGAGGGTGCTCTTGATGAAAAGGATCGCGCATCCATCGAAAAGGGGGCGGTCAATACTAGCAGTCCCGGTGGAAGCATTGGAGATTTCTCACTCAGTGACCTATCGGACCCGCACACAGCCATCTCTGCAGCCCGTGCCATCGCGCCGTTAAATAAGCATATGACGGCATCGCATGGCGTAACGTGTTTAAGGCATGGAAATTCTTCGAGAAGTGAAGTTGAGGCAATCATACACGCACCAGCTGCCGTTTTGACAAGAAAAGCACGCAACGATGATAATCTACAAGAACTAAGCCGTGTCAGCTTTGGGACTCAGGAGTCAGCTAGAGAAGAAATGCAACAGTCTGTAAGCGCCGCGAGACATTCTGCTGAGAGCGCTAGTACCGCTACTAGTGCTGCTGTTGCTTCTACCCCACTGCCCTCAGGTGCGTTGGCCTATATGGTTGAATGGCCAAGCGCACTTCTCTCCGGCTCAACGCAGAATTCCCGACGTGCATCACCTCAATCGCTACCTCCAAGCACTGTATTAACTTCACGTGAGAAGCCACTTCATCTTCCACCGTCACTTCTCGAGCCAGATAGTCCTTCGCGCGTTACGTGTGATAACCAAGCTCCTTATGCCTTGACTAATGAACCGTCCTCAACAACAGTAGAAGATCCAGACAAAGGTGCATTGAGCTATAAAACTACTTCACGGGAAATATTGCCTATGAGAACAAACACCAGAAAGGCAAATTCAGCAGAATCCTCCTCACTATCGAGTGCGTCAAATGCTTTCGCGGAATCCCCTGCCTTAGTGACGACCACGTATGAACCTCACGACTCGAAGGACCCGGACTTGACGAGTTGTCCACCCATTCCCTCAGTCGGTGAAAATGTTGGTGGAGATGGCATCCGTACAGGTTTCACTGGTGGTGACAACAACAAAAGCGTCTCTTTCATTTCGGAAACTCCTCCCAGTGAGCACTTATCCAACCCGCGCTCACGATCAAATTTGCAGCGCACTTCGCCGGACGATTCAATAGAGTCTAGAAGCACAATTACTGGAATGAGTGCGGCACCATTGCCGCAACGCGCTCCGGTACTTCAACAAGTCTCGAATTCTACAGACAGTCCTTGTCCTGAGCACGCCAGTGGAGATTTAGGGAACTGTGACGGCCATTATGACCCATATATTGATAGTTTGGGCAGCCGAAGCAGCAGTATTTGTAACAGCAGCAACAGTTTGACTGCAGAAACGCCCGTAATGCGCATTGGCTTAACACGGGGCGGTCATGGTGGCAGCTTAGGGGCGGCAAATGCACCAGACTCCTGCGAAGACAGCTTGATTATAGGTGGCACTCAAGCCAGTCAGCTCGCAGGCCTTGCACGCGTCCGCGGCGCGAATGAAACACAGGTCACCCAGAATGGCGGCAATAGCTTTTCTTTGGACGGCGACACCACGTTAGTAGGTGACAATAGCCGTAGCAGCGGCCGCGAGCTCGGAGCTGTTAGAGCGTGCGTGTGCGGCCTGCCACCGGATGCTGTGGTGGGCAATTTGGTTCCCAATGCAATCGCGCAACCACGCAGTTTACAGACACCACTACATTGGTGCGCTTCTATAATTCACAGTACATCTGTAGTACAAATCACCATGGGGTATAATACGATGGTTCATTATTCATATCACACTGTCACTGTCATCTACAGGTTTTATCAACCTGGAATCAATCGAGCTCTCAATGATGTTATTGCTGTCGAAGGTAACCTGACCTACTAGTATGTTTATGTCATCTCCAAATACGTTTTAAATTTGATAACCTCAAGATTGTGTTCCCTTTTGTCTTTTTGATGTGTCCATCAATGATCCTATTTAGGAAAGTCTCCACTGCTTACTGCATGGAAAAGAATCACTGCAGATGAAAAATAACGAGAAGTCAAGGCTAATTCCTGGATTCTATGCGGAGTATACCGCCATCTTTTAGCACTCAGGTCGCATGCGCCGATTTCATTATGTTATTTACAGTAACCCCGATTCCCGCGGCCATTGTAATGAATTTTGATAAACTTTTGTATATGCGTATAATACCCGCGTTGGTCGGCATTGCCAGCTGGCCAGTAGAAGACACTAATGTGCGCTCTACGCTCTAGGGATATAAACTCTTCAACTCGGAAACTATAGGGCAAAATGGCGGAAGATATACTACTTCCAGTACTTTCAGCCCCCCCCCCCCTCTAAAGTCCCAGCTGTCCATGGAATGAATTTAGAATCAGACTTCTAACGGCAAACGGATTCAGTTGGTTCTCGTTGTATTCTTAAAATAGCGTTGACCCTTAACCGATTTCGTCCCTCCGATGGGATCAATTGCATTTGCCACCTTGCGTTCCATTGCCTGAGCTTTCATGCAGCCCGAAACGGCTCCAGGATTTTTGAGTTCGCGGCAACTTCTTCTTATAAATGATTCCTCAGAAACATTGAGTTGTTGTGCTAGGTAGGACCCAAATGCAGGGCCGTACTTTTGCTAATAGGTACGCCGAATTTGTTCCAAGCCATGTGAAAGAGATAAATAAGAAACGAATTAGAAAAAAAAAAGAGATAAAGTGAGTCATATATCAATGAATATTGAGGCAGTGCTATAATGCATTTTATTTTATAAACGACTTGTTGTCGAATGATATAGATAGCGCTTAAGTTAACCTTCCATTGCGAAAACCCAGTAATAGCCGCATAGGTGCCCACGTCCAAGATCTGAGTCAGATTGCACAAGTATAGCATTAGCATGATATGAAGGAGTATGGCAATTCGATGAGATGCAGGTATCAGATGAACTGTTGAAATGTGATATTAGGCGCATGCTGCTCACATTAGCTCTTCGATGAGCTGCAATTGCACTGATGTACTCATAGAGCAAAGTCTCCGGACTGAACGTCTTCGCTGGTTTCAGATGTGCCAACATCAACGCCCTCGTAAATGTTTTAGACTTAGTGTTACGTCCACCGTTTTGATTAAAAAGTACATTATTGCTGTTGATGCTACTTCTGTTATCGGTTCTTGCGCCGAGACTTCTGTGGCTACTCCTGCTGTGCCTGCTCTTGCTGGTCTCAGCCCTGCTGGCACCATTATGCCGCGCACTCCTTTTACTCGTTCTATTGCTTCGAATAACAATATCCTTCCTGCTACTGTTCGTGTTGATTCGATCGTTGGTTTGAAATGGTGCAAATAAATGTGGAATATCGCGGGCCAAAAATCGAAGTTGAAGCAACAGCTTTGGTGGACCGAAGAAGAGTCGGTCCTCGCACCTTTCCAACAAATGCAGTCAAAATAGTCATAGTATTACATCGATGTTATATGCATCTAATTTTATTTACATGGTTTCGAAGATATCAGAGTAATTCGTAATTCGTACCGTCGATGATTTTGACCACCTGCCACTAGCGTCTGTTCCCAATTGACATTGCCATTATTTTTCGCATTCTTTGGGCGGCCTGGACCATGAAGACGAGTGCCTCGAAAGAAGGTGTTGAGTTTGGGCCTCATCATTAAGTGACTAAGTAAGTCTAGTCTCGTAACAATCACAACGTCGTAAATCGACGATGACGACTGTGGTGAGAAGGGCTGATATGATGATTCTGCTGGCAAGGTCAAATTAGGAAGAAATTCAATCGCTTCGCTATTGTTAGAATAGGGCATAGCGGCCAAACTGTCTGATATGCTACTCATAACGGGTTCGTCAGTCGGCGTAGAATATATTTGTAAGGTGCGCTGGGCATGACTCCTGAACGCTGAGATGGAAGTCGCGTTGTGCACCTGTTAGTCAGATTTCGATGTCGTCGTTTTTTAATCGGAAACTTTCATCCTCTAAGAATTGAAAAGGCAAATCATATACCAGATCGAGACATTTGCTGATCGATGAAAAAAACGATGCGACCCTATGTGGGTAGAGACCTGGCAGAAAAACACGATAGATTACTAGTGAGAAGAAAAATAGAACTGGGTTTAAGTCACTCATTCATTGTAAAGTTCAAGAGTTAACCGTTTGAAGTCATGAAGGGCAATCCTTGGGCAGCTTTTAGGTGCTTTGTGCCAGAATGGTAAGGCGTTGTGGACACTTCGCAACGAGCAAAAGGACCGAATGGGCTTTGCAAGTTTCTACAGAGCGTGGACGCGTTCACTTGCGGGCCATCGGGTTGTTCCTCAAAATGCTGTGAGCGGCGAGAGAGCGACGCGGCACAAGCGAAATCAATGAGGTTTCAACATGCGTATGTTCGAGTGCAAGCAATGAGCCGACAGCTGAATGAACATTCATTCAGTCATACGATCGCGATTGAGTTCTACGAGCTAAATTCCTGCTACACTATAGTGAAATCGCATTGCCTGATTGGAAGTCGCAACGAACGCGTCGTAGATTGCACCTTCACCAAAACCTGCTGCAAAGCGCTGCCGAAGTCCTATCGCTTCTTTCCCTCCACTAGCTCCTCGCAGGAATTGGCCAACAAAGCACATAGCAACTCGTAAATTCCCGTGCGATACGACGTACTTTTCTGCTGTTGGGCCAGCTGATTCAAATGATGATTGATGCAGGTGATGCTGCTCCTCATCAAAATCGGCGCAGTCTACTCGTATACATTGTTCGAAGGCAAGTAACAATCCCAGCCATCGTATTAATCTGCGCCTCATGCTTGTGCACGGGGAATAAATTCTAGCAACCAATTCTAGCCGCCATTGTGGCTGGTGAGAAAGATAAAACTGTACTCCTCTAGGAGGAATTTTTGGGTCGTTTGAGTGTCGTATTTCTGATAAGGAAGATCATTCTTCGGAGCTGGAAGTATGCGTGCAGCAGGAGAAAAATGCGAGTTCTCGAAATGGTCAGACGGAAGAAGCCATCGAGACTCAAAATTTGAGGAATGAGTAATCTCCAAAGTGCTTGAAACCAG
>Ga0307982_1004642_pt1 | contig 10822 bp, 7 predicted proteins | sample OrgLakmetagen989_FD_201847 | JGI IMG/M metagenome (GOLD analysis project Ga0307982, IMG submission 201847) | Saline water microbial communities from Organic Lake, Antarctica - #989 | ecosystem: Environmental > Aquatic > Non-marine Saline and Alkaline > Saline | place: Antarctica: Organic Lake... | reverse complement strand
TTTTCTTTCCACCCACCCACCCATACACAAATTGACTTACATGCGAGGGGACCGACGGCACAGACCCGCCTTCGGACTGGGTTGACGACCCGAGGTCAAGGCGGTTAAGTTTGCAGGGGAGTAAGCACGTTTATGTCTATGCTTTCATCCTTGCAATTGGCTGTGGTCTCTGAGTAATTTTCGGCAAATCAAACTGTGTATTAAGAGCAGACTGATGAAAAATTTTTGTTCAAAAAGCAAAGTACGATCGACCGAGCCCCCTGTATGCTTTGTCCGGGGGGTCTAATGGGCAAAGAGGGTCCTTATCCTCAATGGGGTTGCGGTCATGGGAGAGGGGATATAATAAATCTATACAACACAAGCACCGAGGATGGCAATAGGGAGCTATATTCGAAAGAAAAAGTTTGTCGGTTATCTGCGCGCCTTCCGAGCTGCAATTTTCTCTTCGTAAGCGCGCTGGTCTGCCAGCTCGCTGTCTCGCTTTTCCTCTGGGCTCAATGGAATCTTCTGTCGGATCTTTGACACCACAGAAGGAGGAGAAGAGTTTAATCTAGAATCGTGAGGAGTGTACTCAGGACCACCCTCAATAGAGGCTCTAGAATTAGCAGCAGGAGCATCTTCGTTAGGAGCAGTATCATCAGCAGCTCCGCTCCCGGAAAGGGGAGAAAAAGCAGAGCGTGGTTCATATCCAGCTTCTTGGGCCTGTATAGTGGAGGAAAAATTTCAAAACTAGAACTATTAGCAAGCAGCAAACATGTAAAAAGAAAGATCAAATAGTTCAGTAAGAAGTTAACAACAGGCTTTAAAAAGTGTCGATGGAAAAAATGTTGCATCCTACTCTATCCTTTTTCCTCCTCTCCTGTTCGTGTTTGGCCAATCCCCCGCGAAATTACATACATGTATCAATGATATGATACTATTTTATCACCTGCAGGTGTCTGAGCTCTTCCAAGCGGCGTTCCACCATCCGAGAGAGCGTAGACCCTAAGGACAGGCCCAGCTTCTCAACGGCGGCCTTTTGGGTCACACTCGCTTGCTGTAAAGAGGCAGCCGTCGCAGCAGCTGCATCGTCGACATCGCTTCGGAGAGCGCCCATCTTTATGCACCGTAGGTGAATGCGCATAGATAGTATGAATACACAGGTACGCACACAAAATCAGACTCAAATGCACGTCAAAGAAGCAAAACGCGTTGTCCTTGACGAAGAAGGAGGGATCGAGGAATGGAGACAGTTTAAAAACTTCCAACATGAAAGAAAAATGAAAGCACGGAATCAAGACCACACTCCACGAAACGAAAAAGAACACGATCAAGGCAAACGCACACAGACCTTGGCCGCTAAATCGTGCGCGTCGTGCTGTTGTTGGCTCGCCAATTGTTCCACTCGAGTAGCCACCCCCTGCAAACTCGACAGCCAGTCCTTTCGGTCGCGCGTCTGGGCCATCTCGAGGCGACTGATCTGGGAATTCAAAGAGCAAAGTACATGTAAGTAGGGCACAGGGCTTAATCGCTGTGCGGCAATAACGTAATCTCCTTTATGCACTTCTCTCGACGAGTACATTATCATAAAAGGCCCTTTCTTCCTCACCGCTTTGTGCACTTTGCTGAGTTCTTCGACCATGGTCGCGTGGTCGCTGGTTTGTTGGGCTTCTGCAGCCCCCACCCTTTTCGCGACCACTGCCACGAGCTTCGCCGCGTCCCCACCGCCGCCACCACTGCCACCACTAGAATCACCCCCATAAAGGGCGGAATTGGCATTGGTGTTGGCACAGAAAGCACCGAGGTCTCGCCTGGCTTGGTCCACCAGAAGTGCGAACTCTTGCTTGGCCAGGTCAAGAGCAGCCTCAGCACTGGCTTGAGCCACCTGTGCATTGATTGTGGAAGGAGGAAGAAGACAAAGAGGCACGAAAAATGTCATTTCCGTGAGTATATACGGCAATCGCGTCTTCTCCTTGGCATCTCTCTGAATTGCACCGCATTCTGAGTTCTTACAAAACTGTGCCTCGAAAAAAAACACGCAAGCATAACTTTTATGAATCTGCATGCAAGCCCTAAGTGCGCCAATACCACCGAATGTACGCTTGTTGTTGTACCCTGTACACTCGCATACCCGCTTTTCAGCCGCGTGCCTCGCTTTAGGGTCTTTCACCCATCTCGCTAGCCGCACCAAGTGCCCTCGCTTCATGCCTACTTCGCGCCCCACTTCCAGTGCCTCGGCCTCCCCCACCTGGGGCAGGTATACATGTAAGTAGTAGTGTGGGAAAGTGAGCGTGTTATTGTTGTTTGTGGACAACCAATGGACAATGGAAATTAAAGCAAACCCACACGCAGTAAGGAAAGTCAACTAAACAAGCGCATTACGAGCAGGATTCAATGACGCTTCGCTCACTGCAAAATAAGATAAAAGGACTTTTTTGAGCTCACAATGAACCCTTTTCTAACTGAAAGCATGTCTTACCGCCAAAATGTCTTCTTCAAAGAGGAACCCTTCAGCCTCGAAACCTTCAACAAAGTCTCCTAATCCCAAGCCCTTCAGTATCGCCGCTACTGACTTTGGGCCTCGGCTATCGCTATTGCTATTGTTACTGTCGCTGTTGCCGTTGCCACTACTAGTGGTGCTGCTGCCATGGTTCGTTTCATTGCCAACTGCACCGCTATTGTTGCCACCATTGCTGCTGTACAGGGTAGACGTCTGAGGCAAGACGGACGCCATTGATTGAGATCGGCGGCCGCGGCTGCCACTGCCCGCAGACCCTGGAGAAAGAAGGCTGCTGACAATGGTTGAAGTCGTTTTCGGCGGTGGAGGGAGGTACGACCGGGGTTGAAAGGAGGAAGAAAAAGGAGAATGCATCTGCGCTGCTAGTGATGGTGGTGGATGGGTAGAGTCAATTTTTGCTTTCACCGAAGATGTATTTCCTGCAGGAGCAGAGGCAGGTGCAGCGGCTGCATTATTCGAAGATGATGATGAACTCGAAGGAGATAGCGGCACCGCTGAGGATGAAGCATGGGCCTTCGATTGATCCGATGGCGAAAGCGCATCTTGGGATGTCGCAGCACTTCGCTGGTGGCGCCGGCTATTGCTTCCTAGACTACGCCATTGCTTCCCCTTTAACGCTCCTCCTGCTGCTGCAGGTGACGAAGGCACTGATGTTGTTGCTGCTTCAGATACTGGCACATCGGGCGAGGAGTCCTCTTGGTCTTGTTTCAGCGGCGCGAGAGATGAAGGTTCATTTACATAATTATCATCGTCTTTAACCGCATCTTCATCATTTCCAGGCACTCCCACCTCGTCCTGAGACATGCGCCTCAACACTTGCGCTTGCAGCAGCCGCCGTTGTTCGCGCAAGCTTCCAATGCGCCCCATGGACGCGTTACGACTCGCCATGTCGGCTGAATTTGGTGAGGTTTTCTCTTTCTTTGAAGAAGTAGCGCCGTTTTGGAGGTCGCTGTCGTTTTCTTCACTTTCATCACTGATCTCAATCGAACGAGGACTGCTGTGGCTGCGGTTGCGGCGACTGTTGTGGTGATCGTTACCGCCGTCATCTGCACTGTTGTTGTTGCTCTTGTTCGGGCTATGGTCCGTGAGTGACGCCATGGGGCGAGGCAGAGAGGTTGTGGTTCGGCTGAGAATGGCAGCAGGCAAAAAGGATGCGCTTTCGTTCGGGCTTGGAGGACTGTTGGGGCTAAAGGAGTAGTTGTGGCTGCTGCTGCTGCTGCTGTTGCTGTGAAGCGAAGACGAGCCTGGTGACTTCCAAGGTTCAAACCCACTGCTGTGAGGCTGTTTTTTCAACGAACACAGTGGCGGTGAATGGTTACTGGCTGGAGGCGAGCCAGTCACAGTATTACCTGGTCCTCCTCCAACACCATTCGAAGAGCGAAGCCAGGGAGGAAGGGACGACTTGGGACCTTGAGGAGGAGATGAAGACGTGGGCTTGTCACTCGTAGGCGACTGCTGAGGAAGGCCAAGGGCTTGCTTTGCCCAGGCGTCCACCAGGGCCGCTTCCGAGGTCGCGAGCAAGTGCGCAATTTGGGCGTTGAGCGGTTCCACGCGTGCCTTGTACAGGCGCCCAAACGCAGCTTGGCATTCGCGAGCGGCGTGCAAAACATCGTTGTCGAACGACCCTAATACAGTATCGGGCATAGCAAAGTGAAACTTTTCAGCACAAAAGAAGTACGCGCATTCGGCAATGCAACGCACGAGGACACATTTAATCTCTAGACTCAAACTATTGAGTAATGTGCAGCTACTCACAGAGGTTACAAAAAAAATCGTTCGCATTGCTGTAAAGGTTAATGTTAAAAAAATCAGTTCAGTCCGTTTCACACTTAGAGACATCCTTACAGGATAGCACCTCCTCACCATTGTAAGTAATGGCGTTATTGAAGACTAGGTTACAGCCTTCCGAAATGTCTTCTCCAGTGCTCCAGCGGCCTCGCGCTACGTTTACACGCACTGTTCCGAGGTCCATGGGCTTGAAGATAACCTACATGTAGGCCCGGGCCAATATGGAAGATGAGGAAATGTATACACATGTTGTTAACGGAAGAGTTCGTAGTTGATCGTAGCAAAGTTGTTAGCGAATATAATTAGTAGGAATTGCATATTGCTTTCAATGCGACCATTCTACAAGAAGCCACAAATGGCACCTTCGGATAGTCAACAAGGCCAAGGCCTTCCCAATCAACTGGTTCTGCGAAGAATTTTCCCGCAGGTGAAGCAAGCAATTCATCGATGATTTCGAGGCTGCACCGTTTCACCTTCGAACATTCACAATCAAAAGACCAGAACGGTTAATGATACTCGTAGTTCGCTTGTTGGTCGACAGCTTCACCACATGTACAAATTACTCGATGGTACATCTTACCTGCTCGCGTAGTCTGGGACCCCGATCATCGGGTTTCACAACTGCTAGCTCCTTGGAGTCGCTTTCAGTATTCGCCCGCGGTGTGCTTTTCGCCCTACGTGCTTTGAGCAACGCAGCTCCTGCACCGTTGGATTTGCGAGAAGACGACTGCGGATTCTCAAGAGCGCTTTGATCACCCAGCGTAGCAGACGCTGCTTTTGGCGAAAACATGGCAATTCGAGCAGCCACGCTCATGTTTAAATTTATAAAATGTCGAAGATGGCGTCTTTCTAGTGAAGCAATTCGACGCGCACAACCTTCATGGAAGAGTCAAACCAACGAACTCCTGAAGAATAAATGTGAGGACGAGCATACCCAATCCTCTTCAATCCAGCTCCTTCTCGTTTTGACTCAATCACTCAATGTCCTCATCTCATCTTCCCATGACAGCGCCCGTTGTTGTTGCTCGTTTCGGACTATCGTGGCTAGCCCCTTCTAGGGGCGCAACTCAGACCGCTATAGCGTCGAAGTAGATCCTTTGAAAAATCATTAGCGATGAGTAATTGATAATGCACCTCAAATTATAAAGGGCACCCACGCCACCCACTCCTGCAGTCACTAGCCTGGGATAGAGTAATTAGTGTAGACACCGAGCATGCTTCCAGCCCGCGAGCAAGCATGCAACCCTGCACCCGAGCACATGGACGGGCCGCAAGGCGTGCGGTCCGACATTCCGCTGGCCACGAGTTTGAGCACCAAGGGCCCGGGCACCAAGCACTGGACGAGGCCAGTAGGACCCGCCCAACGCCCTGCCAATTACTTGAGCCGAGGCGCCCCCAAGGTACGGCCGAAGCTCTCGCGGGACGGCGACACACCTTTCTTCCACCGCACCTTCGACGAATGGGGAGAGCTAGTCGGGGTGGCTGGGCCTCCGATCATGGACTCTGCACTGGTGCTCCCCCACCATTACAAGCCAGTGCCTGTGAAACGGGGAATGGTGCGCGGCTTTTTCAACGCATTAATCTCCGATTCCGAGGTCGCTAATTTCGAAGCCGCCAACGCCATTGACCCCAGTGAAATCGATGAGCTAGTGGCGCTTCTAGACGACGACGTTGGCAAGGAACGAACTCGTCCAGGTGTTCTCACTCAGGCGCAGCTGCTTGCTGGCTTCCGCAAATACCGCCATTTTGACCCATCCCAACTGCAAAAGGAACGGCGGCTCATGTTCCGCCTCCGCACTCATTTACTGGTCCCAAACGGCTGGACAGTGCAGCAGTGGTTCGACACCATTGGCGCAAAATTGGCGGTGAAACTCGGCAGCATTGGCGCTGGCAGCACGAAACCAAGCAACGACTTGACGGAGGGCTCTGTTGGAGGCGGTAGTATTGTCAGTGGCGACGGGGGCGGTGGGGCCAGCTTGAAAGCCAGCGCTCGTGCAATGCTGAGCTTTGGCCTTGCCACGTCCAGCGAAAGTCAAGCTGGTGTGGAAGGTGCCTCACCTGAAAAGCCTGCAACAACAACAGCAGCAGCCGACATTCCCGTAGAAGCCAGCGTGGGTGAGATGGTAAAGGTGATCAAGTCCGAGCTGCTTCCATCAAACTCTCTTCTTGAAGTATCGTCTACGTCTGAAGTGTGCTTTGGAGACGATGGTGTTGCTACGGGTGAGTCTTTGAATGCGCAAGAAAGTGGCGTGGAAGCACTCAGTAAATCGAGTGACGAGAAGGAAGGCAGCGTAGATGTTGACGACGACAAGCGAGAGATTGGCGACGATGAAGACGAAGAAGACGGCGAAACTGTAGAATGTGACACTGTGGTCGACACCGATCATGATGAGTCAAGCACTGTTGTCGGAGATGAAAACGGTGAGACGAATGGTAGTGATAGCCGTCGTGGCAGCGCCTCCATTGAAGAGGCTAGTGGAAACTCTCAGGTTCTTGTCCTGGCTGGAAACAGTGAAGCGAAGCCCGAAGATCAGCCTGGAGCTACGGCTACCAGTAGCAACGTAGAAGGTGTTGCTTCTGTAGCATTAATGGAAGAAAGTGGCACGAAAGAAGGCGTCAAGAAGCAAAAATCAGCGCCGAAAGAAATGCCCAAGTGGGGAAGCGGGTTCTCAAAAGGCGAAGAACACAACGAGCGCGTAGGAATGACAGAGTTTCGGAAGTCTCTCGCCTCACACCTTGGGCCCATCCATGTAATCCTTTTGTGTCTCTTTATCTTGCGCCCACACTGCGCTATATTTTTTTCGTGTAGTAACATAATTTTTCTGTCCGCGTGAAACTCTTTTGTGGTACGAGTAATCACTTGTCATTGAAAAATGAGTGACCTTCAGGCTTTCCAATGTCTCACCCCTTCATCTATGCATGCACTACCTCCTTTTCATAGGCGTATACTGCACGTGAAGAAAAGCTCTTCTTCAAGTACATGGGCGATGTCCAGTTCAACGCTTATGCGCCTGCCGAAGTGCCGTGCGCTCAAGTTGAAGCAGCTTTGAGGCACGCAGACCGTGTGCACCTCCAGGTATTCTGAGTGCGCTACACCGAAAGAGCTTTGTAGAAGGGCAGCGTGTGCCTGAACACTATCGAACGAGCAACCGTCTTATATTTTTTTTGTCTATGTTGTATGCTTTGCCTCTATCTTTTTGTTTGCATTATTCGTGTACTCAATCTTTATCTGTTTGTGCATTGTGCATCTTCTTCTTGATGTTTAACAGGCGCGCATGAGCCGTATTTTGCGCAAGATTGATTGCCGTTTGCGGTTCTTTGGTTGGGGATTAGAGCATTTGTTCCCAGCGCGCATGCCAGAAGGGTCTGCTGGCTTTACCGCTACCGGCCGGGCGCGCGTGTCGCCTGAAAATTTTTACAAATTGCGCCAAGTAGCCAATGGCCTCAAGCTGTTTTGCAATGGGGAACTGAAGAAAAAGTTGCTGCAGCCTAGGCGTGCCCCCATTTGGGCGACCTTCTACTGTACTTTAGAGCCCTGCACGCCACCGCTACCTCCCAAACCTCCACCGCCGCCAGCGCCGAAACCGACCAGTGCGGGACTAGCGGCCAAGAAAATGGCGCGTTCTCTGAGAGCCAAGTCGCGAGAACGTTCAAGAGAGCGCTCTCTCTCACGTGAGCGCTCGGCAGACGGAAATGCTTCGGCAAAGAATGAAATTGGCCTCGATGGAGTTATGCCACCTGCTAATGAGAGCGAGACACTTGGCAGTACCGTTAGTAGTGGTGACTCCACGGCCATAGTAGCTGATCCTTCTGATAATTCCTCTGCAATAGCAATCAAGACCTCCCTTGCATTTGCATCCACATCGAAAAACTCTGCGATGATAGCAGCAGCAGCCACAGCAGCAGCGGCTGCAGGAAGTGTCAATAGCAATGGTGGTGGTAGCGAGAATGATCCACATAGACTTGCGGCGAACAGCATCGCAGACATCAACGTCGACAGTGGACTCGGTGACATGCTCGCCGATCTCGAAGCTCTCTCAGACGACGACGAGGAAGACGAGGACGATGACGGAGAAGAAGATATGGTAGGTGAAAGCAGCCTCATGGAGAGCAGCGATGGTATCGCAGGAAACAGCTTGTTTAGCACGGGTGGGGACACTGGCGGTGGATCGCATGCTACTTTGAGAGCCAAGACGCGTGCGTCCGAACAGCTCGACGACGGCAACGGTGGCTTCGTGCTCAAGTGGCATCCTGGCGGAAGCGCTCACGAGGTAATCCACTGTTACCATTTCGTGCGCATGCAGGAGAACTACCGATCATAAATTTACTTCTTACTGCTTCTTTTGTATGTGCCTTCTGGCGTTGTTCGTATTTCATTCGCCTACTTTTGTTCTCCCTGTGTCTCTCTTTTCCTCTTTTCCTCTCTCTCCGTCTCAGGCCCGAGAGGACGCGATACAGGGTGTGGTTCGCACCGCGGTCTTGACTAAGTATGGCGTGGTGGTGGAAACGGTGGAAGAGCGGAACGGCTGGCCATGGGAGCGCATTGTTGTCGACATGGATCACTTCACGCAAACTGCGATCAAGGTAAAGATTCTTTCTAAAAGGGTGTTTGTTGTACTTTTGTTTTCTGCCTTTGGCGTCATTACTTCTACAGTTGCCTGCATTCTTGTGACTTCTACAACATTCCTCTCTTCCAGTGCATTCATTGCTTGTTTTTTGTCGTGTCAAAAAGGTGCCGCTGGATCCATCGCTTCTTGATTCAACGCGCAAGGCATGGAACATTACCGACGAGGAGATTGCAGCAGCGGCCAAGCGCAACAGACAAGCACCTGAGAGGAAGAGTAGCCTTCTTAAGCACCCCCTTTTAGATGCAAAGACATTCGATCCCACAGCGTCATCTTCTGCTGGCCAGGCTAGCATCAGTGGTAGCAATAACACTAGTAATGGTGGTGTTGGCAGTGGTAATCAAGCCGCAGCATTATCAGCTGAAGTCCGCCAGAGCGGGAGCCCACAGGAGCCAGAATCTATGGACAACCCGTCTGTCAACACCAACCTCGAGCAATCTGGCCTTGCCTCAGATGTGCTCTCATCGTCTACGTCAGTGTCTGCAGGAGCTGCGATGGAGACCTTAGCCAGCAGTGATTCAGCAGATGCTCCTGGCGGTGATCCTCATGCTTCTGTTCGTGGTGGTGGTGCTGCTGCGGTCGTTGCATTAAAACCACCGGCGCGGACTTGGTCGATAGCCGTGGTGCCCGCCGCGCACTACGACCGCAAAGGCGTGACCCCTCCCAAAGGGGGGATCCAGCACGATCCCATGTCGTGGTCGACGCGCACTGCGGCGGGGGGCGGGCGCTGCGGCGGCTACTGCTTCAAGCTCGAGCACCCCTCGAAGCGGCTCGACGTGTGGTGCCGCAGTGCGAACGAAGTCAATCAATGGGTGGGGGCATTCACGGGCGATGCGAAAGTGCCCATGGCGCTGCATTCCGAACGCTTGCCTCAACCGGAACTTCAAGACAACGACAACAACAACGACGGCGAGGATGACAGTGAAGCCGTTGCTCGCGCAAAAGAGCGCAAGAAGAAAGAAGAAGACGCTTTGCCTAAGCAAGCAGCATGGGTCACTCCTGAAGCACTTGCGGCGGCAGCAAAAGCAAACGCTGATTTTGAGGAAGAAGGAGGAGAAGCTGGAGGTACACCTGTATTATCAAGCGCTGAAATTCATGTCACTGCTACACCTGATGCTACGACCGAAGAAGCCACTATTGCTCCAACTTCGGGTGCCACCAATAGCCTGACGGGAAGCTCAAAAACACCGAAGATGGGCATGAGCGAGTTACCTGAAAGTGCACCTGTCGCTGCCACGCATGCATCGATTGAGAGTCAAAGCAGTACAAGCTTATCGGTTGACCCGAATACACCAGAAGGAGGAGAAGAAGACGAGCAGAATGGGGAAGCAAAGCCGAAACGAGGCCCGCGTGGCAAATTTCAGTCCATGTTTGGGCCGTCGGCAGCGGCAACGATCGTTCGGCGGGCTCGCGGGTCGACTTCTGACAACAGTAACAACAGCAATGGTAGCCACGGCGCTATGAAGGGTGCAAACTTCCTCGCTGACAAGAGTCAAACTCCCCTCGCTCCCTTTGCCACCAATTCGAGCCGTCAGAAAGTGTGCTGCTTTTGCGGAGAGCGCGAAACCCCAGCAGTGCCCCCACCTCCCTTTCGGCCTCCTCCACCGCCGCCGCCACCTCTGGGCTGGGGGCCTTTCAACGACTCTCCGGACAAGCAACTTCCTCCCAAGACCCTTGCTACTGGCAAAGAGGAGGGCAGCAAAGGCAGCGGCAAAGGCGCTGGTAAAGGCAGTGGTAAAGGCAGCAACAAGCACCGCATCAGCCCGAAGAAGGGTGCTGAAGTCGTTGACGAGCGAGCACAGGCCAAAGTCAACTTTATTGCCCCCGCGAAAAGCCCGCGAGGCACCGGCCAAGTCGCCGACGGGGAAGGGGCTCTCTTGCACGGCCCTTATTTTGCGGGACGACGACCCAA
>Ga0307982_1004641_pt1 | contig 10823 bp, 10 predicted proteins | sample OrgLakmetagen989_FD_201847 | JGI IMG/M metagenome (GOLD analysis project Ga0307982, IMG submission 201847) | Saline water microbial communities from Organic Lake, Antarctica - #989 | ecosystem: Environmental > Aquatic > Non-marine Saline and Alkaline > Saline | place: Antarctica: Organic Lake... | reverse complement strand
ATGCCCCTCTCCCTCCTGAATCATTCCGCACTTGCTTTGTTTGCGCAACGCACGCGCATTCCCACTTCTGCCCGCAGCATTGGCTTCTGTGCCATTTGGGTTTGTATTAGTTCGAGTTCGAGTTCACCGAACGAGGAAGGAGTTCCTGTCCCGTCAAAGCCTTTTATGGCTCAGGGGCAGAACAATACAGTAGGCGCCTTGCGCGCTGAAAGGCACACTTTGACCTCTGCCGAGTGGACCTCGTGTTCCGCATGTCACGAGCATGTTTGCTCGCGCGCCTTCCTCTTTATTGTTCTGCGGAGTGCGCAACACCCACAAATTCCTCGCTTTTTGAAATTTTTTCGAGGAATTTTTCCAATGCCCCTCTCCCTCCTGAATCATTCCGCACTTGCTTTGTTTGCGCAACGCACGCGCATTCCCACTTCTGCCCGCAGCATTGGCTTCTGTGCCATTTGGGTTTGTATTAGTTCGAGTTCGAGTTCACCGACAAGCAACAACGATAGATATCAACACGGGGCAATTCGATCTATTTATGATAACTAAGAGAAGAAAGGGTCGATGGCTGCGCTTCTCAATGAATATCTTGAGACCCCGCTGAATACTACAATCGCAATGCTGCGTTTTAGTGTATACACACTTGCCCTGTGCTATTCGCCACCCTCTGCACACTGCGAGGCGAGCTATCGTTCACATAATCACAGAAACACCACTGCATGCTGCTTCTAAAGATTTTTGGTGTTTTGCGACTTCATGCGCAGGGCCTTTCTGCGTTTCTTCAATTTGTGCTGCACAGGGAGTAGGGGGCAGAATGACAACACGTACAAAAAAATAAGAGAGGAAGTCAGAATAGCAAGCTAGTCTAGTGGTTAAAATGGCAGCCAGATTGAAGATAAGTTACTATACCATGCTCTCAAGACTCATATAATGCGTACCTTGTTCATCATTGACTTGCGCTTTCTCTTCACGCTCTCCCAGGCCACGGGAGGTTGCCGCAACACCCCACCCGCCATGCCGTCGCCGCTCGGCACTCGAAGTAAGCCTCCACCGAGGCCACCAATAAGACCACGTACGCTCACTCCAGCCTGCGCCGTGCTCGTTGGGCGCCGCGCCCAGCTCATCAAGTTTCGTTGTCCTACTGGCACAGGGGAGGCAGCAGGAGGCGTATAGTGTGTCCCCGCAGCGTGCTGAAGACCTAATGTGAGAACACTGCTGAACGGCCGATGAACTATAGGAGTAAGAGGATGGCTATGCAAGACTCGGTTAGCCAACGGCGCTACGGCCAGTGAGCGCGACGCCATGCTCAGACGATGGAGCAACATGATGGTCGACATTTTTGCACCTGATTTCTGTTCCACGTTTTACTCATTTTCTATTCTATCCTCCAGAATCGTTCCGTAAATATGACGTAAACGCACGGTGAAAAAACAATCCCTCGTCTTTTCGCAAAATCGGAGCCAGCGAGAGCAGCCCTTTGGAATTGCCTGATCATCGTCAACCTGGTGCGGCCCAATGCCTTAGGGCTGCGCTGCGTGCTGTTACTGCGATGCCTGCCTTAGATTATTGATAGTAGTCTTTGTTTTGCTTGTGTCGAAGCTATGATCATAGTCTTCGCTCCACTCGCAACCCATAGAAGTCTACTACCTCGTGGCCTCCATAGGGATTGTCACCACACACACCTCTCCTCTTATATACATCGACCTCACACCACCCTTCCCTCACAACTCTCCCTTTGCAGCTCGCCGAGTTCTAGCCGCTGAATCATGCCTACCAACGGGATGAAGCGGAACTACTCCAAGACCTCGAAGGTGCCTCGCCGCCCTTACGAGAAGGAGCGCCTGGACCAGGAGCTCAAGCTGCTCGGCGAGTACGGCCTCCGCTGCAAGCGCGAAATCTGGCGCGTGCAGCTGGCGCTTGCCAAGCTCCGCAAAGCTGCTCGTGAGCTGCTCACCCTGGACCCTAAGGACCCTAAGCGTATGTTTGAGGGCCCTGCAATCTTGCGCAAAATGATCCGGTACGGTCTCCTCACTGAGGAAGAGGCTGAGTTGGATTTCGTGCTCGAGCTTTCCACCCCAAAGCTCCTCGAGCGCCGCCTGCAAACCAAAGTGTTCAAGTCGCACTTGGCCAAGAGCATTCACCACGCGCGCGTGTTGATTCGGCAGCGGCACATCCGGGTGGGCAAGCAGCTGGTCAACGTGCCGTCTTTCTTGGTCCGCGTAGAATCCGAGAAGCACATTGACTTCGTGGCGTCTAGTCCGTACAGCGACGCGGGCAAGAAGGGCCGCGTGGCCCGGAAGAATGCGGCTGCCAAGGCCGGTGGCGGCGAGGACGAGTAAAGTGCTTGCCGTCCTCGTATAGGTTTTACCAGGCACAAGCGCTATCTTTCTTCGAATTGAGGGGAGACAGCGGGGAAGCAGGAGAGGGCGGAAAGTGAGGGCGCTTTGATTGGGCTCTCACGCCATTTGCTTTGCCTTCGCTGCTTCTATCTCGCACTTTTTTGTGTGTATCTGAGTTTAAGAATTTAAAGTCAACGTTCATCGTTCTTTGGTTGCTGATGCGGGCCGCGAGGATTACGAATTTTCGCATCATTAATACTCGAACTCGAACTAATACAAACCCAAATGACACAGGAGCCAATTCTGCGGGCAGAAGTTTACGCGCGTGCGTTGCCCGCAAGTCAAAATCGTAAAGAGGAAAGAGGATGCTCTCAGTCTCAGGGTTGAGATTCCCGTTTCCGCGGAATTCCCGCGCGATGGCTAAAAATTTCACTTCACGTGGCATTTCCGCGGGATTTCCGCGGGTTTCCGCGGGATTTTCGCGCCGTAGTCATAAAGGCACTGCTAAATTCCCGTCGCGGAAATCACGTCCGATTTGTAAACAATTCCCTTCCCGCGGGAATCCCGCGGGATACGAACCTAGGATGCTGTGTAGAGGGCAGGTAGCATGGAAACTGTTCATGAGTTCATGAAATAATTTTGAAACCGGACTTAAGTCGTTTCTGCGTCTGTTTCTGGATTGAAGAGAGAACGCCGTAGCTATTTTAATTACTATGCAACAGGAGCAGCTTCTTCCTCAAATAGCGATACTTCTTACTGGCCTATAGGTCCCCTATTGAATTCGCCTTTGTTGTTTGTTGCCGTTCGTTCTATTTGCGATTTGCGTGTGGTGTAGAAGTCAGAAATACAGAAGCCGAAGCCGAATTCGCGATAGTTGCGAAAGTAGACGTCGAAGTCGCGCCGTCCGCAGTCCCAGTCCCAAGATAGAAGGCGGCCTGGCTTATATATTTCATTGAATTAGAGCATGGCTGACCGCACAAACAGGTAGTGCGAAAAGGTAAAGGTAGAGGATAAGGATATACACAAATCCGACTGATTTGCGTTGATATCCACTATCATTACATTGGAGTGCTCTGCCTCTGCCTCTAGCGGAAGCGTCGGTCCGTATACCGGACCTCGCTCGACGTGAGCGTGAGACAGGCGCCCGCTTTTCTTCTTCCTTTTTCGTGCCCAGTCCGGTGACCGTCTTGTATCATAGATTTAGGCCATTACACGGGCATGTCTCCTTGTATCTTCCATTTCTTTCCATTATCTCAAGCACAGCAACTTGATGGTTCACGAGCGATCAAGATCCAGGGGATATATAGGAGGCCGCATCGCAACGACCCCGAGCCCCCAGCTCCTACGGTCTTTCGGCTCGCGCCCACGATCAGTGCACTGGGCTTTAAGAGAAGGAAAGGCGAATCGGGATCTCCCGCAGTTAACGCTGACCGAGCGTTTGAGTGGCAAAGCGATGCCAGAGCTCCCTCGTAATGAAGCATAATGTATCCTTTTTTTATTTTGATAGGCCCCGAGTCTCGAGGGCCCGAAGAGTAGAGGGCTAATCGGCAGGAAAGCAAAGCAAAGCAGTCCCGAGGGGTAGAGGAGATGGAGATAACCAACCCTTTCGTTTTTGTACTTGCCTATTCCGCATTATCGCTGCCTTCAACAGAAATCCCATTGCAAATGATTTCTCGCGGTGCATACACCACACTACCACACTTAACTCAGTTGTCTCCGTGGGTTCGGTTCGGCGGTCAGGTTTCATTATTTCCATATTCCTTCCTAAAAAAAGAAAATCTAGGGGGCTGAATTACGAAACAAAATCTTGCTCATACCTGCCCTGACTCGGGCTAGGCTGACTTGGAAACTGGAAGTTTCAACGAAGAAGTCGTTTCTCTTTTGCCCTCGGGCTCTCATTGTTCTGGTCCAGATTGCAATTGGCTCTTCCTTTTCTGCCGCTCAAAGCTTGAATGCCCTTGGAGCGTGCATAAGACCCTGGTGGTCGGGCATCAGCCCCCCTCCCCCCCCCCCCCCCTTCCCAGCGCAGTGGTGGATGGTGTTCTATGAGCAGCAAAGAATTCAAGGAATATAGGCTTTGGCTAGGGTGACTGCCATAGGAGGAGAACAGCGGGGCTACTAGGGCACCTATTATTAGTCTCCCTAAGTGAGCTTAGAGCCATCCAAATATCCATTTGCCCCCCTGTTGCTTGTTGGCCTTACGTGCACAATTTACCGGCAGTATTCGCCCGAGGCATTTGATGTATTGGCTTTCATGAGTTCATATTTGACGCAGACACCGAGTTCATATTTCGAGTGGCTTGGCGACCTCCGCCAGGTGCATCTTACGAGGAATCGCGGTTTAGGCAAATTTGATCATAGTAGCGACAGTTGCTTATGCATTCCTTAAACCACAAAGACAAGGCCTTAGAAGAAACCTGCAGTCCGAGGTGTATCTCAAATCATTTTCGTTGTAGACGGCTGCTGTTGAAAGGCCCGCGCATTGGAAAATTATTTGTATTATTTAAGAGGTCGCCAGGCCCAGCCAGATTCATTCTGGTGAATACACCATTATGCAGCTCCGCTCTATATGCCGGAGTTCCTTTTCAATTGGAAAGTTTGATCTAACCCATCACTACAAGCCCTTCAAGAAAATATTTGATGTGCCATGTAGCCGGCGTCTGCAGAGGATTCGGGCGAGAGTGAACCCATGCCTGGTTAATATACTTTTGTTAGCTCGTGTATCGATCTGTAGCCTTGTCAGACTTGTGGAGGATTCGTCAATACGCAGCTTTTTGCAATTTGTTAATGCTTCTTTGCAATTAGGGAGTATAATCTAATATAATCTAATCTAAGGCCTTGAGCTCTACTTAGGAAGCCACTGATATTTCTGAGCCAGCTTGCATGGCCCAGGTTTAATGTTTACCGAGAATTCACTCCCCAGGGGCCATGGAAATGCTTTTGCTCGAGAGGAAATATTAATCATAATTGGTTGCGTTGACTCAATTACTTTTATAAAGGAAATCTATCCAGGCACGGACGAGCAGGCTATTTTGATGGTTGAATACCGCCACATCCATGGCAGCTCTATGATTTGCTATTGATATCAGACAAACAATTACATAAGAAAGCAAAAACCGACTACTTTCGTAGCGCTGGGTCGTTCGGTATTCGCTAACCACAATAAACGGCAACCCCTAAATTATAGATTCAATAGTGGATATCTAGTTGCGTCTCTTAGCCTGGTTACACTTGACCAAATGGAATTTCAAGCCATTGTAGTGACGGCACTTCTACGTTAGAGACCAATTAGATCTCCAAGGTATTTAACGCGTCACTACTGGCATCACCACCAGTAGCAGACCGGAGGTTCTGTCCCTATCAGCTCAAAGCTCACGGGGAGTTTATTTAAACCCAAGGGCCGTTACTTCAGGTTGTTCCGTCGACCCTGACGTGCACTTCTGCACGCAGCATCTTGATGTATGTGGGAGGTGTTGTGTTATTTCTTGGCTTCTGTGCTAATTGGGTTTGTACGAGTCCGAGTTCGAGTTCGTGTCTATTTGTTACAGCATTCTTTGAATACCTTTTACAGATACCTTGAAGGTAACCAAAACGACAGCGAATGACGCTTGGCGACTTGGCGAGATAATACTAAGCAATACCGGAATGGAAGCGATATGGCTTCTTTGGTGCGGACCTCGGTACCTCCAGTCAAGAGAACGACGAAATGTTGTTTTTGCGGGCGGTAGCCGCGTTCGGGTAGATGCTGAAGCTGAACATTATAAAAATATAGATGGACTTAAACATGCCAGGGCCCTAGCAATTAAACGGACACCAAACACAAGCACCGTCTCTGCATTGGCACATGGCGAGAGTAACCGAGACGCAGAGACGGACGGACGGCGGACGGAGGCCTGCTGGGGTTCAGATGGGCTCATGAAAGCCAGAGAGGGAGAGGCAAACAGCGAGATCAAATAGTCCTATGTCTAAGACCACAATCTAACCATCCTTAGATCACCATGCCCTACCGCAAACGACTCAAGAATTGCGCATTTAAATAGCCATAACCGATAACCCTCCGCTATTGACTACTGAAGGATGTTACCTGTTCTTGATGTCCTCAGTAGTTCCAGTTCCATGTAAATCAAGGTCTCAATTACAAAATGGGCACAAAGACACATAAGACTTTACTCTCACACAACAACAGGCCCATGCACACATCATAAACAGGCAGTTAGCAGCTCCAGGACTCCGAGATGAAAGCGTGCGATGTGTAAATTACAACCGAAATCACTCGCAGCCTCCCTCTCCCCACGGTCTTCGGAGGTGTGGCATTCTTGACAGTCGCATCCCTTCAACAGCTTCATTTCATGAACCGATCTCTCGAAACCTCGTTGACGCTGCTACCTTCTCGCATTGCTGATTTGGAGAGAGTTCAAGGCAAGTTACAATCTGTTCTATTTCCAGTGCGAGACGGCAAGAGGAAACCGCAAACGAAAGCTGGCCAACATCCAAAGAGGTGAATCGGACTAACGACGCTTTAAAACTTTTGAGAAGCTCCAGTGAGGGCCCTTGAGATGGCGGCGGCCCAACTTGTCACTTTATGGGGGTACGTCGACCGCCAAGATTTATGCCGCGGACATCACTGGGAAAAAGAGTGGGGAGAAAGCAAACGTCGGCCAAGTCGTACATCGTATTCGTAGAAGGCGAGACAAGCCGAAGCAGTACGTTTCCATTTTTCTCTGCTGCTGGGACTGCCCTACATGCTAGGCATTTTGCCCAAGCTTCTTCAGTTTCGCTAGCTTGAGAATGGCGTCGAGCGAGGTGTGAAACAAGTGCCCGCAACGGAACATTTCTTCAAAAGACGCAACTACTTTGCCATAAGAGTCGCTGCGCAACAGAGACACTTCCGTCAACTGCCGCGTGGTGTGCTCGGCTAAGATGCCGCGCACAAGCGGGAGCACTTCGTCCAAAAGCACGAGTTCGTCGTACCTGATGACAGCAAGAAACATCGACACAAGCATAAGCCATGAGCGTTACTTACGAGGACTAGTAGGTGATTTAAGCTGGCAATAGATCAGGCAATGAAAGAAAACTCACACACCCTGAAAATTAGCTCTAGTGTCTTGCGAAAGAACAATGAAACGAGCATCTCAATAAATTTTTGAATGCTTACTCGTCGTCGCCAGCCAGAAAAATCGCGAATTCGCCTTGGGTGCGCCACACCACCGTCCATTGGTCGAGGATGCCTTCACCCTCGGGGCGACTGTTGCCAGACCAAGGCGCAGCTAAGCCCCAAACCCGACGCTCCCATGCAGCACGGCATGCGGCGCCTTCGCCATCCCACGCTTCACACCCGCCCGCGTAGTAGCGGGAAAGGAGAAGCACGCCGCTGAAGTTGGTTATTATGATCGAGTGCACTACCATAGTATAGTGTCTTCGCAGCGTATTTCTAAATTACAAAGGATGTCAGCGCACTGATATTTTTGCCCAGTTGCGATGGGCTATATTCTCTGGTGTCGTCGCTCTAATTGCTTTGCCCCGCAACTACAGTAGTTCAACAGTTCCTGGGTGCCCTCGCCGCGCCCTCATGTTGCTCCTCGTCGGCCGTCGTCGGCTCTTGTCTCTCTGCCTGGCCTGCTCTCATCATCTGCTCCAGTTCTTCAGTTGGTTCGATTTTGCCCTAATATATTTTCTTCCACATGACCGAAGACATGCATGGAATAGAATATTTCACAGGCGACAAGCGACCAAAAAGAAACAACAAAAATGGCCTCTCTTCTAAGCGCCATGCCGGCGCCTACGCGGACCTCGGAGACTCTCTTCTCTGCAACACCTGGTCCAGCGGCACCGAAGAAGTGAGTTCTTTTCTCGCGTCTAGATTTAGTTTGGCTTTACCTGCGATATAGATATAGGTTTACCTTGAGACTTATACCGCACTACTTCTGTGCTTGATTTCTTTGCTATATGCTGCCTATAGCACGGGCATCCCACCGTACTTGCATCGGAAAGGCTACGTGCCGCGTAAAGCTGAAGACTTTGGCGATGGCGGCGCTTTCCCTGAAATTCACGTGTCTCAGTAAGTGTGCTCCCCCTTCCCCTGGCCCTGTGTCATTGCTAGCTCTAGAAAGCGAGTAGTAAGTACTTGTTTTAGACGCTCACGAAACTTCTGCGCTCAAAGAGAAAGGGCGAGTTTGCTAGGTGCTATCGATATCTAGCATTTATATGCTCTATATCTCTCGTCTTTTAAGCTAGCATAGTCGCCTATCTTCGAATTCATGAACTGCTTGAGTGAATGCCAGGAGCGATACGTAGCCCCCATCAGCCCTATACCTATCTATACCTTCAATAATAGCCTCGTTTTTAAGTTATTGTCTTTCTCTTCGCCTTCTTTGTTACCCTTCTCAATAGATACCCGTTGGAGATGGGGCGCCCGAAGAAAGCGGGCACTTCGTCGGCACTGGTGGCTGTTGACGTAGACGAAGGTAGGTGTTCAATCACAGTTTATCCAATGACACCTACCTTCGTCAACGTGCGACTGCGCGCATGCTCCTGCTGTTCGTTCAATCATTGTCAAGCACACCTTTGTACGCGTGCTCTCCAGCTTGTCGTAAATTGTGCTGTTGCTGGTCTCCCTTTTTTTCTCTCCCCCCTAGACGGCGAAGTGAAGCACGACGCGATTGTGAAGCAGGGCACCAACCGCGAGCGGACCGTGTACACTTCCCTCAAAGACATGAAGGTGCGGAACAGCTTGCCTAGGAGGAGGAATTCAATCGTAGCAGTATTTAATCGCAGCAGTAGGGGTGGTGACGGCGGTGGCGATTTCGTTGTGTAGTTGTGACGGGCGCATGTGCCTATTTTTACGTCTGTTGTACTGGAGTAATGCAGTCTAAGCCTCTTCTTCTTTATTTTTTCCATACATACTCTCATTATCCTCACGCCCACACGAATACCCACCCTCATTCAACAGGGCAAAGAGGGCGACGCAGAGGCTCTGGCGCTACCTGATGGGGAGGCTGAAGCTGCGGCAGCAGAAAAGACGCGGAATGCCTTGGCGGGCATCATTGGCGCGAAAGTCGCCGCCGCGAAACCGTTCATGATTGGCCAATCTGCGCACACCAAAGAGGCCAAATTCATTCAGTGAGTTTTTACTTTTTCTCGTTTTTTTGTTTCTTACTTCGATGTTTTGTTTTTGAAGGTACTTTATTTCCTTCTTTTCTTCTTTCTTCTCTCCATTGTTCTCTAATTTGACTATCTCGTTCATCCTTTCCCTAAGGTACACCCCTAACCCGAGTGCCCCGGGAGTAGCCGCCGGCGCCAAGCAACGGATCATCAAAATGGTCGAAGAAATGGTGGACCCCCTCGGTAAAGACACAAGACACAGACCTATATGCACGAGAATGGGATACATGTTCATCTCAGAATGGAGTGAATGAACTTGAACAGAAAAAGGAAGAAGCGAGAAAGGCTGCCCAAGGAGACCTTAGTTGTTTCTTTTTGCATCTATGGGGTTTCTGTGCTCCTTCTCGTTTTCGTGCTCATACTTCCTGTTCCATGCTGTGCGTCCTGTATTTCCTGCAACTCGTCATTTGTGCGCACCCCACATGTAGAGCCGGCCAAGTTTGCCAACAAGAAAGTGCCCCGCGGCCCGCCCGAAGACCCCACCCCAATCCTCCACTCCCCGCCCCGGAAACTCACGGTGAGCACACCCGCTTACTTTAATGCAATGTATTATGTTGCATCGTACTAGGAGGGTCGTGCAGAATCGATTCACTTTGATTCAGTCTTTTTTCTTTCAAACAGCATGAAGCCTCGCATTGATTGCTTTCCTCTCATAGTGCAAGCCTGGGTACATACTTGGTGGAGCGTCCTTCTCTAGCTTAATGCATTGCCTTGTTTTTGCGTATTTTTTTTCTCTCGGCACCTCAATCTCCGTCACCTCAATCTCCGTCATCAACATGAATTGCTTTTATTCTTCTTTCAACCAATCAGGTTGCCGATCAACAAGCGTGGAAGATTCCTCCCTGCATTTCCAACTGGAAAAACGTGGGTGGCTATACGATTCCGCTGGACAAGCGCTTAGCAGCGGACGGCCGAGGCTTGCAGGTGAATAAATACTAATCGGAGCAATAGGTCTTTGTACTAGGTTCAATGCATATACAAGCAAAATCGAAACAGGCCTTCTTCTTTTGTCTTGAGTGCACTGTGGCGTTGAATTCTTTGTCTGAATTGCTTCCAATAGTTTACCTCTCCGGCTTTCGTTTTTCCTTTGCTCTTGTTCCTCTCCCCCACAGGAGCAAACCATCAACAACAACTTCGCGACCTTGTCCGAGTCCCTGTACATTGCCGAGCGAAAAGCGCGCGAAGAGCTCGAAGTGCGCGCGAAAATCACCGCCAAGCTCCGCAGCAAAGAGAAAGACCAGAAGGAGGCCGAGCTGCGGGACATTGCGGCTCAGGCGCGCGCGCAGCGAGCAGGCGTCGGGAGTTTGGGCGTAGTGGACGGCGCTGCTA
>Ga0307982_1004639_pt1 | contig 10826 bp, 2 predicted proteins | sample OrgLakmetagen989_FD_201847 | JGI IMG/M metagenome (GOLD analysis project Ga0307982, IMG submission 201847) | Saline water microbial communities from Organic Lake, Antarctica - #989 | ecosystem: Environmental > Aquatic > Non-marine Saline and Alkaline > Saline | place: Antarctica: Organic Lake... | reverse complement strand
CCACCCGATGTCAACGGCTTCGGTCCGCTTGCTGAATAAAACGAGAAGTCTGCCAATCAGCGATCGACAGAAGAGTATTTTTTTTGTCTGGCTGGGTGCAGATGTTCTGTTCTGATACCCAGACAAAAAACCGGCGCTACCGACCGACCGACAGACAGACCGACGGACAGACAAAATTCGTTGCAAGAGACATGTTTGAGCTGGTCCTATAGAAACATCAACTCTTCGTTGATCTATTTTTGCCCTGTTGAATTATTTCCCGATTTGATGAGCCGTGCCTTACTCGACTGACTCCTTGAGGGATGCCTTAATAACCATCTATAAGGGATGCCTTCCCGGAATGATAGCTTTACCATTTTATTGCGGTTGCTTGCATCATCTGCTCTTTGCACAACGTCAGTCAGCGGGGCGCCATCCTCCTTGGTGGGCGTAAGCGTTGCACCTCTAGGCTTTCATCCGACCACTGGTATCGATCATGGAGAGGCAAACACTCTCGTGTTCTTGGATTTGTTCAAGCATGCCACCCCCTTCTCTAGAGCTCAACCTGAGCGCGATTCCTATGATGAGCAGTTCGTTCCGGAGTACACATCTTCTCGCCTACCTGCTTTTCGAGGGGGCTACCCAACTAGCTTGTACAAGACTAGCAGCTACAGAATCACCGTAAAATCGACCATTGGACAAGGGGGAGGCGAACTTCCTCACGGCCGTTACGTGGCATTGCATGATGGAAACGGTACACTCAGTTTTAGTGGTGACGCTGCTCTTGTAGCGCACTATCCCAACACGCAGTGTTACGTAATTGATATCACTCCTTCAAATGGGATGATTGTACGGATCCTGTCTACGGATGAAAGTTCCCCTCTGCGGAACATTCGACTATTACCTGAAGCATATGTTGCCGACGGAGCTGCGCCCCCCACTGCGCCTACATTTCACCCTTTATTTCTCAGCCGGCTTCGCGGCTTCAATACCATAATTTTTGATGGCTGGTTTTTGGTGGATGACAATGATTACAATATTTTCAATTCTGAACGGACATGGGGCGAACGCCCATTGCCAAACCAGTCTACCTTTAATTGCTTCTATTCAGGAGATGAGTGCAGTGCTGGAGTTCCCATCGAGTTTGCCATTGAACTCTGCAATGAGATTAAAGCAATTCCTTGGTTTTCATTACCAGATGTTGAGGACAACGCGGACTCATTTGCTCTGAAAATGGCAAAAATGGTGCATGAAGACCTTGATCCGTCCCTCCGTGTGGCAGTGCAGCACCGATCTGGCAAGGGCTACGGGTCTTTTGATCTCCAACGCAGCAACAGCTTGGCTCTGTGGGATATTTTTGGTAGCGTTTTTAACGGAACTCGCCAATTAGTAAAAGTGGTGGCAGGGGACTATTCGTCTGAGACCCTGAGTCGAATCGGAGATGACCTCTCGACTGCACAAGAGCAGGCTCCCAATGATTTGACTGTTGTTACTGTCCCGTTCAGATTTGGTTCTCAATGCACAACTGGATGCACTGAGTTTAGTTCAATTAACGCAGCGGAAGTGTACGAAAACCATTCGGTTGCTGAGCTGCTACAAATCTTGCAGGAAGCTGCACTTTTCTCTGAGGCAGAGTGGCTTGGAGATATTGCGCGCATCAGTAAGTATACCAGCGGGCAGAGTGGTATCGTGCCAGCTGGGCTGTATAGCACTAAAATTGCTGCAGCGTCGTATGGGTGGCGAAATAAGATATATCTGGCTGAGCGTTGCATTGGGTACAGACGTGCGGCGACTAAGTTAACGGATGTGTACTCGGAGATGGAACGCGCGCTCGCAGCCAGCGGGTCAGCTTTTTACCACCAGGAAGATACGTATTGCGTGGACTGGTCGCTCATTGGAGCTACTGTACTTTCGGGTGAATACAATGTCTCGACCTGCTTAGCTGCATGCGAAGCTGCTGGTAATTTTTCCATATGCGGCGGGGCTAGTTATGCCAATGAAACTCATACGTGCACTATCCTTCAGCACCCTAATCAAGTTTGGGGATTGGCCACCGGGCATAGTTGTTTCGTCCGCTCCACTTGGTTTAGAGACCAGCTTGCGTCATTTTCCCAGATACCCACTTCAGACGAGCTACTTGACGTATTTCAATCGACGTCATTCTGCACAAGTCTTGAAAGCGCATATGTTGCATATTTTAATGACGATACTGCATGGACATTTGATCACTTGGAGTCAGAGTTGGTCCTTGGTAACTTGGAAAGACTTCGATCTCTTGAACAATCGCTTGAAGACCGTTTGATTGCTGCAACAGGCAGCGCATCGTTTGAAGCTATTGCAACAGACCTCATGGTGCGTTGGCATCGTCTATTTTCAAATGTGACCACTGTTATGGTTTCAGGATTACCTGATGTTGGGCCGTGGCAAAGGCTTGAGTTGGGTGGGAAAGGAGGTGGTGCGAGTTCAATGCTGCCTTCGCCCAACATTTCGAACAGTAATAATGTTGCCGCAAAAACTTTTAACCGGTTTGGTGGTGCTTGGGCGGCAATGACGCATATCAAAAACCAAACAATTTCACAAGCTAACGCTTTTGAATTTCTGTCGTCGTTACCCGCCTCCGCTCGAATGCAAGCATTCACTTCGGCTGATGATCCAGAAATAAAAGCCGTTGATCTGTGCTCCAAGTGTATGAACGGTACGTGCGTAAACGGAAGGTGTGTGTGTTTTCGAGGTTTTCGAGGAGAGCAGTGTAACACACGTACCTCAAAACCAGGGGAAAGCCCTCCTGGCGAATGTTTGGACAAAAACTCAACCACTTTTGGGGTGAATCCAAGTGGTATTAGCTACTGGCAACGAGAACTGACATTCGTTGATGTTATGAAAACGAGCCATACTTCATGGACTGCCCAGACCCATACAGACAGTACATGGAATACAAATGACGAAATTTCACTGCGGAAGGATGGATACCCGGCGTCATTGCTTGTAGATCAGGCCGTTGGGACCATGATGCTTCGAGATCTTGACGAACACGCTGAAGATGGGGAGTATATGGTTCGATGGGATGGTGACGGTGTCCTGAAGTGTTCCCTTAATGTAATAAGCATACGGCGAGGTCCTGGCTGGATGAAATGTGATATGGACTTCACGACAGAATTCAACAACGGCCTATTTCTTCGCATCGAGTGGACGAATCCGTTGAACCCTGTTACCAATGTGCGTGTGTATCTTCCTGGCTTTGACCCTGGCGTCGTTAGAGCGAGAAACATTACGAGTGTGTCCGGACCGTGGAGTGTAATGCCTTTTCATCCACGCTTGTTGGTAAGTGGAAGAAAAAGTTGACGAACAAATGAATCCCCAAGACACCTGAACAATTGTTATTGCCAAACATACTTCATTTTCTTTCTTTCTTTCCCTTTTTTTTTTCAATACAGGACTTCCTTCAGCCGTTTCCAGTTCTTCGATTTATGGACTGGAGCCAAGCAAACGTATGCGCTTCCGGAAAATGGTCCGATCGCCCTACTTTTAGTACGAGAGTGTACACAGGAGAAGGTGGCGTTCCTCTTGAACTTCTGATTCTATTGAGCAATTTAGTTGGGAGCACTCCGTACTTTAACCTTCCCGTCCGCGCAAACGATGACTATGTTCGCAAATATGCCACCATGGTCTTGAGCGACCTGCGGAAGGATGTGGATATTATTGTTGAGTTAGCAAACGAGAATTGGCACACCGGATTTGATGGGGGCGAATATGCCCAAGAGCAGGCTGATATGCTGTCCAGTGAAGCCTATGCTGGCTCTCGCTTTTGTTGGACTTCTCTTCGGACCCGCAATATCAGTTTCATTTTTCACGACGTGTTTCCGAAAGAAGAGCATAATCGGCTCAAGTTTGTACTATCTTCTCAGTTTTCGAACACCGATGCCACATCGCAACTTCTTGCGTGCCCTGATACTTTGGCCAAGGATGAGAATGGGTTGAATTTTATTCACGGTGTCGCAGTTACTGCATACTTTGACCCCACAGTTACTACTGGGACAGCTGGAGCAGTGCTTCGATCGATGTGGAGTGCACTTGATGGCGTAATTGACCAATTAATCGCGCACAAAAGTCTTGTGCGCGCCAACAATATGTCTTTTCTCATTTACGAAGCAGGCCCGAGTGGTGTAGGCAGTGGTGATAGTAGCGATGACAATCCGGTCATAGCGGCCCACTTGAATGCATCAATGGAACAGTTTGCCTTCCACGCGTACAAACGAGTGCGAGATGAAGTTAAGCCAGAGTACGTTGTTCATTTCGGTACTGTTGGTCCCTCTTCCATTTATGGATCCTATAACCTTCTTGAGTCTTACAAGCAAGACGAAAGTACCGCCCCAAAATATCAAGCCATGATGCAGCTGCTCGACGAAGCTCGTATCCGAAGTGATCCTATTTGCCAAAGTCTCGTGCATAATGTCTCGTGTGCCTCACTGGATGATTGCAACGGCAACGGGCACTGCTTGGCGCAGTCTACTGACGTACAAAGTGGCGTAGGAGACCTTTGCGTCTGTTTTTTGGGGTACTCCGGGTCTTCATGCTCTCATGTGAATTACGTAAAATACGACACATGCGGCTATCATTGCTCGTTCAACCGTGGCGAATGCTTGGTTGATCAAGTCGAAGAATTTGAGCGTTTCAGTTCGTGCGAATGTGGGACATCATACTTTGGAGTCGACTGCGCGCGCTTTCTTTGTGAATCAGAATGTAATTTCAATGGCGATTGCATTGATTCGAATGTCTGCCATTGCTATCCCGGGTATTCTGGTGAAAATTGCGAAGTTGATTGTGGATGCAATGGGCATGGTCATTGCAGTGGTGCAAATACTTGCATCTGTGATGATGGATACGTCTTGGATGACTCAAAAACAAGCTGTATCCCCGACTGTTCTTGGGGAAGCGGAACAATTTGCAGTTGTGGGGTCAGTGAAGACTGCTCATTTGGTAACTGTATTGGAGGTCGGTGCGAATGTTGGTCTGGTTACTCTGGAATTCACTGCGACGTGAAAAACTCGTGGCAGCCAAACAAATTATCTCCTCTCGGAATGAACATTGCATCGGCAAGCTACGGTTTAGAAAGCATATACGTAGACGTGATGAAGCACTCTTCGGCGATGGTCTCGATACCTGGGAGCGGCCTAGCTGGCTCAGACCTTTATCCATTTGGAGATGATCAGTACGTTTGGGGGGATGGACAGGTTGTTTCTGCTGCACCTAATGGAACACTGCTGAGCTTACGAAGTACTCCTTGGCTAAATAATTCGGTTCCCATCCAAGAAGTAGTGGTACTAACACTGCGTGATTTGTGCTACCGTGGCACGAGCGGTGTTTATACGGTATTGTTTGACGGTGACGGCTGGCTTGACTTTGGCATGGACGCCAAGGTATTGTCAAAACGCAAAGGGCGAATTGAAATCAAAGTTGAGCTGACGTGCGATCCAACGTGCTGGTTTGACTCCATGGACTGGAAAGCCTATTGCACAGACAATGGGTTGTACGTGCGGTGGCGTGCAACTAACAAGCACAACCCACTCCGGAACATTCGTGTTATCATGCCAGGTATGGAGCGGCGTGCAGAGTCTGGCAATGCCCCATTCCATCCACTCTGGGTCAAACACCTGGAGCGCTTCAGCATGTTTCGCTTCATGGATGCGATGCACACGAACAATAATGATGGCCTTGTTGATTGGGCTGACCGTGTTCTGCCCTCGGATCGCTCGTTTCAATCGTCTGAGCGAGCTTTGGGTCATGGAGCAATGCCGATTGAACACATGGTTCTCATTTCCAACATGGTTGGCGCAACTCCATGGTTTTGCATTCCGCACGCTGTAAGCGATGATTTTGTCCGGCGATTTGCCATGCTAGTTTTGGAGGAGCTACGGCCTGACCAAGTTGTGTACGTAGAATATTCGAACGAAGTTTGGAATCCATTGTTTAGCCAAGCTGCCTATGCGGAGAAGCATGGCCGTAATCTCACGGATAGTGCGATGTACGGCGAATGCGTAATGTCGCTGTCTCTCTGTGCGCGCGCACGGTTCCATGCTCAACGGACCAGAGAAATTGGCGAGATTTGGCGGCAAGTGTTCATGCAATCTGGGAGTAGCGAGCGCATCAAGGTTGTGCTTGGTACATGGACGTCCTTCGGCGCTAATTACGTTCAAGAGATGCTCAATTTCAACGACACGCACAAGCATGTTGATTTAATTGGGATAACGCTGTATTTTGGAGTGTCTGAAACTATCGACAGTTCATTTGCTTCTGGCAAGACTGTTGACGATGTCTTTGACCTCCTGTGGGATAGTGCGAGAGATTTTCCTGATTCCACTCTAACATCTGTCCTTGACGCAGCCGCTGCGTTTGGTCTCGGTGTGCAAAGTTACGAATCTGGCCCAAGTCTCGTTCAAAGCGGAGTCATTGAGGGTGGCGGCGCAACGGGGGCCGTCACAGAGCTTTTAGTGGAAGTCCAGCGCGACGAAAGAATGGCGGGCGTTTACGCGGAGTATCTTCGCCGGGCAACTGCTGTAGGTTTGGCGACGTCGGATGTACCCTGGATGGCATTTTCCAACACGGGCCCTCCCAGCAAGTATGGCGCGTGGGGCCACCTCGAATTTACGGCTCAGCCAATTGGCACGGCGCCCAAATTTGCTGCCCTGGTGCGTCACGCAGCCAACTACACCTCATGGGTCGGAGTGGTGCCTCCAGAAGAAGACTGCTTGGACCCGAGCCGCGGCCGCTGGGGCATGGGCTACGGTGACGGCAGCACTGCGACCGGCTCCTTTGTGGGCCCCCCCTACGTGTCCCGCCCTCAAGCAGGCGACGCGTGGCGGCCAGGTGGCACGCACGTAGTCGAGTGGTGGGGTTCGGGTGGTGCCACGGACGTGTACTTGTGGAAAGGCAACGGCAATTGCGCCTCGGCATCGGGGGTGAGAGTTGCGAAGGTAGCGAGACGGGTGCTGACTACCGTGGGTGTGGCATCATCTGTAACGTACGTGGTGCCAGCTACCTTTGCTGGTGACACGTTTTTCCTGCAAGTAACCGATAGCCGAGGCATGAGCAATTTTTCAGACTACTTTCCCATTCAAAGCCCTCAAGGATGGCAGCCGGGACCCTGGTCGACGTGCGCTGCTGGTGCTTCTTTTAACGGAGACGATGGCAGCGGTGGGACGTGCGATGGGCTCGGGCAGGGCACGCAGACCCGAGTTGTTGCGTGCTCGTCGCGGCGGCTCACCGACGACACCGCAAGTTTACGCGACGAGACTTGGTACGATGACGGCACCTTTGGTTGCACGGACGACTTGAGTAAAGTGAGCGAAGCGTGGCGCTGGAACGAATGGCTAGAGGCGTGGGAAACGCAGTGGGTAAATGGGGTGCTAGGGCCCTGGTGGACGCTGAAAGAAAGCTTCCAACTGACCAGCTGCTCTCTTGCTGCCGAGTCAGAGAACGTGGCTGGCTCCGAGTGCCGCACGTACCGCACTCATCGCACCGACGGGAATGCTGCAGTGCTCTACGGAAACTTCTTCCCAGTGGAAGATTGCGTCGCGCGCAATTCCACAAACCCTTTGCCAGCGAGCCACGCAGGCGCCAACGCGGTGAGTTTGGAAGGGAGCGGTTCAGCGCTCGAGGCCGTGTGTGGGGCCGCGCCACCCTCTTCGCAGGAGTGCCTGGGCGCCGCTGTAGAGGCTTGCCACCAAGCGAACGGGGTGAAATGGCACGTGGGCGCTTGGAGCGCGTGCTCGCAGCGCTGCGGCGGAGGGCAGCGCGAGCGAGAAGTGGCCTGCGTGAACGCTTCGTCGTCGTCGTCGTCAACGAGCACGTCTACTAATGCTATCGACCTCAGCTGGTGCCAAGCTGCATTTCCCAGGGCTGGAATTCCCGCTTCCAGGGAAGCCTGCAACGCCCTCGCGTGCCCAACCTACGCGTGGCAGGTGTTGAGCAACTGGAGTACATGTGCTCTGCCTGCTTGCAACGCGTCGAAGCAAGAAGAACGCGTGCAGACTCGTTCCGTGGGTTGCGTGGACGCTTCTTTACAGGGCATCGTTCTTGCCGAACCCCTAAACTGCGCTCATTTAGAGCAAAAGCCTTCGGCCAGCCAAACTTGTGCCAACGCGACTTCGGCACCAGTGGCAGCGGCGTGGGAAACAGGACCATGGAGCGAATGCAGCGTGAAGTGCGGCGGCGGCTATCGAACACGCTCTGTGACTTGCGTGCTATGCAGCGCTGAACGCAATCTTAGCAGCAGTAGCAGTAGCAGCAACAGCACCGACGACGACGACGGCGCATGTGCCGCTTACGCTGATCGCCCTTCCGCCTCTGAGCCGTGCAACGGCTTTGCTTGCTCCCCCGTGGCTTGGAGTGCGAGTAGCTGGAGCGCGTGCGTGGCAGCAGCTGGAAGCGACCCATGCGCTGGGAACGGCACGCGCACGCGGTCCGTCCTGTGCATCGAACACGGCACTCATGGAGCCAGCGTAGTCGACGACTCCACGTGCTTGCTCAGTGCTTCCCAGACCGCCTTCGACCCACGCCCGAGCACCTCCGAAGGCTGTTTGGTAGCTGGTTGCGAAAGCCCCGAGATGCACAGGCCTTGCGGGTACACAGACCCTCCTTGTTCTGGCCGTGGGGTGTGCAGCAGCAGTAGCAGTGTCGTTAGTGCGACTTCCACGACGGCCAGTGTAGAAGCATGCGTGTGCGACGCTGGCTTTTCCGGTTCGCATTGCCAGTCGACGTCGACTTGCTCGATTCAAGCTTCAGACGGCGAGTGCTGCGACACCGGCGGCGGCCTCACTACGGCTGGAGTCTGTTGCAGTGGTGCCTTGAGCGTCCTGAGCTGGGACGGCGCTTCGTGCTGCGCAGCCCTTTCACCATGTGGCGGTTGCCTGGGAGTTCACGACGCTATTGTATCCAACCACAATAGCAGTAGTAGTGGGAGCAGCTGCCACAACAGTCGTATGGTGCGGTCCCTGTCAGGTGCTTGTTGCAGAGGGGCAATCAGCAGTGACGGCGAATGCTGCGACGGTGCGGTGGACGCTTGTGGCGTGTGCGACGGCGGGGGCGCCTCCTGCAGTACTTCTTTTACCATGTCACTGGGCGGCGACGCCGGAGGATGCGTGCTTGATGCCAGCGCCACTGCCTGCGCGACTTACCTGGAGGCACTCGAACTTGAGGTCTGCAAGGCCCTTGGCCTCCTGGAGTACTGTGCACTGGACCTCGCCGACTCTTCCTCCTCAACGACAGGCAGCCGCCGTCGGCTGGCCTCGCAAAAAGGGCTCTCAATCGAAGTGAAGGTGGTGTCAGCAGGCACCAGTGACTTACCTTTGGAGCCCAGCGAGGTCGCTGCCGTTGTTCCCAACGCCACGAGCTTCGCTGCCAGCGCAACCGCCGCTGGAGTGTGCGGCAATGGCGTGTGCGAAGCGGGGGAGTTGTGCGCGGCACACGCAGGCCGCGCTTGCTGCCTCGCAGACTGCCCCATTGAAGTAAAGCAGTGCCATGTGGGTGCGTCCCTCGTGGTGTTCGCCTCGGCGGCTGCGCTCCAAGCGGGTGCGAACGCCTCGTCTGCAAAGGAATGTTCGGGGCGAGGACTGTGCGACCGTGTCACAGGCACCTGCACCTGCCCCGCGGGCTACGTGGGAGACGCGTGCTCGCTCTGCGACCCTTCAAGTGCCTCTACGGGATGGTATCCAGCAGCCAACGGCCAATCATGCGTACCAAAGCTGCGCTCCCTGTCTGCGCCCACTCCAACCCCAACAGCTGCGCTTGGCTTAGCCGTGACTGCGACTGGTGCCGTAGCGCTCTCCGGCTTTGCCAGCGCGAGCGACTTCACGGCAGCCCATCGCGCAGCGCTGGCAACCGCCATCGTTGAAGTATCGAGCGCGCTCACGGCCACGACGCAAGTGTCAATTCTCCAAGCTTCTCTCTTGGCACAGCAGCGCCGGCGGCGGTTGGAGCCATTTGCCAGCAAAAGTTCAGCAATTGAAGAGGCACCGAGCAGAGAGCTTGCGGCCACCACTGTGCTCCGCGTTGAGTTTGCCGTCACGCTAGACCTGGCGAAGAGCGGTTACGTGGGTGCCACCAACGACGCTAGCGATGCAGGTGCCCTCGCGTATGCTAATAGTCTAATAGCAAGCGTGGAAGCGGACGCAACTACTGCTACCAAGAGTGGAGCATTGGGAATTGCTTTCGTCAATGCTGCGTCCGTAGATTGGGGGCTTGATGCATCCGGCTTAGGATTAGACGTGAACGCTACTCTAGCGGCGATCGCAGGCTTCACTGAAAGTGCCACTGTTGCTCTAGTAGCTTACGGCAATTCTGCAAGCCCTTCGCCCATGCCAACTGCGGCTTCGACCATACTACAGCCCACCATCAAGAATAGCGAATCTGGCGGCGACGGCAGCAGTGGCAGCGCTTTTGGCGCCGCAGAGGTGTTCTTGGCAGGCGCGCTGGCGCTGGGGCTTGTGATTGCCTTGAGCTCCTGGCGTTTTATGCGACCAAACAAACCGATGTGGCCTTGTATCTCGGAGAATCCCAGCCTTGGAGGTGCGTCGGTAAGCTGCGATGACAGCAACCAACTTAGTGGCAAGCTTCCGCCGAAGTATCTCCCGAGTACCAATGTTACACGAGGCAAAAATCCTAGCGACGATACTTTGGACATCTCTGTGGAGGAGGGGCCGCCAAGCAAGATTCTTGATACGGCGAAAAAACGAAACGCAAGAGAGGTGCGGCTTGGGATAACACTATAGTAGCGTGGGCTTCAGACTTCAGGCTTAGAAAGGTGGCAGACATCAGAGCCCCCTACCCACCCCTCAATTCGATCAACGCGC
>Ga0307982_1004637_pt1 | contig 10827 bp, 6 predicted proteins | sample OrgLakmetagen989_FD_201847 | JGI IMG/M metagenome (GOLD analysis project Ga0307982, IMG submission 201847) | Saline water microbial communities from Organic Lake, Antarctica - #989 | ecosystem: Environmental > Aquatic > Non-marine Saline and Alkaline > Saline | place: Antarctica: Organic Lake... | reverse complement strand
TTGACGCTTTGAGTGCGGCGGCAACGCTCACTGCGGTAGTTCACCGTCCTGCATACCCCCCCGTGTGGGGTCAATGGGCTGCGGACCTTGCTTGCAAGGAGACGCTGAAATGCATAACAGTCACATAACAATTACTTGACAGCTCGCTGAGGGCCTATCGCTTCGACCTGTTTACATCCAGGTCGTGGCGACCGACAGCGGCTCGTTTTCATTTGCATGGTTCAGCCGCGCTGAGAAACAGGCCGCCGCCGTACAATGAGCTATTTGTGTCACTCTTGTGCAAAACCCAGCAGCGCGCAGGAGCAAGGGCTGGGTGTGAAGCCCTCTATAACGACCTCCTCTGCTGCGGTTGCTGAAAATTCTTTCCCCACTTGCTTCGAGCGCTTGACCTGGCGAGATGGCGCAGGTCCACTACTGATAATGACACGAACATTGCAGTGATTGTGGCAGATGCAATCGCGTTGTTGTCCCTGTGGAGGCGGAAATCGACTACCTCCAAGCTTGCGGAGTGGGGAAGTTTCATGGCAAGGCACTCACGCAGCTTGCTGCTGCACATGTCAAGCACCCCAGGGAAACGAGCCTATCTTGCCTACAACATCTTGCGCTCCTTGTGAAACGCAGTGTCTGGTGGATGATTCACGGGGCACTGGCGCTGGCGCAGCTAAGGCGCCGGGGTCGACAGCCTCCGCCGCCACTGCCGCCTCTTCGTCACACAGAGCTGGGCACGGCACGCCGCAGGAACAGGGCAGCACAGCACCGGACCCCCAGGCAACCCACACCACAATCGTAGCAAGCATAGGCCACGCTCCTGCATAAATAGCTTCAGCACCCACCCGTCAAGCTCCGAGCGGGCACTTCGCCCGTGGCCAGGTTGCCAAACCAGGCCACCAAGCTTCAATGGCCAGCACTGGACAGGCCTCCCGGGCGGCCGCACACCACCAGAGAACCCGCACTGTGCCCCTGCCTAAGGTCAGGTTCCAGTTCTGTGTTCCTTGTTCTTTGCCCGGCGTATCTGTGTACGTGTGCTTTGTGAGCCTGGCAGCTGCAGTGCTGGCGAGCTTGCAGAGCATCACCAGCGCCACTGCCCGGCAATGGTCGGCCGCAACAGCAAACACATCGATGGATACGTCTGTCCCATATGCCATCATTCTGGGCGTGTCTGATATCTGTCGTTTCTTCCTGCAATTTGCGGTTGTGGGTGTGCTGTTTGGCCAAGTGCCCTTGTCGCCAGCAGCCCTATACGCCGCTTTCCCCACCAATGCTCTGCAGACATTGAGCAAGGAGGGCCAACAGCCGTCATTTGTTTTGAGTGGGAAGAGTGTCACAGCAGCTCTTGCCCAGGCCTTTGATGTTGCGCCTGTTCTGCAGCTGTTGCACTTTGTGTGGCTTCAACTGCAAGTGGCGTCCCCAAAGCGGGCAATACGTGCTCAGCGCATCTTGCACTACTGTGGGTTGTTTGTTATTTGCAGCTGGATGCTCATGGCTGGGATTCTTGCTGAGCAGGCGTTCCGAGCTGTGGATCCGTCCTTCAAAGACTCCATATCATACAAGGCGTATGGCGGGACAGACGAATCATCTTACACACTGGAGGTGTTTTTCCTTGTGTTCTGTTTTGTTCCGTCCAACTTGGGGCTCGTTGCCGCTGTGTGGTTGCTTGTGTGCAGCAGCTTGATCTCGCGTGAATCATTCGCGGCCTTGCAAGACGGAATAACTGACTTTGCCTGCCGAGACATGCAAACTATTGAGATGCCTGATGGAGCGACTGAACATATTGAGGAGGGAAGCAGTGGGCCTGGGGTGCATACCGACACTCTGCTGTTCATTCAGGCTCTGGATGACACGCATGCGTCCCTGTGTCACTCTGTGCGCCTGCTGTCAGCAGCGTTGACAGCTCCCCTTAGCTGGCTACTGCTGCTGGCTGGACTAGGGTGGGTGTCTGCCCTGGTCAGTATCATCGCCACAGCCTCAGCATCCGGCCAGTTGAGCTCGTCTGGCGTGATAGCTACGCTGGTGTCTGTGGCAGTATCCATTCTCGCCATTCTGCTGCTTTTGGCGGCAGGGGCATCTGTTACATTCAGCGCAAATATGGTGCAGCAAACAGCCGCAACTCAACTCACCTTGGAGTGTTGTGTTCCTAGTGACGCCGCAGCGGACACAGGGGGGGGGATACTTCGTTAAAAAAAAAACTTTTTTAATACTAATGTCTTTTTTTTTAACGAAGTATCCCCCCCCACAGCTCCTGCACTGCTTGGATTCACCCAACTCTGCGCCTTGAAGGCACAAGTGCTGTCAGCAATGCATGCCCGGCATGCGGGCTGGTACATCTTGCAGCGGCAGGTAGACGCGCGCACGGTGGTGTCAGTGGTATCTATCCTCGCTGCAATTACGTCCCTCAGCCTGCAGCAGCTGGCAGTCAATCTGCAGTGAAAGGAAACTCGGCCTCAACTGCCAGTTGAACTTGAGCTGGTTGCCGCAAAGCTCTTGAGGTTTACACACCATGGAAACAGCCCTCACATACACGCAGATGTCGCACAAGTTCGTGCACCCACCTCCAAATTCGGTGCCAGCAGCCACGACCCCCCTCCGTGTCGAGATTTGGTCACGTCATGATTGCTTGCCAGCGGTGCCGTACGGAAGTACCGCACGGCGCCGCTGGCAAGCAATCGGCGCCGCTGGCAAGCAATCATGACGTGAAGAATCTAAATGAAGTGATGTTGTAGTTATAAGTACTATTTGGCGTCTTGCCCGAAGGCCCAAGCAGAAGATGAAATATTTGAGTTTGATCCAGGTGTCTTAAAGTAGGCTGGGATCTTGTAGCCCCATTGTATTGCTGCTGTGCTGTACCATGGGGGCTCGGTGAGGTACGCAGTACTTGTCCCCCCCCTCCCCCCCTCCCCCCCCCTCAAGAAGGGCTCCACCCCGCTCAGCCTCTATACAGCTGCCGCTGACACCGCTTCTTCAAAATTGTGTCCTTTTGGAAAGCAACATTATTGGGCTACCGTGACTGTTGGCGGACTGCATCGTGCTTTAGCCTTGCTTTGTCTCCATCAAGTTGGCCGTGCTCTGCAGCGATGTCCGTCTCAGGGCCAAGCCGAGCAAGCGGCGGCGCTTCTCTAAACAGTGCCTTTGGGCGCATATCGCAGAAACGCCGAAATTTAGAGACACTTTTGGCAGATGCTGCTGATGCTGGAGCTACACAAGTTCGGGGATACACGCCTCGTGCCATCAAGCACGCAAATGATCCACTGCCGTCTTCTGTAGCGGGTCGCGCAGCAACCTTGCTTCGCTTGAGAGGCGACAATTGGCTGGCTACACAAGTAGAGCGCGCATCTGCTGATCACCAAAAGACACTCAAACCCAAAGAGAGTCAAATGGGTGCCACTGGCGTCAGTGCCAGTCCTGGCGCTCGATTTGATCAGCACTTGTCAGCTGTTGACGCGGAATTTGAAGCAAGCCGGCATCATCCAGTCACGGAGCTTGGGTCTGAATCACAAGGAGCACAGCGCGCTCCAAGCAGACACAACGAGCAAAGCAGCATACCGTACGCAAGTGCAGGGGGTTACATATTCGCCCTGGGTGTTGGCACTGAATCGGCCGCAGCAGCTTTTCGGGAGCCACATCGCCGTCGCTCGTCCGCGCAATCCCACACAGGCCCCCCAAACACCAACAAGGGTGGGGCAGGGCAAACGTCAAGCACGAGTGCTGATGTTTCGTCTTCAGCACAGCCCCTTGCACACACCCAGGATGATGGTGCCAAGGCAGCCGGCGCTGCAGGCAGCAGGCTAACGCGCCAGGACTCAAGTCTTAGGCAGGCCATGCAAGACACGGAGCAAAAGGAGCAGCAGCTCACCAATAAACAGGTGCGAGAGCAACTACTGCAGCACCTGGCTGAGCCGCGATCTCTCAAAGGCGCGGCGTCGCTTGCCTCTAACTTGCATCGTCGGCAGCGGAAGGCACGCCTGGTGCGGGCGTCAGCAAAGAGCGGACAGACGCTGCTGTCACAAGTGCCCGCAAACATCAAGTGCGGCCGGGCTACCAAGGCTGGTGTTCGTCGCATCTTGGGCAGCGGATCACAGGGGCGCGGTGGGCCCACTGCTGGCGTCAGAGACGCCCATTTGACCCACACAGGCTCAAGCACGGGTGCAGACGATAGGAGCGCTTCTCAGTCCTACCTGTCACGCAGGCAAATTGAGGACGCCCCGCCCACAGCTGAGCAACTTGCACGGCACATCTTGTCACAAATCTCTCAATCAACGGGTCAGCACAAAGCTCAAACGAGCACATCTCCTCACCGAGACAGCTCGAGCAACGCAGCTTCAGTGGGGATAACTGCAAATACGGGCATGGACACAGACGAGGCAGTGGCATCCATTACAGATGCACTGCATAGCATGCACTTGCCAAGTACAGAGCCACACAACGCTGTAGGCACTGATCTAGACAGTACAGGAGTGGTGACAGCCTTGTTGCACAAGCTCGCAGCTGACCCCCTTGTTCCCCTTTCGAGGCCAGACATGATGCTGACGGCGCAAGAACTTGCAGCATCGCAAGTTGGTCAGTACATTGCGCAGTATGTGACGCGCAGTGCCGGTATCGGATCGTCAGATGCACAGTCTCGCCGACGGCGTCAGCGGGCAACACGGGAGGGCGGGAAAAGCGGCGAAAATGTCAAGTACGCTTCAGACAGTGGTAGCAGTGCCGGCAGCAGTACAGCAGCCAGCGACTCTGGCAGTGAAGAGTGGGAGGTGCAAGAGGAACGAGCAGAGGACGGCACTGTGCTGCGGAAATTGGTGCCAGCGTCCAATGCTGGCGCCGTGGAGCGGCGGCGACGACGAACCGCCAGGGCGGATCGTAAGCGCAGCTTGATGCGCACCGCAGACAGCATCCGTTCCACTGAGCCCATGTGGGGCGAGACTCGTGATGGGGCTATGTACGCATCAGCAACTGACCGCGCAATTGCGCGCATATCCCAGCGCAACCCAGCACAGCAAGCTGGGAGGGGGGGGAGGGGGGGGGCACAGACACCTTTAGGGCAGCTGGCTCTCACGCCAGGAGCTGGGAGTAGAGATCGCAACCATGCAACCCCACGCCTCCGCCAGCCTGCCGCAGAGCCCGTCCTGTCTCCCTTGGCAGTGGCTCACACACTTGCGTTCTCGTCAATTCGTGAGGCTCGCGACCGCGGCAGGGCTCCCAGTGCCATGTCCAGCGCCAGCAGGGGAAGTGCGTCCCGCAGCCAGTATGCACGCACACAAGGAGACCCAGATAGCCGCTGGGGCGAAGCACTTGTGCAAGTGAACACAGTAGCAGATATGGCTGCAGTTGAAGCAATGCTGTCAACGCGGTCGCCCCGCTCCGGTCGCCTCGTGGGCACTGCGGCTCACGGAAGACGGAACGCAACAGGGCGCGGACGGGGGCTGATCAACAGTGGCTTTGTTGCACTGGCTGCCAGTGAAACTGCTGCTGCCGCCGCCTCCAGGCGAGGCGAGGCCGCAAAGTCGCCGTTTGCGCATTTGGGGCCTGACAGTGCACCAGGGGAATCCAGTGTACCGCAAAACAGGGAACACACGCTAGGGAAGCCTGCACGACTCTCGGCATTTGCATTGCATCACGCGTCAGAACAAGCTGCTCACTCTCTGGCCCATGAACGTAAAACGGTGCAACTGAAAGCGGAGAAGAATTTCGTGTCTGTTCCTGTCAGAGCACTGCGCCGAATGGCTAAGGAAGCCACAGAGCCAAAAAGTCTTATCACTGTTGAGCTGCAGCAGGTTTCAGAAACCGCTTTAGTGTTCCGGGATGCAGAAGAACACGCCTCAGCAGAAGCTGCAAGGCAGGACAGAGCTCAGCGGATGGCATCACTGAAACGCGCGAAAGAAGCACAGAAATCATCAGTGCGTAGCTTGCAAGCAGAGCCACAAGACAGTGCAGCCACTGCTCCCACCACCTCTGGCTCCCGGAGCCCTTCTTTCACATTGTCCGCACCCAAATCCACGAGCCTCCAGCGAGCACTTGAGGCTGCTCGGAGTAGTGCTGCAGACAAGGCAGCCGCACAAGCACAGGCAGCAGAAGCACTACCAGCAACAATACGCACTATCGGAGAGGCGGCTGAATCGGCCCGCAGTGTTGAATTCAACGTAGTGGCTGCTGCGGCAAAGGCACAAAAACGCCAGCAAACGCTCAGGCGAGGCGAGCAGCTGGAAGAGAGCATGTCGCACGTGCGACCAAGCCGCAACAAGCACAGTTCCAAGCCTTGGCGACAGCGCGGGGTGGCTCGAAAACGCTCTCTTCGTGCTGCCTCACGCCAGGGCGCAAGCAGCACATCCTCCGAGTTCAGCAGGGCGCCTGGGGCAATGTCGCCGACCCCCCCCAACACCCCCACTCCACAAAGCCCCCCCATATTTGTGCCCCCGCTCTCCCTAGGCTTGATATCTGCGCAGTCCAGCATGCATAATACGTCCGATGACGTGGTGCATGCGCACCTGAACTGCGCTGTGCAGCGCATGAGGGCATTCCAGCGGCTCACACAGCAAGCCCACGAGCGGCACGAGACGGCAGTGGAGTTTACATCGATGGTGGGCGCAGGGGCTGCCACAGCCCTCACCCCGCTGCGGTCATATGTGGAACACATGTCGGATGGTTGGGGCCGGGTGGCCTGCACTACTGCCAGGGTGCACATGGGGCGGGAGCGGCTAGCCCGAGCTGCCGATGAGTATACCATGGCCAGCTCAGCCCGGGGAGCTTCACAGTCCCCCAGCAGCGATGCAGGGCGTGCTGGGTACAGTGCGACGAAGTGGGCTGGGTCAGGTGGGCTAGCCGCCCGGCCAGGCGCCTCCACCTCCCTGCGGAATTTGCAAAGTGCCGCTGCAGCCCTATCATCTCAACAGCAGCGCCTGGCAGCAGCTGACTTCAACCACTCCGCTGCCGGAACAGAGGCGAACGGCACCCGCAGCAAGTACTGGCAGCGGCACGGAGGTGTGCGGCAAGTGGCGCTGCAGCACCTGGGGGCTTCCGCCACCGCCAGACGGCAGCGCATGCTGGACCATTTGAATGAAATGGAGGCTCAGGGCATACCTCTGCCCGTGGACAGCAGTGTTGGCTGCGTCGCCGAGTGAGAAGATACAACACCGCGTGCAGATGTTTTCAATGAAACGTTTGATTAATTGCCAGGCTAGGAGGCAGTTGCCAGCTGTCTCGTGCTGTGCCCCTGGTCATATGACACGTAGGCTCCGTTGGCAACTTGCAGCGTGCAGGCTGCTGCCAGCCTTGACCTCACTTCACCGACAATGACTTTGCCTGCCACTGGTTTGGTCAGCACACACACCGCCCCACTAGCCATGAAACGGCCCACGTCATCCGACATTGCGTTTCCAGTGACGCCAATGAGCACGGGGCAGGGGAGAGACCCCCCCCCTGCACCAGCGGACGCTTGACTCAGCGCCATCACCTGCCTGCACATCTCGTCTCCATTCATCACAGCCATCGTCATGTCCGTCACCACTGCACGCACAGGCGTCCCCGCCCGCCACTGCGCCTGCAGCAGGGTCAGGGCCTCCGCCCATTATCAGCTGTGAGCACATGCAGGCCTGCATTGCGCAGACAGCGTGCCATCATACGACGGATGGGCACGGAGTCATCCACCACCATAACATGCTGTTGCCCCAGGTTGTCTGGCACTGAGAACTGCAGCTCTGATGTGCCCGTTACGTAACGGGCGTCCGTACCAACGGCAGAAGATCGCCCTGACAGGCCTTCAGCTGTAGGCCCATCCATCTCACTGGCCGCTGCATGTGCTAAAGGCTAGCCAGTGAGATTATCATTGCTGTCTACATATGGTTCATGGTCGAACGAATCCAGGTGACGCAAGGACAGCGGCTGTGTCTCAGCCCCCCCCTCTTGTTTTGGAACGAACACAGCTGGCATTGCAGCGATGAACACACAGCCTAGCCCAACACCTTCACTTTTGACTTCCAGGGTGCCGCCTTGGCTCTGCAGCAACTGCCGCATGAGCCACAGGCCCAGCCCCGTGCCCCTTGCTGCCTGTCTCCTTCGTAATCGTGTGAAAGGGCGGAATAATGAGGCTGCCTCGCAGGCGCTCATGCCTTGCCCCGAGTCACGGACGCACACAGTCAGCACACATGCCACAGCATCGGTCAGGAAGCATGGTGGGCCTTTTACCCGTTCGTGCTCCAGCTGCAGTTGAGCTGCCGCAACCGTGCTTTCCAGCTTTCTGGAGATTTCCTCAGAAGCCTCAGGGTCCCACTGGCGGTTGGGCTGCTCAATTTGCTCGCCGAATGTGCCTCTTGCCAGCAAGAATTCAATTTCTGGCCGAGAGGTCGCCAGGCCGAACTGCACCTTCAAATCGAGCACGCCTTGCTTGTCTGGGCCATACTTGAAAGCGTTGCTGGTAAGGTTGCTCATGACTTGCTGTACGGTAGCATTCGTCACACAGGACCTGATGTCATGGCTGTGCATCATCTGCAGCGCGTCAGAGTTCTCTGAGCTTCGCATTTGCACCGCAGCCGCTCCCTCCCCGGGGACCAGTCCTTGGACTGAGCGGGCGCTAGCAGTGCACCAGTACGGCACCACGTAGCTGACTTTTGCGTCAGCTGTGCGTTTTGACTCTAATGCCTGCAGGGCACTGGCTTGTGACCACGCAGCCCGCCAGTTTGAAGCCAGGGGCAAGGGGGCCGAGCTGCGATCCGTTGTCACGCCTTGTTGTTGCTGCATGAACAACAACATGTTATCAAGTACCCCAGATAGGGAGTGTAGGGGCTGAGCCACCATCTTCAACATGGAACCTGCCTCTCGCACCAGCTCGTGCACACCTTCGCCGTGCTTTCGGTGCCCTGTGAGGGAGCTCGATTCGCCCTGGCTGGGGGCGTGAGATACAGAGCCGCTGTTGGCGTGTATATGGGGGGTGCCAATTGCTGGCAGGCGCGGTGAGTGGGCATGGGTGTGTGCGCCTGACGCCGATGCACTACCTGTACTGCAGCTTGACTCGGCACGTTTTTTAAGGCTGCCCTCAGCCAGCTTGGTTTTCAACTGTGGGAAAACTTCCTCAATGAGAACATCAAGAGTCAGCAGGGCTGCTGCTGCAGGCGATCTGCATTCATGCGACAGCCACCGCAGCATGGCTTGAGACTGAGCCCGCTGCTTGTTCTGTGACTCCAGTGCCTCCCGTAATACGACCCGAGACCAGGCTGCCAAGCTTTGTACAGCGATTTGAACAAACACCCCAAAGGCAATTATGATGTGTGTGATACGGGGAAGGGGAGAGCTCATGCCCAAGCCCCAATCAGCACCGCAATTGGCCATTGCTTCACTCAAACGCGGGCCAGTCCAGGCGCTGCCTGCAACGGGCTCCTCTGAAAAATCGAATTCAAGCGAAGTCAAAATAGAGCACAGCCCGGACTCAGCGGCGACAACAGATGCAGAAGCACACAGGGCTAGTGCACCAAATGCCAATGACAGTGACGTGGCTTTGAACTCTTGCTCGAGCAGCTTGCGGCCTTCAACAGTTGTTTCAATGGAACGGTACCGAAGCTGGAAATGGTGACCGATGCCGCGCTTCAGACACCAACGGTAGTCTTGGAAGCACTGATTCACCCAGTTTGGCACACATAGAGGAGAGCATGTTCGCCACCAAGTTGTGCACCAAGCCAAGATGGTGAACACAGAAACAGCCATGGACAGAAAACTGAACGCGGCTTTCACGCGAATGTCCACAAAGCTGCCCAGGACAGCTGGGAGTGTGAAACACACCAGAGAAGCTGTCTGGAAGTTTAACGCTGACATTTGAACAATTTCTGTTCCAGAGTCCGGGCGCGAGTAGCCATTTACTCCGATGGTTCGGGTGTAACTTCCATTCATTCTGGCTGGAGCCCACATGATCTCCGTGAGTACATGAATGGTACAGGCATATACTGCGCCACAAATTGACATGATGACATCATCTGAAAGGCAAAGCCCGTCTTCGAGGCTGGACACGAGGCAGAGGAATATGGCGAGCAGCAGTCCGCTCAGCAATCGGAACATTGCCCGGTTTTGGACGATGTCAAGCACTCCACTACTTGATGAAAACTTCCATGCAATAGATGCATCCTGGCTCAGCAGGGTAATGCTAAATGCAACCAGAATAAGCCCTTGTAAATCAGAGCTGAGCCGGGCGCCGGACTCTTCAGCAAAGCTGCACTGGCCTGCAGAATTAGCAACATTAGCTATCACCACTGCCAAGCAGGACACGATACAAATACAAGAAATCCAGTCAGAAGAAAGCCACTTTGAACTGCTGCAACATCCTTTCAGATTATCGGTGTAATCTTATAAACTGGGCCTGCTGTTTTGCACAGAATTGCCACTCTCGCTGTTTTGAGTGCTCAGCAGGCTCTGCCCGCCAAATTCCGCATTCTCTTCAGAGGCACTAGAAATACTCATTCCAGCAGCTTTGTCAGCACCACCTTTGCAGGCAGGAAAAGGTTGAACTGATGCCATTGCTACCTGGATTTGACACGACCTTTGCCGGGCCTGGGGAGTGCAGCCGCATCAACTGATCAACAAACACCAAACACAAACACGATGCCAAGCAAGTGTCTTCAGACAGGGAAGCAGGACTGGACTTGGAATTCAGGCAAGCCACTAAACTTTGAGAGTAGTTGAAACTTGAACCCAGCTGTTTGATGTGCTCCCTCCTAATTGTGTTTGTGACTGTGTATGTAATGTATTTTCTAGCGAAATCAACTCGACCGAGCTCGAGGCACGCAATCCCTTGACCCCGCTCAGAGGGGGGTATGCAGGATATCAAAACTTGTGAGAGGTTTACCGCAGCACCAA
>Ga0307982_1004636_pt1 | contig 10831 bp, 10 predicted proteins | sample OrgLakmetagen989_FD_201847 | JGI IMG/M metagenome (GOLD analysis project Ga0307982, IMG submission 201847) | Saline water microbial communities from Organic Lake, Antarctica - #989 | ecosystem: Environmental > Aquatic > Non-marine Saline and Alkaline > Saline | place: Antarctica: Organic Lake... | reverse complement strand
GGCCAATGCCCCTCCCCCTCATGATACACCCCACACTTGCTTTGTTTGCGCAACGCACGCGCATTCCCACTTCTGCCCGCAGCATTGGCTTCTGTGTCATTTGGGTTTGTATTAGTTCGAGTTCGAAAATAAAGAAATAAAAACTCAGCCCATAGAATGGCCAAATTATTTTTTGGATCCGAGGCTCGAAACTCAAAAAATAACTGAGAATTTTCTAACCCCGTAGAATAGAGCCTTACAGGACTTACAGGGAGTTGCGTACAAAAATGCCCCATTTTAGTACGTACTGTAGTAATGTAGTAATGTGTAGGGAAGTGGAATTCCCAAGTCCAGAAGATCATCGCGGGAATTCCCCAGATTCTCAGGAATTCCCATTGGATTCCCAGGAATTCCCGGAATCAGAGCTGGGCTGGAAGACTGGAAGAACAGCGAAGAACTGGAGCCCGAGCCACGGGGAATAGCAAACCCATTTAACCTTAACCAGTTCCGACTCTGTAAGCTCTTGCTGAATCGATTTCACTAACCTTGGTAGGAACGGCATAACCTAGCACAGCACAGTAAGTAAGCAGCAACAACCCTCGAATGCCTGTACTACTGTATGCAGTACTACTCTGCAGTGGTTGAGGTAGCATCAGCGAGCGAGAACTGCGATTGGTGTTCCAGCAGGCGAACGGGGCGCATGAAGACCGTGGATATGAATAACAGTTTCAAGAAGCGCGCCAAGGCCTATGTTGGCGAGGAAAGAGTTCATCGCGGTGCCGAAGCACTCGATAGTAATCGAAGAAGGCGACGTGAAGATGCGCGTGTACGTCCTATTCTTTGGATCTGCTGGCCACCAATAGATACTGGGCACTTCCATGAACTTACAGCACCGCCCTTCTTGAATTTCCTTTGGGTCTCTCACTGGATCAAACGAAGAAAAAAAAAGGAAGAGCTTGTTTTTGCAGCGCACCCAGTACCCAAGAAAATAGTGGATTTCGACTGAGCCCTCTTAGTATTTCACTGATCTTCGGGGGACTGTGGGTGGGTAAAAATATGTGAACCCACAGTTCTCTTGGTTACTGAGCGCACCCCGACAGCAACAAGCATTATGAGTACAATCACGCCGGCCACCAGCGCGGAACCTGCACTCTTCGGAGTATATTTGCAGATGACTTGCCCTCAAGACGAAGGGCCTTGAGAGAATTTCGAAGCACGCTGAAGAGACGGCCACGAGTAGCGACCGTGGTGTTTCGAACTCGAACTTAAACTCGAACTAATACAAACCTAAATGATTAAATGATACAGAAGCAAATGCCGCGGGCAAAAGTTTATGCGCATGCGTTGTGTGCACGTCAAAATCGCAAAAAGGTGGTGTGCAGAGAGCAGAAAGCATCTGAGGGAGGAATTTGCGATAGGGGCTGCTTGTGTTTTGAGGGAGGCTTTTCTGAGCCCCCCCCGAGGGGGGACTGGATTTAGTAACTAACAGAAAGGGTGCCATCTAATCGGCGTTTGCAGAGTCCCCCGGGCCGGACAGGAAGCCTGGCTCGGGGTTCATATAACTCTCTATTCGCTGTTACTCACCGCGAACAAGGAAGGAGTTCCTGCCTTGCCAGGGGCCTGGAGACAGAACAATAGGCAATAGGCGCCCTGTGCGCTGGAAAGCAAATTTTGGCCACTGCCAATGGGACTTCATTTTCCCCACGTTACGAGCTACGCACGCACACCCTCCTCTTTTTTGTCTCTGTAGAGTGCGCGCTACCTACAAATTTCTCGAACGCAGGCCACGAGGCGGAATTAGAAAGCTAACAGGCAGACAGACTCGACAGAGAATCCAAATAAACTCGTTTTTTGTACTTTTTGCGAGAGTTTCGGCCAATGCCCCTCCGCCTCATGAATCACTTCCGCACTTGCCTTGTTTGCGCAACGCGCGCGGATTCACGAAGCCTGTGTATCTGTGCCATCGGGGTTTGTATTAGTTAGCTGCGTTCTACCGTTCTTGTCCACGTCCACGTATCTCCCCATATCTCTACCACTGGCGATAATCCTCTATTAGTATGAAACACTCCCGAGTAAGGTCCGCGACGTATAGCGGCCCCATTCTATTCGTATCTATATCCAGCACCAGGACCAAGCTTCGAATTCCAGTTCTAGTGCCTGAAATACCTGTAATCTACAATGAACTATGAAGCTTAATGCTTAATGATTCAAGGGCCTCTCTGTATAGATTTCAGTTGCCGTGTTGTAAAATGCAGTTGAAATTCTGAGGTGTTATCGGTATTATTCAAAACACCAGGGGCTTGAATAACCGTTTTGAGCCATCTAGCTCTATTCCTCAGCCCTTTCTTCACGCGCGCTGACGGCCGTGGCCGTGTGCCATAATGCGTCTGCACTAGTTCGAAGCGGCGACGGCCCCAAGTTGATCTCGTATTCTGCCGAGGCCATCAAGCATGGTACGTAAAGCTTCCTGAGACAGCTCAAACTCAACGTGGCGTGCAGATGGCACTCGGTTCGTCGTTTCGGGCTGGTCTTGCACCTTGAGGTCGACGAGCACGGAGGGGACTTGCATGCGGCTCACAACATCGGAAGCGGTCTTCACGTCCACTCGCCAGTCAACGCCCACGTACTGCGGCAGAGAGGGCCGCGAAAGGATAGACGCTTCGCGCCACTCTGGCAACTGTGCCGTAATGATCTAACAGAATAAAGCGGAGGTGGAAGACGGAAGTCGGGTGAGCAGCGTGGGCACGCCAAGAGAAGAGGAAAGAAAGGATGAAAAGCTCAAGCACCTGTTCAATAAGGCCCCGGAGGCGCACATCAAGACCAACAGCGTTTGCATCTACGGAACGCATCGTTGCCTCAGGGTCTGATTCATATAGGACACTTTTGACTATGTAAACTAAAACGGCTGCAAGCTCGCTCGCCTGAACCTCCGTAATGCTGAATTCGGTCGCCATGGCTGCCAATGGCATCTGTAGCATATCAATTTGAGATGAACACGTATGGGGCCAGGATAAAGCCAAGCTCACACACGCATGAAATTTAATGATGCACGAGAATCAATTACGCTTACGGCTTACCTCGGTAGGGGCGTTGCGATGCACGAACGCCCTGTTGAAGCACTTGAGGGCAGTGCGTTTCGATGGAGCGCTCAGTAAGTGCGTAAGGGAAGCCCAATTCAGCTGTGGATTGCTAAGGGATGCCATCACCTGGCCCAGACATTCAATCAATAGGAACGTTCAATGTTATCTAGAATACATTGTGCCCTGCAGCATATGTTGAACTGTCACACCCGAAGGGGCGTGTGCGTGATGCCATTCCTAGATACACATTATACACTTCGTGATTCGTGATCCCCACTTTGTAACAACCGAAAGGTAGCACAAGCAAGGCAAGGCTCAGTTCCTAGCAGAAACACTGGAACCAGATTCAAAAGCGCAATGTACCTCAGATGAGTGTACTAGCTTTGCTGCTCACGTTGGCGCTACCGTTCGCGAACAAGATACTTCAGTGCTGGCGGCTGAGCTGCTGAGATGAGGCCTTTCGTGTCTTCCGGATCGGAGATCGGAGAGAGCTCTGAGCTCTTCGTTTGAGATGCTGTTCGAATTCGAATGTTCGAATGCTCTAGTATTAGTATTATATTAGGGTAGCGTTTTGAAAGTTCTTGCGTTGGTGTTGGCGCCCAAGAAGTAATCACCCACGGTTTGAAAAAGCAATGCCTCCGCGTGGGTATGGGCGAAAGCCCCCAAGCGATGATCAACCTATGCTGGCAGCAAGTGGAAAACAGCTTTTAGAAGCAGCAATGACGGCAAATAGTGCCGATGATCAGTTTTCTTTCGCTCCGATTGAAAATGAGGATGTCGGTGACCGTAGTGACGGCAGCGAACACGGCTTCTTTCAACCTGCAACGCCTTCTAGGCGAAACATCACGGATCTCAACTTCTCTCCTGTAGAGGAATCATTTGGAAAGGACTCCTCCGCTTTGGTCGAAGGCGAGGAGGAGACCTCGGAGGAGACCTCGGAGGAGACCTCGGAGGATGCGCAAAACGAGACTGAAGGTCCAGTCGAGCAACCGGTGACTGAAAACAACGACGCAGGAAGAGCTGGAGTGACTATGACAGAATTCGAAGAGGACGTAGATACGGAAGAGGAAGATGTCTGCGGGATGGATGAAGATGGAGAGGGCGAGAATGATAGCGAGACGGAGGCTGGAGCCTTTGAGGAGGACGTCAACGAGAACGCCGAAGGGGTTGCAGTGACTGCCGAGGAGAATGGAGCCAACAAGCAAGACGTCGAGGAGATGGCCGTAGGCGAAGAAGAATGTGCCCGTGAGGATGAGACTTTCGATGAAGCCGCAACGGAGGAACCGCAAAAAGACTCTGCTGAGGAGGCCGAGGATTCCAAGCAGGGTCCAGAAGAGGATGACTCCGACAAACCCGTCGAAAGTGCTGATGAAGATTTGGACGCGACTTCTGAGAACGCAAGAGATGAAGTTGCCGAGGAGGTAGCTAGAGAGAGCGACGAAGAAGAAGATACTTGTAGCGAAGACATTCTAGACATTGTGCAGGAGTGCCTGACTGAGCTTGGAAGCGAAATTCTGAAGATGACTGTGAAGCAAATCATCGCCAAAGTGGAGTCGTCGTCGGGTACGGACCTTTCGGAGTGGAAAAAGTCCATCAAGAAAATCATCACCAGCCATGCAAGCTCGCTCTACAGCCAACCAGATGCCACTTCTCATGAAGCAAGTCCTGAAAAGGGAGGAGCAGCCGGTGGTGAAAATGAGGCAAGCGACGCCGACGTCGACGCAAAGGAAGACGACGAAGAAGGCGCGGGGTCGGAATATGAAGACTCGGACGATTCTGAGAACGAGAGCAAAGCGAAAGGGCGCATGAAGAAGAATGGGTCCAAGAAAGCAGCAGGGAAGCCTAGTAAGGCAACTCTCGAAGAGCTTGAGGTGAGAACTGGGAACTCCTAGCCGGGACGGTAGATGGCGTGTGAGAATCGCTGCGCTTGAGCACTACTTTATCATTGCTTTGTGATGACTGAATGTGTGCCTGGTGCTTTTTCTCCCTAACATGTGCATGTACAGGCGGTCAAGGAAGAAGAGGAAGTAAGGGCCAAGAACCAGGCCATGGTGGAGATGCTCCAAGGCGACGCTCAGGAGCGCAAGGAGCAGACCAACGCCCGGCTCGCCGCGCTGCGGGAAAAGATCCGCCTCAAGTGCTCCGACGAACAGGCCAAGCGCCTGAATCGCGCGGCCGCCCAACTGAAAACCATCAAAGCCGCCGAGAGGAACTCGCCAGACTCAGCGGCTGGCTTTTGCGCCCAGGTGGTGGGCTGCGCTGTCTCTTTGTGTTGGTGCCCTGCTCTTGTACTTTCACCTTGCATTCTCTCCAAATTCGTTTGCCTTAAGAGAGCGCATGTGCGTAACTTTTCCGCGTTGTGTAGGCATTTTCACGGGAGCCTCCGAAGAAGGGCCTACCGGCAGCTCGTGCCGCGCCCGCTAATAAGAAGTGGGGCGGATTGAGCCACTCCCCCAAGAAGCCGGACCGAAGAGCGCTGCGCGCGAAGCTTCAGAAACAGCGGGTCTACAAAGCGGGCGAGTTCTTCACCCAAACCAACGACGACACCGGCATGACCAGCGAGAAGTACTTAATGATGCTCAAAGAAGACGATTTGCAGAAGCAAGTGAAGATTAAAGCTGCTCTTGAACGCAAAGCTCAGGTGAGTGGTGGTGGTGGTTGGTTGAAAGGCGGTCCAGAGCATAAGTTTCGCCTATCCTGTAGTACTTGAGTATGCAAAAACCTTCTCCGTGCAACTTTCTTTTCGCGTGTTTAGTGTCTGATCCCAAACTCGTTTTGCGACTATTGCTCTTGCAGGAGGCCAAGGAAGACATCTTTGCCTACGAGGACGAGCTGGGCGACGGCAACGACGAAGGCAGCGGCGACGACGACGACGAAGATGAGCGCGCCATCGCGGGTGTCCAAACTGCTGATGTTTCTGAAGATAGCTCGGGTGAGGACGCAGGAGACGAAGAAGACGGTGAAAGCGCGAAACCAGCTTTACCTGAAGCTGATAAAGCGAGCGGCAGCGAGGACCAAGGTGCAGATGATGACGCGATGGTCGATGACGTTGAGAGAGAAGTCTGCCCGAGCTCCATGGAGAAGGCGCCTATCGAGGAGACAACGCCTGTCGAGAAGGAAGTGTCAGTGGAGGAAGTCGAAGCACCATCCCCCGCTGCTGACGATGACGATGTGTCCCCACCCGTGCATGACGCCGCAGCTGCTGAGGCTGTAGTTGCGGCACCTGTGGTGGCCCCTGCTCCTCCTGCACCCACAGCTGCTGCTGCTGCTGCTGTTCCTGCAGCCACTGTCTCCAAGCAGCGATTAGATGCGAGCGGCGCCCTCACGAAAGCTCCGCAACAGCTTGGGATTATGGCAGCTTTCTTCAACAAACCACGGAAGGCCGTGGCGGTCCCGAAAGAAAGCGCCTTGAACCCAGGAGGAGCAACGGTCGCCCAGAAGGAGGCGACGTCGGTCGAAGAAGAAGAAGCTCGTAATAACGATACTGAGCTCGATGAGACAGCCCCTGATGCCATGAATGGCGGCGAGGAAGGTGAAGAAGAGGAAGAAGAAGAGGAAGAAGAAGAGGAAGAAGAGAAGGCACCGGTGGATCGTGCAGCAGCATACAAAGCCGAGCTGGAGCGCGAGGCGAAGGCCCTCAAGGCGGGACGGAGGGCGCGCAGGGGGGGGTTGCTCGACGAGGAGGCCGAAGAAGAGGAAGAAGAAGCGGAGGTGGCGGGTCTGGGAGACTTCGGTTTTGCAGTGGCGCCGAAAGCCAGTGGGGCGAACGGAGGCGGCGAAGACGAGAAAGTGGTTGCCGACGAGGACGACTTCAAGAACATCGTAGACGACTTATCCGACGGCGAAGGCGACGAAGAAGCAGGAAAGCAAGCGCGCGCTCTGATAAATGCGTCCGAGGACAAGAACGACTTGCAGGAAATGAAGCGGCGGTTGAAGGAAGGCAACTTGGGCGGCAGGCGCGGGGGGCGGCAAGATGCGCGTGGCAACTTTCGCGAAGACCAATTGATGGAAATCGACATGCAGGGCAAGAAAGACCTGAGGAAAGTGGGTTTGACCACGGCGAGTGACGACGAAGGCGACGAGAGCGGCGGCGAAGGAGGCTTAAACTCCGAGGACGAGTTGGATCAAGCCATTAAAGCACGCCACGGCCGGCAAGAGAGCCGTTTTGATGACGAAGGCAGCGACGATGATGACGACGACGATAACGAGTATGCGAACGGTGAGAAGTCATGTGCATTCGGTGCCAATGTTGCGCTCGTGCGAATTTGATTGTGTTTCATTCTCACCCTCCTTGTTCTTGCTTCCTCCCCAGACGGCTCAGCTTTCTCTGCGGCAGTGGCCCTCGACGACGAAGCCCGCGAAGAAAGGGACGCGGCACGGGCAGCGCGGCGGTGGGAGAAGCAAGTGAAGATACGCCGAGTGCTGTCGGAGCTGGGGGGCGACCGGTCGCAGGGGGTGCACGACGAAGAAAGCCAGTCGATGCTCAGCATGCTCAAGGTGCAGCGTGGTGAATGTCTGGTGTTGCCCTCTTGCTGTCATGGCACTGCCCGAAAGCATTTCCCGCATTCTGGTTTCATTCTCTCTTTGCGACTGCGCAACTTTCTAGCGTCTCTTTCTAATAATTCAATTTACTTCTTATCGCTGACATTTGAACTCGTCCGTTTTTTGTTGCTTTATCGTTTCGCTAGCGCTCGATCTCCAACCCTACTCCCAAAGGCCCCTCCAAGCTCATGCGTCAGAGCAGCTTCTCAGCAGGGGGCGCGGGCAGCGCGCCTGGCTCTCTTCCGCCAGGACTTACGGGAGCTGCACCCTCAGCAGCTGCTGCAGCGATGGCGAGACGCATGGCGGCGCCGCTCTCCATTCGACCTTTCCCTGGCGCAGCGCATTCCCTCGGCTCCCGGAAGGGCTCCTTCGTAGACAAGAAGAAGCGCATTGTCCCCACTACTGCGGGTGGCCGCACCGGCACCGTGTCAAACCAGCGCTTCGTGTTTGGAGCTGCCAACGTGCCACAAAACAACGACAATGATTCGCAGAGCCAAAGCGGGAATGCTTGGTCCGAACATTTGAAGCGCCAAGCCCCGGCGCAAGGGGCGCAGGAGGTGGCGCGCAAGGGCACCATGAACACGGCGGTGTACTCGTTCCTTTCAACGAACCGCTTCAAACAAGCAAAAGGCAGCTGAAGGGAACCGTAGCGCACGCTCAGTTAAATCTTACCCCCTTGCACCTCTGAAACGCGGCTTTCTTGGCTTCTGTCTTGGATCTCGGATTCCGGATTTGCCTTTATATACCCCTGTTCCTGCCAGTCTTTCAAGATCGACAATAACGATGACCTCTGAAGCTATAGCTATTAGGCGGCAGGCGGACGAATAACTAAGTCAACTAGTAACTAGTATTTATATGTGTGTTATTAATTTAGAAACCGATCTCCCCTGTAAGGGAAGTTACAGATGTCGAACTTTCCGTTGTTGTGTGCTTCCCTATTCTCCTCCTATAACCCTTAAAAAAATTACATCTACTCTCTACTCTTAGCGTAGCAAATGAGTGACATTTTTAATTTCGTGATTGTTGGTAATTCCCGTGAGGTCGTGCGCTTTCGATGTACTTCTTAAGCATGTTAACTACTCATCCATTCCTATGACTTCGCTCAATGAGCGAGGTGGACTACGGCGCGTCTGGTTGAATCGACTATGACAGATGACAGCACGGGTAACCACACAAAATAGTTCGAAGACAAAACAAAGCCTCAATTTCGTACCGACTGCGCCACCAAACAACGATACTGAGGGGTCTACCTTCTATGCAGACTGAATGCAGCGCTCGGTGCTATTAAAGCCGATCAAGCCGGAGCTTAAGCCCTCCTCTTCGATGCGGAAATGTACAGAACTAGCACAAGAGCAACAGGTAGGAAAAAAAAAGGAAAAGGAAGTTACGCTGCGAAAATTAGCACCTTGCGATGGCAATTGGAAAAACGGTCTCACCATTATTCCCACGGATAAAGCAGTCGCCGTACTTGGCCTTGAGTTGGCCATTCACGTATTCCTCTGTCTGCTCCATCGCGATATTCATATATCCGTCCAGGCAAGCCAAGATCTAGTAATGAACAAAGAAGATCAGCAAGATCATAGGCCAGCCACTAGTTCTAATCTCGGCACTTAAGACTGCCTATAGCTACCCAAGCCTTTCGTTTATCGGCCCGAGTGTCGCTCCACATAGCGGAGCGACAACCTACTGTAATAAGGTGAATGTCTCACCCCACGGTAGTCGACGCCGCTGTTGAGCTTTACAATGACTGGGCGACCTAAGACGGACTTTAAGAACTCAGACGGTTGATATTTGGCTTTCCCAGGTACAACCTCGGTTGTGGCGGCACCATTTTCAAGGCTAGCCATTTATGCGCTCAAACACGACGACAAACTGCTGATTGATGTGCTAATAATAGTTGCTACACGAGCAGCTAACTTATATATAGGGATGTACGTACCCGTATGTTTGAAATTTTCACATACGGTATATACCGTATGTACGGTATATACCGTACCCGTAGTCCGTATGTCGAGAAAGAGTGTCGTCGAAGTTGTGGCGATGGTGTTCTCACGCTCGAAGTGCGCGTTGTTCGAAAGCCGATGCACACACGGGCAACTGAGCAATTGTACTCACAGTCAAGTATGATTCCGAGCCTTTGATACCATCGCCTTGGATTAGCTTAGGCGTTGTATGGTCGCAGTGCAAGCGTGCTGCTAGACAAACAAGCTGTTCAACACGTTCTTCAGCGCACATTCTCCCGCGCAGCTAGCATGAATGATGCATGCGATCGCGTCGACACTTTGCAGTCTGCTTAGCTTTACATTCTGTTTAGCTGAGGTTGCTTAGCGGCTTTATAGCGGCGGCGGTTGGCGCGATGCAGCTTGTAATCTGCATGCGCCATGGGGAGAAAATCTACTGACATACGGAACACGCGAGATACAGCGTGAAAATGACATACGGTATATACCGTATATACATTATATACGTATATACGAAACGTACGGGAGCGTACATCCCTACTTATATATTACTGCAGCGGCGCGGGGAGCGCCGCGCCACGATCAACGAAGAGTTGTGTGGGGTGTTTACGACGAGACAACGAGACGAGGAGCAAACACCTACCCCGCCTGTATTCGTATACATGAACTCGAACTCGAACTAATACAAACCCAAATGGCACAGAAGCCAATGCTGCGGGCAGAAGTGTACGCGCATGCGATGCGCGCAAGTCAAAATCTTAAAAAGGAAGTGCGTAGAGAGAAGGAAGTATAGTACTTTCAGCCCTCTCTAAAGTGGAAACTGTTCATGAATAAATTTGGAACCAGACTTAGACCTCTTCAGCGTCTGTTTCTGCATGTACTACAATTAACCCGGGATAAAGCCTGCTAGCAGCACAGTTTTTCTCTCGGAATTACTGAGTTTGGTGTTCTCTTTTTTTCTTTTTTTACCATACTAGTGCAATATTTTACTACTGTACAGCTGCACAGTACAGTAGTACATGTATACAGGCGGGGTAGGTCGAAAAAGCGCTCGAGCTCAGCGTTTCAGAACAGAACATCTGCACACCCAGATAAAAAGCACGCCGACAGACCGACACACACACGCCCACACAGATTATCTTGCAAGAGACTTTTGAGATGCCAGTCGAAACACCAACTCTTCGTTGATCTATTACAGCCAAGTTTTTCTGAGCCTCCTCGAGGGGGGAATGGATTTAGTAACTAACAGGCAGGGTTTTACTACACTTC
>Ga0307982_1004635_pt1 | contig 10831 bp, 18 predicted proteins | sample OrgLakmetagen989_FD_201847 | JGI IMG/M metagenome (GOLD analysis project Ga0307982, IMG submission 201847) | Saline water microbial communities from Organic Lake, Antarctica - #989 | ecosystem: Environmental > Aquatic > Non-marine Saline and Alkaline > Saline | place: Antarctica: Organic Lake... | reverse complement strand
TTGCCTGGAGCTCTTTTCGCAAACACAGACACACCCCTGGCAGTTATTTTACACGCTTGCGTGCGCTGTTATGTGTGAGTAACCGTTCATTACTTTCACCATCATCATCACCACCACCATCATCATCAACATTAGGTACCCGGTGGAGATGGACGAGTTGATGGCACACAACCCGGGGGTGCGCTCTCGCTTCCCGACGGTGATTTTGTTCGAGGACTACAACCCCGATGAGCTCATGGCGATCGCGGAGGGCATCCTGAAGAAGCAGCACTTGACAGCGACCGAGGGGGGGCTCAAGGCCTTGCGCACCAAATTGCAGACCATGGTGGATGCTCCTGATGTGCAGGTAATGTTTGTTGTTGATGCCTCTTTTCGTTGGGCACTCAAGTCATTTTTTTAGGAGGTGATTATAGGTATATAATGATGGCAACAATCATTTTTTTTGGTATTATCTGTTCTTAGCTTTAGTGTATCCCCCAAAAAATCGTTCACAGACCGCATGTAAGTAAATGATCTTCTTTCCTTTTGATGCTTCGCTTATCGCACCTCAGAACGGCAACGGCCGTGCGGTGCGGAACATGATGGAGCATGCTATGAGGAATCAAGCTTTGCGCCTCGCCGAAGATCAGGCCACCTTACGACCAGCGGAGCTGAGCGTCTTGAATGAAGACGACTTCAAGTGAGTCGCTGGTATTCGAGAAGAACAGATCGAAATGAAAGTAACGAGCACCGAGAGATAAAGCGAGAGATTAAAAGAACTGGCGTTTAAACCGGACTAGAGAGACCTCAATGCAAGGAAGACCCAGACCCAGCACCAACTTTATTGGGAATTATTTTTAGCCGAATATAAGTGGCATCTGCCTTTGGGATGTTGATGAACTAGAGAGAACCAAAGAAAGGACAGGAGCCACTGTCGCTGTTGCGCAATGGCCTCTTCTTCCTTCTTGTCTCTCTTCAGGGATGTCCGTGTTCGGAGTTACGAATTAAGAATGCCGAATCTTGACGTGGATGTGGAGTTTTAAAACTGAATTTTTATGAATTCGCATGAGTATTAGACGCATTAGTTTTACCTTTAGAGTAAAGTGGGCCGGAAGTGCGTATTTATCCGTGCCTTATTAATATTAATTATGACCCATTATGAATTTTTATTTTTATCGAAAACTACGTATTTGGAATTCAATCGCAATCGCTTAGAAGTTACCGGTTTTGCTTTGTAATTCCTGTTTTCTGGTTGTCTAAAAACCAACTTCCAACTTCCAGAAGAGGTATTGTATCATGCACATTTTTCTTTCAATTCATGATGCGAGGTCCGAGGTCAATTAAGAATTAATTCAAATAATTGGCTCTCTCGTGGGAAAAAGCAGTAAGCGCCAAAAAAGGGAACGCCATTAAGAGTGAAACAATTTCACGTCTCCTGAGTACGTCAATTCCGAATCAGATTCGCGTCAAGGTCCCATCCCACTTCACCATGCTCAGTGCATCTCTTCCGCCTACTAGAAGGAAGAAAGCACTACAAGGGCATCTACGCAGCGGTTTCAGCTTTCTCTACTGTCCTAGTTTGGGTCCGTAAAGCCCATGAGCCGAGCTGACGCACTTTGGTAGATGTACATGAAGCCGCCAGTGAAGCCAATAACGCTCGCCACTCCTGCGGACTTGGGTCGTACTGGGTGGCCTACATGTAAGTACGTGAAGAAGCACACGCACAAAACGACCAAGACAAAATCAGCCACAATGAGTGACGCCAAAGAGTAAACCAGCCCTAGGCGCAATCCAAGTCTCTGGAATATAGTATATCTTGAAGAACAAATGTATCGAAACGTGTTGCTTCGACGAGGTTTGGCAAAGTGCAAGGGACCAAGAGACAAGTGAATACGGATGGAGTCGTTTTTTTTAACAGCTAGTGAAAGGTCTCAGGAAGTCAGCGGATGGGTTAGGAGACGCACCAGTGAACCAGCCGAAGCAAGATGAGCCAAAAGTAAACGCGCCGAGAGTGAGGTAGTCCGTCACTCTTCATATGTTTGCGCAAGCAAAATGACGACACGTGCAAGGCAAACGCAAAGAGAGCCGGATGTGATATTTCATTGCGAAGCGCTTTGCGTGGTCACAACATAATGGAACTAAGTAACACATATTCCTACAACTAACTCGCGATACTCCGCTGAAAATTTGTTCGCATGGCTACATGTAAGCACATCGGAGCATGGCTACGGCGGCAGCATTGGTGGTAAAGGAGAGACAGACGAGGACAGGCTTTGCGTACACACTTACCGGAGGTCCGCAACGCAGTCATTGAGACCTGGCGCAGGGTTCTTGACAGGAAACTTGGGATCGGTGAAGACCTGCAGAAAAATAACGAGAAGGAAATTAGGAGAAATAAGTTCCATGCGGCGAGTTTCGCGTTGTAGTCACCATTTTGGAGCAGTGAAGCTGCCTGCGCTGCGTGAAGCACAGTTTGTGAGTGAGATGAGACTCCCAATACCTAATATAAAATGTACTAATATATACAGGGTTCTTTTCAAAATTGATTCCTCCCTCGGGCCTCCTGTGGGAAAAATCTTCGACCTGTTGACACGACATGGCGCTTTCCCGGCAGAACTGGAGCCTGGGCGCCTGGCCAGTGGAGCGCCTCAGCACCTGGTCTGTTAGTGCAGTTGACGAACTTGAAAAATGGTTTCCCAAGCTAGAGCAGTGGCTGCTCGGAGCGCTTATGGAGGTAGTAGCCGTGCCACAGATTGCAATGCAACAGCTGCTGTGCTTAGCAGCGCTGCGTACGGGACTAATGGCCATAGGGGTACGTGCGCACGCATAAAAGATCGACTAAGTTGACTGAATATCTATTACCGAATTTATGGAGGTGAACGTGTTCTTAAGCTGAGCCTAATGCGGATGACTGCTTGAGAGGTAGTGCACTAGACTAGGTTGGTTCTGAATGCCTGCAATTGCATCTGAAATGCTGCTCTGATGGTCTTCAATTTTTGTTAACTTCCTTTTTGATGGTGCTTTCTTATGATGTTGTCTCAGGTGTTGCATGGAGGATGGCGCACGCTGGTGGAACGGATCACTCCTCATGGTCGTAGGCGGCGCGCGCTCCGGCAGGAAATGGTTGAAGCTCCTTCGTACAGCGAATGGTAAGCTAAGTAGCGCTTGCAAAATTTTCAGTCGTTGCTAAATCTGACTTCTAATGAGATTCAAGGTTTGCACATATGTTGCATTCAGAAGTCACCCATGTATGTTTAATTCGTGTACAGGCGTCGCGCAGCAGCCGAATTAGATCGGCACGAAGGCACACATTTGTGGAGGCACGACGAGCAAAGCCCGTATTATGATGCCATTAGTCTGCAGGTGCGAAATCAATGATGAAGAGGAATAAATCATCGTTTTGAGTTGCGGGAAATTAGTTCGTGCGTCACTATGGCCAAAATCTGTGTTTCCAATGATGCATGGGGACGAATTTCTCAATTTTTGGTCTAGAATTTTCATTTGCTTCTTCAACGTCATTGTTTCTTGGAAATATTCTTCATGCTCCATGCCTGACACCTCGACCCATCTCTTTGCACAGCGGCGCATCAAAGATTTGGATCGTTTGGTTGCGCAAGGCGACACTTTTTCTCTCATCTTTCGGCTTCGTGGAGGCCTGAGCCGCACGCAGTTTGGGCTCTGCCACGAAGGGCTCTTCAACCAGGCCTTCTCCGGCACCAAGGTTCGACGTGCTATCTATTTGTCGTTACACAATATTTTTAGAGAAGCCAGATATGCAAGCATGACCTCACAGTAGTTCTACTTTAGGAAACACATTAAAAAGTCCTTGTGGTTGTTGCCGATGTGCTCAGGTGTTGGCTCGAGACTACCAGCGAGCAGTGGTGCGCGCTCTCGACGCCATTTGCGGACCTGATCCTCGTCCTCTCAACGGCGCGCCGTCCTCGTCTGCTCCAGGTACTCCCACGTCAGCTGCCAGAATTGTCAACGCCAGTACCAGTGCGGCAGGAGCAGAAGGAGCAATTCGAGCAACAGGTGCAGCTGCCCTGCCTCACGGTGGGGTGCCGCGCACGAGCCGGTCGATCTCGTCGTCGAGCGATTCGGCAGAGGCCACGTCGCCGGACAGCAGCAAGCGAGACGCCTGGGATAATTTGGTGCGCCAATCACAGAGTGACGCGCTCGAAGGCGCAAGGAGTGAGAACACCGCCATTGACGCGGCTACCAGCGCAACGAGAGGCAGAGAATATGGTAATGGGCACGGCGACAAGGAGCACGAGGATGATGACGAAGCGGGTGAAGAAGAGGAGTCTATTCCAACCGATGTCAAGGTACTATCATATCAGGATTGCACACACTGAGGCGATTGTAGTCTTCCTTTTCATGTCTACCAAATCATTTCTGCAATAATGCATTTGCAGCTACTTACATCACTGCCTCACGTTTTCTTTTCATTCATCTGTCTTACTTCTTACTCTAGCTGGCGTTCTTCAACGAGACGCGTCATGCGTACGGTCGCACGGCCCTCATGCTGAGCGGAGGCGCCGCCCTCGGGTTCTACCACATCGGACTGATCCGGTAATTTTGAGCAACTTCCCCTAATCCGCTCGATCGGGTCTACAGTTTCATTCCTTTCCACACCTTCCAAAATCCCTATTAAATTCTCCTTTGTTTGATTTTTAATGGCCACAATCGTACACAGGTGCTTGCTCCAAGAGCGCTTGTTGCCTCGAGTAGTCAGCGGGTCCTCGGCGGGGTCCATCATGGCGGCGGTAGTGGGCACGCACACCGACGCCGAACTGCGGCGCGTCCTCGAAGACCAGGTGCGCGGCAGTCTTTGCCCCCTTGAACGGTTGAAAGAAAATGAGTGCGAGAGAAGAGCAATTGAAATGAAGAGGTCGATGATAAGAAGACCTTTGCTTTCATAGTTGCCTTTGGTGGCCTTCTCCTGAACATTCTAACCGCCTCGAGTTACTAAATCTCGTGCACTGTGAAATACATGTTGTGCGTCGTCTGTTCGGCATCTGTCGCAACTCGGGTGATTTCATCCTGTTCACCACCTAACGTGGGCGCGCCCGAATCTGTATCGGGGGCTGTCAACAACATGGGGGATAACTATCTTCATGGGTCTGCAAAATTTATCGTTTTGGACATCATGTGTTTTATTCTATGGGGGTTGAACAACATGCAGAATTTATCAAAACGGCGAATCTGTGTACGCTTCGACACGAAATTTGGCCTTGCTTTCAACTCACACCCTTTTGACTTTGAAGTTTATTACCCGTGTTTCTTTCAAACACTTTGCCATGGCGCGCCTCTTGGTATCGACTCATCTGAATTCGGTTTTCCGTTTATTTGTGCCTCATGCTCTGTCTTGTGTGGCCTCTCGTGCACCCTTCTCGTGAACCAGGAGGACATGCGGACGGACATGATCAAGCCCAACGGTCCCGCCTTGCGATCTGCGCTGTTTCAGTGGGCGTCGGGGGTTTACACCACCCGGGGCATCGAAGGGTTTTACCGCCCTCGACGGTTCGCGCAACAAAACGCTGGCAGCAAGCGCCCTTCTCGTAGGAGTTTCTTCTGGCAAGGGTTCGGCATTGGCAGCATGCCTTCGCCTTCTCCTTCTCCTTCTCTGTCATCTTCTTCAACGCCATTTTCGTCATCTCAACAACATGCGACCACCACCTCGTTTGAGGACATTTCCGAAGCGGAGCGCGCTGCGCAGAAGCAGCTGTGGCCCCCACTGGTGGGGATGTTCCTGTTTGGCCTGTTCAAGCACCCGCTCACGCCGATGCGCGGCCTGGTGTGCGACACCCAGCACCTCGCAAGCAGCCTGCGCCACAACTGCGGCGGCGACCTCACGTTTCAAGGTCCCCACACACACGCTTCAACGGTTTTATGGTGTTTGCGTGCAAGAATGACTCGGACGTTTTCTTCAATCCTTGTACCAATTCCAAAATTACTACTGTAATCGAAATGAAGTTGATGATGTCTTTGTCGACTCTCACCGCCTTTCTTGTCTGTGTGGTATGTCCCTCACTATATACTTCATATCTACACTGCAGAGGCCTTCGACCGCACGGGCCGCATCATCAACATCGTCGTGAGCCCGACCAACCGCACGGACCCGCCTCGCCTCCTCAACTACTTGACCGCGCCGCACGTGGTATGCCATTGGCAGACGTGTACAACACACGCGCAGCATAAGATCAGAGAAAGGATTGGGTGGCGGGCACGTGCATATGACATTGCAAATACTAGGATGTTCTGCACAGGGAACATCTCATTTGTTTACTAAAAACAACCTGCACGCTGCTGCTAAGCGACCGTTATGCCTTTCCTTCTGTTGCTTCGCTCTTTTCTTCGTTGATGCGCGCACGTGGGCGCCACTCAGGTGGTGTGGTCCGCGGCCACGGCCAGCTCCGCCGTGCCCGGTATTTTTGAGCCGCAAGCGCTCCTTGTGAAAGACTTAGACGGCACGGTATACCTCAAACATCTCTTGAAAAAGATTTTGAACTGTGTCTGTCACTCTCTCGTTGCGGTTCTCACGCTCTATAATGCTCCATATTGCTGCTCTTCTCATCGGTCTTATTTCCCCTAAATCTTTGCAGGTGCGCGTGGGGTCGAGCGGGGGCTACCACAGCGACGGGTCCGTGGAAGCAGACTTGCCGATGGCGCAACTCTCGGAGCTCTTCAACGTGAACCATTTCATCGTGTCCCAGGTCATAATGCTGACATGCTTGAACGCTCACTAGTATACCTCGCATTGCATTCTTGGCGGCTTCTTCTCTTTGTCTATACCCTTGTCAATTCTCAAAGTTCTTCGTTTTTTTTTTCTTCTCTCTGTCCTATGCCTGTTCATTCTGCTTTCGACCAATGCCGTCCAGGTGAACCCGCACGGAGTCGCGCTGTCGTCGATGTCTTCGCGCGTGGGGGTTTGGGGCACCGTGGTTTTACGCACCAGCGAATTTTCTGTGCTGCACAAAGGAGTCGCCGCCCTGGCAGTGTTCCTGCAGGCCCAACTTCGCGCCTGGGGCTTGGGCGTGCTCAGACTGGTAACGAGAGAGCTTTTTTTTTTTAAGGCAAAAGTTATTTCAAGCTTTCTTGTGGTATCTGATGCATGCGAGTACCACAAGTGGGTTGAATATTTTGCACAATGTGAGTATTAAGATCTTTTTTGTGTATAGAATTCAGAGCGCGACTCCTGCACATGTTCTGCGATACCAATCCGTGGTTTTTAAAAAGGTGGGCCTATTCATGGGGCATGCGTCATCACGGCCAAGCCGGGCGATCGGCGCGGCTGCCAGCTTCATCACCCAGCAGTACGAGGGCCGCGCGGGTTTAGACGTGTCGATTCTGCCGTGGAACGGCGAGCTGAGCCTCTTGAGCGCGTCGCTGCGCCTCATGGACTCGCCCAAGGTAAGAGCAGTAGAAATACGTCGCCCTTCTCTTTTCACTCCACGAACACCAGAAGAACGTGCTTTTAAATCCCCTCCCCCCCCTCCCTTTCAACGTTTTATGTTGAGGTCAAATCGCGTGCATGTTTTTGTGTGGCATACATCGCTAGGTGGAAGACGTGCGCCGGATGGCCATGGTGTCCGAAAGGAACACCTGGCCCAAACTGCCCCGTATTCACGCGCACTGCGACGTGGAGGTTTGGGCTGCTGCTTTAGGGGTTAAGCGTTAGCAGTCGTCGTGGCAGGACTAGTTATCTGCTTAGGGAGCCTCAATTATCGCATCTGCAGTCAGCTCTTTTAAACATCTTATTTTTCATGCAATTGCTACGAATCGCGTCTCTCGTGACAATCCTCGCGCCCCCCTCCCCCCCTCAAGGTGGCGCTCGAACGTTGCGTGCAGCGCTTACGTCATCGTTTGGCGGCCGAATCCGCAGCCGCGGCCCAAGAAGCCTTCCGCTTGCGCGAAGCAGCGCTTGACGAAGAAGCCGCTCGACTCCATGCCCAAGCCCAAGCGAGGGCCTTGGCGTTGGCGCAGGACCCAAGTACGACGGCCACGAACGACAACGACCAGTCTACCGGCGTTCTGCAGCCAGGCCCGCTGATTCCTCCTCCAGCACCTTTCCCTGCTACGCCACTTCCAGCAGCGGCAGCAGCATCATCGAATATGGGAAGCAGCAGCGGGAGTTGCGGAGGGCAAGAAACTTGGGGCCCCGCGTCGCAGCCCCTTCAAGAAACTCAACAAGATGTGCGCGGGGACCACTTTGCGCAAGCAACCACCTCATACCAAGAAGGGCAACCGATGGGAGGGGAGACCGACGGGCCGACGGCAGCTCCACCTTTGCCGACGGGTGTACCGGGCGCTCGAGCATCGCCGGGGGAGCTAGCGCGCGTAGCTCTGACGCTACAGGCGGGGTTCAGCGTCGCCGATCGGCGCGCGAGCGACGCGATGCCTTCCTTTGGATTCGGGCTTGATGACGACGACGATGACAACGAGGGCGTCGGCGGCGGTGGCAGCATCAACGACGACGATGACGATGATGAATATGGCGTAGGGCTCGATGTCAACGACGCATCAGATGACGACGAGGCAGGAGAAGCTTCATCCGGTGCCTTGGGAGGTGGGACAATGAGGTCGCGCGGCCGAGGCCGCAGCACCAGCGATTTGGGCGTTCAGGGAATCGACGCTGGGTCAAGTTTGCTCCCACCTTTCAAGAACAGCAGCGCTGGGAAACCGCGGTCTCGGTCTAATTCGGCCGATTCTGCCGACGCGGGGTTATGGTACCGAGGTGCCACGACGACGGAGAACAGCGGGAGCGGTGGCAGCAGCCGAAGTGGCCGCGCCCGCAACCGCACGACTCCAGCCAAAGGCAGGAGAGGCAATTACGAGAACGATGATGGCGGGGTTGAGACACCACCGCCGCCACGCGATCAAGCCGAAGAGCGCATCGCTGCCTCTACCGGACAAATGGCCAGTTTTTACTACCAGCGGCAGCGTCGACCCAGTGCGCAATCTCCCAGAAGTCACTCGGCCACGCGTCTTGGCGGAGGCAGAGGCCCATCAGGCAGTAGTGCTCGAGGTGGAAGTGCCGGAGTAGACACCGAAGAAGACGCCGGTGCCCGACAACGTGCGGCGAATGCACGCACATGGGCGCCTGGCGACTTCGGGAATTCGGTGGAAGGTGTGCATCCTCCGGTTAACGCTGAGATGTTTGAAGAACCTCATGGGCCGTGAGATGCTGAGGATATTTCCTAATAATTCACTTGTGGGATTCGGTATAAGAACGAAAATTGAAGTGGCTCTATTCGTAGATCTAGGTAGTTATCATGACAGAGGCACGGAGCACCGGAGGTCCATACTAGTCTAGTTAATACTCCCCAAAAACAAAGAAACACCCCTGTACAATGCAGTAGCAGAAAAAGTATTACCTTCAGAACAAGTCTGACTGGGCTGAGTGTCCTTGTTGCGTAATGCAATTGTGACCATTTACTCTCAAGTTGTCCATCAACCATCAGGTATATGGTATATGCATATGCATGGTAAATCGTGCCTATGAACTACAGAGAACAGGGGAATTGCAAACGAACCAACAGGACCGCAGCACATGACATAACATACAACGGTTGTAACGGTGTCAGCGCATCAAAAACATTTACGCAGAAAACAAATGAAAATATGCCTCTTTTTGTGCATTAAAAATTATTTAGTTCCAATAACACGATTTTCCTACTTACTGCCAAATACATGTATGTGAGTACCGATAGGAGCGTTAAATGAGTCGTTTTGCAACGACCAGCGACCAGCGACACGGCCTTTCCGTTATAAAACTTATGCTTCTTGCCATGGCTGCTACTACGGATAGTCACGCAATTGGCTGCTGCACGTGAAATAATGACTACAAAGCAGACTACACCTTCGTGGTGTGAATTATGTTTTTCTTGTACACATGTCTGGCCTCTTGGAAGCGTCGCAGGATTATTACTTTCCATATTTGGATATGAGGAAATATTAAGAGGACAGAGGATTCCCAGCAGTAATGCTCTTCATGGAGTAGAAATTCATATCGGTAGTGCCATAATGAATCATGCAATTGATTCGATAATACCGATTGCTATTATCCCGATGGATTTTATAATTGTTGCTTACGGTAAGAAGTACAATTTGTGGGCAATTCCTGCGAGCTGCACAGATATCAACATTTCTTTACTTTGATGAATTAGGTTTGCGCAAAATGATCCGAATGCTATTAAGTTCAGGGGTTCACCGGCAGATCTTCTGCGTCATATGCTTTAAGTTTGTTTGGAAATCAATTTCTCAAACCGCTGCGTTTCTAAGTTGCGCGATTGCCCTGGGCTGTATTGTGATATTTGAAGCACACTTCCTTTTTCTATTTGCGCTGGATATTGTTTGCAGTACAAGTAGCGATACCATTGCGACAGTTCTCAATGCAACTCACAAGTTGACTTCGTCCATCGAAGAGGAAGTGGAAGTACAGAACACACTAGAAGAAGCAGAGGAAGAAATATGGCCAAAATACTGTAAATTCAATCGTAATTTAATAGACGGGGCTTTTCAATCCTTCGTGGGAAGCATTTGTTTGACATTTGGACAATTCATTATTGCTCTATACTTGACGAAATATTCTACGCTGACTCCCGCGTTATCAAGCAATACGCGGTCGTTGGATGCTTCTGCTTCGCGTAAACCATCAATGATTTTTCCAATATCATGAGCTCTTTCATACTTGCGGTCAAATTTTTCAGTGTACTACACGCATCGAACTCGAACTCGAACTAATACAAACCCAAATGACACAGAAGCCAATGCTGCGGGCAGAAGTGGGAATGCGCGTGCGTTGCGCAAACAAAGCAAGTGCGGAGTGTATCATGAGGGGGAGGCGCAT
>Ga0307982_1004633_pt1 | contig 10836 bp, 11 predicted proteins | sample OrgLakmetagen989_FD_201847 | JGI IMG/M metagenome (GOLD analysis project Ga0307982, IMG submission 201847) | Saline water microbial communities from Organic Lake, Antarctica - #989 | ecosystem: Environmental > Aquatic > Non-marine Saline and Alkaline > Saline | place: Antarctica: Organic Lake... | reverse complement strand
TTGTAGAGCAATATCAAGACAACCTCGAAACATTTCAGGGTGGTCTTGGTGCAGGTCTTGGCGCTGGTATCGGCGCAGGTGTGGGCGCAACCATTGGCTGCGTAATCGCGTGCCAACTAAATGTAGATGAATATGAAAGTTATGCGTACAAAATATCACATGGTTTCGGTTTTGTACTTTCGTTTAGTGCAATTGGTTCAATTATGGGCGCACTGTATGGAAGTTTTACTGGCGCTACATTCTTCGCTGCAATCATCCCATCATTACTCTTTCACCCAACGTTTGTGGCCAAGAATGCAGCCCTTGGTGTGCATGCGTTCACAATTCTACAGGGAATGACCGCCTCTAAGTTAGTCGCTTTTGACATTGATAAGGCCATGACGCTGTATGCCTTGGTCATGGTTGTGCCTTTGCTGGCAATCGGCACGTTATATCTCATATTAACGGCGTCCTTTATATTTTCATTGTTCTTCTTTCTGCCGATGTGGCTGTGCCTCACCTTCATAAATTCTGCTTTGTTTCTTGTACTCATTGAGGCAAAGAAAGGTAACCAGAAATACAGAAAAATCGCAAGTCAATTCCTGGAATGTGACTCTGCGGAATGCGACCTCGGTCCTTTAAACCCTCTTCAACCGCTCCATGGAGCCCTTTGGTGGCTTCCTGAATCTTTTGAGGAATGGTCTGGCGCAGGTTTTAATGTCATGCTTGGTATAGTGCTACTTAGCAGCTTACTAATTGTACTCTCCCCACTACTTGTCTTCGGTCACTGGGCTGCCTTCTACTCCTACCTTGGGCGGAGTTCATCGGACAGTATGGCATATGTTGCACTCTTCTACGAACACTTTTTTGGTGTATTTGTCGACGCCGATTTTAATGTACCTGATTTTCTAAATTTCAACTTAAAAGACGTCTCTGATTTGGGATTTGCATTGAAGGACGTGCCAAACTTCGATGTGCTTCCTCCAGCAGCGATGCTTGAGGGCTCGGCCATCTTTTTGGCCTCAAGTTTACTTTTATCATTAATTAAACCGCTTGTGTGCCTGCTCTCTGACCTATTTTCCATTGCAGGGATAGTAGGAAAAAATACAAAAGTTGGAAACGTTGCTGTTCTTGGGACTTACGAAGGTATTCTCAAGGGGCTCACTGGTAACGAGTGCATTACGGCACTTCAGTGCAAAAATGCGGATTGGGATTGCGAAGTTGATGAAAAGGGCAACATAATCGTAATGCGAGTGCCAAAAATTGAATTCCAAGTTGATTTTGTGGCCAATTGCGAGTCGTTGTCGGTCTTTAGCGCACTGGGAAATGCAATCGTAGGTAAAAAGATCCCTCACTCCTGCCTAATTTCGAGGACAAGTCCGTTGTTGACGATTCCATTTTTGTTCCGCAGGTGACATTGCTGTCCTGGCTAATTTAAAGAATCTTACCAAGTTTGACGCCGGACATTGCCAAGATTTAGTCGGTAAAATCATTCTTGCATTTCTTTTTCGCGGAGTAGTTTTGCTCATGGCTCATGGCATTTCCGCGAATGTTTTGCAGGTGACATAAGTGTTCTGGCCAATTGCCAGTCGCTTTCAGCTCTTGACGTATCATATACTGGAATCACTGGTAAGAGTTTTCTCGCACCCTTCATTAGTGGTCCAGTCCGCAGACGATACTTACGCGTGCATAATGTACCGTAGGTGATATAAATAAGCTGGCCAATTGCCAATCGCTATCGGTGCTTGAGGTATCAAACACTGAAATCACCGGTAAGAACTTTCCTGCATCTTACTTTATGGCCCAACCTGCTGACAATGCCAACGCGAAATTTTCTAGGCGATGTTGCTATATTGGTCAGTTGGAAGAATCTCACCATTTTTGAGGCTAGCGATTGCAAAGGACTATCCGGTAAACAAAAATTGCGTTCTTCTCTTGTAGAGTAAGTCCACTAATGAGGTTAACAAATTTTCTGATTGTGTGTGGTACTGTAGGGATAATCACTGGTGAAATTATTCGTCTCATCAGCGACTTCCGCCGCATGCACGGCGAAAATTCTTTGCAGCTTGGTGACTGCGGACGCTTTGTGCTAGCCGATGACCTTAATTCTATTGTGGATATGACAAATATCAACTTATCAGGCATCACATCGCTGAAGGGTAAAGATGTTACAAAGTTGCTTATACCCTTTGTTTATGAGTCAGTTCGCTTGCAATGAGTTCTAGATTATTCTGCAGGTGACTTAGGTGTTCTGGCCCATTGCCAATCGCTGTCGGTGCTAGAGGTTTCAGGAACTGGAATCACAGGTAAAAAATTATTTACACGCTTTATTTCTAGATCTTCTCACAGTCGATATTTGCGTGGACTATTTCCAGGGGACATTGCTTTTCTGGCCAATTGGAAAAATCTTACAAAGTTTGATGCCGATAATTGCGAAGAAGTAACCGGTAAGATCTCTTCCCGCAACCATACAAATTCCGGAGGTGATGTGAGTGATGTTGCTAATTGTGAGAAGGCGCGCCCGGTATTTGGCGCATTGAAAGCTGGAATAATAGATAACTTTCGCATCTTTCTTTGGAAAATCATTGCGCTGGTGAATTCCCACAAATATTGCACAGGTAATATTGCTGACTTGGCGAATTGCAAATCTCTGTCGGTATTTGGCGCGGAGAAGACCAAACTCACCGGTAAGAACTATACTACCCTCTGTTCGCGGACCAGTCTGCTGACGATACTTCTGTGTATATCCTATAGGCGATATTAGCGATCTGGTCAATTGTAAGACACTACAACAATTTGTGGCATCAAGCACTGGAATCACCGGTATTTTTTCCTCGAACACTATATATATGGATCAGTCTGCTGACGACATATACATCCATATTTTTTAGGTGACATTGGTATATTTGCCCATTGGAAGGATCTCACAAAATTTGAGGTCAATTATTGCGAAGGAATCACTGGTAAAAACATAAGCGCCTTCTTTTCTTTTTCGCGGACCATAGACGATATTAGCAAATATTCTGATCGTATTTGGCAGGAATATTTACAGGCGAAATTATTCGTCACATCAGCAAATTTCGCGACAACGACGAAAATAATGTGCGACTGAATGACTGTGGACGTTTTGTACTTGCTGATAATCTCAGTGATATTGTGGACATAACTCACATTAACTTGTCGGGTACCACGTCGCTTACAGGTAATATAGTACAAACTTGCGTGTCTTCGTTATCTTCTTTTGAACCAGTTTGCTGAATTGCTGATGATCGCGACCATTCTGAAGGTGACATACGTGTTCTGGCCGATTGCCAATCGCTATCAGTGCTTGAGTTGTCATTCACTGGAATTACTGGTAAAAAAACTCAATCTCTATTATTGTAGAGCAACCCACTGACGATGCTTTCGAATGCTCGAATATTCCGTAGGTGACATTGCTGTCTTGGCCAATTGCAAGTCGATTTCGGAATTTTGCGCCGAGAAGACTCAAATCACTGGTAAGAACATTCCAGCAACTGTCTTTTGCGAATTATGACAAGATTTGTTCTAATATTTCGCAGGTGATATTGCCCTTATGGCTAATTGGAAGAACCTCATCAACTTTAATGCCGACGATTGCGAAGGAATCACTGGTTAGAATTCGCCGGCTTTCTATTGCTCTAAAACAGTCCACTGACGATGCTTTCGAATGCTCGAATATTCCGTAGGTGACATTGCTGTCTTGGCCAATTGCAAGTCGCTTTCGGAATTTCGCGCCGAGAAGACTCAAATCACTGGTAAGAACATTCCAGCATTTTTCTTTTGCGAATTAGACTGCTGACGGCGTTTCTTCAAATATGTAGGTGACATTGTTATTCTGGCTAACTGCAAGTCTCTTTCGGAATTTAGTGCAGAGGGGACTCAGCTGAATGGTAACAGTTTTCCTGTTCGTTCGTTTTGCGGACCAGTCTACTGACAACAATTCCTGAAATTTCCGCAGGTAATATCAAAGTGTTCGAGAAGACGCCATTGATAGAGAGTGTCAACCTCGAATATACGAAGTGCACCGGTAAGAACATAAATATCTCGGCGTAGTAAAATTCTTTACTTCTCTACATTCTCTTTCTTGAACAAAACATCTTTCTTATGTCATCAAGCAAATCACCGCAGTAATTCTGAGATTAGGTATATTTCTGTCTATATCTTCTCTTTCTACTTATGATCATTTTGTGCACCTTCTTGAAATTTGTAGGAAGCAAAAGTTCTATTGAGCAAGTCCTCCCGGAATGCTCATTTTATCTTTAGTGACCGCACTTTCCCTCGACTCCTCGAAAGCTCGTCGTCGAAGGCGCGAATGAATTTTTGATTGTCTTGCAGATACATAGATGAATTATAGCACGTAATTTTATGATCATAAGTCGCTCAGAGGTATTCCGTTGCATGTTGGTGCATTTAAAGTTGGGCCCGTCTTCCTCCGGGAAGCGCACCCCATTAATACTCAGGTGCTCGGGCTCGAATGTTCCGTTGCTCCCTTGCGCACGCTTCTCCACGCCTCTCCTTCTTCCCTAATAAGAAACCGGCCTCCCCTGCATGCTGTGTGGTCTGTTTGGGGTCGAGGGATATGGGGTAGCTGGTTGGTCGGTGCTTTCTTCCCAGCAGGGTATGGGTATGCGATCTAATTCCTATAATGGAATGTGGTGCGAATTACTGCATTTTGACATATCCATTAGAACATTCGGGTCAAAACCCTTATATTTTCATGTAGTAGGGCCTATCCAAAGCCAACCCTGAACCAGGGCAGTTTTTGCCCTATTGGCGTGTACCGATCAGACAGCTCTGTGCTACTTAGCTGGAGTATCCTCCCTGCTTCCTTGGTACTTCTTTCTGATGTATTTCCAGCGATCATTCCCGCAAGGGCACGGGCCCTCGGCGGCACGACTCCACCGTGTTGGCGATGGCTTCTCTCAAGGACTCTTCCGGGGTGGCCGTCCCCGTGAACGACGAGCCCCAAATGGTGTTGTACCACCAGTGGAGCCGCTTGTGGTCGCAGTTGTCCCAAATCCGAGCCCGCGGCGCGCAACCTTTCTTGGCCCCTCGCCTTCCTCCTTGGTCGTCGTAGGGGGGCAGCATCTCCTTCATGTCGTTTTTGAGGTAAAACTTCCGGGCCATGTCGTCTAGATACACCTGGTAAGGTATAGCAGGTTTGAAGAGATTTTTCAAGACAAAAAGAGTGCATTCAAAATAAAGAGGCCTTCCCAAAGTCGCCCAAAGAAATGCGATATATACCCATGAAAGTAAATACAAATGCATGAGCTGCAGTAGTCAACAGTAATGATTCCATCCTTCCAAACAGGTAACGGTAATTTACTCCCTTCACATACCGTTGTCGTGCACGTAATTCGCTCCAAGCTAATTTTCACGGCTTCTTGGGCGTCCAGCTCTTCGGCTGGGTTGGTCAAGAGCTGCGCCGCTGCCTGGTAGCGCTGAGTGTGGCTGTTGCTGCGCTTGTCGTTGTCGTCGTCGTCTCCTGCTGTTGTTATTGCTGCACCGCTAGACGTAGTGGTAGGCAGCACACCACCGTCATCGGAGGAAGGAGCTAAGTCCGGAGGTACGCTACTAAGCAATTCGTGCTCCTGGGAATCATGCAACACAGTATTATATGTACGGAAACGAGTGAATGCCATTCAATTTCGTGGCACACATCAAAAGCTCTTGCTGAATCTCGCAAATTTCGATTTAAAAAAACAAACAAATAAAAGAGATCAATGCTCTCTTTGCAATGGAAAGCAACAAAGGTAGACTCAAGGGTAGATCAAGAATGCAAAGGGCCTTCATCTGCCTCCTTAGTACCTATATAATTATTGCGACAAAAACACCTACCCACCTCCAAGTCTTCGAGCTCACCCTCGAGGGAACCAGCCGTGGTGTACCTCACCCGCCACAGGGGGGCGGGCTGGCCTCGGGCGTCCAAAAAGCACGACTCGTGAGCCGGCAGCCAGGCTTCCACCACGCCGCGCACCTGTTTAACAGAAAGAGGAAGAGAATAGTGACACTATTAGGACGTGGAAAAACGGCCACGTGCGTCAGATCTTCTTGCGAGAGAGGAAAATGAGCGAGAAGAAAGCGGGTGGCCGCCGCGCGGCGACCGCAAATGTTTGAGCACATTTCTCTTTTTAAGGCACCAAATGTTCTCCCCAACAACAGCAAAAACATCAACTGCTCCTGCTCAGCAACTCACCACGCCGAGGTCGTCGCCCTGGCCATTGTCCTGGTTGAGGTTGCTCGCGCGTCTGGTCACCCGCCTGCCGATCCACGGGGAGTGGGTGGCCTTCCAGGTGCCCGGCGGGTCGTCGTCGTCGTAGCTGGTGGGGGGGTCGGGCTCGGCCGCTAGGCCTTGCGCCAACACGTACATCGCCCGCTGCATGACCTGGGATCGTGCGTGCGTGTGTTTAGTTTTGTTTTTGTTTTTGTGTGTGTGTGAGAGAGAGGGGGGAACGTTAAATTGTGGACGAATTGAACAAGAGAGGAAGAGGAAGTGTGAAGAAAGTAGGAGTCCATGCACAAACATAAAATAAAGGAAGGTGACTTTAAGATCCAGTTTAAAAAAAAAAAAAAAAAGCGCCGGCGCTGATCAACTGCAATGTAAAAGCACTGCAGCCCAATATACTATACCGTTCCGATGCCGCGGCCCTGGTGGTGCGCGGGGACCAGCAGCGTTTGAATCTCCAGCTCCACGTGCCAATGCTCCTTGGAAGCGCCGCCCACACCGCTGCTGCCACCACCGCCAGTGCTAGCGCGAGGCGACGTGGGCTTTTCCGGCAAATTGTACACCCGGTGTGGAGTCACCGACGCCACGCTTACAGGGTCACACTGGCGAGGCTGGCCGGTGGCGCCCCCGCCGCTGCGGCAATTGAGCACTAAGACGAAGCGATAGCCTTCCACCTGAAATTGAGAGCGCAAGAGAGCGAGTACATGTGCAAGAGGAGAAACAGGCGTGAAAACTGGAACTGCGTACAGAACGATAAAGCCTCACGCAAACTCAAAACGGAAAACAGGGCCACTCAAAACGAAAGCGCAAACAACAGACAAAACTGCACGATGTTGCGAATTGTCAAAAGGATGCACTAAAAAGTGACCAGTTCCCCCCCCCCCCCCATTTCCCTTTTTTTTTCTAATAGGACGGTACCTCGTGGTCTTTGGAGCCCAGGAACACGGCCCGCATGCGCTCGTACTTGGCGTGCCACCCGAGCATGGTGGCCCACCGCGCTTCGTCGCAGCTGTCCGTGGTCAGCACCTCCACGTCCAACTCCCCGAGCACGCGGTGCAGGCCTGCGGGGATCATTCGTCATACGTCATCGTTGTGATCGTGAAGAAGAGGGCAAGGGGAGGGTTGTGAAGATGGGAGACAGAAGTAATCGAGGAACGTGGTTGAAGAATAGCGCGCACGCGCACGCAGATGTACTGTAATACGAGACTTGTGCATTGCCTTGTCTAGTAGCTGTACACATGTATGGATCGAGGACTCGAATCCCTAGTACGAAACCAATGCCTCACCAGTGGACTCGCCCAGTTTCGCCAAAGTCGCGTTCGCGCGGCGCAGGCCTCGTTCCAACGCTTCGGCATGGAAATAGCAGCGGTGGCCCTCGCTCCCGCCGAAGTGGGGCACCCCCATGGGGAGGGAAATCGGGGTGGTTTTCGCCGAGGCTTTGGAGTGCGACGAGCCGCCCGCGCTGCCGGTGACGCTTTTGCTACCGCCACCGGTGCTAGGGGTCATGCGAGGGCTGCCCACAGCGAAGGCCTGGCTGGGAACGCCCGCGCTGGACTTGTCTGTGCTGCTGCCGCCACTGCTGCTGCTGCCAGCGCTGATGGTGAGGCCGTGGACACCTCCTCCTCCTGGTGCAGCGTTGGCCTTTGCAGGCAGCGTGCCCTTGAGGTAGTAGACCATTTTTTCTTTCCTTCCTCCGTCGCGTTTGGAGCACTCCCAGTCCTAGGAAACAAACACACACGTTCATATGGAATCACTACGAGATCATTTTGAAAGGCACTTTTCTATCCTTGCTATTTCGCCAAGAACGAGTCTATACCGCACAGTAGCGCTTACAATCGAGCCAAATTCGAGTGGCGTTGCTCAAAAGCATTTCGCTTCCCAAATGCAGGCCCCAACATACGAGCTTCCAAACACAAAGCCGCGTGAGGGCAAGCACGCATAAGCTCTTCTAGGATATGCTAACCTTGCCATTGCGAAGCCGCTGATAGACGGCATTGTGCAGCGCGCGGTCTAGGGTAAGGCCCTGTTGCTTGGCCACATACTCCGTGACTTCAGCCACGGTTCCACAAGCTACCCCAGTCTGAGCATCCCGCCCACCGCAACCTAGCAGCGCCTCCTTAAGGACCTTTGGCGAGATGTCAAAATTGCGCCGGGTTCTCTTCGCTGGAGACTGCGAAACAAATGAATACAGTAGCAGCCAACAATAAATGTGCATGCTGCTTTTAGAGTATGGCATAGTTATCGAAGGCTATTGAGTAGAACAGATAGCAGAACAACGAAGATCCTTTTTAGGAACACGAAGAACACAAAAGCATACAACACAAAAAATATACCTCGTCTTCGTTCCAGGCCGGTTCTTTATGCTTCGTTGTGGCGTTCACTTGGGTGAAGTCTTCATCGTCGCCCGTATCCGAATCCGTCGACAGCAATGACTCACTAATATCCATGCTATTTTTAGATAATATTCCCAAAGGCTGCGAGCAAACTTACAAGGTGCAACTGCAGTACCTAAAGCACCACTCTTGGAAGGGTAGGTCCTGCTCCTGAGCTCGTGCACACTAGCGGGACAGCCCAAAACCAGTTGTAAACGCGAAATATTTGCAACATTTGAAAGCACGAACACCCCAGCGCAGCCAGCGCAGCAGCATACAAAAGTTCAAAAGTTTGGTGACAACACGACGAACCACGACGACCCCAACCGAAACACTGTGTTCCTGTGACAGGAATTTCGGCACTTCGGCTCACAATATCGAAAGATGGGGATCTTCGACGCATGGAAATCTACCAAGCCTGCTGCGACCACGCCCGCCGGCCCGCCCCCGTGCACACCATTTGCACGCGATGTCCTGCGAGGCGGCGGGCCGGGCGCACACCATGGGATTCCGCAGGATGCTACTTGCATTGTGCACGACGCTTCTTCTGGCTGCCTAGCGGTAGGAACGTCGCGCGGCCTTATCAAAGTGTTCGGGAAAAATGGCATCGAGCTCTTACTATTCGACCCTAAAAGCTGGACTGGGAGCGAATACACCGGTAGTAGCGGTAGCGAGCGCACGCTTCAGATCCCAGTTCAGCACTTGTGCTGGCTTGGGTACAGTGGAAGCCACCTCCTTGCGGTGTTTCGAAATGGCACAATACAGGTCTGGGATGTAGCGTCTCGCAGTATTATTGGATCTCTAGGCCAAGGCTGGGCTGGGTGTGGTGTGCGCAGCGTGGCTGCGCACCCTTGGCCTATTCGTCCGCCACCTGCTGCGAACGACGACAGCCGCAGCCAGCTTGAACAGCAAGGTGCATACGCGTATCTTGGAGGAGACAACGGTACCGTGTACGTTCTCAAATGCTGGCCCGAAGTACGGCTTTGCACTGGCTACGTGGTGGCGCGTAACGACGCAATAGCTTCAAGGGCAGATAATGGAGCGGGTGACTCAAGCAGTGAAGAGGACGAAGCAGCAGCCACAGCAGACGAGGAAGAAGACGCCGACGAAGTGGTTGCAATTACCGTGAACCCTGTACACGAAGGCACTTTACTCATTGCGTACTCCCGTAGCGGCGCCGTGCTGTGGGACTTAGAAGACCGGTCCACCATTCGCCGTCTGCGCCGCTCCCCCGCCAAGCCTCGTCGCGGCGGGATTGAGGGCAGTAGCAGCGACTGTCTCAGTGGTGCCAACGATGGCAGTGGGCAAGAGAGCTTGACTTGCGCTTGCTGGCACCCTGAGGGGGCGCACGTTGCCGTGGGCTACGACGACGGCTCTTTCGAAGTGTGGTCGCTGGCCAGCGGCAGCAGCAACTGGTCCGTCGCTTCCCTGCGCCGCAACCTGCTCGGGCCGCTGACTGGCTCTTCCGGCTCGTCCACGGGAGTGGCGCCCCCACCACCCCAGCGGGTCACCGCCGCAGGCTTGCAGCTCCCGCCGCGGCTGCTCGAGGGGGGCATGGACCTGGCGGACCTGGACCTCGGCGACGGGACGCCCGCCCCGCTGCTCAAGCTCGAGTTCTTGCCGCCCGTTGCGCCGGGCCAGGCGTGCGCGCTCGTGGTGCTGGGGGGGGTGTCCAGGCCGGTGGTGGCTTCGGCGGGCGGCGCGGGCACGCGCGCCGGCATGGGGGGCTCCATCATGTTTGCGTGCGCGCACGCCCTGCTGCCCGAAGCAGCCGCGGTGCAGGCGTGTGCGCTGGCGTGCGCTGCTGAGGGGGCTAGCGGGGGCAGCAATGACGGCCGCGGGCGCAGCAGCAGTTTGAGGAGCAGTGCTGGCGGAAGCTTAAGGGACAGCGAAGGCGCTGCCACGTCGACAGGCAGTCCTAGAGGCCACCATGGTGATGACGACGATAGCGGTGGTAGTGCTGCGCCGAAGAAAAGAGAGAGGCGACCGTCGCGGATGTGGGGCGCGGTGTCGGGGGCGTTGCACGCGGGCAGCCACCTCAGCCACCCACACAGCAGCAGCAGCAGCGGTCACGCCGACGATGCTGTGGACGTGAGTCGCTTGTCGCTGGAGCCTCAAACTAGCAGTGGCAGCAGCGAGCTTTCAATGCATGCGGATCCTGGAGGCGCGTACCGGTAGGCTGGCCTTCCTTCGCAGACCGAATTCGATTGGTTTGATGCCATCATGGTCACCATTTTC
>Ga0307982_1004632_pt1 | contig 10837 bp, 14 predicted proteins | sample OrgLakmetagen989_FD_201847 | JGI IMG/M metagenome (GOLD analysis project Ga0307982, IMG submission 201847) | Saline water microbial communities from Organic Lake, Antarctica - #989 | ecosystem: Environmental > Aquatic > Non-marine Saline and Alkaline > Saline | place: Antarctica: Organic Lake... | reverse complement strand
GAGTCGGAGCTGACACTTGGTTCAGGTGGGTTCTTGAGACAAAGGGCTTCGAAGATGTCTTTGTGTTTAAAGTACTCAGCCTTGAAATCTGAAGCGATAGGGCTGCCCGACTGAAGGAATGTTGAATAGCGCGTAGAATCATTGTCAGCATCGAAAGAGTTCTTGCCGAGAATGTTTCGTTATCGACACCAGTCATACCAGTGCGCCAGCTGGTGCCATCCTCGGGGTTTGACAAGCGTTTTTCAAGACGCCAGCTGTGACCAAAATTGGCCGCCTTTTGAGCGGCACTCTCAGAGCATGGAGGAGCGTGCCACTTTGGACCGCTACCATCACTTCCATGGCCACTCGGGCATGTGCGCCTGATTGGCTTCTTAGGTCTAGTTTGCGCTGATTTGCTTTTCTTCTCTACCTGTTAGTCGTCTTCTAATTCCGGCCCTTCGGGGCCTGTCTCAAAATTGTACGGTTCTCATCGACACTACGATTACTTGCCTCTTTAGCCAGTCCACCTTGAATAGTCGCGAGGCCGATTCCCAAGGTCGAACTTGAGCGGATCTGAAAGCAACTGAAAACAGGAAGAAACGAGGCCCTCAAATTCAGTCCATTGTCAAGGCTTACGGCGCTCTTTTTATCCCCTTTGCCATGTCGACGAATGGAGCTCTTGGACCGGAAGCGTCGAAATTCCTCTCCGTGGGTTTTAAACACGTCAAGGCTGCCGGTATGTTCAGTATGCGCCACAGCCACCAAGAAACTGACTCGACTTGGAACACCACATTGCTTTCGGCATTCTGGCGTCAACGGGTTTCCTCTACAGTTACAGCTACAAATGCGGCCTTCGTTAACCGCATCCTACAGAGGACTCTGTTTTTCAACAAGATGGCCCTTCTACTGCCAAGGCGCCACCGTGCCCTCGCTTCTACAACTACGACCCCAAGCTAAACCGGCGATCGTGTAATCACCGGAACCCCCATACAACCCGGGATAAAGCTAGCTAGTTGCAGCACAGTTTTTCTCTCGGATTTACTGAGTGAGTTTTTTTCCCTCTTTTTCTTTTTATACCATACTACAGTACTGTAGTGCAATTTTTATTATTTTGATTTGTTTCCATCCAGGTTATCTAATTAGGTCTTCGCAGAACTTTTCTTTCTTCTGTGCGTGCACTTGCAACTTCTTGCAACTTTCTATTTGGACGACGGGTTGGGTGGCCAGCCAGGTTCATCTCAGGTTCATCGGCTCTTTTCGAGACCTAGATTATAGCCGCCCGAGGAAGGAAGCCCTCTCCTCCTGTAGAATATGGGAAGCGATGAAGAAGAGGAATTCATTCCCGCAAATAAGATGTCGGCATACGCTGTATTCATGGGATGGGCGTACTACAAGGTGATTGTAACTGAGAGAAAGATGGTAGCCGACGATGCGCGCTTCGATTTACTTGTATATAACTCTTTACACGCCTGTTGAACTCTCTAGATGGACTCTATGCTTGCCATGCGCTCCAACCAGTTCAAGCTCCTTGTGTTTTGCGTTTTGCTAACGGTGGTCGTGGCAGCTGTCCCGTTTTACGCTGTTGGCTGTGAGTGAGAAACATTTATTTGTCGTAGCATTCGTTGAATATGTCTGGTGTTGAAGGCGGGCTAGTACTCACCACGCGCGCAATCATGCTTGCTTTGAAAATACCTGTGATTTTTTAGTGGAGGGTACGTAAAGCTTAGGCTTCTAGGAAAGAGTTGGGTAAAAAAGAGTTGGGTACGTTTAGTTTGCTGTAAAGGCTTGGGGTGAATGGGGCGTGGGCACAGAGATGGGATGTCAATCTTGAATTTAGGCTGGTAATTTGTTGAGGTTTGCTGCAAGTCGCTTTGGATGAGCAGTTGTGAGCTCGGGTGTGCCTAGAAGAAAACGAACTGCCAGGAGCTTCTTCACTGCAAGTTTTGTTACAGGCTCTCCCTTTTTCGTCTAATCATCCATTTCCAATCATCTATTTCTCTGGTATGCAACCACTTTCCATTGACGAAGGCGTTTACGGCGAAAAGATTGGGGATACGACATATTTGGAGTGCTTGTGGGACGTGTATGCTCTGGTGTCGGATACGGGAATTCAGTACTATGCGCTCAATTCTTACAACCGCGCCATAAGTGCCATTGTCACTTTCATGGGGCTCATGTTTGCGGCGACACTGACAGGTGCCCGATGCCAGCCTTGCACAGTTTCTCCTTGCGCTCATGATGTGAAGAGCATCTGTCACCCATTAATATGCTACTTTTGCGCAAATCATTTGCGCTTGTGTGCTTTTTTTTTGTCAGCGAAGGCCGCAGCACAAAGCTACCCCATTCGTGTGCTCACCCTTAGGTCGTTTTTTTCTTTCCTATACTTCTGTCGACGTTGCATGTTTTCATGGCAGGTTTCGTAGTGGATGCTGTGATGGAAAAAATGAACGATTTGCGGAAAGGGAAAAGCGCAGTGAAGGAATGGGACCACACCTTACTGATTGGCTGGACAGACAGGAGCATTGCCTTCATTTCGCAAATTTGTTTGGCTAATGAGTCGTCGGGAGGTACCCATCAGAATATCTCCGTGCTTGCTTTAGAAGAATTAAAGGAAGGCTTCAGATCTGGATAACGGAGAATCAAATTATGTAATCATGCAAATCTGATGGAATTTTTCGTGGGTTGTGCTTTCACGCTATGTTCCTTCCACTTCATCTTTCTCTTTGGAATTATTGAGCAAGGTGGCACCATTGTCGTGCTCTCCAACCGCGGCAAAGAAGAGATGGAAGCTGAGCTGATCGCGACGCTGTCAGACGAAGATTTAATGGGCACAGAGGTCGGGGGGGGAGGGTCACGATACTGAGAAAAACGACAGAGAGAAATCTAGAACAGTCCTATCTACATGATCATTCTCATAATCTCGTCTTGCTTGCCTGAGGTTCTTGATTCTTCTTTTCTTCTCTTGAGCTTTGAATTATAGCTGATGGATCTTGTTCTTTTTTCCTTTTGCTGTGTTTGTTTGTTCGTTTGTTTGTTGTTGTGTCTTTTCTGTCCTTCTTACATGTCATGCTTAGGTAGTATTTCGGAGTGGCTCTCCTCTCAACGCCATGGACCTGCGACGCGCTGCCTGCGAAACCGCCAGAAGCATAGTGATCATGGCCACGGGAGACACCCACAGCGCCGCCGATGCCGCTACCCTGCGGGTCGTGATTGCCCTCAAGACTTTTCCAGAGCTTTTGGGGCATGTAGTGGTGGAAGTGCTGGACAAGGAAATGGAGTATTTGATGAAAATCGTGGGCGGCTCACAGATTGAAACTCTCATCACGTACGTGACCTTGCATAAAGCTCTTTTTGTTTTGCTTATGAGCATGGCCGTGCAGCGTGATCGCGTATTGTATGGTATCGGTCCCAGTTTTGCGTTTTTCTTCTATCTTCAGCTTTTGTATTCATGCTGCCTTTTGTTTCGCTGACCCACACCTTTTCAAATGAAACTAGCGACCCGATTCATCCGTCCAATTCCATAACCCGCTGATTCGTTCTATCTCTTTCCACACCCTGTAGGTTCGAAACGCTTGCCCGCATGTCGCTCACCGCCGTCAAGCAACCTGGGATTGCCCTGGTGTACGAGCAGTTGCTTGGCTTCGATGGGGATGAATTTTACACCGCATCCTGGCCCGTAAGTGTTGCCGAATTGAGCCACCGCATCCATACATTTCTCTTGGGCATGAGGTCGCAAAAGCGAACCTCGTTCTATTCACCCACCTCGTTTTTTAATTAAAGAAGCATTTTTGTAACTTCATTGATTTGCTTTTCATGCGTCGGCGCTCTTCTACGATGTTACTTTAGCTTACATTATCGTTGTTGATGGATTCTTTTCTTCTTCGCCATTTTTTGAAAATTTGTTGTTCCTCCTTCCTTTCCTCCAATCAGAACCTCGCCGGCAAACCATTCAGTGCTTGCGTGGAGTATTTCCCGGCGGCGGTGGCCATCGGGGTCGTCGCATCCGACGGCTCGGTAATTTTATTGCCCGACAACGACTACCCGTTGAGTGCCGACACCGAGATTATTGTGGTAGCCGAAGACGACGATGCTTACGAGGCCCTAGAATATCCTTATCAAATTGACGTGGGAGAACTGCCCGAGCGGAAGGTGCGTGTCTTCGTTGAAGCACCTAAGAGCATGAGCGGACGTAAAGGGTCAAATGCGTGGAGGAGGTTACAAATGGGAGTGGAAAAGAGGGGAGTTGTGCTGTTTGTAGTGCTTGATGGCCATCTCTGATTCTGGGTGTATCTTACTTTTGAGTACGCGTGTGCCTCACGGGTGTGCACATGTAGATCGACGCCGACGCCCCCGAGCGGTTGCTCTTCGTGGGGTGGACCGACAACGTCAAGGGGATGCTGGAAATTCTCAACTCGATCTTCGACCCGGGCACGGAAGTCCACTTGCTGAACCGCTGCCCGCTGGAAGAGCGCATCGAAAGGCTCGCGGAAATGGGCTTAGACTGCGACCGCGACCTGGCCAATCTTGAGGTGTGATACGGAAAGAATTTGTCCCTTTTACTAGCCAGTAGCTTGGGTTCAAGCTCTTTTTTTTTTTTTTTTTTAATGGTAGCGTAATGGACAGCTCCGTTGGTGGGTTGTGCGCAGAGCGTGGGTTGAGAGGACAGGTCATGTGGATCATCATAGCGAATTTGCCATCGCAATGATGTGAAGGGCCTATTATGTTGATGGTTTTTTTTTTGTTTAACCCCTTAGGTGACGCATATTGTGGGAAATCCTGCGTTGTGGCGGACTTTGCGCGGCCTCGATTTAGCTTCCTACCGCTGCATGCTGGTGCGTGCTTGGAAGTTTAGTGCGGTCGTGCGTTCGCTGTAAAGCAGCCCGTATTGTTATGACTGGAGAAAAAATCGTATTTTTTCCCCTCTTCATCGCTCCTTCATGGCGTTGCTGTGTCAGGTCATCAGCGATGAGCTTGAAGCTGGCAATTTGATGGCGTCTGACAGCCACAATTTGGCCTGCATTTTGCTCCTACGGAACCACATCGAACTGCGAGCGTCGGAATTGGCTCGAATGGGCGGCGATAAAAAGAAAGCCTCGGCGCCTGCTTCTCTTGACGAGCCTTCAAAGAAAAAAGCTTCAAGTAAAGTGAAAGTTAAGGAAGGCTCTGCGTCCTCAGCATTGACCAAGAAACTTAAAGGTGGCAGCAGCAGCAGCCCGGACCAGCCCATCTTTTGCGAAGTTTTAGACACGCGCACCCAGAAGTTGATCGCCAGCCACCCTACCCTCGGCAAAAATTGCCAGTTTTTGGTTCGTGTTTTGTTCCAATTGCTCACTTGATTTTATACCTAGGTATTTTAAAGAAATGAAGCAAAAAAGAAGACTAGAGAAGCTTGCGCTCTTGTCATGATTGCTTTGTAGACTCTTTTCACCATCTTTGCAACTCCAACGTCTTTTTTCGGGCATGTCGATACGATCCAGGTGAGCAACCGGCTGATTTCGAAGATCATGGCGATGGTGGCCGAGGACCGAAAAGTGGTGGACATTTTGAACATTTTGCTCTCGGACGAAACTGGCATGGACCTCAAACCGTCGGAATTGTACGTTTCGACATGGTGTGCGTGGGTTTTTGTGGAGCGCATGTGATTGAGCTCCTCTTTTTGTGTGTGTTTGTGTTTGAATTATGATGCCCTTGTGAGCCGTTATTCTGATCGTTGTGGGATTCTTCTTCTTCTTCTTCTTTCTTCTTCTTCTTCTTCTTGTGCAAACGCATGTACATATGATAGGTACGTGGGGCCATCGGAGCGAGTTTCCTTTTTCGTAGTGGCCAAGCGAGCGCAAGCGTTGAGCCACATCGTATTGGGGTATCAGACCAAGAGCAACCTCGAAGACCTGTACATTAATCCAAAAGACAAAGCCGTGCCCAAGTAAGGAACCAACTGAAGTAACGACGAATGTGTAATAACGCTACAGTGTGTGTCATGCCTTGTCTTCTTTTCCGGTATATTCACCTCTTTTTCCCCTCTTCCATTCCCTAATCTTTTCTGACAGCATTTTGTAACTCAAGTGTCTTGGCGTTCTCGTTTGTTCATTCAAGGTCATGTTGTGCACTCGCATTCCTTTTATTACTTAGGTACTGGACCGACGTCGACTTCATTGTAGTGTGCAAAGACGAGGCCGTTGCTAGGAGCAAAGCTCGCAGCCGGGGCGGCCTCGACTCCAAGGTAGGCGGCCAATCCGTGTTGGACGGCGGGGCTAAGGGCATCATGCGCAGCGGTGGGAGGCGCTCTAGCAGCAACAGCAACGCGAGCGGCAGCACTCGTCGCGACAGCAGAAACGGCAGCAGTGGTGGCGGTAATGACATAGCCGACAACAACAACAATAATGGGCGAATTGGCAGCACTGAGTCGTTCAATTCCGCTCTCCATGGAGCGTACCCAGCGGGCGGTCCTCCGGGTGGGCATGCCGCACCCTTGGGGCAATCTCTGCTGGACCAAAAGAGGGGGTCTATAGGGAAGCGCGTTTCGATTGAAGGGCATCAGGGGCCTTCGTTGGAAAAGGAACCGATGGAAAAGGTGTGTATACATGTTCGCGAAGTTTTGTCCGACGGTAGTTTTTAATCGATCGAAGCTCACGCAGACACTTGAAGTTTCGTCACCAATGTTTCTCAGTCACGTAGTATTTCAATTATCTTTGATCCCTTCCACCCTCCTCCACAGGTGTTGGCTCTGGTGGCTGGTGGCCTCGCCGAAGCTCACGCGAAGAGTTTAGATGCCAAGCAAATGGCAGTGTATGCGCAGGTAGAAAAACTAGTAGTAATTCAAATTCAAGTTTGGCAAGTGGTAGCAATATAGGCAAATTTTTATTTTTCTGAGCCCCTTGAGTAAGGACTGGACATGTTCAATGGCAGCCAAGGTTATTTTAATGAGTGAGCAGAGCCTGCCTTTCCCACTTCGACTGTTTTTGCGCCGGGTTTTGTCCTTGTTTGTCTTTCATCCATTTGTTCCTTTCTTTTTTCTCAGGTGGACGTTCCATTCAACGCGAACGCTTCCATGGGCTTTACGCTCGAAAGCAGCGCCGACCAAACCAACCACAACAACAACAGCAACAGCAGCAGCAGCAGCAGCCGGGTCGGTCGCTCGTCGTCCTCTCGGAACCACAGCCGTGGCTTAGGTGTGCATCCTCTAGTGGTGGCCGTCGCTGACAAGGGCCAAGCTCAAGACGCGGGGGTGAGCGTCGGTTGGCGGGTGTTGTCGGTGGCGAATACCACCGTAACGTCAGCCAGTGAAGTGCAGACTGCCGTGCGATCCTCTCAGGTTTTAATCAATATTAAAACAACAACGTTGGATTATCCTCCAAATTTTTATGCTTTTTCCTTTTCTTTTTTGCGCTTTAAGATATTTTAGCTTGAAGTAATACAAATGCTCATTTCCGTGCCTACTCACGTCTTTAACACAAATCTTTCCCTCCGTTTTCCTTCCTCTGTTTGCTTTATCTTCACAAAAGGCGGCGGGCAAACGCACAGTGCTGGTGTCGTTTTGGGTGCCGCCTGAGGAAGAAAACCCCGAGGTGCTCAAGCAAGAAAGCACGGTCGATTTGTTGGGGGCCTCGGCCGCGGCCATGCTGCATGGCATTACGGGGGGTTTAGACGCCGCCCTCAAGCTCAAGGTATTTCATGGCGTGTGCAATGCACAGTTCGTGCACATGTAGTAGTGCACGTGCATGGCATTGCCGCTTCAATCGCGTGTCTTTCATTATAGGCCGCTGTACGCGACATCAAGTTTTCCACACCTCCTCCTATGCTGACATGCAGCTGCTCGGTGTGTTCTTTTTCTGTACAACTTAAGGTGGACAGCATGGAAGATTCCGTGGCGCGCGAAGTTGCTTTAAGATTGAAAGTCGCCGCGTACGAGGAACGATACGGCTCGCATGGCAGCGGCAGCATGAACAACGGCATCAGCTTCATAAACAACAAGAGCAACCAACAGGCATCCCTAGGCCTCGTGAATCGTCGCACACCATCGCTTTTCTCAAGTGGGGACAGAGGAGGAAGTGGTTTTGCGCCGGGTGGGCAAGAGGTGCTGCAGGACAACATGGAAGGTTACCGCCACCAGGTCAGAGGCAGTCTGCAGAGATGCTTTATCTTGTCTTTTCTCCTCTTTTCTTTTTATCACACCCTCGTCTGGAGGCAATAAATGTCTAATTAGACTACAGGTGAAGACGAGGCAACGTGTATTGCCTCTTTTTTTCGTCTTCTCGGAGCCCATGCACTCAGCATTTCAGATGCGTGATCCAGCAACATGCGCGATGTGTCACTAATCCAACTTCGCCTATTCTTGTCACACAGGTCACCGAATTGCAGAAGCATCTGGAGCAGGAGCGGCAGTTGCGGCGAGTCACCGCTCGCATGTTGAAAGAAACGCAGGAAGCCGTAAGCACCACCGCCGCAGCGCAGGAAGCCCAGCAGAAGGTACTCGCGGAAGCCGCTGCTATGCAGCAAGAGCAAGCCCAAGCCATTGAAAGGCAACGCCAAGAAGTGGAGACTCTGTTGGCGCAGCAAAGCGAGCACCAGGTGCGAATGATATCACTCCAGCCATTGCACTAGAATCATCGGTGAAATGGACTATTTTTCAATATTCCCACAAATTCAAGTGTCTCTAGCTCCTACAACTTCATCTCGTTTATTTGTCTTGTTTCTTGCATAATATATGCAGGCTTCTCAGCAATCCCGCGTTTACTTCCAGCAAGCAGCGCACAGCAGCAGTGGCTACCAACAGCAGCAGGGGCGGGGATCCAATCAACAACCGCCATCAGTTTCGCGGCAATCGCCTCCGCGGCAACAACCGCCTCAATCGCAGGGTAGCGGCGGCTACGGTGGCAGCGGTGGTGGTGGCGGAAACGGTAGTGGTGGCCGCGACAGGCGCTCGGTTTCAATGCAGCGATGAGATCGGGATTTATTTTTATCACGGATTTATGAATTAAAGCGATGCTTATGCTTATGCGCCACGGGCCACGTGCAATGCCGAATGCCGCGTGTCCACTTCGCGCCCAGTATTCCATCGCTGTGCGTTGTTTTCTTGATCTCTTCGTTAGCTCTATTTTATATGTTTTATAGAGATAATCCCAGTTCCCTGAAATGGGGTAGAGAATTCCTATGTTCCGTTTTTAGTTCGGCCCAGGAGCAGATGAAGAAGAAAATAATCGCCCGTCTGCAGTAGTGTCTCGTTGCTCGTTGCTCGTTGGACCATCTCCTGAAATTTAAACTACATTAGGGCAATGGCTAACCCATCAAATGATTTTGAAAAATTGCGCGCAACGAACAGGCCAGCAATTCACGCGCTTGTAGATAAAGGCGTGTGAATGGAGAACCTTCCTCCTCAGTTGCGCGCAATAGCGCATACTATCAACCCGAAAGTACTTGCAGAGATCATCCGGATGGAAACAGCAAAGAAATCTTCGTCTTATGGTGCTAGTGCTGGCGCTGGTGGAGAGTCTCTAGCTGGACAGCAACCATTGGCAGCGCCCACGAAAAGGGATGCCGAAACAGTCACCGATGAGGTGAAGATACGCACAATATTGAAGAAACGATTACATCTTGCTAGTATTAGCCGTGGCCGAAACTCTACGCTCCCGGCTGTTGAGCCAAATGCTAATAGTCTACATCTACTCTACTTGTTTGACCCACGAATAGGTTGGAACCTCAGCAGCAAAAGTGTTTGAAAATTTCCAATCGCGTCTTGAATTCGGCTGTGAGCACCCGGTACGTCTATGAATTTTCGAGTTGAGGGGCTGGTAGGCTATCCGTGTTTTATGACCAGGGTGTGATTCAAATTCTATCCATCGAGGTGTGACGTTAGTACTAAACTGATTAGTAATTGGCCACAGAGCAAATGTACCTCCAATAGGTGGAGTGGAAAGACTAAAGAGCGAAAACTGGCCTTGAAAAGGTTGTGTTTTTTTCTTTTGCGTGCATGTTTACATTCAGGGCAACATCGCTGAGTCTGGCCTCTTGTCTTCGACGGCGCTGCCCCCTTTGACCTACCCAGCGGACGGCCTCCAGGGCTTCGGCGGTGGAATTGTAGAGACGGGCAAACTTTCCAAGCTTCAACTTGAAGTACGATCTGCCATCATTATTTTTCTCATAGTTAATTTAGTCTTTTCTCTAATCATAAAATGCGGGATGGTCCATATTTAATAACATACGTAGCTTGTGCGCGCTCATCTTGTTCCATATGCATATTATTTGTTTCAATTTACGTTTCGCCCCCCCCCCCCCTTCAATGGCCGCATGTGTATACATTAGGGTGTTTTATACGCTGGGCAGCACCACCAACTTTTGCTAGGCGATGGTCGCCGCGCAGGCTTTTTCATAGGCGACGGCGCGGGCGTGGGCAAAGGGCGTCAAATTGCAGGGGTGATTGTGGACAATTGTGCTCGAGGGAGGCTGAAGCACGTGTGGTTCTCTACATCTACGGATTTATACCTTGATGCCCAGGTTCGACGAAAAATAGTCTCTCCCTATTTTTCGTATTTAATCTTGTGCTTTAAATATCTTTCGCCATCGCCAGCGAAAAAAAAACATATAATTCTGACTCCAACTCACCTGCCTGCTCCGTTGGACTGACTGACATTTTCCCTTTTTTTTTGTTTTAATCTAGCGCGACTTGACGGACCTCGGGTGCCATGTGCCCGTGATCGACGGCTGCAAGGCCCTCAGTGTTGGGGCCTCCAAAGGATTGGGTGCGTCGAAATCCACGCAGCGTGGCGTGCTCTTTTCCACTTATGCCACTCTTGTTAGCGGTGGCGGCAGCGGTGGCGGGGGCAATACTAAGGGCGGCAGCAGCAATGGCAGCAGCAGTAGC